>Ga0187783_10000618_pt1 | contig 25812 bp, 23 predicted proteins | sample 1015_SJ02_MP02_2_FD_132471 | JGI IMG/M metagenome (GOLD analysis project Ga0187783, IMG submission 132471) | Tropical peat soil microbial communities from peatlands in Department of Meta, Colombia - 1015_SJ02_MP02_20_MG | ecosystem: Environmental > Terrestrial > Soil > Wetlands > Peat | place...
CCCCGCTGCGCAGGCGGCATCTTTGCCCACGGGCCCGACTCGAATGCAGCCCGCGCGGCTTTCACGGCGCGATCGATATCTTCGCTGTCTCCTTCCGCGACATTCGCCAAAACCTTACCGTTTGCGGGATTGTAGGTCGGGAATGTCTTGCCGGAGGCGGCTTCGACCCATTTGCCATTGATCAGAAGCTTTTGTTTGCTCGCAACAAAACGAGAGACCTCCGGATCGATCGACGGTACAGAAGCTGCAGTGGTTGCCATAGAAGCTCCTTTCTTAAGCCATTCGCCCCATGAAAACTCGAGACGATAAAACCCTTCAGCACGCGCGATGTGCGGACCGATGCATTTGCGCGCCAGAGGCGCGTTACACGCGGAACGTCCGCCCCCCGGAGAATCCTTTGTGCCCGCGCATCATGAACCAAGGACTCGACGCGCCGGAGAGCGTTCGCGCGGGTCAGGCTGCGGCTCTCTGTCTTATTCCCGGATGCAACGATCAGCTCGTGTCCCTCTTCGTCTTGCATTTCCCTTCACGCTCCAGAGGGAACAAAACCGAACTTCACAAAAACGTCGCGTGCCTGAGATCCCCGAAGAAATTGCAGGAACTCTCTCGCCGCAGACGGATCATGGGAAGTCTGGATGATCGCTACCGGGTATACGACCGGCGCGTGGCTGTCCTCAGGCGCTGTGGCCACGACCTTCACTCGATTGGTGATGCGCGCATCGGTGGCGTACACGATTCCGGCGTCGGCATTTCCCGTTTCAACGTACGCAAGTACTTGGCGAACATCCTTCCCGAATACGAGCTTGGCCTTGAGCTGGTCGTAGATCCCGAAATGCGTCAACACTTGCTGTGCATAGCTTCCGGCAGGGACGGTCCGGGGCTCACCGATCGCGACATTCTTCACGTCGGCGCGCGTAAGATCCTGGAAATTTGCAACGCCTGTTCTGTCTGACGGGACAATCAGCACGACCTGATTCTTTACCAAATCGCGCCGTGTACCGGCCAGGAGCATTCCTTTCGACTCGAGCGCGTCCATTTCTTTGGGCGATGCTGAAATGAAAATATCCACGGGGGCGCCCTGTTCGATCTGCTGCTGCAAAGTCCCGGACCCTCCGACATTGAAATGCAGCGCCGTGCCGGAATGGCTGGCCGTGTAGATGGATTCGATTTCGTTCAGAGCATCCTTCAAGCTGATCGCCGCTGAAATTGTCAGGTCATGCCTCGAGGACTGCGCTTTCACAGCTCGTGCGCTGACAATAGCCACCGCGAGCGCAACCGCGATCAGGAATCGTCTTGATCTCACGACTCGCCCTTCTCCCCGGAAGTGCAGACTGGACCGCCGAATCTCGCGGGCATCATATTATACAGAATCGTGTTCATATAGCGTTTTTATTCGTCTACCATCGTGAGAAATCGGCTTGTCCAATCGATTCAAGGGATGTCAACCGATGGAGTCGCCCCTCTCCCGGAACGCGATGATGACCTTGCCGCAGCGAGCGAAGCAAATTCTGCGCAAGGTTCACGCGGAGCTTCGTTCTTCGAAGGGCTTTTTTCCGAGAATCATCAATGGGCACTTGACCTGCTCGACGCACACAGACGAGAGGAATTGAGGTCCCCGGTGGGCGTGTTTCGCTTTGTCGATGATTAGGGCCGCAGACGGGAGCTTTTGAACCGTGAATGCTGCTGGTCAAGCGCTGGTCGTGTTCTGCCGCAGGTCCGATTGTGGAAGACGAAAGCGTTCTCATGCGTTGGATATAGGAAGCAGGGCTTTACGAGACTAATCGAAACGAATCGTTATGTAATCCGGTTTAGTGCGGCCCAGGTGTGGGAAGAATCTGAGGGGTTGCCCGGACGCAATGGAGATTGCCTCTGATTGGCCCTCCAACGAGGGCATCGATTCATTGGGCGATTCGACTGCAAAGATCGCGCTGCAGGGCCACGATCTAGTTTTCGAGCTCAGCGCAGATGCCGACGGTAGGCCCTTCGCCGCTTTGGATTCGCTTCTTTTCGTTCGCACGACGGGGACTGAAGTGCAGAAAGGCCGGGAGCTGGCTGACCGCCATGATCATTCGCAGCCGGGTGGGGTAGGGGCTAACCACAGTTATCCTTCGACGCCCATTTCGGGCGAGGGAGGGGCCCTCGCCCGAAATGGTGATCGAATCACATGGGTGAGGCTACTGTTTGTCGTACACGGCCGTGCTGGTTGTCCTCATTCCTTTCGCGTCCGTTTGGTGGGTCGTGACGGTCCTCGTCTTTCCGTTGACTGAGACGACAATGCGACCGGTCTCGATGATTTTGCCATCCTTTTTTACCGCGAAGGTGAGCGTGTGGTCGGTCACCATCTTGACCGCTCGCGTGTCCTCGGCCGAGTTCCCCGTAACTGGGTAGTCTTTGCCGTCGAACTTGCCGGTCCACTCGCTGTGGGTGGCCGCCCCGTCGGTGCCGGTGCCGTCAATTGTGACCTTCACGCTGTCACCGGAGACCTCGTACATCACCGTGCTGTTTTTGCCCGATCCGGCTGCCAACTTTGATTTCGCTTCGTTCAGTTTCCATGTCCCCATAAAGGCGTCATCGCTGCCGTAGCTCGCCGCCGCGCCGACAAAGCACAAGGCGAGCACCAAGATAATCGGTCTTACTTTCATGGTCTCCTCCTGGGAGCAGAATACAGGGTGCGACTGTGGGGCGGATTCTAGCGCGCCCAAGCCGCGCGAGCAACCGGCTACTCGTTTCACTCATGGCTGAAATAGTAAGAGCATTCCAAATAGCTCCTATCGATTCTGTGCGTTCACGATCGGACTTTGCTTTCAAAGAATCGCGCGGCATTACCGCAACTTCGCGTATTCGGTCTTCGCCTGGACGAGAACGGGAACGCCGGGATCAGCGTCCCTCCAAAGCGCAAAGAAATCCTGGTAGGCCGTCCGCGCTTTGCCCGCATCCCCAGCCATGGCATGGGCGCGGGCCAATCCCAGGCGAGCCAGGCTGTGTTCTGTTCCGGGTGGATCGATGCCGGGGTGGTCGACGATGACCTGAAATTCCGCTGCCGCTTGTGGGCCCTGATTTGCCGTGAGATAGCCCAAGCCGCGAATATACGGAATGGGAAACTGAGCGAGGTCGAATGGACGAGAAGCTTCAAGAGCCGCGACAGCGCCGGCTCCGTCGTGCTTGTGCATAGCCTCGAGTGCGCGTACTACCGGAGCGGTGACTTGCCTGAGCAGCGTGTTGTCTGGATAGGCGCGCAATAGTGGGTCCAAGAACGCGTGCGCCTGGGAAAAGTCGCCGGTGAGCGCATAGGCGATCGCGAGGTCTCTGTTGGTCAAGAAATCGCTGCTGGTTTCAGCAGCGCTTTTCGCCAATTCTCGAGCACGGCTGAAATCGCCCACCGTGGCGTGGTGCAACGCATCGGTTGCCAGGCTGTCAGCTGCCGCGCTGCGCAGTCCACTGGAGATTTGTCGGTCAACCGCTTTGCGAATCAGCTCGTCGCAGCTGTGCATTTGACCCTTGCTAGCGGCATACGCGGCCTGGTTCGCTCGATCGAACGGGTCTGGAGACAGCTGTGCCAGCCTCGATGTTTCCGACTGATAGAACGAGGGATCGTTCTCTGCGATAGCGAGTCTCTCGAGCCCGTCGTGTATGATCGAGTTGTCGAAGCCGTGGGCGACCGCCTGGCGGGCCACATCGCGCGCTTCGTCGAAGCGGTTCAGAGCGGTATAAGCCTCTATCAAGTGATACCAGTTATAGATGGCGCTCGAATCGAGTTCGTTCGACTTCTGGATTGACTCAAGCTCTTTGTCGTACTGGCCGGTAACCCAATACTGGACGCCGAGATTGGTTAAGGCGATCGAATCCCGCGGATAATTTTGAATCCAGAGCTGGTATTCCTCAATCAGCTTGTCGGAATTTCCCGTGACGATGTCCTCGTATTGCGTCAGGATGTAGTAGCGCTCCGGCTCGCTGACTCGATTCACGCGCTCGTAGGCCTGCTTGGAATATTTCTCCGCAGTGCTCTGGTCGCCGAGGTTCCAGTAAGCAATCGCTGCGCGCGCATACGCCATGGCGAAGTTCGGATCGAGTTCAATCGCTTGTTTCAGCAGAGCAATTCCACTTAACTCGTCGCCCGCAAAGCGTTTCTTCAGGCCCAGTGTGTAGGCTTGCAAAGCAGGCAGCGAGGAAGTCGTGGCGTCCTCGATGGGCTTATCGAATTTCTGTACGGTGGCCAGCGATTCTCCGAGTTTGCGGCGCAAGTCGCTGCCGGCCTGGCCAAGCGCCTGGATTACCTGTTCTTTGCTCCCGGCTTGAGCCTCGGCACGGCCCAGGCTCTCGCCCGAATGGGCATTCACCGCCTCCAACGTGATCACGTACTGCGAGCCCAGAATGGCAATGGACCCAACGAGCATCGCCTTCAGCCCTTCGCGCGCGCAAATTTCACGTCCGATTTCTTCCGTGACACGCGTATCGGCTGGCCGTCCCATCATCTGCAGGGTGTGCTGCACGCGCTGCTCGGGGAACACGTTGAGAAAAGGTGACTGCTCGAGGTCGGCGGCGAGCGCCTGCTTCATCGTATCGTCAAAGACTCCGTCGCCGGTGGTGTTGCGGAAGTCTGTCAGAAGAATGGTGTCGCGTTCGGTCAAAGCGCTGGCCCGCCGCAAATGCAGCAAACCGAAAACCGCGAGCGCCGCCACGACAGCCGCCGTGGGCACACCGATCCACCAAATTCTCCTGCTTCCGCGCGGCTCAGGCGGAGGAACGACAGCGACACCGCCGGATGGAGTCGCCGTCGCGATCGGGCCACTACCACTAGTCGCCGCGACTGCGCGCGAGCTTTCCCGCGCGGCCACAGCCGTTGCCACTTGCGCAGACGGTTGCGACGACTCTGCATCCACCGGACGGTAAGCCGCCGACCGTGCCGAGTCGGCTTCGCGCTTGAGCCGCTTCAAATCCGTACGCAAATCGGCGGAATGCTGGTAGCGGAGGTCGCGGTCCTTTTCGAGAGCTTTATTGATGATCTCTTCGAGTTTAGGCGGCACTTCCGGATTGAGCCGCACGGGCGCAATGGGCGCGCGGCTGAGAATGCCTTCAAATACGACGGCCGATGTGTCTCCCCGGAAGGGAAGCGATCCGGTCACCATCTCGTACAGTACGGCGCCCAGAGAGAAAATATCCGTGCGCGGATCGAGTTCTTTGCCGCGGGCCTGTTCGGGAGACATGTATGCGACTGTCCCGAGTGTGGTGCCCGGGCTGGTCAGGTGTTCTGCGGACGTAGCAAGAGTGGCCATTGCGGAACCGGCAGCTGGAGCGCCGGCGCGGTCAGGTGCCAGCTTTGCCAGGCCAAAGTCGAGAATTTTCGCGTTACCGCGAGTCGTTACGAAGAGGTTTGCGGGCTTGATGTCGCGGTGGACGATGCCTTTGGAATGCGCCGCATCGAGCGCGTCGGCAATCTGGATGCTGAGATCGAGCACCTGCTCGATCTCCATCGGCTTGGCCCCGATTATGTGCTTCAGGGTCTGCCCTTCGAGAAATTCCATCACGATATAGGGATGGCCCTCGTGCTCGCCGATGTCGTGGATGGTGCAGATGTTGGCGTGATTCAGTCCGGAGGCGGCGCGAGCCTCCCTCTGGAAGCGTTCGAGAGCTTGAGCATCCTTGGCCAATTCTTCGGGCAGGAATTTCAGGGCAACAAAGCGGCCTAATCGGGTGTCTTCGGCGCGGTAGACCACACCCATGCCGCCTCCGCCGAGTTTCTCGATAATGCGGTAATGCGAGATGGTCTCGCCAGTCATCGCGGGGCTCGGAACATCGGCGCAGATATTAGGTTGCGCACCCGAACAAGTCAACGCAGCGGAGCAACTTTCAAACCGATCCGGGCAACTGCCTGGCAAGCGCGGTTACCTGCTGGGGCTTCCGAAAACCCGATCCGCAAAGGGTCTGCAAGGTGTTGATTTCATGATGGTCACGGAGGGCTCTAAACGGATTCGGCAATTTAGTTTGGGGAAAGCCCCCCAAGCGGCTCCTGACAGCGGCCCTGCTGGCGGAAGCAGGTGGCGAGCTCGCCGGCCCCTCGGACCGCGCCTGGTTTGTAAAACGGCACTCCCTGGTTCCTCCCCATCGCCGAGGCGTGGTACAAACTGCTGGATTGGATCTCCTGACTCCCATGTGCGGCTGCGAGCTCGGCGCTTCGCAATGACGCTCCTTGCTCGTCGGCTGCGGCTCGTCGATTACTGCACGCTGGGCTTCGGCGTGATGGTGGGAACAGCCTGGCTTGTCGTAATGGACGACATTCTTCGCCGCGGCGGCCCCTTGGGCGCGGTGCTCGGATTCACCGTCGGCGCTCTCGTGTTGCTGCCCGTCGGATACGTCTACGGCGAGCTCGTGATGGCTATTCCTGACGCGGCGGGCGAGGTGGCGTACACCGCGCGTTTCTTTCCCGTTTCGGTGAGTTTCATCACCGGATGGATGATGATGCTCACGTATTTCCTGACTTGCCCGTTCGAGGCTCTCGCCGCAGGCCGCATCCTCGGGTACATGTTTCCCAGTTTGAACCGCATCGAAATGTATCGCCTCGGCGGCCAGCCCGTTTACCTTCCACATTTCGTTCTGGGACTGGCCATCACGGCGGCTTTCACCTGGCTGAATTATCGCGGTATCCAGGCGAGCGCGAGGTTTCTGAAGTGGACCACGTTCGTTTTTCTGGTCCTCGTGATGGCCTTCGCCGCGACGGGCATGAAGCGTGGCTCCGCTTCGAACCTCCAACCCCTGTTCAGCCACTCGACTTGGATTTCGATCCTGCTCGTTTGGCAGGTGGTTCCATGGCTCATGTCGGGATTTGAAGCGATCGGAAAATGCGCCGAGGAAGCCAATCCACAGTTTCGCGGAACGGATTTTTCCGTAGCGATCACCCTGGCAATCCTTGGAGGAATGGTCTTCTATTGGGTAGTGATCCTGGCCGTGGCCTTCGTGGCCCCCTGGCAGTCCCTCGACAGCAGTCAGCAATTCCCCACAGCCCTGGCCTTCCGACGAGCCCTGCACGCGAACTGGATCGTGAACCTGATCTTGGCGTCGGCATTGGTTTCGCTGATGAGAGCCTTCAACGCAAACATGATTGCAGCCTCGCGGATGCTGTTTGCCATGGGTCGAAGGAATCTGCTCGAACCGAGAATGGCGCGCGTCCATGCGGCTAATCGGACTCCTTCAGTCGCCGTGACTGCCGTAGGCATTGCGACCGCCCTCGCTTTGCTTCTGGGAGAGGCGGGCCTCGTTCCGATTCTCGAGGTGGGCGCCGTCGCTGCCGCCGTCGGGTGGATGGCCGCCTGCGCCTCGTACTACCGCATGAAGCCGCGCTTCTGGGGGCGGTGCGCTGCGATTCTCGGCCTTGGGATAACCGCGCTCATGATCTTGGTGAAGATCGTTCCTGTCGTTCCTGGCCATTTCAGCGTTTACGAATGGATGGCCTTGGCCTTGTGGGCTGCGCTCGGGGCTCTGGCCCGCGCGTCGCGAAGCCGCCATGAGCCCGTGACAGACGAACCGCAGATTCATACCGTGGTCGCTGACACGCCCGATCTGGAAGCTTGAGGCGCGAGACAGGAGGTCCGTCATCTTGTCTTAGCGTGGCCACAGCGTCTGCGTAGCATCATCCCTTGAGCATGTGATGCGTATGGACAGCAGCTCATCAGGCCCCGCACACCTAACGAGCCGCCGGCGGCGAGGAATGAATGCAAGAGAGCGCCGGGCTTTCGGCTGAGGGCTTTCTCTCTGCCTGCTTAGCGAGAACCTGGACAGCTCGAGAAGTTATTTCCGGGTCAGCCGCAGCTCGAGCATCATGCGCTCCGCCCCTTTGTCATCGATCAGAAAATGGCGATGGATGAGAACGCGACCGTCTTCCTCAAGGTGCGCGCGCGCGACGGTCTTGCGACCGGGATGGTCGGGATCGAGGGGCGTGGCCCACAGGATGATGTTCTTGCCGTCGAACGTGCCGTCGCTCTGGCGAATCGACATCGTGGTCTGCCGCGAATCGTACCACACGGTGGTGAAGCGATTTGTCTTGGAATCGAAACCGGAGATTCCAGTGCCGGTGGTCTTCGTTCCGTCGGGACTGGAAAAGGTAAAATCCGACTCCAGAAACTTGCCGTCCTGGATCATGTACTGCTTACACGTGCCTTTCGTTACGATCGGCTTGCCCTTCATGGGGAAGAAAGTCTTGACGACGTCCCAGTCGCCCGCAAATTGCGCGAGCAGCCTCTGGCCGGCGCCCGGCGCGTTCGGCGGCTCGTATTGATTTTGGGTTTGCTGCGCAACCGCCGCCGTGGCAACGAGCAAGGTCGCTATAAACCATTTCCTCATGGCCACGCGATGATATGTCAAAATCGCAGGCGTTGCACGCCTTGGGGGTCAGCCAGCCGATCTTCGCAATCGGGTAAGGTCGTGAATCGTAGCGGGTGTCCCTTGAATTCAATTCTCATTCGTATCTCAGAGCTACCATGGGATCGACCTGAGTGGCGCGACGAGCCGGCAGATAGCACGCGGCCGCAGCAACCGATCCAAGCAGCACCGCCACCGCCACGATGGTCACCGGATCATTTGCATTTATGCCGTAAAGCATGGATGCAAGGTAGCGCGTAACGCCGAGCGCTACCGCAATCCCGATCCCCACACCGAAAAGCGCGACTGCCAGTCCTTGCCTTACGACCAGTCGCACTATGTCTTTCTGCTGGGCCCCGAGCGCCATCTGTACGCCGATCTCCCGCGTCCGCCGCGACACTTCATACGACAGCAGGCCGTACAGTCCAACACATGCGAGCATCAGTGCCAGCACCGCGAAAAATGCGGACAGCCGTGTAATCTGGCGTTCTCGTGACATTAGATTATCGATCTGTTGCGTCTGCGTGGTGATTTTCGAGAGCGGCAGATCGCTATTGATTTTGTTGACCACGCTCCGCACGGCGGGGATGAGCGCGTGCGGATCAACCGCCGTTCGCAATTCGAAATACCCGCCGTAGCTGTTCGTGAGCGGAAGATACACGATCGGCTCAACATTGCGCCGCAGCGTGTCATATTTCGTGTCGGCTACCACGCCGATGATTTGCCAGTCCCTGGACCTGGACGTTGTTGCCCACGCTCCCCCGCTCGATCCGGAGTGGCCGTGCTCTTCGCCAATCCCTTTGCCCAACGGGTTCTCATTCGGAAAGTACCTGCGTACAAAGGCCTCATTCACCAGCACGTTCACGCTAATGGACGCTGACTTTCCGGCTTCTCTCGAAATACGACCCGTTTGCACTGCCGTGGCAGCTGCGCTTTTAGCCGCGGCATCTTTTGCTTCATATTTTTCCTTCGCCTGCTCGAAATCGGCGGGGGCGAACAGGCGCCCTTCCCGCAGCGGGATCCCCATGGTGAGGAAGAATCCCGGGCCCGCGGCAAACATGAGCATCTGGGAAACCGTGCCAGCCGGTTGTCCTTCCACGTAGACGCTCGTGCTCGACTGGCCGCCGGTCAGTAATGCCATCGACGAGTAGCCCACCGAAGAAACGCCCGGCATCGCCGCCAGACGCTCGTGCATTTCTTCGAGTAGGTTTTGAGTTTGTGCGCCCTTGTATCCCAGGCTGCCCGGCTCGATTTCGAACAGCAACAGGTCGTGTATGTCGAACCCGGGATTGATGCTGCGCAGCTTCTCGAGCGTGCGTACCAGCAGGCCTGCGCCAACCAGCGCGACGACCGAAAGCGCCACCTGCGCGACCACCAGTGCGCTTCCCAACCGCAAGCCGCCGCCTTGGCCTGAGCGGCCACGAAGAGATGAGGAACTTTGTTTCAGCGCGGGCGTCAAGTCGAGGCGCGTGCTGCGAAAGGCCGGCGCGAGCCCGAACAAAAGCCCCGTGAACACACATATTCCGAGAGCAAAAGCGAGGACCCGCCAATCCGGCGCAACGACGTACGGGAAGTCGCCGCTGGAATGGCCCGTGATCAGCGATATAACCGCATGCACGCCCCAGTAGGCGAACAGGATCCCAACCATCCCGCCCAGTACCGAAAGCAGCGCGCTTTCCGTCAAAAGCTGGCGCAAAATCGTCTGCCGCCGGGCGCCCAGTGCCAATCGCACCGCCATCTCTTTTTCCCGTCTGGCCCCGCGTGCGAGCAGAAGCCCGGCTACATTGGCGCAGGCAATCACCAGGATGATGCCCACCGCGAATGTGAGCACGTACAGCATCATCGAAAAATGCCCACGCTCGCCGACCAGCGCGTCCTGTGCCCGCGTCGCCAGAACTCTAGGGTCATCAGCCGGCTTGGCAAAAGGCTTCGGGCCATAGAGAACCTCATTGCGAAAAACCAGGCTCGCTGCGGCTTGTGCTTGACCCAGAGATATGCCGGGCTTGAGCCGCGCCAGAATGAGTACCCACCAATTCCCGAGGGTATCGATGTTGCTACCCCAATCGATCTGGAGGCGCGGCATCATCGCGATTGGTAGCCACAAATCCTGCGTTTTGCCGGGCGAGAGGGTAGTGAAACTCGGTTCGGCCACTCCGACGATGGTGAACGCGGTTCTGTTCAGCAGAATCGTTCGGCCCAGAACCGAGCGGCTGCCACCAAACGCGCCCTGCCAATACCTGTAGCTCAGTACAGTCGTGGGGGCAGAGGACGGAGAATCGTCCTCTGCGCTGAGGGTTCGGCCGATAAACGCATTCACGCCGAGCGTAGAAAAATAATCACCGGACACGATTTCGCCGCTGATTACGCTTGCCGGGCCGTGGCCGCTCAGTTCGAGCTCTGCGGGCCCGGCGCAGGCCAGCACTCCGGAAAACGCGTTCGTCTCCGCACGAATTGTTCGGAAAATGGGGAGGGGAAAAGAACAGCCTGAGGGCCGTGAGATTCCCGACTCACCGCAATCGCCGAAGGAGCTGTACTCGCCGTTAATAAAATTCCTATGGCCTGTCCACTCCAACATGACGAGTTGGCTCGGATTCCGCACCGGCAGTGAGCGCAGCATCACAGCATCAACCAAACTGAAAATAGCGGTATTAGCGCCGATACCCAAGGCCAGCGTGAGGACTGCAACTGTCGTGAACCCAGGTGATTTTGCCAGCAGCCGTAACCCAAAGCGCAAATCCTGCAAAACGGTTTGCATAGCTTCCTCCCAGCAACGTCTTCTGGTGCTGAGCCCCTGCCCAGAACTCGGGATCATAGACAAGAAGCGTAGAAACGTGCGTGGCAGTCGACCCTGACGCCCCACGGCCCGTGATGCAGCAACATGACGGGCCGCGTAGCGAGGGTATCCCGCCGTCCCACAGCGCGACTTGCTCACGAGGCTCAGTCCTGGGTTCGCGCCGCAGTTCGTTCTCGCCGCAATGCCGGGAGGGGAAGAAACTCGAACTGAATTGGTTCGTTGCCCATAGGTCGACCGGCATCACCATAATCCCTGAGACGCAGCGCTCGCGAGGTAGTGAGTGAGATTCGCCTAGCACGACCCTCATGCCTACGTGCGGGCGCTGCGGGCCCCGAAGCGGCTGTTTATGCTGCCTCGGAAGGGTTGTCCTCTCTGGTCCTCAGCAGAGTCGATGCCCTGATGGGAACACGAATCTCTTACCTCGACCAGAATCAGCCACTTGAGGGTTATCTGCCGGCACCTGCGTCGGATCGTCCGCCGACCAACCCGCTTTTCAAGGCCACCCGATCAATTGGCTCCGGTCGGCTCTGGCTCCAGCGACGGTCTGCGGAGTGAAGCGACAGAAGGAACGCCCCTGAGGAAACCTCTCAGGCTTGGCCTAAGCGTTCAGCTGCAGAGACGGCGGTCCGTTGACCACCGTATCCATAAAGAGGTTCTGGTCGAACGTGGCCAGTTTCCCGCCATGGGCTGTAGCTAGCGCCAGGAGATAGCTGTCCTTGACCTGCGCGGAATGCGGAATCGGCGACGCGGCGGTTGTCGGACCGAGTCAGCACCAGAAGCCCTCCATTCAGCACAAGCTTACTCATAGCGTAAGACCACAAGCGGATCGACGCGCAAGGCACGGCGAGTCGGAAGATAAGACGCCGCCGCGCTCACCGATGTGGCTAAAAGGGCAACTCCCGTAAAGGTGAGCGGATCGGTCGGCGCGACTCCGTAAAGGAGCGAAGCTATCAATCTCGTCAAGCCGAGAGCAACGGCGAGCCCAATCGTTGACCCGACGGCCGCAAGCACCAAGCTTTTTCCGAGGACCATCCACGAAATGTCACGCGGTTGGGCACCCAAGGCGACGCGGATTCCAAGCTCCCGTATGGATCGCTCGGTCGTGTACGAAACGAGACCATACACGCCCGCTGCACAGAGGACGGTAGCCAAAAGAGCGAAAATCACTAGGAGTTGCGCCAAAAAACGCTGCTCGGCAAGTGTGGTTGTGATTTGGTCTCGCATGGTACGGACTCGAAACACGGGCAAGTTGGGATTCACGTGCGCCACCGCGGCACGCAGGGATGGGAGGAAAGCGTCTGGATCGCCGTTGGTCCGCGCTAACAGAACGATGTCTGGTTGCCAGGGAAACATCAGATACGCCTGGGCGATGGGGATATATACGATAGGACCAGGAGTTTTCCGGAGGTCGTCCGGAGCTACGTTGCCAACTGTTCCGACAATCTCAAAGGCCTGGTCATGCGGGCCGACATCCTCAATATGTTTGCCAACAGGATTCGCGCCGGGCCAATACTCTCGGGCCATAGCTTCGTCGATAATGGCGACACCGGGAGCGTTTGCAGTGTCCGAAGAAGTGAAATCGCGGCCGTCCAATCGAGGGATTCCTAGCGCATCGAAATACCCAGGACTTACCATCACAATTTGTACCCAGTCCTCTTGGCCGCCCTTAGGCTGGTGTCCTTCCGCAGCAATGACTGTTCCCATTCCTGGCTGAAGCGGGAGCGAACTTGCCAGCGCAGCTGATTTCACTCCAGGCTGAGCACGCAGGGAGTCGAGAAGCGGACCGAGGAGTCGCGCGGCCGCGGCTTTGTCGTAGCCCTGGCGGATCGGATCGGTCGAAGCGGCCACCGTGCGGCCAGGATCAAATCCCAATCTCACACGTGAGAACTGCCAGAGCGTCCGTATCAACAGACCAGCCCCCGCCAGGAGAAGGACAGAAATCGCCAGCTGCACCACAACCAAGAAGCTTTGAAGAGTGACACGACGAGAGAGGACGCTAACGGTGCTGGATTCTCCCTTGATGCCCTCGATGATCTGAGGGCGGGAATACTTCAACGCTGGAAGCAAGCTACTGAGAAGGCCCGCTACGATTGCTATGGATGCTGTGAACCCAAGAATGCGCAGGTCGAGAATCGATGCTGCACGTTCGAGAGGAATCGGCAGCGTCCGAGGCGCGGAACCTGCTATCAATCGCGAGCTCCAACTCGCAAACAAAATGCCCATCAGAGCACCGAGCAAGGAAACCAGCAGTCCTTCGATCAAGTGAAGTCTGATGATCCGGAACCGTGTGGCACCAAGCGCTAAGCGCACGGCCGCCTCTTTTTGTCGAGCTTCGGCCCGTGCCAAAAACAACCCAGCCGCATCAGCGCACGCAATCAATAGTACGAGTGCCGCGATGGCTAAGACCAAGAAGGAATAATCAGCTCGACCATGCCGCGCCTCGGCAGTCGCGGGCACAAGCACTGGCCAGGGGCGCACAAAGCCCGATCCATCTGTCGGTTCTGGCCGACCGGCACCGGTGTTCGCAGCGATCGTGTTCAGTTGTGCTTGAGCCTGCACGATCGACACGCCAGGCTTTAAGCGCGCGACTACCGCAAATGGACTGAAGGAATCGTCGTGCAGAGGAATTTGGCTTTTCAGTAGCGGATCAACCTGAAAACCATAAGTCATCGGTATCCAGATCTGCGGTAGGTTCTCAAAGCTAACTCCGCCGAAGCCACTGGGGGTGACTCCAACAACCCTGGATTGCTGACCGTCAATGAGAACGGTCATTCCCAAGACCTTGGCGTCGGGCGGGAACCGGCGTTGCAGGAAATCATGACTCAACATAACGACGGGCATTGAGCCTGGTTTGTCGTCGTCAGGTAAAATCACTCGACCAATTGCTGCTTTCACACCGAGTGTTTGAAAATAATTACCCGTGACCATACCAGCGTCGATGCGTTCCGACCCAAGACTCTTGGAGGAGATATTTACAGGCAGCCGATCTAGATACGCCGCGATTCCTGAGAACGCCTCGGAATCATCACGATAACGCAAATAGCTAGGAAAGGAGACAAATCCCCAGCTTGACACGCCTTTTGTTTCTCCGTTCGTAAGACGTACGACTTGTTCTGGCTTCGCGATCGGCAGTGGTCGGAACAGAACGACATCTACCAGGCTGAAGATTGCCGTGTTTGCACCGATTCCTAGGGCCACGGTAAAAACCGCGATGGCTGCAAAGCCGAGATTCCGGCGCAGCCTTCGCACCCCATAACACACGTCTTGCCAAAGCAGTCCCATTCTCGTTCCTGATCGGTACACGGATCGCGGAGTTCTCTTCAAAATTGGCCTGTGACGAGCAAATTATAGATTTCCAGGCGAGAAGGGGAATTCGAATTATCTCCGCGGTTTCCGGAATCCAAAGAGCATCGCCGTGTCAGGAAACTGGTCTTCCCCGTGTGAAAAGTAAGTAGAAGGAGGTAGCCTGCTCGCTTCAGTGGGCTGCGAAGCAAGAAAAATCCCCGCCGCTGGAGGCGTTTTTTTCTTGCCTTCTATAGAACTTGCCAGGAACTTGGTCCTTAGCCCCGCGAGAGTTATAGGATTTTTGCCTGTGGATATAAGATGTGGCGAGGCGAGCAGTCTTGTGATGGGAGGGCTCGGAGCGAATCCATGGTCGATGAGGCTTATCGACGTAAAGAGTAGGAGAAACGCCTCATGGGTGGCGCGCGCAAAGTGATTCTTGGAGTGAGCATGAGCCTCGACGGCCGCATCGCGCGGGCGAACGGCGGCGTCGATTTCCTGCGGACACCAAGAGAGCATCCCATCGGTGCGTTTTTTGCGTCGATGGATACCGCGATCATGGGGCGCAAGACGCTCGATGCGGGATTGCGCATGACCGGCGGCAAACTGCCGAAGACCGAGATGAAGATCTACGTGATGTCGCGGACGACGGAGCCGGGCGAGCGAAGCGGGGTGATTTTTGTGAATGAGCTGCCAGGCGCCTTCGTGGCCTGGCTTCGCAAGCAGAGCGGGACAGATATTTGGCTGATGGGTGGAGGCGAACTGACGCGCGAGTTTCTACGGGAGGATTTGGTGGATGAGATGTACCTCGGCATCGCTCCGGTGCTGCTCGGTGAGGGAATTCCTCTTTTCCCCATCGGCTTTCCGCAACGCGATTTTGCACTTACAGAAAACAAATCGTATGCAGAGGGCTTGGTCGCGCTGAGGTATGAGCGAACGCGCGAGATGTCCGGCCCGGGCGAGAAAAAAACACGGGCGATAAAATTCACAAGCGCGAAAAATGTGCGATAACTCTTGACCGGTGTGCTTTCCGCTTGCCGCAATCCGGGGCATGGAAAACGGCGGTCCGTGGTTCGGCGGCAAGTTCACGACTGCGCGGTCACCTTACAAAGACATTTCCGGCAAGTCTCCGGTTACGAGGTTATAGGCGATTGCGTCTTCTCAGTGCTGGCGAGAGAATGAAACGGGGAGTGATCGCTCATGGTACACACAGTAGTCGACGGAACATTTCGGCAAACCAACTTGACGAACGAATCGCCCGAATATCTAGCCAAGCGCGAGGAGCTTCGCCTGGCGGAAATCGAACTTATGCGCCATCGCGAGCGCGTGGCTGAGCTGCGACGCCATCTTCCTCAGGGCGCTCCGCTTCAGGACTATCCGTTTCAAGAGGGCCCGCGCGACCTTAATGCCGGTGATGCGCCAGTGCGTACCGTCCGACTAGGCGAGCTCTTCACCAAGCCCAATCGCTCGCTCGTTGTCTATCACTTCATGTTCGGAAAAAGGCAGAGCAAAGCTTGCCCCATGTGCACCGCCTGGCTCGACGGGGCCAACGGCGTCGCCCATCACCTCAATCAGAATCTCGACTTCGCTGTTGTGGCCGCCGCCGATCTCCCGGCTCTGCGTGCGCATGCTCGCTCTCGCGGTTGGGATAAGCTACGGCTTCTCAGCGCCGGCAACAGCACATTCAAGTACGACCTCGGCAGCGAAGACCGCGAGGGGAATCAGGACTCCGCTGTCTCCGTCTTTACCCGCGACACCAACGGCACTTTGCGGCACTTCTACACCGCGCATCCCCGCATGGCCCCGGACATCCAGGAGCGTGGCATCGACCTGCTCGCTCCCATTTGGCACTTCATGGATCTCACGCCCCAAGGTCGCGGCAACTGGTACGCCAGCCTCGCCTACGGAACCAAGGTGCACGCCACCTCCACCTAGTTCGTCTTGGCCTTCACTATCCTGGGCCTCGGGCTTGAGTCTAAACTGGCCCGAGGACGCGCCCACAAGTCGATGACGCCCTTCGCCACTTTCGGTGTCTTAGGCGGCTCCGGCAACACCGGAAAAGCCGTTGCGCAGGAGCTTCGACGGTCCACGGAGAACGCGATCCTCATCGGTGGACGCAACGTTGCTAGGTTAAAGACTGTTGCAGCGGACCTCGGTTCCGCAGTCTCTGCGGTACGAGTTGATGTCCGCGATCTGCGGTCGCTCGAGGAATTTTGCGGAAGCTGTTCGGTTGTGGTGAACTGCGGCGGGCCCGTATCCGAGCTACGGGATACGGTTGCGCAAGCGGCTTTCAGAGCCCGGAGCCACTACGTCGATGTGGCGGGTTTGACGCTGGTGCGGGAAGCCATGATGCCGCATGATCAAGAGCTCTTCGATCTCGGATTGGCATGCGTCGTATCTGCAGGATGGCTCCCGGGCATGACAGAGTTGTTGCCCGCATACTCCCTTGCTGTGTCGAACACGCGGATGGACGCCATTCATTCGATTACTGTCTATTCTGGGGATTCTGGCGAGTGGTCAAACACCGCGATGCGCGACATTGTTTGGTATCTGCGCAAGTTCGGTCGGCGGCGGCCTCGGTACATCCGCGAAGGCAAATGGGTTCGTGCGAGACTGGCGGAGGTTCTAATCGAAAAGGACATCGGAAGTCCTGTCGGTCGTTGCTTGTTCTCCATGTCCTGCCTCCCCGAGATGACAGAGCTGATGGGGCGGTTTGAGGGCTGCGACGGGCGCACGTACACCTATCTGCCGAGTCGACGCACTGCAGTCGTTGGATCATTGATCGCGCTGCTGCCGTTTCCGACTGACTTCGCCGTCCGGAGAATGCGTCCGGCTCTGCTCGCGGAGTTCCTGCCTGTTGGTGGTTTTAGTTTCGTCGAGATTCAGGGTCGAAGTGACGCCCGGGACGTCGTGCATCGCTATCAAGTGACTTTTGAGAAAGACCGCGGGTACTGGATGAACGGGGTCGTCGCAGCAACCGTTGCCCGACTGATCTCCGAGGGCAGAGGCGTGAACAACGGTGTCCATTTCCTCATGGATGCCGTGGACCCAGTCACGTTCATCGAGGAGCTGCGGAAGGTTGGTCTGTGTCAGACGGAATCGTTTCACGAAGGCCGTCAGCGGACCGAAGAAGGTGCGCGATAAATGTTGCGTGCGCTTTGCCGAGCCGTCTTCGGTGCAGTTCCCTGCGGCTCGAACGGTTCCCCACCTCATCTGTCCTAAGGACAAGGCTTGCTGGTCAGTGAATTTATGGAGTCAGCGCCATCTTGCCCGCGAACAAACTGCAGCGGAGATTCCTCTCATCCGGCAAAATGAGATTTACAGGAGAAGCCCCACCCCGTTTGCCAAAGCCCGCAAGCATGGAGCTTACATCGTTCGACATATGCAAGAACGGACTCAACTATCTTGCGAGGATCCATGCTTCGGAAGGGCTCAAGGTTCGGCGCTTCGATTATCCCTTTCAAAGTCTGGTTCTATCCTGAATAGGAACCACGGCCGAGAGGCCCGCGCACGCGCCGACCGAAAAGAAATTGTACCCCGCTCCTCCGCGGTGCGTCGGGAGAGCTTCTGCCCAATTGCCCAAATTCCGTCATTCTCACAAAGGTGGGAGAGTGTAGAAATCCGCCGTCCTTATCTCAGCGGTGAGGACAGCCTGGCCAGCAACAAGGCCGGCGCATTCCTTCCTTAAGTTCCGTGCGTACCCGCTCAATGTGCTGCCTTCTGGTTTCCGGTTTCTTGACCGAGATAACCCAGCAGATCCACTCATTGCGCGCGAGTGGCGTAATGTCCTCCCATTTTGCCCGCGCCAGCGGGTCAGAAATGAGAACCTTTCGTAAATCCGCTGGTACATTGTGTACCGCGCCAGGGGAGATCGCTTTCTTGGTCATGGACTTCATTCTACATCGTTACGCAATCAGTCTCGGGAGTCCTCAGATGCTGTCCGACGAGGCGGAGGCCCATGGTAATCGCGCATCAGCGAGTTGGCTGGCGGCGAGAAACGGTGACGATTCGGCTCAGAATCCAATCAGGTGAATGAGCAAACCGGCGAGGGCTCCCCCGATGAAAGGACCGATCACCGGGATCGAGGCGTAGCGCCAGTCGGAGTCTCCTTTGCCGGCGATGGGGAGGAGCGCATGCGCGATCCGCGGGCCCAGGTCGCGCGCCGGATTAATGGCATACCCTGTTGTGCCGCCGATCGAAAGGCCGATACCCCAAATCACACACGATACCAGGTACATGGCAAAACTTCCCGATAGCCCGATCGCGCCCACGCGCTTCGAAAAAATTGCGCCAACGACGAACACAAGGACGAAGGTTCCAATGGTTTCGCTTAGGAGGTTGGCGGCAACATTTCGGATTGCGGGAAATGTACAGAAACAGGCGCGTTTAGTAACTGGATCGGGTGTCTCCTTCCAATGGGGAAGAAAGTGGAGCCAAACGAGCACCGCGCCAACAAAGGCTCCGAGCATTTCGGCCGCGAAATACGGCGCGAGTTTATGGTAGTCGCCCGTGGAAACGGCAAATCCCATGGTGACCGCGGGATTGAGGAACGCGTCCTTGCTGCCGCACGCAATGGCTGCGAAGACGCCGGTCATGACTGCAAAACACCACCCGCTCGCGATGACCATCCACCCCGCGCCTTCGGCCTTCGACCTTTTCAAAAGAACATTAGCGACCACGCCGTCGCCAAGGAGAACCAACATCAGCGTGCCCATGAACTCTCCGAAGAATGCTGAAGCCATTTGAGCCGCACCTCCGCTTGCGCTTGTCTGCCATCTACAAATTCAAGTGCGCCGCGTAACTCTATTAAGGCTGTTCCTTGAACACAAGCGGGGCCGCCGACTCGCCCGCAATCAGCCCGGCAGAAAGCGTGGCCAAGACAAGGGCGGAGGACAGCCCAAGGGTGATTCTGATTCTTATTCTAAGATTCGGTCGTTGTCGCATCGTACAAATTGATTGCTCCATCGGCAATTCTTGCTTGTGCCTGCGCCAAGAACACACTGGAGAACGCCCACGATTCCGCTCGTGGGGAGCTTCCCACGCGATTTCAGAGAGTTCGCAGGCTGGCAGCAGCAAAGATGCTGGTTTGGTTACACGTTGGGAAGGTCTGCTGGCACGACGCGGCGATAGAGCTACAGCCTAGGGGGCGGCACGTAAAGAAAAATTCGGAAACTGTGCCCAAAAATTTGTCTCACTCGAGGGGTTCAGGCCATTTGCTAGGAACATCCTAGGAACAAAACGGATCGTTTCTCAGCTCTTTTTCAGCGCCTTGCCCGCGTAAGGGCAACGGAATCATCGAGGTTTCTGGAGCGGGCGATGGGAATCGAACCCAGGTCGAAGCTTGGGAAGCTTGCAACTTAAATCAGGAAACGCTGGATTGGCGGCATTTTTTTGTGATTCTCGGACTGCCCAATTGGAGAATATTGGAAAATGGCAACCGGCAGAAGCGGACCTCGGTTCGGTTTGAAGGAGGGGCCCGCGTGAGGAAGAAATTCCCTAGTGCGACGTGTCCAATCCCGAGGCGAGTCCCCGGCTGGAACAAATTAAGCAGGCTCGAAGCCACGGAGGCGCGCCGCCTTGTGGTCAAAGGTTAGGGTATGGGAGCAGTTAGCTCGAATCCCAAGAGCCGCGATAACAGCGTCGGCGAACTCACCTTTTCCTTCCTTGAGTGCGATCATGGCCGTGAAAACATCCTGCTCGTTTTCCAAAACCAGTACATCGGTCTGAAGCAGGCGCTCCACGGCCCTTGCTATTTCACGGGCAACAAGATTGTACGCTCGGTCAAGAACCCAAACGGTCTCAACCATGGCCACGATGCTGACGAAGCCTGGTTTTTCCTCGCTGAGTTGGCGTTCAATAATCTCGGTGGCTCTGCGCGACTGGGCTGGATCGTCTTGAGTGAGGTAACGTACGAGAATGTTCGTGTCGAGTCCGATCATCGACGTCTGGAGGCAGGCCTCGTGCCAACGGCACCTTCAGCAATCGCTTCGGTCATTTCATCGGTGGAGACTGGCCGGCGACGCCGGGACTTGATCATGCCTTTGAGAGTCGATACAGAAAGCTTCGGCAAGAGAACTACACTACCGTCAGGATGTACGAAAAACTTGACACGGTCGCCTGGCTTCAGCCCCAGGTGCTCGCGAATGGCCTTAGGGATCGTCGCCTGGCCCTTTATGGTGATTGCGGATTCCATCGATCCTCCATTACATTCTTTAGTATGTAATACTCCATAAGCCCTCTAGGGTCAAGCCAAAATCTTGACGTGGCTAAGGTTTAGCCGTGAACCGTTGTTGCAATCCGAACGTTATGCGAATTGTTCTTCGCAGCGTCTGGATCGCCGGACGCCTCTGTTCTGCAATCATCAGCCGCATTGCACTGCTCCAGATCGGTCGGTCTTACGTCTTGGCCGAAAAGATTTGCCTATCCTACTGAAAACCTGATCGGTGCAAACTGACCCACTACGTGGTGGCCTCTAGGCCTGCTCCCGATCACTGCATCCAGCCGAGCACGAAAAGAGTCAGATTCGGCTCAGGAGATGACGGAGGATTTGGCGGGGGAGCGGATGCTAATTCCTTCTCTTCTCCCGATTCTAGATCCTTCACCCACAAATGCGGCTCGGCGCGATAATCCGGCGTTAGCCGGCTTTCGAGATAGGCAATGTATCTTCCGGAGGGCGAGATATAGCAATCCCCAATAGGGAACTTCATAGCAAAATACTTTTGCAGCTTGGGATCGGCGCCGGAGATGACGAGAAAAGGTTCGGATTGGTTGCTAGATTTACCCGCTTTTGTACCGTGGTCCAGGAACAGGTAGCGGCCATCGGGCAGTTGGCCCAGAAAACGCCTGTCGACAAATTGCTGGTGAACGTAACCGGTTAATTGAAATGCCCCGATGGCGGCCGGAATGGCTCCGAGATCGGTCCCGTCAGCAGAGAGAGCATAGGTTCCGGGGTGGTCGGCCTTGGCCTCGTTTTCATCTTCGTCGCCCGACACATCAAGCTCGACATAGACGCGATTTCCGTCCGCCATCCAGCCGTACGATACGGGCGTACACGCAGGCAGTGCGCGTTCGAAAGTTTCGCCAGATCCAGCGTAGCGAGCATTTTCCAGTCCGGTACGGAATAAATGAGAAGGGATTGGCTATCGCCACCTTGCGCTGCCGCTTTGGTGGCCTGACGATTCAGAATCGCGCGGCCTTGCTTTTGTACGTCGGCAATTTTTCGGGCCTGATTCGAGCCATCGAGACTCACCTCGTACATTTCGTCATGAGAGTCAAAACCCGGAGTCGGTGTCGTGCGCCGCCCGCGCCAAACGCCCGCCGTATACGCTTTGACTGTTCCCGATACGCTTCCCCACGCTGTAATCTCCAGTCGCGTCCCGGCATCGCTGAACAAGAGAGAGCGTTTCCCGTCGGCGATCGAGACCGAGTAGATTTCGTTTTTGCGCGTGTTCCGCAGAGTTTCAATATCTTCCTGTTCCGATCGCATTCCGGGCGGCGGAAGCTTCGCGAACCAGAGTCTGCGGCTGGCGGCGGTGTCCGAATAGGAGAGCGAGTAGACGAGCGTCTGGGCATACACCGGAGCGCAGAAGAAAAAACAAGAGAGAATCGTGAATTTGGCCGTAAATCTCACAGTGATTACAACCAAATTAGCCTGATGTCAGGTTCGCCGGCAATCTCCAAGCGTCAAATGGGCTTCGAAACGGCTAACTACCGTATGATCTTGGACCAATTCTCAGAGCTTTGGACCATCTTTGGACCAACCCCCAGGTGTAGAGGTCCGCTGCCGGCATTCGCAAAGTGCGATTTCTGTCATCGCAAGCTCCGGGGAGGCGGAGTATTCAGGAAATACCAAGACTTCGGTATTTTGGTTCGCAACGAAATCGGCAATTGCGGCATTCTTGTGCGACATGTGCTCGATCAGGGCTGCGGCGATGCTCGCCCTCAGATCGTGAATCTCAGTCAGGCCCGCGAGCTTGTGTAGGCCTCGCTCACTGTCAGCAGGAAAAATCGGCTCGTGAAGATAGGAAACGGAGTCGTCGAGGTAAGCCGGGTTGAATGCTATCTGGGCCAGTGCTAGCCGGTGGTACTTCGATTCTGGCATGTTCGCCTATTCTAGTCCGTTTGATTTCAATTACCAGCGTGAAGGGTTTCGCGCCGGGATCTTTCCTTGGGACATCAGGACAAAAAACGCTACTCGCGAAGGAGGCACTTATCCGTCATCCTGCTCGAGCGCTTGGTAGAGCGCCTCCGCCGTCGCGTTTGCTTCCCACGAACGCCGTCCGCGAGCCTGACGCGCTGAACAAGAAAGTGCTAGTGGTCAGTTTCCGAATGGCCGACCATCCGGGAGTAAGTCCGGCTAGCGTCACTTCACGCGGCAGCGTCATCACAACTTCGAGCGGTGCTCCCGCTATTAAGAAACAGTTCAGACTAAGGCACAGTCTCCCGTTTGATTGCCGCAGTTTCATGTGGGGATGAGAAACTTGAAGTTAAGGATTAACCACATGCGGAATGCACTCGTTCGGATGCTTCCAGCTTCCACGTTATTGCTGGTCGTGTGTGTTTTTGCCGGGTTTTCGGCACAGTCCACGCAACAAGCGCCGCCGCGAGTGGCGCAGTTTGGGATGGGCCAGCGACGGGTGATCACCGTACCGATCCCGCCGGGGGCGCGGTTGCCGGACAAGGTGCTTCGGGGCGTGCCTGTTTCCTCAGGCGTTATCACGGCTTTGGCGTTCAGCACTGACGGCAAGTGGCTGGCGTGGAGCGGGTACAATATGGTCACGCTCTGGAACGTAGCGACAGGAGCCGAAGAACGCAGGCTCACGTGGGCCCGACCGGTGAGCACTCCGGCAACAAAACTCGCGTTCAGTCCCGACGGTAAGCATCTAGCCATAATCGCTGGTACCGAAGTGAACATTTGGGATTTGCAGAGCAACCGCACGGTCTACTCGGTAAAAGTTGGCGCCGCCGAATTCTTCACATACAGTCCCGATGGAAAACTGTGGGCTGCGAGCGTCGCGGGTGCGCAGGGCAACCTGACTTCGAGAATAGAGATTCGCGATGCCGCCACGGGAAATATTCTGCGAACTGTTTCCACGAACTGGTACGGCATTTCTGGCATGACTGTCACGGTCGACGGCTTGCTCATTGCCTCCGGCACAACTCACGGCGACGAAGAAGAAGACCCGCGAGGCACCGTCCAAGTTTGGCAAGCGGCTTCCGGCAAGCTCATCAAGAGCTTGCCCGAGTTTCCCATTGTTGGGCCAGTGAGTCCAGACGGTAGGTTAATGGCGAGCATTGTTTCCGGGTCTTCGCAGCAGCCCGGAATTATCATAACGGATCTGTCGACCGACCAAGTGAAGTGGACGCTTCGCCAGCAACCGTCCCCTCTTGCATTTTTTTCTTTCAGCCCTGATTCTCAAGAGCTCGCGGCCCCAAACGACAACGCGTCGGAGCGCGGCTTGACCGTGTGGTCGCTCGTGGCCGGCGCAAAGATCAGCTATACGCATGACGTGCCGAACGTGAATGATCCGAGCGGGCTGATGACCGTCGCTTTCAGCCCTGACAGTAAAAGCATTGCCGCCGCGCCTTATCCGGATTTCTCGGCGAAGATTTGGGACGTCGCGAGCGGGCGGGAACTGCAAGAATTCGCGGGGCAGTCCAGCATGCAGGCGCTGGCGATGAGCCCCGATGGAAAGGCGGTGGTCTCATCGTCTCCGGCGGTGACAGTGCAGGATCCGGCGACGGGGACGACGATGAAGACGCTGACGATTGATGCCGCCGATATGCTTCGATTCAGCCCGGATGGCCGCTGCCTCGCGGCCAATCCCGGTATCGGCAGGTCAGTGGAAGTCTGGGACACGCGCACCTGGACGCCAGTGCTCAACATTACCCCTCCGCGTGACTGGCGCCAAAATGCTCCCGCAAGTTGGTTTGCCTTCGGCAACTCGTCGCCGCAAAGCCACCTCGGCACAGCCCAATCGACGCAATTCACAATTGATGGTCAATCGCACACGATTTGGCTCAGCAACTCTCCCATGGCTGTCAGTCCCGACGGAAAACTGATGGTTCAGCTGGGCTATCCCCTGAACCAATTAGAGATCTGGGATTCGGCGTCAGGGCAAAAGATACAGAGTTTCGAAGGGCACAAGATGGGAGTGCTGTATTTGGCGTTCAGCAAAGACGGGCGATCGCTGGTCACGATGGGTCAGGACTCGATGCGAACGTTTGTGAATGGTGCGTTCCAGGGAAACACCGAGTACGGCGTGAAAGTGTGGGACGTCGCCACGTGGAAAGAGCGCTTGTGGATTTCGTATCCCGCGCCTTGGCCGCTGAGCGCGCTGCTATCGCCCGACGGGCAGCGCCTGGCGGTCGAGAGGTCCAGGCAACTCGTCGAGATTGTGGATGCCAACAACGGCAAGCCACTCGGCGCCTTCACCGCACCCGCTCCGGCCACGGATGCGGGATGGAATAAGGGCAAGCCGAACCTCGCCTTTAGTCCCGATGGAACTCTGCTGCTCCAAGGGGCGAAGGGGGGCATTCACGTCTGGAAACTAGCGCACCCTTGAAGGGTTCCAAAACTGACCAATAGTTCTCGCCGTGGTTCGTTCGGTAGCTCTCCCCTCATCCTGAGACGCTAGATTTGCTAGTCGGCCCCAACGCGGAGTTTCCAGGAAGCGTCACGCGTCAATCCCATGATCGCGCTGCGTTACGTCCAAGACTTTGACTATTCACCAGCACAACGAGACAATGTCTGGTTAGCTGACTAACCAGGATTTTGCTCACGTTCGGGATCCTCAGTGTTTCGGTGGCCTGTCAGGGGTTGTGTTGGTCCCTGCAGGTATTCGCGGTTGGCCGCCCAATCTCCCAGTGGTGGCCGAAGGGATCCACCACGCGGCCCACGCGCCAGCCATGGCCTTCACTGACCGGATGCACCTCCCGCGCACCGGCCTTCCGAGATCGCGCAACGACGGCATCCGGATCCGGAACTGTCAAGATGAGGCGGACCGAACAACCCCCGATCGTTTCGGGACTGAAATTCTGATGCTCTGGCGATTCGTCGCTCACCCAAAATTCTGCGCCGTCCACCGATAATCTCGCCACCACACCTTTGTCGTGCCCATCCAGTCGATACACTTCCACCGCTCCGAAAGCCGTCTTGTAGAATTCAACCGCTCGCGCGCTGCCCCGAACCGATAGCCACGGCGCTACGGAAGAGTGAAGCGAACCGACTGCAGCCGAGTGTGACATTGATGCCTCCCTGGACTCTATAGAATCAGTAACCAGCCCCTGTCCTTCACGCCTAACCAGTTCGACTGCTCTCACTGAAAAAGGTTCCGAATTTTCTGCTGACGGGGCCCGGAACCCAGGGTGGGTCCTGAGTAACG
>Ga0187783_10000619_pt1 | contig 25747 bp, 21 predicted proteins | sample 1015_SJ02_MP02_2_FD_132471 | JGI IMG/M metagenome (GOLD analysis project Ga0187783, IMG submission 132471) | Tropical peat soil microbial communities from peatlands in Department of Meta, Colombia - 1015_SJ02_MP02_20_MG | ecosystem: Environmental > Terrestrial > Soil > Wetlands > Peat | place...
CGCATGATATCGCTCGGTGAGCCATTTCTTGGCCAGGTTTGCTTCTGGCGATCCCGGCCTGAATCCCACCTTCATTGCGATCGATGGAATTCCTTGGCGGATGAAGCTGTATTGGTCGCTACGGATGAAGAGGTTGCGCAGCGGTTCAGGATCGGGCTGCACCTCCACGCCATCCGCCTGGGCCACCTGCTGCACGATATCGCCCAGGTTTGATTCCGCAAGCCCGTAAACCGTAAGAATTTTCAGCGGGAAAATCGGCAGAAACATGTCGGTATTGATATCCGCTACCATGGAATGTTTCGGGACGGTGGGATTCGAGGCGAAGTACTTCGATCCCAGCAGTCCTTTCTCCTCCGCGGTAACGAACACAAACAGTACGGAACGGGCCAGCCTTGCCTTCGTACGCTCGAGCGAGTTGGCGATGTCGAGATTCAGCGCGCAACCCGAAGCGTTGTCCATCGCTCCGTTGTAGAGGTTGTCGCCGTTGATGGGCTCACCGATTCCAAGGTGGTCCATATGGGAGGAGAGCACGACATATTCATCCTTCAGCGCCGGATCGTTGCCCGGACGTTTGGCAACGACATTGGCCGATTCAACATCCTTCTCGATCACTTTGGCCCGCGCCTGGAGGCTCGCAGTCAATGGGAATGTGGGCAGCGGTTTGCGATCCTTGGCCAACGCGGCCAGATCCTCGAAGCTGTGGCCGGATCCCTGGAACAGCTCTTCTGCGTGCGCCGGGTTGAAGGTGACCGCCAGTCCCACGCCTCGACCATCATCGAGCTCTGGATCGGCCAGCGCCATGCTGGGGCGTTTGCGCGCCAGCGTCATGCGGCTCCAGGGAATGTCCATCGACGCAGGATTAGGGATCGAGACTACTCCAACCAGACCAGTCTCTCGCACGATCTTGTTTCGCTCGGCAGCAGATTGATAATGCGAAGCTAACGCCGTGGGGATATCTGCCGGGGATCCCGAGAGCATGACGGCGATCTTGCCTTTAAGGTCGAGTCCGGCGTAGTCGTCATAATTCCTCTCTGGAATGCGCAGCCCGTATCCCACGAACACCATGGGTCCATCGACTTCGGGAGCAAGCTGCACCCGCGTGCTGAAAAATGCATCCTCCCCTAACGCTAATGGTTCGTTTGCACCGTTGCGCACCAGGGTCAAGCTCGAGCCGGATTCATCGATCTGGCGACTGACCAGTTTCACCGGTTGATAAAAACCGTTGACGCCGGCCGGCTGCAGACCATCTTTCTTGAGCTGCTCGACAATATAGGCAGCGGCCCTACGCAAGCCGTCGCTGCCAGTCTCGCGACCTTCCATATCGTCAGCCGCCAACACCTTGATGTGGTCCCACCAGCTCTGGCCATCGAAGTTCGGATTGTCGACGGTTGCCTTGGGAGAGCTGTGAGCGACCAACGCAACCAGCAGGCAACAAATGACTAGCAAAGGTTTGGACATTCGAAGGACCTCCTACAGGAATTAGCTTGGTGCCTAGGCATATCTGGGTCCAGCGTGCAAGCAGGCGTTCCCATCGGTGACTCGATGAAGTTAGCACGCGTTGCCGGAATCGGCAATGTGCTCGCGCGCCGGTTACCCGTGCCTTACCCATCTCCCAAGGGACGCGGACGATCAACCTGAGACCCGCGCAATCGAGGGCCGGCCGGGCCGGTCGATTTACCCAGCTGCACGTTGCGAGGTGTGCTCTGCGATAACGGGAACACGGACGTGGATGGTGGTTCCACCCATCGGGGTGGTTTGAATCAGGACCGTTCCGTTCAGCAAGCGAACCCGCTCCTGCATGCTCGTCAGACCGAGACCGCGTCCTTGCAAGGCGGCGTTGAGGTCGAATCCCTTGCCTAAGTCACGAACGAGGAGGTGAACCTCATTCGTGATTCCGCGTAGTTGCACCTCAACATATCTTACGCCGCTATGTTTGGCAGCATTCTGCAAGGCCTCCTGCAGAACCCGGATGAGGCAAAGGGAAGTCTCTTGCGGTAAGGGAACGGGCAAATCGTCGCTCCGGAAGTCAATCTCCATCATCTGGCGCTCGCTGAACTCGTTGCACACGCTCTTCATGGCTGCCAGTAAGCCTACATATTCGAGCTTTGGAGCATGCAGGGCATGAGACATAGCTTGCACATCGTTCGATAGATCCACGGTGTGCCGTCGTAGCTCACGCACTCGCCTTAAGAATTCAGGGGACAGCCCGGAAGTGCCCTGTTGTATCTGATCGAATCCGATTGCCAACAGTGCCAGACGTTGGCCGATATCGTCGTGAAGCTCTCGGGCGATTCGTGCGCGCTCTTGCTCCTGGGCTTCGATCAACCTCCGGCTCAGATTGGTCAGTGCAACTTCGGCATGTTTGCGCTCGGTCACGTCGATGCACGATCCTATATAACCAGCAAACGAGCTGTCCGGATTAAATCTAGGCACTCCAATATCGAGAATCCAGCGGTATTCTCCGTCATGCCTGCGGAGTCGATACTCCATGCTGAATTCCTGATGACGATCGAACGACTGCGTGTAGGTATCAAGGCATCTGGGTAGGTCGTCAGGATGGACCCCCTCGGCCCAGCCATTTCCCCATTCTTGCTCGATCGATCGGCCAGTGTAGTCCAGCCAAGGCTTGTTGAAGTAGTTGCACAGCTTGTCGGTACCCGACATCCAAATCATGACCGGGGCAGTATCGGCAACCAAACGGAAGCGGTTTTCGCTTTCTTTGATCGCCTCTTCCGCTCGCTTGCGCTCGGTGATGTCGCGGGCCATGACGACCGCGTAGTTTCGGTCCACTTGGACCAGCTTCATGCTCAGCTCGACGGGAAAGGTCGACCCATCCTTTCGGCGATGCACACTCTCGATTATCGCGACACCAGACTGGCGCAGTTCGGTTGCAATTCTGGCGTGCAGAGACTCATCGAGGTTGGGATCGATGTCGAAGATGGTTAGCCGCATCAGCTCTTCGCGCGTGTAGCCCAACACCTGGCACGCCTTCTCATTGACATCGACGAAGCACAAGGTTTCCGGATCAATTACCTCAACGCTATCGTTAGAATGGTCCACCAGCGTTCGGAAGAGCTTTAGCGATTTCTCGGAACGCTTGCGTTCGGTGATGTCGACCACGACCGCCACCCAACCGGTTGCCACCGCATGGGCATCGAAGGTCGGACTATAGGCTGCCGAAATCCATCGTTTCCCGATGCCCAGAAAATTTATCTCCGCTTCGTAGTTAACCTTAACCCCCGCCAGAACCCGCTCGAAATGGTGCCGCAGGGATTCAAATGCTTCCTTTCCCAAGACGTCCCAGATTGGGCGGCCCACGATTTCATCCAAGGGGCGTTGGAGCCACTGCGCATATCCTTGATTGGCCCATAGGTACCGGAAATCACGGCTGCAACGAGTGACCGCGACCGCCATTCCTTTGCTTACCAATTCCAGATCGTCCTGCACCCTCCTCTTTTCTGTAATGTCCTCCACCATGGCAATGACCATCGGAGTTGCGCATTGCAACAACGAGATACTCAAACGTCCCCAGATCAAAGAACCGTCGCGTCGACAAAAGCGCTTTTCGATGTGATAGTGATCGATTGCACCGGCTCGCAACTGCTCAAAAAGCGCCCAATCTTTGGCAGCATCTTCAGAAGGAGAAAAATCGACGCTGTGCTTGCTGCACAACTCCTCTTCGCTGAACCCCAGCATCGAGCAAAGAGCAGGATTGACGAAGAGGGGCTGTCCTTCTAGGTTCTCTAACGCAATCCCAATGGGACTCGCTCGGAAGGCATCATAGAAGAGCCGACCGTCGGGTCTCAGAGCCTGGGTGTCTCTCTCTTCCATAGGAGAAGGTGTATAGCATTCGCGATTTTACACTGCAAGCATACCATCCACCTCGATCCCATTCGCGGCGCCGTCCTCACCTCCTGAAAAGCTCACATAGCATTGGGCGGTGCTTGATTGGGCTTCCGCGGAGAGTCGCCGATATCACCATTGTCCAGGCCAGACCATGCATGGCTATGTGGCCGTGTTTGGCAACGCAGCTTTCTTGATCCGAGCGCTGCGTCGGCGGAGCAATGCTGTTCGTGCGGAAATATTGAACAAGCACGGAAGCCGCCTTCTGGAGCCATCCGTGGCCGTCGACACTATCTCGGTTAGGCTGACAACGCTCGGAGTTGTATCATGTGAAATACGAGAGAATAAGTGAACCTGCAGACCAGTTCGGAACGTCGGCGCTGGACCGGCGTAGCCATCTTTGCCACTGCGGTCGGGGCATGCGCGGTTGGCGCCTTCGCGATCGGTGCCTTAGCGATCGGTGCATTGGCCATTCGCCGGTTGACGGTCCAAAGCATTCGACTCGAAGGTGCCGAAATCAAGTCTCTCAGGGTGCACGACCTCACGGTGGCCCAGCTTCGCGTCGCCGAAGTGATTGTAACCGACACGTTGAAGCTCCCGGAGAGCGGGGTCGATCATAAAGCTTCCTAAGGAAACGTAGCCATCCACCGCCGATTTTGCGCCGTGGGGACTAGCGCCTATCTCACGGATCCACGCAAGCCGGCCTGCACGCCATCGCTCCGATGTCTGGTCGTTAGTTATAAGCGTGACGCCGAGACTTTCTCGGGATCCTCCAACTCGCCTCGTCGCTGATTCTACGGAGGCATTTATGAGATGGGTTCTAACCTGTCTACGAAGACTCGAGCTACGAGCCGCAGATATAATCCGTTTTCAATGCTCAAGAACCCTTCCACAGGCCTGATGTTACTGTTGGTGAGTATCACCGCTGCGGCGCAAACGACGATTGCCAACGCTCGACCTCGCGCGTCCGATTTGGGGTTGAGAGTCGGTATCCTCCCGAGTGGGCCGCTCGATGCGATCACCGATGTTGCGGGTGTGGAGGTCGGACACACAACCATTATCCGTGGGGACGACATCCGCACCGGCGTGACCGCCATCCTGCCGCATCCCGGCAACCTGTTCCGCGCAAAAGTTCCGGGCGCAGTCTTTGTGGGCAATGCTTTCGGCAAGTTGGCGGGCTCTACGCAAGTGAACGAACTGGGCGAGATCGAGACACCGATCCTGCTCACCTCCACTTTGAGCGTGCCGCGGGTGGCCGATGCGCTGATTGATTACATGCTGGGTTTGCAGGAAAACGGGGATGTAGAGTCCATCAATCCTTTGGTTGGCGAGACGAACGACGGATACCTGAACGATATCCGTGGACGGAAGATCACGCCGGAGGACGTCTTCGCCGCCATCAAGAACGCCAAGAGCGGGCCAGTCGAGGAAGGCTCGGTAGGCGCAGGAACCGGTACGGTGGCGTTCGGGTTCAAGGGTGGCATCGGAACCTCTTCGCGCCGTCTGCCGGCCAAGCTGGGCGGGTACACGGTGGGTGCTCTCGTTCAGTCGAATTTTGGGGGCGTACTCACGATCGCGGGCGCTCCCGTCGGCCGCGAACTGGGGCGCTACTACTTGCGCGAAGAGCTTCAACAGGAAGGCAGTGCATCCGACCGGGGAGACGGTTCGATTATGATCGTCGTCGCGACCGACGCGCCTGTGGACGCACGCAATCTGAGACGCCTGGCGGCACGGGCGATGCTGGGGCTGGGTCGGACGGGCGCCGCGGGATCGAACGGCAGCGGGGACTACGTAATCGCATTTTCGACGGCGGAACAATTGCGGCTACCAAGCCCAGCGCCGGCATCGCTCCGGTCCGTTGAATTGCTGACGAACGAGGCTATGTCCCCCCTATTTCTTGCGGTGATCGAAGCCACCGAGGAGGCGGTCTACAACTCCCTGTTTCGAGCCACCACGACAACGGGACGAGGGCACACGGTCGAGGCCCTGCCAATCCAGAGAACCATCGAGATCTTGAAGAAATACGGAGCCATCCAATGAAGGAAAGCGATCTGAAAGAGCGCCTCACCCGCTACCGCCAGATCACACTGAATGTGACGGGAAGGAAGTCGGGCCGGACGGTCTCGATTCCCGTTTGGTTTGTCCTCGAGGGTGATCAACTCTACCTCCTGCCGGTGCAAGGCTCGGACACGCAGTGGTACAAGAATATCCTCCGAAACCCGTTGATTGTGATCGACGCGCGGGGCGCGGAAGCTAGGGGCCGAGCCGTTGCGATCACCGAACCCGAAGCGGTGAAGTCTGTGATCGCGAAGTTTCGCGACAAGTACGGCCCCGAGGACGTGAAGAAGTATTATTCGAAGTTCGACGTGGCGGTTGTCGTTCCGCTGAAACTTGCATAAGTGACGATGGATCAAAGCACCCAGACGGCGGGAGGTGAACGGGAGGAATCGCAGGCAGACTTCGCGCTCGCAGTCGTTGGGGTTGGACGTTGTTCGACGACTGGACCGTTGTGATAAGATCAGCCAAAGCCGTGCCGCTCGGGACGTCCAGCCGCAAACTTTAGGGTTTCATGTCGACGAGGCGAGGACTCCTTGGCTACGTCTGCAACGCGGATTCTGGTCGTTGATGATTACGAGCCGTGGCGTCGTTTTATCAGTTCGAAACTTCAGCAGTATCCCGAATTGCAACTAATCGGCGAGGCATCGGATGGAGTGGAAGCCGTTCGCAAAACCCAAGCGTTGCAACCTGACCTGGTTTTGCTCGATATCGGACTTCCCAGGCTGAACGGAATCGAGGCCGCGAAGCAAATCCGACAGCTCTCGGCCCAGCCCAAGATTCTTTTCGTGAGCCAAAACCTTTCTGCAGATATCGCACAAGCGGCGTTGCAATCAGGTGCGACAGGCTATCTTGTCAAATCCGATGCCGTCGTCGAACTATTGGCAGCGGTACAAGCGGTTCTTCAGGGCCAGCAGTTTGTTAGTCGCAGCGTTGCGGGCTCTGATTTCATGGAAGCCTTGGACACGCGGATCTCCGAGGAGGGCTCCTTGGCCGCAATCGCGCCTACAAAGTTCGCGCTTGGTGAACCGGGGCATGTCGTGCAGTTCTATACCGAGGATGCCGATCTGCTCGATAACCTTTGCACCTTGTTTAGAGACGCGCTGCACGCGGGCGAATCTGTCGTCGCCGTGATGACCGGATCCCACCGAGTGGGTCTACAGAAACGATTGGCGGCGCAGGCCATCGATGAAGCCGAGGCAAAACAGACGGGACGACTTACAGTCCTCGATGCCGTCGAAGCGTTGAGCGGGTTCATGGATGCGAATGGGCCGAGCCGCGAGCGCTTTCTCTTGCAGTTTGGAGATATATTTCGCAGAGCCGAAGCCGCCGCTGTTGCAAAGAATAAGCGGGTCGTTGCCTATGGCGAGATGGTCGCCGTGCTGGGCGAGCAGAAGAAATTCGATGCCTTAATTCGGCTCGAACAGCTATGGAATGAACTTGCCCTAACCCATTCCTTTTATCTCTGCTGCGCGTATCCCGCGAGCCTGTTTCAGAAAAAACTGCTGGGCGGGGCCTACTCTACGATTTGCACCGAACACTCGCAGGTAGTGTCCCGCTTCTAAGGTCTCCCTCTCCGCGGAGATTCCCGTCTAGCCGGCACGGGAATCTGAACACGGAATCGATACCCTGCCCACGGCTGGAGAAGTTGTCAGAGGAGCCGTTCTCCGGCGCTTTGGAGGAGGCAAGATTGATTTCGAGCAATGAAAAGGGACACTCCCATGTGTCATTCTCTTTCGTTCAGGGTTCAGCACCGCCAGTCGATGGTTTAGGGCTCGAACTTTGACGGCGGAGGCTGGTTGGAAACACCAATTCGGGTTCTTGTGGTCGATGATTACGACCCCTGGCGTCGTTTCATTCGTTCGACGCTTGCGAAGCGACCGGAACTACAGATCATCGGCGAAGTGGCAGACGGACTAGAAGCAGTTCACAAAGCCCAAGAGTTGCAACCAGACCTGATCCTGCTAGACATTGATCTTCCCAGGCTAAATGGTATCGAAGCCGCTCGACGAATCCGAGAGCGATCCCGCAAGTCCAAAATCCTGTTCGCTAGCGTAGAGCGATCTCCGGAAATCGTAAAGGAAGCGTTAGGCACTGGTGCGATGGGGTATGTTTGCAAGGAGGATGCGGTAATCGATTTATTGCCTGCCGTGGAAACAGTTCTGCAGGGAAAGCAGTTTGTCAGCGCGAGTCGCACGAGTCACGATTTAGGGGTCAGTACGGATTCGCAGGCGGCCGATTATCGCAATGAGGTTCGAGCGTCGCCCGCATTGACCTTGACACAAAGAACAGAGAGCGCATCTCGGCACGAGGTCGGTTTCTATTCTGATGACCCATCGTTGCTCGATCACCTAACACCGTTGGTCAGGGCTGCTCTCAAGGCCGGAAACGCCGTGATCGTTATCGCAAGCGAGTCGCGCCGCGATATCCTGCTGCGCCGATTGCGGACCCACGATGGGGAGATCGGCACGACGATCGAACGGGGCGGATATATTGCCTTGGATGCGGCCGAGATGCTCTCGGCATTCATGCAGAAGGGCGTGCCGGATCTAGCTCGATTCTTGAAATTGTTCGGAAATCTCATGGAGAAAACCGTCGAGGCGCAAAAGGGAAGACCAGCCCACGTGACAATTTTCGGAGAATGTGCGTCACTTTTGTGTGCAGAAGGCAACCCTGAGGCGGCCATTCTGGTCGAAAAATTCGTTAACCAACTGGTTAAGGAATACGACGTCGACATTGTCTGCATATATTCTCTCGGCGGCCTTCAAGACAGGATGGACAGCGACATCTTTGAGCGAATCCGGGCAGAGCATTCAGCCATTTGTTTCCAGTGAGATGCCCCACTGCATTAGTCTTTCTCTCCCCCCGGGAGCTACGAAACACGTTACAAAACAGCTGGAGGGAGCTATCCTAAGATGGTTTATGTGCAACAAGCATGCGGGGTTTGACAGTTTTGCGGAGCAGGGCGGATGACAACTTCGCACGCACTCATCGCTTTTCTGATCGCGTCCAGTCTGTTAACAATCACGCCGGGTCTTGACACAATGTTGGTTCTTCGCACCGCCACTGTTGGCGGAGAAAGGCGAGCCATGGGAGCTAGCGTGGGCATTTGCCTGGGCTTGCTGACGTGGGGTATGTGCACGTCGGTCGGACTGGGTGCGCTACTGAACGCTTCGCGCTACGCATACAACATCCTTCGAATCGCAGGTGCGTGTTATCTCATTTTTCTTGGCTGCAAGGTGTTTTTTCGACGCGAGTCCGCGTTACTTGGCGACGCCGGTTTGGATTTCGGTCTGGCCAGGAATTCGGCCAGCACGGACGATCCACGACGTTGGTTCGTTCGCGGATTGCTCACGAACTTGCTGAATCCTAAAGTCGGGGTGTTTTATGTGACGTTCCTGCCGCTGTTCATCCCGGCAGGATCGAATGTGGTGGCATTCAGCATGCTTCTCGCGAGCATTCACATGCTCGAAGGCATTGTCTGGTTCGCCGTGCTGATTGCTGCCGTGCGGCCATTCTCTGTTTGGCTGGGAAAGAGACAAGTGGTCAAGACGTTCGATTCCATCACGGGCGTGGTTTTCGTTGGCTTCGGACTCAGATTGCTCTTCGCCGATCGCCGGTAGACACAAGCCAAGCCAACCATGGGCTATCCGGAATCAGTCAAGATTGACCTTCTGCGAGAAGCCGACCTCGCCGCTGCACTGCAACTCCAGGAAACGGAACGGTGGAACCAGACCGTGCAGGACTGGACCCGACTTCTAAAACTCAACCCCGATGGTTGTTTTGCCGCGTTTTCGGACGGAAAACTGGTCGGAACGGTTACGGTAATCACATACGGAGCGAACCTGGCGTGGGTTGGCATGATGCTGGTTGCGCAGGAGTATCGCGGTCGGGGCATAGGCAAAAGGCTCATGCGCACGGCGCTTGCTCACTGCCAGCAGCGGCAGATCGCGACCGTCAAGCTGGATGCAACCCCTGCGGGGAGACCTCTCTATGATTCGCTCGGGTTTGTTCCGGAATGCGCGATTGAGCGCTGGCAGGGAACTGGACGTTCAAACAGCCAACCCGACTCGGGATCATGTTGCACGTACAAAGTGCCTTTATCCTTTTATCAATTCGATGAGCGCGCTTTTCGCGTATCCAGAAAGGAGTTGCTTGACTCGTTGCTGGAACATTGTCGCTTCGCGCCTGAACTGCAAATTGATGAATCCACGCAATCGTTGCAGGGCTATGCCTTCGCGCGGGCTGGCGGGCGTGCCTCTTACATCGGCCCGGTTGTCGCGGTCGAACCTGAGCTGGCCGTCGGGCTCCTTGACTCCATGTTGCAACGTTTGGCGGGAGCAGTCTTTGTAGATATATGTCTTGGTGATGAAGGTATAGTCAGCCAGTTAATAGGACGAGGTTTTGTCAAGCAACGCAGTTTGACGCAGATGTCGTTGGGACAACCGATCATTCGAAGGTCAGATATGGTGTTTGCGATTGCTGGTCCGGAGCTTGGCTGATCGCAATGAAGTCCCGCCGTTCGGCCGTTCAGAACACCTGCCAGGGCCGATTGGAGAGGGTACGGGGCGCTATTGCAATTTTCGACGTTCGTAATATGCCTTCGCCTTCGCTCGGTTGCCGCAAGTTTTCATTTCGCACCACCGGCGACGATGATTCTTTGTAGTGTCGAGAAACAGCCAAGCACAGCTGTCTGCCGCACATCGTCGTACATGAATCAGCTCTTCCGAGGTGAGCAAATCCACGGCGGCGCGAGCTACTGGCCATAACACGGAGTCAAAGCTATTCTCGGGGCCAAGCCATTCCCAAGTAAACTGGGGGTTGCCATAGACAATCTGTGTATGCTTCATTGCGTCGAGAATGGCCCTGTTGAGAACCGCCAGTTGAGTTCCAGGAGCGGTTTGCTGCTGTGCGACCGCTGAGAAGACATCATAAATAGCATCCCGTAGCGCAATAGCATTCCGCAGGGTGGACCGCGCCCGACCCGGCGCTGCCTGCCCGGCAGAACGCAGGTGCTCGGCGGTCTTGTTTGTGATAACCCCTGCTTCTTCTCCCCACCGTAAAAGCCGGAAGTAATCCGTGAACAACTCTTCAGGATGGACGGCGGTGCGTTCATTGACCGTGTTTGCGAAATCCAGACAGAGATTTCCTGCAATGAACTCGAACGCTGCTCTGGGGCCAACGGGTTGTGACATTCTGTCTGTCGCTGTCTCTATTATAACCTCTAAACATTGCTTGACAAGTTAGGTAGTGATTGAATAATCTTGGTCTCACCATTGAACTATGTTTCGCTAGTGAGATCTCCAGGTTCCCGGTTTTCAATTCCCCAGCCTGGAGCGGCGTAGCTAGGCGCGGCGCTATGAAACACCAAATCGTAGTCGTGATTCTGACATGCCTTAGCGCGGCAGCAGTGCGACGGCTGCAGAGTGCGCCCCCAACCGGCTACCCTGATTTGGCAATTCCCTTCGAACTCAATCGCCAGTTCGGCTCAATCCTGATCGAGGTGCAGGTGAACCGGCACCCTGCATGGCTTCTGGTCGACACCGGCTCCAGTCACACGGTACTAAGCGCCGACCTTCTCGAAGTTAGCCCGCTGTTCTTCAAACGGGCAACCGTTCGAGTCAAGGGAACGGGATTGACGGGGATTGCGGGATGGGCAACGGCAACGATCGACCTCGGAACGATCCAGTGGGCTAATCGGAAGGTTCTGGTGACGAAGGACTTTCAAGAGATATCCAAGAGCGAGCAGCGGCGGGTAGACGGGATTCTGGGAGAGGATGTTCTGAACGAATTTACTTCCGTGGTGATCGATTTCAAGAATCGTCGTCTAATTCTTCGTCGCTGATTGTTCGAAGACGGCAACGATTGTGCGAGTTCGTCATCTGCAAGCTATGACGAGTCGCAGACTTCGGGTTCGCAGCAGGAGCGTGCTGGCATGATTGCAAGAATCTGGCAAGGGTGCAGTCGCCCCGGCATGGGGAGCGCCTACTTCGCCTATTTGCAGGAGACGGGCGTAAAGGGATATCGGGCGACCGAGGGATTTCAAGAGCTCGTCATTCTGACCCGAGAGATTGGAAGCGCAACCGAATACGTGTTGATCACGTTCTGGGACAGCATGGAGGCAATACGACGTTTCGCCGGGCCGGAGCCTGAACGCGCGGTCTACTATGCGGAAGACGATCGCTACTTTGCAGAGGAAGAACGGCGGCCATATGTTCGCCACTACGAAGTTCGCGACACTCGAGCCATCGGATCTGCTTCGGGTCCTAAGCCATAACAAAGGGACTCATCACGTGAGCCGCTATCGCCTGCGATGTCGGTTCGTACAAAGCTTCTGGGGGGAGGTCCTACCCATCCCACCGTCCGAGCCGCCTCCATCGATCGACTTCCGGCTTCGAGAGAGGAGTAGCGACCCTTGTTGTGCCGTCTCAGGTCGAACCCCGATACCACCCGCATCATTCAGTAGGCTCATCACCAGCGGACAACCGTACTAGCGGTTCCCGATTGCTACGATTGATCACCTGAGGTCTACGATTCGCAACAAATGTTTTCGCGGTTTCCTACCACTCCCACTAGTCTGGGTCTAGGTTCTCTCCCTCTCCATGCCGCGGATAACCATCATCGTGAATAACACCTCATACCCCGTTAACGTGGATCCTGACACGCCGCTCTTGTGGGTCTTGCGCGACAGCCTGGGGCTCACCGGCACCAAGTACGGCTGTGGCATGGGATTATGTGGCGCATGCACCGTGCACTTGGACGGTGAAGCGCGGCGATCGTGCCAAACGCCTGTTGCGTCCGTCGGGGCGAAGAAGATCACAACCATTGAAGGCCTCTCACCGGATCGGAGCCATCCGGTTCAGCGCGCCTGGACTGCCGAGCAGGTTCCGCAGTGCGGTTATTGTCAATCGGGACAAATCATGCAGGCGGCGGCCTTTTTGGTTAAGACTCCTCGTCCGACCCGCGAACAAATGGATGAAGCCATGGACGGCAATATCTGCCGCTGCGCAACGTACCAGAGGATCCGTCGCGCGATCCAGCGCGCCGCAGATGCGAAGGCGTAATGGCTTCTCGAGCGCAGGTCAGGAAATCGAGGTGCATATCGTGCCTAGCATCGAGGCTCCCAGCGGGGTGGGGGAATTGCGGGCGATGCTGGTAGCGCCTGCCGTGGCCAATACCGTCTTTGGTGCCAACGGAGTTCGCCCATGCAGCCTTCCCATCGATTCTCAACTCCGGAAACGCGTTCCGAGCCAAACATGACCACCAACATGGAAATCGATCGCCGTGAGTTTCTGAAGAGGTCGTCGCGAGGTGGCGCAGCTTTGATGATTGGTTTCTATCTCCCCGCCGGTGTAGGGAGCAAGGAGATGGCCGATCGCCAGCTATTTGTCCCCAATGCATGGATCCGCATTACGACCGACAATCAGATTACCGTCCTGACGGAAATACCGGAGATGGGTCAGGGTGCGCGTACGGTGGACACGATGATACTGGCCGATGAACTCGAGGCCGATTGGTCGACGATTCGTGTAGAGCAAGCGCCCGTCATTCCCGGAACCTATCAGAATCTTTCCACCGGGGGCAGCGGCGGCACCGGAAAAGCATGGAACTATATGAGAACCGTCGGTGCCCAAGCTCGCGAGATGCTTCTCAGCGCCGCCGCCCAACAGTGGGGAGTGGAAAAGAAAAGCTGCCGACCCGAGAACGGCACCGTCGTGCATGGACCGAGCGGACGGCACGCCAAATACGGCGAATTCGTCGAAACTGCTTCGAAATTGTCCGTGCCGGATGCAAAGAGCATTCGCTTGAAGCCGCCGTCCGAGTTCCGCTTCATCGGCAAACCCGTGCCGCGTGTCGATGTTCCCAGCAAAGTGGATGGCACGGCCGTGTTTGGCATCGATGTCCGGGTGCCAGGCATGTTGTTTGCAGTAATCGCACGCTGTCCGTATTTTGGCGGAAGACTGCAGACGTTCGACGCAACTACGGCCAAAGCTGTGCCTGGCGTTCGCGCAGTTTTTCCGGTTGCCCCGCTCGGCCTCCTTCCTAAGCTCGAGCGCAACGTCAACACGGCCGGAGGCGTTGCGGTGGTGGCCGAGTCGACGTGGTCAGCGATCAAGGGCCGCCGAGCTTTGAAGATCTCCTGGGACAAGGGGCCCAACGGCTTTGAGAGTACCGAGACGCTGCAGAAGAAGCTCAAGGAGCAAGCGTCAGGCCCTCCCACTTTCGTCGCGGTAAACATAGGCGACGCCCCCAAGGCCCTAGAAAACGCGCGCAGGAGAGTCGATGCGGTGTACGAACTGCCTTTCCAGGCACATGCCACCATGGAGCCCATGAATACCACGATGCATGTGCGGGACGATGGCATCGAGGTGTGGTCGCCAACGCAAATTGGGGCACGGGTGCAGGAGGAGGTTGCTTTGCTGGCGGGGATTCCGGCCAAGCAAGTGACGGTCCACATGACCCTCTGCGGCGGATCCTTCGGTCGGCGTTATCAGTGGGATTACGCAGCGGAAGCCTGGCAAGTCGCAAAGGAAGTGAAGAGGCCCGTGCAACTGCTTTGGACCCGGGAAGACGACATGCAACACGATTTTTATCGGCAGTATGCGTATTACCGCCTCTCGGGAGGAATCGATGCCGAGGCGAACCTTGTGGCATGGTCCCAGCGCGTCGTTTCGACGCCGATTCGCACGGTCTTCGACGTGCCTGAGAAACTTAAGGATCCGAGGCACGTGGCGTCGCAAGAGCTCGGGGGTGCGGATGTTCTGCCCTACGCTGCCTCCAGCTTTCGTTTGGACTATGCCCCGGTCGATTGTGCTGTTCCACGTGCCTGGTGGCGCTCCGTCGAGGCTTCCCTCAATGCCTTTGTGACGGAGAGCTTTGTTGACGAACTGGCGCATGCTGCTGGTCGCGACCCCTACGAGTTTCGCCTGAACTTGTTGCGGGACGATCGTAAGCTGCCGTGGGTGATGTGGCCAGACAATCCGCCGCTTGAAACTCGAAGACTGCGATCCGTGTTAGAACTCGCCGCCGCCAAAGCGGGCTGGGGGAAAGAACTTCCGCGAGGATATGGACGTGGCATTGCCTGCTGTTGCTCATTCGGAAGTTACATTGCTCATGTCGCCGAGGTCTCGGTGGGCGAGGATGGCAGCGTGCGGGTTCACCGCATTGTGAGTGCGGTTGATTGTGGCCTGGCGGTGAACCCGGACGGCGTCAAGGCTATGACGGAGGGCGCAGTAAATTTCGCACTGACTCCGGTGCTCAGCGGCGAAATCACGATCAAAGATGGAGCGGTCGAGCAAAGCAACTTCGACGGTTTCCAAGTTCTGCGGATCAGCGAAGCGCCCGATATCGAGGTGTATCTTGCTCAAGGTAATTCTGCGATTGACGGAATGGGCGAAGCAGGTGTTCCCCCGCTTGCTCCCGCGGTAGCAAATGCTGTCTTTGCCGCCACGGGGAAGAGAATTCGCCGCTTGCCCATCGATCCGGCAATCCTGGCCAAAGGTGCCTCCGCATGAAACGCAACCTTCGCAACTACGCTTCCCTTGTTAGCTTGGTTGTGGTGTCGATCCTGTATCCCCAGTCCCTTGCCAGGAATGCCCCCCAAGTAGCGTCCCCTAAATCCAGCCCTCGCGGTGCTTCCGTGTTTCGAAAATCATGCGCCGTGTGCCACAGTGTTCGCGCTGGCGAGACCAAGGTGGGACCATCCTTGTACGGTGTTCTGCGCCAGGGACATTCCGAGCAGGCGGTGCGGCAAACAATCGCGGCGGGCACGGCCAATATGCCGGCTTTCCAGCAGAAGCTAGAGCCGGAGCAGATGGATGATCTAATCGAATATTTGAAGACGTTATAGCTAACCACTCACTATCGTTCCTCGTCACACTTGGCATAGCATTTCTGGTGCGAGAAACGTGCAGCTTTATGTCGCATTCTCGGTCTAGTGCGCGGTGCCAAAGGGCGCTGTTCATCACCTCCTGCTGGCTGGCTGGCGTGCTGCTTTTCGCGATCCAGTGGTTCGTCTATGACAGTGCTCGTGGAAATGCAGATCCATTTCGCTTTTACCTATGGTGGTCGTTCTACACTTGGGGTGTACTGACGCCCATCGTAGTCTATTTTGCCTATCGTCACCCCATCGCTGCCAGGACCTGGAAGCGGGCTTTCCCGTTACACCTTGGTGCGAGTCTTATGATCGGCCTAGGTGCGATCGCAGCCGAAGCGATGCTTGGCAAGCTCGGCCGACATCACGCTCTGTCAGTGGAAGCGGCGCTGCGGCACTACTTCAGCCGCCACGCGCAAGCAAGCCTCCTCACCTACTGGATGCTGGTTGGCGTTGTGCACCTCTATCGCATGCGCGACGAAGGGCGCCGGCGCGAATTGCGAGCCTCGAAACTCGAAGCTCAACTCACTGTGGCACAATTACAGGCTCTGCGCGCCCAGATTCATCCCCATTTCCTGTTCAACACCCTGCAAGCCGCGACGACTCTGATCCACGAAGATCCGGACGGGGCCGAAGATATTCTGCTTCGCCTGAGCGATCTGTTACGCATATCAGTCGACGGGTCCAATGTCCAGGAAGTGTCCCTGGAGCGAGAACTCGAAGTGCTCGAACTTTACCTGGGAATCCAGTCACGCCGTTTCGGAGACCGTCTGCAGTTTGACGTTTCCGTCAGCCAGGGCGTGCGCGGGTGCATGGTTCCGGTTCTGATTCTGCAGCCGCTTGTTGAAAACGCCATTGGCCACGGCATCGGCAAGCACAAGGGCAGCGACACGATCACCATTCGCGGATTTCAAGAGGGAGAGTTTCTCAAGCTCGAGGTCCTCAATCTCAACAGTCACTTGGAAGAACAGTCGCTAGCGTCGCGGCGGCTTGGCGTCGGTTTGACCAACACACGGGCTCGCCTTGAGCAGCTCTACGGCAGCCGCCAGGGCATGCGGCTGCGCAACCTAGAACCGACCGGGGTATGCGCGGAGATCCTAATTCCACTGCCATCCAGGCCGGTTCTTGTCGAGGAAACAGTGCGATGACCATCCGAGCGCTGATTGTGGATGACGAGCCATTGGCGCGGCGCACCGTACGACGTTTCCTTGCCAGGCAAACGGAGGTCGAAGTTCTTGCCGAGTGCGGTGACGGAGAATCGGCTGTCCGCGCGATCCAGAGTCTGCGGCCCGATCTGGTGTTTCTGGATGTCCAGATGCCCGAGATGGATGGCTTCCAAGTGCTTGGTAGTATCGGCGCCGAGGAGATGCCGATCACGATTTTCGTAACCGCGTACGACCGCTTTGCCCTGCGCGCATTCGATGCCGACGCCATCGATTATTTGCTGAAACCCGTCAGTCCGGAAAGGTTTGAACGCGCTCTTGTTCGCGCACAGCAGCGGATGGCAGAGCATCGCAATCACCACGAGATGCGCCGCCTCCTGGTGAGCTTAGAGAAGCTTTCTCGAGCGCAAGAATACCCCAAGCGGCTGGCCATTCCCAAGAATGGGCGCATCGTATTCGTGGACACAAAACATATCGACTGGATCGAAGCCGAAGGCGGCTACGTGCGTCTTCACGTCGGCAACCGCGAGCATGAATTTCGCGGGACACTTAGCGAAATCGAAGGAAAACTCTGTCCCGCCGACTTTTTACGCATTCATCGTTCCACCATCGTGAACATTCACCGGATTAAGGAGATTCAAACCTGGTTTCACGGATACCACCGTGTGTTGCTCGAAGACGGTACAGAGTTGAGGATGAGTCGTTACCAGGACGAAATCGCGAGACGGTTGGGATTGCGATGAATGGGGAATCGAGTGTGCTAGGCCTGGTGTTCCCCGAGACGTTGCCACCAGCATTCTGGAATGGTGCGGGAGGGCAGGATTTTACTCGGGGTGAGAGATGCGCAGGCGAAAATGCGCCTGCGGCCACGATGGTAGAATCCGAGCAGGTGCTGTCGTGAAGATGGAGAGCTTCGTTCAGGACATCCGCTTCGGCATGCGATCAATGCGAAAAAGTCCTGGCTTTAGCCTGATTTGCGTGCTCTCGTTGGCGCTCGGTATTGGCGCTAACACGACAATTTTCACGGTGGTGAATGCTATCCTTCTGAATCCTCTCCCGGTCTCCGATATCTCCCGCTTGGTGGAAATCGATACCATCGATAGCAAGACCAAGTTCACCCAGACGAATGTGACGAAGCTAGGCTTGTCCGACACCAACTGCGAGGACTACCAGCGCCAGAATCAGGTGTTCAGTGGGCTCTCCTGCCTCTCTTTTGCGGCACTCACGTGGAGCGGAGAAGCGGAACCAAGGCAGGTGGCGGGACAACTCGTAAGCGCGAATTATTTCGACGTTTTGGGGGTTAGGCCGGCCATGGGGCGCTTCTTTCTTCCCGGGGAAGACACCCAACCAGGCGGTAACAACCTCGCCGTCATCAGCCACAGTCTGTGGAGCAACAAGTTAGGTTCGGATCCCAACGTCATAGGCAAGACGCTGACTTTCAACGCTACACCGTTTACGGTTATCGGAGTCACGCCCAGAGGCTTCAAAGGAACCTTCACCATCGGTCCGTCGGACGAAGTCTGGATTCCAATCAGCATGTACGGTCAGGTGCTCGCGGGCTTTTCCAAGGACTATTTTAAGGATCGCAGGTTTCTGAACACAGTCACGGCAGCGAGGCTGAAGCCAGGAGTAACTCCCGGACAAGCCGAAGCAGAACTCAGGACGATTGCGTCGCGGCTCGAACGGGACTATCCGAAAGAAAACGGCGGCCGAAGCATCGCAGTGTCCGCACTGGCCGACGGGGCCGTCGGCATCAATCAGCATGATCAATTTGTCGTGGCTGGAGCTCTCATGATGGGAGTGGTCGGTCTGATCCTTTTGATCGCCTGCGTGAATCTCGCGAATCTGCTGCTGGCCCGAGGAGTGCGCCGCGAGCGTGAAATCTGTATTCGAGCTGCCGTTGGTGCGGACCGCGTGCGGCTGATTCGCCAGCTTCTGACAGAGAGTATGGCATCATCCCTCATCGGCGGTTTAGCCGGGCTGTTGCTGGCGTTTGCCGGCGTTCGTGTGTTGTGGGCTTACCGTCCGCCCTTCATCGAGAGAAATGATCTCGACCTTTCGCTCAATGCACATGTTCTGCTGTTTACCTTTGGACTTGCGCTGCTGACGGGAATCCTTTTGGGTCTGGCTCCGGCGATCAAAGGTTCGAGGGCGGATCTGGCAACAACCCTCAATATGGGCGGACGAAGCGGCACCGTTTCCTGGAGGCGAGGCTGGCTACGGAGCACTCTGGTGATCTCCGAAGTGGCCCTTGCTCTGATTGCACTCGTGGGCGCTGGGCTGTTCATTCGAAGCATGCAGAATGCCCAGAAAATCAATGTCGGCTTCGAATCGAAGCACCTTTTCGTGATGGCGTTCGACCTAGGCTCTCTGCATTATGACGAGGCCCACGGGCAACAGTTTTACCGTGACTCCATACAGCGCGTGACCGCGTTGCCCATGGTCCAGTCGGCTGCGGTGGCATCCAACCTCCCATTGGGTGGTGGCCTGGGACGCACGGTATTTCCGGAGGGCAAGGACGAGGTCTCCGGCTATCGGGGCACGTTGACGCAACTCAACGATGTTTCTCCTGGATATTTCGATACACTGCGGATTCCGGTGAAGAGAGGCCGAGTCTTCACCGATCTCGACCAAAAGGACACCACGCCGGTGGCAGTCATCAACGAAGCAATGGCACGTCATTTTTGGCCAGACCAGGATCCGCTTGGGAAGCGTTTCCACTTTTTTGGTGAAACCAAACTGCTCGAAGTCGTGGGCGTGGTGGGCAATACGGTGATCAACCAGATTGGTGAAGATCCTCAGCCGCTCGCCTATCTGCCGCTAACCCAAGATTACGCTCCGGCTGCGACGCTCCAGGTACTTACGTCGGGCGAACCAGGAACCACGGTTGCCACCGTCCGTGGCCAAATCCAGTCCCTTGACCGCAACCTTGCGATCACCAACCTGCAGACCATCGAGGACATATTAAACCAGGGACTGTGGGCGCCGCGCATGGCCGCAGGCTTGCTCACCCTGTTCGGCGCTCTGGCGCTTTTGCTCGCCAGCATCGGTGTCTACGGCGTGCTGTCCTATTCCGTGAGTCAGCAGACGCGTGAGATTGGTGTGCGCATGGCGCTCGGGTCAACTCCCGGGGAAGTTTTGCGCTGGGTTGTTGGCCAGGGCCTGCGCTTGGCCGCCGCCGGTCTGCTGATTGGCTTGATTGCAGCATTGGCCTTAATGCATTTCGTGGCCAGCCTGTTGTTCGGCATCAGCGCCCACGATCCGGCTACATTCGGCGTGGTAGCGTTGGTTCTCGGACTCGTGGCATTCTTGGCCTGCTATGTGCCAGCAAGAAGAGCCACTAAGGTGAGCCCCATTGTGGCACTCCGGTACGAATGAAAATCTCACATCGATGCTGAGGAGTCGTGGCCTTAGGACGCACGAGTCTTGACCAATGGGTCGCACTCTACTTTTCGCTCAGTCGGCCCAGCGGGACTTGCAGCGAGAAGCGAGCAACTGGCCTCTGCCGGCCAGGGTGGAAAGAAACGTGGCGCGACGGCCATCGCGGCCGTTGTGCTACTCTAAAAACCGCAAGTCGTCGTTCAAGGGACGCCCATGACGCAACTCAGCAGGATTGGAGTGTCGTTAGACTCGGATCTACTCGATCGTTTTGACAGGTTCATTGCCGAGAAAGGCTACGACAACCGGTCTGAGGCGTTCCGGGACTTGATCCGGGATCGACTCGTCGGCACCGCGGTTATAGCATCGAAGGCCCCGGTTGTGGGAACCGTAACCTTGATTTATGACCATCATACTCGCCTTCTCCCGGAGAAGCTCGCCGATCTTCAGCATGAGCATCACGAAGTCGTGATCTCGACCCTACACGCCCACCTGGATCACGATACGTGCCTCGAAGTAGTCGTGCTGCGCGGCCGGTCTCATAACGTGCAACAACTGGCGGACAAACTCATAAGCACGAAGGGCGTTCGACACGGTCGTTTGGTAATGAGTTCGCCCGATACAGTGTTGCCACACGTGCACTCTCGCCACTAAATCCTTTACCCCTCGGGCGACTCCTATCCGCGATTTCACCCAGACGGCTCTTCCCACGGGGAACCCCCGAGCCCTTTCTAGGGGAATGCCGAGAACGCGGCAGCCAGCCTTTACAAGAATGAATTCTAGTAGCATGATTGTTCAATTCGTATTATTTAGGTAGCACAAACCGGGATAACGTATGAAGCTAACAGAAGGACGGATCCCGTTCGTGCCTTACGGCCTCTGCACCCTATTGCTGTTGGGCTTCTGTTCGACGCACTTATTCGCGGCAGCCACCGGCAGCCTGTCCGGGACGCTGCGAGATCCGAGCGGCGCGTTACTTGCCGGCGCCAGGGTCACATTGGTCAACGTCGCGTTAAAGTTCGAATACACGGCTGTTACGAACGGAGAAGGATTCTACTCGTTCCCCACCCTCCCGGTTGGCCATTACGACGTCACCATGGAAGCCACGGGATTCAAGACCCAGAAGAGATCGAACCTGATCGTTGACACGGACGCTGCGTTGAAGCTCGACGCTACCCTGGTTATCGGCGAACGAACCGAGCAAGTGAGTGTAGAGGCGAATGGCACGGCAGCCGAAACCCAGGTCGACACGGTAGCCACTCACCTCGGCGAACTGGTGACGGGATCGCAGATGACAGCCCTACCCTTGAACGGCCGCAGTTATACGGATCTGCTGCCCATCCAACCGGGCGTCGCCCCAGCTTCGACGTTACTGCCGAATTCCGTCATCATGGCCGGTGTAACCGGGGGGCTTTCGCCCTCCGGCGATCTAAATCCCGGAAATCTCTCTATCGATGGCCAACGAGAATCCTCGAACGGGTTTCTCGTCGATGGGATCGATGTTCAGGAACACATGAATGGCGGAACGTCGATTGTGTCGAACCTGGATTCGATCGAGGAATTCCGAGTCCTTACCAACAATTTCGACCCCGAGTACGGCAACTACAACGGCGGCATGGTGACGGTCATCACCAAGTCGGGGAGCGATTCCTATCATGGAAGTGGCTTCGAATTCCTGCGGAACACGGCGCTCGACGCGCGCGGTTATTTCGATCCCACCCGCCCGGCGTTCCGGCAGAACCAATTTGGCGGAACCTTCGGCGGTCCCCTGCAACATCAGAAGGTGTACTTTTTTGGCGACTATCAGGGAACGCGAACCAATGAAGGTGTAGAGACAGGTCTGATTTCGGTCCCCTCCGTTCAAGATCGAGCGGGCAATCTGCTGGATACGGCCGATACGCTGACCGGGACGGTGAGCGGGAGCTATCTTGCGCGTTTGCTGTCGCAAAAGCTTGGCTACCCAATTTCTGCGGGCGAGCCTTATTACACTGCAGGCTGCACGAGTGGCTCGTGCGTGTTTCCGAACGCTAGAATCCCCCGCAGTGCATGGTCAGCTCCGGCTCTCGCTCTCCTGCCCTACATTCCCGCACCCAACAACGGCCCGGATCAGTTCTCCACTTCCGCTTACCCACAAACCGTACGCGACGACAAGTTTTCCGGCCGAATTGATGCCAACACGCGATTGGGACAGCTTTCGACGTATTATTGTTTTGACGATTACAGCCTCGATAACCCCTATCCTGGCCAGCAGGGGGGCGCCAGCATACCGGGCTTTGATGCTCTGACTTTCGGCAGAGCGCAGCTCATCAGTGTGGGCGATGCGAAGGCCTTCGGAGGCGGTGCGATCAACGAGTTGCACGTGGGATATCTCCGCTATGCCAACGTGATCGGCGAGCCGAAGGGTGGATTGGGAGTGAGCCTGGCGGCGCAGGGCTTTGTTTACCCTTCGGGCGCTCCGGGGTTCACCATCCAGGCGCCACAGTTCTTGGGCGTGGAAAACATGGTCTTCCCCACGTTCGTCATGGGCGTTCCAATCACAAACGAAACTCAGATCAACAATACCCTCTATGTGAGTGACACCTTTTCAAAAGTGATCGGAGCGCACACGCTCAAATTCGGCGGTCAATTCCATGCAGATCAGGTCAACGAACATCCCAATGCAACCTTCAATGGGACTTTCAACATTGACGGAACGGAAACCGGCTCTGCCTTTGCAGATTTTCTGATCGGGGTTCCTAGCAATTTCACGCAGTCCTCGGGCGAGCCTTTCTATCTTCGCAACCGCTACGAAGGGTTGTTTGCTCAGGACAGTTGGCGGGCACGCCCAGATCTGACCGTGAACTTCGGTTTGCGCTGGGATTACATCATGCCCTTCTGGGAGAAGTACAACGAGGTGCAAACGATCATTCCCGGCAGGCAATCCATTCTTTACCCGGGTGCGCCCGGCGGGTTGCTCGTTCCCGGCGACCCTGGGATACCGAGCACAATCTCTCCGGCGAAAGCGCATAATTTCGCTCCGCGAATTGGGATCGCTTATTCTCCGCGATTCGATCGCGGACTTCTGAGAGACGTTTTCGGAGACAGCGGAAAAAGTAGCCTCCGGGCAAGCTACGGCGTTTTCTATATGGCATTCCCAGGGCTATCGGCCGGCGTCATGTACGCTGTGCCCCCGTTCGGCTACAACTACCTCACTCCTGAACCACCTTTGTTTGCAACCCCATTCATTAACGCCGCGGACGGTGGGCAAAATACCAACCCGTTTCCGTTGACGTTTCCACCCCATAACGTTTCCGCCAAGCATCCCGATACCACATTCGACTGGCCCCCGGTGATTCCCATCGCTGCCGATCCTTATTTCTACTATCGCAATGCTGTTCCCTACACCGAAAACTATATGCTTTCCTTTGAGCGGCAGATCACGGCAAGAATGCTGCTGACCATGAGTTATGTCGGCAACGAGGGACACAACATTCTTGCCGTCATATCGACCAATCCCAGCGATCAGGCGCTTTGCCTCAGCCTAAGCCGGCCAAGCGAAGTTGCGCCGGGTAGCCCTACCTGTGGGCCGTTCGGAGAAGATGCTTTGATCACCAGTGCCAGCGGCCAGGTGTATCACGGAACTCGTGTCGGGCTGGGTCCCAACTACGGAGAGAACACGGCCCAGAGAACCATCGCCAACTCGAGTTTCAATGCACTGGAAACGAACCTGCATTATGTAGGCAGGCGATCGGACTTTCTGGTCGGCTACACTTATAGCAAATCGATTGATCAAGGCTCCAATCTGGGCGAACAACTGAACCCGCTCAACCCTCGGGCCACTCGCGCGATCTCCGCCTGGGACATGCGGCAGAATTTTGTCGCGAGCTATCGCATCGATCTTCCCTTCGATGTGCTTTTCAAACGTTCCAATCGCCTCACGGATGGATGGGGCTTGGCGGGGGTTACGCGGTTCAGCACTGGCTTTCCAGTGACTCTTTACGATGACTCTGATAACTCACTGCTGGGAACGCTCGGCAACGGCATCAACAACTATCTGCTGGACACACCGCAATATCACGGTGCTCCGCTCAATATTAATACCAATCCGAGAAATGGCCGGCCGGAGTTCAACAACTCTTCCGCCGCCTTCACGACCGAGACACTCGGAAAACTGGGCAATGTTCCGCGCCGGTTTTTCTACGGGCCCGGAATTAGCAACTTCGATATGACCTTGACGAAAATGCTCCGCATCGCGGAAGGAAAATCATTGGAATTCCGACTCGAAGCGTTCAACGTGTTCAATCATGCGCAATTCTATGGCGCCGGTTCCGTCGATGGCGAAGTGAACGATCCCCACTTCGCCGAAGTGGTGAGTGCGGCATCCCCGCGATTGGTGCAGCTCGCGGCAAAATTCACTTTTTAGGATCTTCTCGCACTTGCCGTCCGTGAGGCAGCCTGGTTACGGTTTGCTGACATCGATCAAGTTGTCGTCGGCGATCCGGTCCACTAACTTGTTGTAGGGATCGATGCCGGCGCGAGTCGGCATCTCGTCCACGACAATCTCGAAGGTCCTCCTTTCCTGAGTGAATATCTCCTTTTTTAAATAGAGAGGCTGCTCCTCGTCCTTCTTGCCTTTGAACACGCCGATTTCTATGTAGTCACTGAGCGGCATAGGGCTCTCGTTCCCATTTCCGTCGGCTTTGACTTTGCGCGCCTGAACCGTAAGCAGGACCTTGAATTTGTGATCAGCCGCGGGAGAGACGGTCGCGGTAAGGGCTTTATTATCGTAAAGAACGATGGAATCGAAGCCATCGCTGATGAGGTATTGCAACTCGGGTGGCGTCTGGGCGCGCAACGCTTCCACCAGCTGACGCGTGTCGGGATAGGGAACGGTCTGCGAATCCGTGGCGTTCGCGTAGCGGCATTGCATGAGAAAGTTGTGCAGCGCCGCATTGACCTTGTCTTCTCCTATGTAGTCGGCAAGCGTATACATGATTTGCCCGCCCTTCTGGTACCAAACATAAGGTTCACGTTGTACCAGGGCCAACGGCGGCTCATGACGAACTTCCGTGCTGCGCCCGCGGAGATACCGATCCAGTTCGTGTCGGAGAAACCGGTGCATGTTGTCCCGGCCGTATTTCTTCTCCATGACCATCAGGGCGGAGTATTCGGCCAGCGTCTCCGACATCATGTTGGAACCCTGCACGTTGCCGCCGACCAACTGATGCCCCCACCACTGATGGCCCAGTTCATGAGCGGTGACGAAGTACGTGAAGTCGATCGCGTTCTTTTTCACCATTCGCTCGATGAAGCCAATGCTCTCCGAGTAAGGAACCGTATTTGAAAAGGACTGGGCAAACTGTCGATAACGGGGAAACTCCATGATGCGGAACTGGTCGAACTGGTAGTTGCTAAAGTTGGCCTGGTAGTAGTCGAGGCCCGCTTTGGTTGCGGC
>Ga0187783_10000620_pt1 | contig 25668 bp, 17 predicted proteins | sample 1015_SJ02_MP02_2_FD_132471 | JGI IMG/M metagenome (GOLD analysis project Ga0187783, IMG submission 132471) | Tropical peat soil microbial communities from peatlands in Department of Meta, Colombia - 1015_SJ02_MP02_20_MG | ecosystem: Environmental > Terrestrial > Soil > Wetlands > Peat | place...
AATGACTCTAGAAAAAGGGGACACGGTCGTCGCGATGGACGTCGTCGAAGATGAGCGGCGCGAGGTTCTGCTCGTCACCTCGCTCGGCTTCGGCAAGCGCACGCCGATCGACGAGTATCGCCACACGTCGCGCGGCGGCAAAGGCGTCAAGGCCTTCGCCCGTCAGCGCGACGATATCGGCCAAGTCGTCGACCAGATTCTCGTGGCGCCCGACGATCAGATCCTCATGATCACCTCCGGCAATCAGGTGATCCGGCTCAAAGTTCGCGACATTCGCAAGACCGGTCGCGACGCCAAGGGCGTTCGCCTGCAGCGCCTTGGCGAAGGCGACGAAGTCATTGCCTTAACCAACCTCGGCAAACAGGCAAAGCAGATCACCGAGATCACCGGCGAGCCGCAACAAACCGAGCTTTAGCCGGGTGAAACGAAGCGCTTAAACCGGTACACAGGTAAGGCCACCTTCGTTTTTTGCGTATCGTAATATTCGCTCGTCACGCGTTGCAAGCGGCAGGCCGAGGAACGAAGCCGTCGCAACGATGATGCGGTCGGCGGGATCGCCGTGAAAGGACTTGGGCAGCGCGCCCGCCGTTCGCGCAATCTCGGCAGTAACGGGCAACTCACGCACCCCCGGCAAAGAAAAAAGGTCGCGAATGTACTGCTCTGTTGCCGAGCCGATGCGAAGACGTTGCAGGCGAACGAGGGTCGCGACTTCCCATGCTGAGATAGCGGAGAGAAACAGCGTTTGGCTTTTTGACGCCTTCGTGATCTCATGGCGGGCGCTTGCTTTAATGTGGGCCTCTTCCGAGACCCAAATTGCAACGTGAGTATCGAGGATCAGCTTTCGGCTTCCCAAACTTCGCCGGTCGGCGAGACAATATCGATCGCCTCAATGACAGTGCCCTTCAGCGCACCAAAGAGCGTTGCCGGTTTCTCTACAGCCGGCACGACGCGAACCACGGGTTTGCCCCGTTTCGTGATGGTTAATGGCTCATGCGTGCGCGCAACACGATCCATCAGTTCCAGACAGTGCGCCTTGAACTCGGTCGCGCCGACGGTAGTGGTCATTTTCATATGACCAGTATAAGGTCTCCGGTCGCCGTTTACAAGAGGCTTGCGTGCTCAGGCGAGCGTTGCTCGGGGAACTTTTCGGCGGTCAACGTGATTTATGCTAGAAGGAGGCGAATCAGAAAGGGCATGAGCGCATTACCAGACGTTACACAAGCGACCTTCGAAACCGAGGTTCTGAAGAGCAGCCAGCCGGTGCTGGTGGATTTTTGGGCGCCCTGGTGCGGGCCGTGCCGGATGCTCTCGCCCATCGTCGAGAAAGTTGCGGCGGCAAATGCCGGCAAGGCAAAGTTCCTCAAACTCAACACCGACGAGAATCCGAGCGTGGCGGGGCAGTATCAAGTCTCCGGCATTCCGTGTTTGATTCTTTTTAAGAACGGACAGCCCGTCGACCGCATCGTCGGGTACGTCCCCGAAAATGCCGTCATGTCGATGCTCAATAAACACGTGGCGTGAGAACGATTCCGGCCATGCACAAGCTGCTGGCCGACGAACGCATCGCCCGCTACGAGCTTTTACTGGGGAGAGAGGTTGTGAAGCGCGCGGCCGAAGAGGTATTCGACCGCGCGCGCGCGTCGGGGGCGGTTGCGTCCGAGACGATCGTTGACGAGCTGACCGAGCGCCTCGAAAGCCTGCGACGAGAAACTCTGCTTAACGTCATCAACGCGACCGGCATCATCATCAACACGAATCTAGGCCGCGCACCGATTGGCATTGACGCGCTGCACGCACTTGCCGGCATTGCACCGAGGTATTCGAATCTCGAATACGACTTGCTTACCGGCACGCGCGGTTCACGCTACGCGCGGATGGCTCGGTTGTTGAACGCGACGACCGGTGCCCAGGATTCGCTCGTCGTCAATAATTGCGCCGCCGCGGTTCTTTTAATCCTCGATACCTTTGCGAAGGGCCGAGAAGTCATCGTAGCTCGCAGCCAGCTGGTCGAGATCGGCGGCGGCTTTCGGATTCCCGACGTATTAGAGCGAAGCGGCGCGCGGCTCGTCGAAGTCGGGACGACAAACCGGGTTTACATCGAGGACTTCGAGCGGGCGCTTTCGCCGGACACCGCCTTGCTGCTACGCACGCATCCCTCGAACTACCGGATTGAGGGCTTTGCGCACGACGCGACCGCGCGCGAGCTGGTGGAACTGGGGGGCCGCGCCGGCGTTCCGGTTGTCGAAGATCTCGGCAGTGGCGCGCTAGTCGATTTGGCGCAGTTTGGAGTTGGGCGCGAGCGTACCGTCCAAGAAGCCATCGCCGATGGAGTCGGCTTGGTAACGTTCTCGGGCGATAAGCTGATCGGCGGCCCTCAAGCCGGCATTATCGCGGGTCACTCAAACCTGGTCGCGCCGCTGAAGAACAACCCGCTGCTGCGCGCGTTGCGGGTCGGAAAGATGACCTTGGCTGCACTCGCAGCGACCGTGCAGTGTTTTCGCGATGGAACGTTCGCCCAGCGGCTTCCGATCTATAAGATGCTTGCCGCCACGGTTGAAGATCTGCAAGCACGGGGCCGCGCTTATGCCGATGCCGTACCGCGCGCCTTAATGGTCGAGAGTGACGCGTACGCCGGCGGCGGCACACTTGCTGCGGAACGGATTGCATCGGTCGCCATTGCGATCGATTCGGAGGCGCCCGATGAATTGGCAGCCCGTTTGCGCGCGGCAACTCCGCCGATCGTTGGCCGCATCGATAGCGGACGGTTTCTGCTCGACCTGCGGACGATCGCGCCGGAAGACGATCGAACCGTCATCGCCGTGCTCGAGAAAACTATCGGGAAGGCGTGAAGCCGTGCCGGAGCTGCCCGACATTGCGGCCTACATCGCCGCCTTAGAGCCGCGCATCGTCGGCGCAAGACTCGAGCGCGTGCGGGTTGCGGGAGTTTCGCTCTTACGCACGTCAGCGCCGCCGCTTTCGGCAGTCGAGGGTCGCAGGGTGCGCGAGTTGCGCCGCATCGGCAAGCGGATCGCGATCGGCCTGGACGGCAACCTGTGGCTCGTCCTGCATCTCATGATCGCCGGGAGGCTGCATTGGCGTCCGGCCGGTGCGAAGCTTGCCGGACGCAACGCGCTTGCCGCATTCGACTTTCGCGACGGCTCGCTCGTGCTCACGGAGGCCGGCACGAAACGCCGCGCTTCGCTGCACCTCGTCGAGGGCGCGGATGCGTTCGAGGCGCTCGATCGTGGTGGAATCGATGTCTTTGCCTGCGATCTGGGAACCTTCGTAAGCGCGATGCGAGCGGAGAATCATACCCTCAAGCGCGCGCTTACCGATGCGCACGTCGTCGACGGCATCGGCAATGCGTACTCCGACGAGATCCTGCATGCGGCGCAACTCTCGCCGATTGCACTGACGCAGCGGCTGCGCCCCGAAGATTGGGAACGCCTCTTCACGGCGACGCGGGCAACGTTACAGACCTGGATCGACCGGCTTCGCGACGAGGCGAGAGAAGCGTTTCCCGAGCACGTGACGGCCTTCCGCGACGGCATGGCGGTTCACGGCCGTTACCGCAAGCGCTGTCCCCGCTGCGGTGACACGATTCGCCGCATCCGCTACGCCGATAATGAGACCAATTATTGCGCGACCTGCCAGACCGGCGGCAAGGTGCTCGCGGACCGCGCTCTATCGCGCCTCGGGATCGATCCATCCAGAGCGAGCGCGACGCCGCGCGATGAGTGACTTGAACACCGGTGCCATCTGAGCCGTGCCCATTGGTGTCGATCCGCGCAGAGCCGGCATGGCGGTGCGCGATAAGTGACTTGAACACCGGTGTCACCCTGAGCCGCGCCCGTAGGGCGCGTGTCGAAGGGCGTGCTTGAGGCTACCGTCGCTCCGCTCAGGATGACACGTTTAAGTGCGCCCGATGCCGGCGTCGTTTAAGGGAAGCGCGCCCAACGGACGCCGTATCGTCGCATTTTACGAAGGCAGTGCGCCGGACGATCGGGGCCGGTTTATCGACGACATCCTGCGGTTCGACGACGAGCGACTAGAGGATGTCCACGATTTCATTCAGTGGCTCTTTCCGTTGCCCGAACGAAGCGGAGCGAATCCGTCGGCTCCGATACTCGACGACGCTGCAATCGAGGAGTTCCGCAAGCGACCGGAGTTACGCCGCGCGCTGCGCCGCTCTCTCGACCGAATGTTGTCATTTTACGGCTTTACGTGGAAGGATGAGCGCGTCGTGAGGTCGGGGTCTTTTCTCCGACGCATCGCCAACTGGTTGCAGCCTGCGAATCACAATTATCTTCGGCTAACGCGCATCATTCGATCCCTGAACACGTTAGGAGAACCGCATGCTGCGCTGGCGCTGCTCGACGCACTTTTCCAGGTTTATGAAGAAGAGCGCCGAAACGGTTACGGGCGTATCTCCGATCGCACGTTCCAGTTTTGGAGGAGGGCCGCGCAAAGTTAGCGCGCGACTGCGGACATGCGTCCTGCTGCTGGGCGCATTAATTGCCGACGTGTTCGTCATGCAGCTCGTGATGCATGACGCGCCTTTCTTTCGTCAGTTCTTTCTCGGTGGTCTGGCGGGCGTAATCCTAGCGGTCGCGTTGGCCGTGGTTGCTTCCGACGAGAGCTATCGCGCGAACGTCCTGGCCGCGGCCGTTGCGGTTGTCGTGTGGCTCGGCGCGATCACGGTGGGAGATATGTTTGCGAAGTGCGATCCGGTGATGCGGCTTTCTATCATTCCGATGGTCGCGTGGCTTATGCCGGCACCGTTCGTCGGGTGGGGCCTGGTCCTCGCGGTGGTCCCAATTAGTGTGGGCGCCGGATGGCTTGGACGCAAGATCTTCCGGCAACCGCCGACGGTATGGGCGTATGGTGCGATTGCGGCCGCAAGCGTCGTCATCGCGGTCACGGCGTACCTAGTCGCGACTGCGCTCGGCGCGCGCCCGACCCCAACGGCCTGCGTGCTTTAGGGCGACTTGCTCAATCGCTTGCTCGCTACGTCCCAATCGACGTGCGCTAGAAATGCCTCGATGTACTTGTCTTTGTCGGCCGGCTTGTAGTCGCGAAAGTACGCGTGCTCCCACAGATCCATCACGACGATCGGTGCGCACCCGGCCAGCTCATTGACGTTGTGATCACCGATCCAAACATTCACGAGCCGATCGGCGTTGGCGTCGTAGTAGGCAATGGCCCAACCGATGCCGCGCATGCCGCCGACTGCCGCGAAGTCCTTGCGCCAGGCTTCGAGCGATCCGAAGCTCGCGCCGGCGAGATCGTGGAACTTGCCTCCGACGATCGGTTTTGGGTTCTTGGTCAGGTTGTCGAAATAGTATTCGTGCAGGCGCATGCCGTCGAACTCCCAGCCCAAGCGCCGCACCAGCTCCGCGTAAGCCGGGTCCGCACCCGCGTTCTTTCCCGCCGCGCGCAACTCGGTCAATCGCTCGTTGAGCAGGTTCGTGTTCTTGACGTAGCCTTCGTATAAGCCGAAGTGAATCTGCAGCGTCTCGTCCGAGATGCCTTGCAGCCCCGAAAGATCCCATTTCTTTGGGGTATAGCTCTTGGGAAGCGTTTGGGTGGTCATGATTGAATCAACCTCGTTTCGTAGCCATTACCTGGTGTACGTTCCCTTAAATCAACGCTCTGAAAACCATCCCGAGGGCTCGACGTCGAGATTAACGTTGATCTGCTTCACCTCGGTATAAGCATCGTAGCCGTAGGTTCCGAGCTCGCGACCGATGCCGGATTGCTTGTACCCGCCCCATGGCGCTTCGTTATAGGTCGGATGATAGGTGTTGATCCACGTAATGCCCGCCCGCATCTTGCGGATCACCCGATGGGCCTTCGCGATATCTTGGGTAAAGACCGCGCCGGCCAAACCGTAGATCGTGTCGTTCGCCAGGGCGATAGCCTCGTCTTCACCCTCGAAGGTCTGCACCACTAAGACCGGGCCGAAGATCTCTTCTCGAACGATGCGCATCATCGGAGTCGTGTCGTCGAAGATCGTGGGCGCGATGAAATTACCTTCGGCGAGCGAGCCACCGAGCCGATTGCCGCCGCAGAGTAAGCTCGCGCCTTCCTCACGACCCGCGGCGATGTAGCCCTCCACTCGTTCCCGATGAACGGGCGAGATGATCGGGCCCATCTCGGTTTGCGGATCGAACCCGTCACCGACGCGGATTTTTTGCGCGCGCTCAACGAGCCGCTCCACGAAGCGATCGTGCAGCGGGCGTTCGAGAATCAGGCGGGAACCCGCCGAGCAGACTTGGCCGGCATTGGCGAAGATGCCGAAGAGCGCATAATCGATCGCCGTGTCGAAATCGGCGTCGGCAAAGATGACGTTGGGCGATTTGCCGCCCAGCTCGAGCGAGATTTTCTTCAGATTCGTCGTGGCATCGTGCATGATGCTGCGCCCGGTCTTAGTGCCGCCGGTGAAGGCGACTTTGTCAACGAGCGTGCTCGAGGCGATCGCGTGACCTACCGTCGCGCCGGCGCCGAGGACGATGTTGAGGACGCCCGGCGGAAGCCCCAGCTCCTGGAAGATCGCCGCTAGCCTTATCGCCGAGAGCGGCGTAAGCTCCGCGGGCTTGAGCACGCAGACGTTGCCCGCAGCTAAGGCCGGGGCGAGCTTCCATACGGCCATCAACAGCGGATAGTTCCAGGGAATGATCTGGCCGCAAACGCCGATCGGTTCGCGTACGGTGAACGTCTGCGACGGCGCGGGAACGTCGAAAGTCTGTCCGTGCGGTTTCGTCGCGAGCCCGGCGTAGTAGCGGAAGCAGCTGGCGGCATCGACGGCGTCGTACTCCGTCTCGCGCAACGGTTTGCCGTTGTTGAGCGTGTCGATGCGCATGAACTCGTCGCGATGCGCGTCGATCGCATCGGCAACCTTGAAGAGCAACGCTGCGCGGTCGGCCGCGCTGATTCCGCGCCACGGTCCGTCGTCGAACGCACGGCGCGCCGCCAGGATCGCAGCTTCGCTATCCGCGACCGTTCCTTCGACCACGGTTGCGATGACGTTACCGTTGGCGGGATTGCGAAGCTCGCGGGTACCTCCGTCGGAGGCGAGCCGCCAGCCGCCGTCGACGTACATCGGCACGACGCCATTGATGCGCGGAAGATTGCGAAGGATTTCGCCGGCGTGAGCTGCGGGTTGCGTGGTTTGCATCTGATTAAACCTCTTGTGGCTCGCCCGTCCTTCGACACGGCGCCTCCGGCGCCGGCTCAGGATGACACATAGACAGGATGACACATAGAATTGAGGCTTTCTTTGAGGGCCTGGCAGACGTAGTCGGCCTCTTCCACCGTGATCGTCAGCGGCGGCTCGACCCGTATGACGCGCGCGTTGACGAGCGTCCCCGAAACCAGCACGCCGCGCTCGAGCATGCGTTTGCCCAGCTCGAAACCGGTTTCGTGATCGCGGAATTCGATTGCCATGAGCAGCCCTTTGCCCCGCACGTCGACGGCGAGATCGTCGTGGCCCGCGACGGCCGCGCGAAGCCCGGCGAGCATTCGATCGCCCAAGATCGCGGCGCGTTCGGGGAGATGATCCTCGAGCAAGACGTTGATCGTTGCCAGCGCTGCCGCGCAGGCGATGGGATTACCGCCGAAGGTCGACGTGTGAAGAAACGGGTTGTCGAAGAGCCGGGCAAAGATCTCGCGCCGTCCGACGACCGCACCGGCCGGAACGACGCCCCCACCGAAGGCTTTGGCGAGGCACATCAAATCCGGCGCAACGCCGTAGTGCTCGCAGGCGAACATCTTCCCGGTTCGTCCCATTCCGGTTTGAACTTCGTCGAGAATGAAAAGCGCGCCGAACTCATCGCAGAGCGCGCGCACGTTCGGGAGATAATCGTCGTCGGGGATGTTGACGCCGCCCTCGCCCTGGATCGGCTCGAGCAGCACGGCGCCGACGTCTTCTCCAACCGCCTTGCACGACGTCAGCATGTCGCGCAAAGCGAGCACGTCGTTGAAAGGAACGTGCTCGATATTTGGAAGCATCGGTCCGAACGGCCGGCGAAACTCGGCCTTCGCGCTGGCCGAAAGCGAACCGTAACTCTTTCCGTGAAAGCCCTTCGTCGCCGCGACGATCGTTTGTTTGAACGGGTCGTAGGCGCGCGCGAGCTTGAGCGCTCCCTCGACCGCCTCGGTGCCGCTGTTGCAAAAGAAACTGTAATCCAAGCCTTCCGGCGTCAGCATCGCGAGCGCTTTGGCGAGCATCGCGCGCAACGGATCGAGCAGATCTTGACTGTGCAGCGGCTGGCGGCGCATTTGATCGGTGACCGCTTTGACGACCTTCGGATTTCGGTGGCCCACGTTGAAGATGCCGAAGCCGCCGAGACAGTCGATATAGGTTCGCCCGGTGACGTCGCGATAGCTATTCGGTCCGGCATCGGCCCATTCCACGACGGCGCCGGCGCGCTTCGCATCGGTGGCCTTGCGGTACTCTAGGAACCCCGGATTAACGTGATCGCGGAATGACTCGACGGTTTCGCGCGTGATCCATGACGCCTCGGCGGGCGTGACCTCGCTCTTCTCGATCAGCTCTAGGATGCGCTGCGTGTATTGGTATACTCTTCGATCTCGATCACCGGTAATTTTTAGTCACCTCGTAAAGACTGTTTGGGCGCTTGCTCGCAAGATGTCGAGTCCTTCGTCGAGCTCGTCGTCGTTGATGACGAGCGGGACGAGGAAACGGATAACGTTGCGCCGGCCCGCGAGCAGTAGCAGCAGGCCGCGCTCGCGCGCCGCCGCCACGATTTCGGGGGCGCCGGAGGACAGCTCGATCCCAAGCATCGGACCGAGTCCACGCACGTCTTCGATTTGAGTGAACCGTCGCTGCAGCGATTCCAACGCCGTTCGAATGCGGCTTCCGATTTCGCGCGCGCGTTCCAAGAAGGCCTCGTCGAGGAGGTCGAAAACCTCGAGCGCCGCGGCGCAGGCCACGGGATTCCCAGCGAACGTACCGCCCAAGCCGCCCGGCGCCGGTGCGTCCATGATCTCGGCTCGGCCGACAACCGCCGCGAGCGGCAGCCCGCCGCCCAATGATTTTGCCACGGCGATGATATCCGGTTCGAGACCATACTGCTCGCACGCAAAGAACGTGCCGGTGCGTCCGAATCCGGTCTGGATTTCATCGGCAATCAGCACGATGCCGTGCGCGTCGGCAATACGCCGCAGCTCGGGCAAGAAGTCGCGCGGCGAAGGCACGAAGCCGCCTTCGCCCAGCACGGGCTCGACGATGATTGCCGCGACTCGATCGGGCGCGACCACGGCCGACAGAAGCTCGTCGAGCGCATCGAGCGCGCGGCGGGTCGTCACGCCATGGTGCTCGTACGGAAATGGCGCGTGGTAAATCTCGCCGCAGAACGGCCCGAAATGCTGCTTGTACGGTTCGTTCTTGCCGGTCATCGAGAGCGCGAGGAGCGTCCGGCCGTGATAGCCGTGAGTGAACGCGACGACCGCCGGACGGCGCGTGTATTCGCGCGCGATCTTGACGGCGTTTTCGGTGGCTTCGGCACCGGTTGAGAGCAGCAGGCTCTTCTTCTGAAAGGCTCCCGGCGCGCGGCGATTGAGCTCTTCGGCCACGCGGACGTACCCTTCATACATCGTTACCTGAAAGCAGGTGTGTGCGAACTCGGCGGCCTGTGCGGTGATCGCCGCGACGACCTTGGGATGCGCATGCCCCAGGTTGAGCGCCGAGATTCCGCTCACGAAATCGATGTATCGCCGGCCTTCGACGTCCCAGAGCAGCGCGCCGCTGGCGCGAGCGGTCCAAATAGGATGCGCGGTCGCGACGCCGCGTACGACGTTCTCATGGCGACGCTGCGCAAGCGACGCTTCGGAAACGGTATCCGACGCTTTTTCTCGTAACCTCATCTGCGGCGAGGAAGTCTTATTCGGCGAGTTTAAAGCCGCCTTCTTCATGAGAGTTGCCGTCGGCGCGGTCGTCGCGGTGTTGCTCCTTTCGGTACCTGCCGAAATAATTGCGGGTACAACGGGCACTTTGCGTGGCCGGATCACCGATTCCACGACGCATGCGCCCATTGCAGGAGCGGTTGTTACGGCGGCATCGCCCTCCCAGACGGCGCAGAGCGTTTCCGATTCTTCCGGCACGTTTTCGTTCGTCTCGCTGGCGCCCGATACGTACACCGTCAGCGCGAGCAAGTCGGGGTACGAGCCGCAGTCGCAGCCCGGAATCAGCATCGTGGCCGACCAGTCCGCTACCGTGACGTTAATGCTGCAGAAGGCGCTGCGGACCATCGCTCGGACGACCTCGCGTTCCTCGGCGTCGCTCGTTAGATCCGGCGTCACTAGCGACGTCTATTCGGTCAATCCCGCCGGCCAAAAGGCGGCGGCGACGCTCAATGGCTCCGGCTCGTTAACTCAAGCCTATGGCGCGATTGCAAGCGCGCCCGGCGTGAACATTCCGACCAACCAACAGGGGTGGTACCAAGCGGTCTACATTCGGGGCGGCGACGTCGACCAAGTCGCTTACGAATTCGACGGCATACCGACAACGCGGCAGTCGGACCTCGCGCCGATCGGGACACTTACCTCGCTCGGCAATCAAGAGGTACAGGTCTACACCGGCGGCACGCCCGCAACGTCGAATTCGTCGGGGCTGGCTGGCTATATCAACCAAGTGATCAAGACCGGAACTTTCCCAGGTTATGCGATAGCCGATCTCGGGATCGGCGGACCGGCCTTTTACCATCAAGCCACCGTGGAGTTCGGTGGTGCGACGCCGGACCGGCTTTTTTCGTACTATGTGGGATTTTCGGGGACCAATCAAACGTTTCGCTATGGGGATCAATACGGCGGCGTCAGCGATCCGCTCTACTTCTATCCGCTCTACGTCCCCACGAACAATAATGTCTACAACATTCTCGACGGCTCGGGCGGCAATGCACCGAACTACGGATTCATCTATCAGCCGGGCTACAGTTACGCTCAGGCCGCAGCCTTCGATCGCGAAAACGTGGTCAATTTGCACATCGGGGTTCCGCATCGCGACTCGCCGCTACGCGACGACATTCAAGTTCTCTACGTCACCGGCGGCATCGCCGCGCAGTTTTACAGCTCCGCGAACGACATTTGGTACACGCCCGCGGTCGGTGCGGCAACCGGCATCGGCTACCCGATGCCTTACCTCGACTCGTTCGTTTATCGGGGCGCGCTGATGCAAACGCCTAATCCGCAAGACGTCGCTATCAACCTCTTTCCAAGCAGCCCGACGGATCGCGCACCCGGCTCACCGATCGATCCCAGCGATCGGGATGGGAATTGGAACGGATATTCGATCGAAAAGCTGCAGTATCAAAAGAACTTCGACCCGCACTCGTACCTACGCGCGCTGGTCTACGGAGCGTATTCCACGTGGTTCATTAATGGGCCGAACAGCGCCGATTTGGTTTTCGGTTCGGATCCGGCCGACTACGAGGTCTACGAGCACGGCTACGGCGGGAGCCTGATCTACTCCAATCAGCTCGCGCCGCAGAATCTGATTACGGCCGAGGCCTCGTACATGACGCAGCGGCTGCAGACGTATAACGCAATGTACAGCTCCACCAATCCGTTTACGACGAGTCTGGCGCCGACTGGACTCGGTACGATTCTTTCCAGCTTCGGCTTGCCGGATGGCAAGTGTTTCAACTACGCGACGGGTCAGCCATGGAGCTGTTTTGCCGCCGGGAGCCAAGGCGGCTGTCTTACTTCGACCGGTTGCTATCCGGGGCTGCCGCCGTATGTTTTTAATCTGACTCCCGGTGACTGCGTCACGGACGGCAAATGTTCCAACTCTCCCGCTGCCAAAGCCGGCGCGACCTGGATGATGACCGAGAACGGTCAAAGCGCTCAAGTCGATAACGTGACGCCGCACTTCAATTCGTTCGCTTTGACCGATCTGTGGGCGCCGAACGATCGCCTTGTGGTCAATGCAGGCGCGCGATTCGATCGGTTTGAGTACACCACGAACAATCTAGAAGATGGCTACCCGGCGCGACAATTTTGGTTCGACGCTTACAACAACGAGTTCTGCGGCGCACCGGGTAAGGCGACGCAGTGGACATGGGACTCGGGAACCGGTACGTTTGGACCATGCGCAGCCGGTCTCCAACCGCTGAGCGTGCCCGGTAACGGGCTCTACAACGTCGGTGCCGGGAGCGCCGTCGCTAACGTCTTTCAGCCCCGGCTTTCGTTCACGTACACGATCAATCCCGATACGGTCATTCGCGGCTCCGCCGGCAAGTATGCTCGCGCCGAAGGCTCTTCGTACTATCAATACAACACGTACCAGCAAGACCTCGCGTCGTTCATCGCGCAGTTCTATCCCTATGGCTATCATACGCCGGATCACGACATCTACCCCGACACTTCCGATAACTTCGATCTTTCGCTCGAGAAGCACATCAAGGGTACGCAGTTTTCGTACAAAATAACGCCGTTCTACCGGGACACGAGCAACCAACTCCAGTTTCAGGCGATCAACGCGGTGCAGGGAATCGAGGCCGGGTTGAATGTCGGCACGCAGGAATCGTACGGAGTTGAATTATCGATGCAATACGGCGACTTCAGCCACAACGGCATCTCAGGCCTGCTATCCTACACGCACACGGAGAACCGGATTCGCTTTAGCCCGATCAATGGCGTGAGCGTCATCGACGCTCTGAATACTCAAATCGCACTCTACAACTCCTATACCTCCGCCTGTGCCGGCGTGACGAAGAGTTCGGCGAACTGGCAGGCCTGCGGCAGCGGAGCTTATCCCGGCAATGCGATGCCGGTGCTTCCAAACTCCGAATCCGGTACGCCCAATCATGGAAAGCTGGAAATTCCAAACCCGTACTACAACGAGGCGCTCCAGCCCCTTTTTGATACGAGTGCATGGTATACACCGTACGACGTCATACCGGGCCCCTTCAATTCGGGAAATGGCTACGAGGTTCCCGATGTCGCGTCGTTGATTCTCAACTATCGTCACGGCAAATTCGCCGTAACTCCGTCGCTTCATTATCTCGATGGGTCGAATTACGGCTCACCCCTGGTCTGGCCCGGCTACGTGCCGCAGTCGTGCTCGGCTGAGCCGTCGAAGACGCCGCTGACACCGGGCGTGAGCTGCCCGGGGGCGCAGATCGGCGCGATCTTCTTACCCGATCCGTACAGCGGCCACTTCGATAATTTGGGAGCATTCGTCCAGCCGGCGGAGCTATCAGCCAATCTGCAGGCCAGCTACGATATAAGCGCTCGAATGACGCTCACCGTTCAAGGCGTCAACCTGTACAATCAGTGTTTTCAGCGGGGTTACGTCTGGGACAACTCCGTAACGTGCGTCTATTCGAATCTGCCGTCGATGATTCTCGCTCCCTCCGGCAACTTCGTAAAAACTCCGCCTATCCAGCTGCGTTATCCGTATGGCACGTTTTACAACATCACCGAGGTTGGAATCTCCTCGGTGCTGCAGCCCTTCGGCTTCTTCGCCGACCTCAGCATCAAACTGTGATGTCAACCTTGTCACCCCGAGCGGAGTGTTTGTCATCCCGAGCGGAGTCGAGGGACGAGGTGGAACTGCCGCCGCGAAGACGCTCGTCGCGCGCATCCTGCGCGCTCCTGCTCCGCCACTTTCCCGCAACACCAAAGGAAGTACGACATCCTGTCTTTTGCGGGAAAGTTGGAGGCTTCGCTTGCGGCAGTTCCACCTCGTCCCTCGACTCCGCTCGGGATGACAATAGCGAGTAACGGTTGAACAGAAGCGAATTCATTCGCCGCGCGGGCGTAGCGGTGCTCGGCGTGTCGGCGATGCCGGAGTTCGTCGCCTGCGCCAGTTCGCAAGCGCGTGGTCGCGAACGGGTAGCGATCGTCGGAGCCGGTATCGCCGGTTTGGCCGCGGCCATGCGATTGCGCGACGCAGGCATCGACGCGACGATCTACGAGTCGTCGTCGCGCGTCGGCGGCCGAATGCATTCGGAGCGACAATATTGGGATGCCGGCCAGCATACCGAGTGGTGCGGAGCGATGGTGGACTCGACGCACGTCAACATCCACGCGCTTGCGCGGCGCTTCGGTCTCGGGCTGCTCGACACGTACGCCGGTCGTCCTGCGCGCGCGCGCGACACCTGTTTTCTCGACGCACGATATTACTCGATGGCCGAGGCCGATCGCGACTTTGCCAAGATCTATCCGATTCTTCAAGAGCAACTGAATGAGGTCAACCCGACGACCACGTACGCGAACGCGACGCCGGCGGCGCGCCGTCTCGATATGATGAGCATGCGCGACTGGATCGAGCGATACGTGCCGGGCGGCATCGATTCGCAGCTGGGACGGCTCGTCAAGGAGTCGTACCGAAACGAGTACGGGCGCGGGATCGAAGAGCTCAGTGCGCTCAATCTCGTGGTTCAACTCGGGCAGCAGCGCTGGTACGACCAAAACCATCAGATGAACGTGCTCGGCTATTCGGACCAGCGCTACATCCTCGCGGACGGAAGTCAAGCGCTTCCCGAAGCGATTGCGGCTTGGCTTCCTTCGGGCAGCATTCTCCTGCAGCGGCGGCTCCTCGCAATCCGCCGCATTCCTAACGCTGCGTATGAGTTACGCTTCGACAATCGCGGGATGCGTGAAACCGTCTACGCGGATCGCGTGGTGCTCGCCATTCCGTTCATCGTGCTGCGTTCGCTCGACTTTTCCTCAGCGGGCTTCGACTCGGCAAAAATCAATGCGATCGAGAACCTCGGCTATGGCTATCACACGAAGCTGCATCTGCAGTTCGACCGGCGCGCATGGATGCGCGCAGCACACCCCTGGCCGGAGCCGACGACGGGACAGATCTGGACGACGCTGCCGGTGCAGAGCGCGCTCGATTATTCGCTGGGTCAGCGCGGCGAACAGGGACTCATCGAGGTTTTCACGGCCGGCAGCCCGGCCATGCTCGATACGCCGCTGTTGCCGTACGCGCAAATCGGCGAGTCGGACGCCGTCGCGTGGCACGTGCAACGCTTCTTCGATCAGCTCGATCGGGTCTGGCCCGGCGTTTCAAAAACATGGAACGGCAAGGCAACTTTCGGGAACGCTCAGGCCGATCCTAATATTCGTGCGAGTTATTCGTGCTGGCTGGTAGGACAGTGCACGACGATTGCCGGACACGAAGCGAGGCCGCAAGGACGCGTGCATTTCGCGGGCGAGCATACGTCGGTCGGTTACCAAGGCTTCATGGAGGGCGGCGCGGAGTCGGGTATTCGCGCGGCGGACGAAATCTTAGCAGAGTACCGCATTCGACCAAAATCCAGCGCCGCTTAAGCACGGCTCGCGCAGTGCATATCATCGGAACGGCGGGTCACGTCGACCACGGGAAATCGGCGCTCATCGCCGCGCTGACGGGAACGAATCCCGACCGATTAATCGAGGAGCAGCTGCGGGGCATGACGCTCGATCTTGGCTTCGCCCACCTGCGCTTCGACGATGGAGTGGAGGCCGGCATCGTTGACGTGCCGGGGCACGAGCGCTTCCTGCACAACATGCTCGCAGGAGCCGCCGGAATGGAGCTGCTTTTGCTGGTCGTCGATGCCGTCGAAGGCGTAATGCCGCAAACGCTCGAGCACCTGCAAATACTGCAATTCCTCAACGTGCGTCGCATTTTTGTCGTGATCAGCAAGATCGACCTGGTCGACGCTGCACGGCGGGATGACGCATGTCAGCGAATACGCAGCCGCCTGCAAGGAACGATCGCGCGAGACGCTGCTGTTTATGCCGTCTCTGCGGCAACGTCTGAGAACGTCGATTTGTTGAAGGCGGCACTGCACGACTCGCTTGCAGCGATGCCGCCGCGCGATTCGCGCGCGCCCGTCTATCTGCCGATCGACCGGGTCTTCGCGTTGCCCGGGCTCGGCACGATCGTAACCGGAACGCTGATGCAAGGGAGCATCGAAACCGGTGAGACGCTCGTTCTCGAGCCGGGCGGCAAACCGGCGCACGTTCGGAGCATCGGCGTCTTTGAAACGACGCGCAAGCACATCGAGGCAGGCTCGCGGGTTGCACTCAATCTGCCTGGAATCGATCGTCACGAGATGGGACGCGGCCAGGCGATCGTCGGGCGAGAGTTTACCTCACAAAAGAGGTTTGCGGTACGTTTCACGCCCCTGCAGAGCGCGCTCTCATGCTTTCGGCGGCGGACGCCGGTGCGCGCGTACGTGGGCTCCGCGGAAATCTTCGGCACGCTCGTTATCGACGCGCGAATCGAGAGCCTTGGTGAAGTCCGCGCGCAGCTTCACTTGCGCGAGCCCGTGGTTGGTTTTCCAGGCGTGCGGTTCGTGCTGCGGCGCCCCTCGCCGATGACGCTTCTGGGCGGCGGCTACATCGAGGGCGTCGATCTTGTGGCCGCTTCGAAGGAGCGATCTCGTGAGGAAAGCGCCGTGCTCGCAGTCTTGAAAGAAAAAGGGCTCGAAGCGGCGGAGCTCGGCACGATCGCCTTTGCCGCGAATCTGCGCGAGAGTGCCGTACGCAACGCCCTCGACCGGCTCGTGGAGCAGGGCGAAGCGATTCGCGTAGCGCGCCCAGGCGCGTTTGTAGAGGGCGGCGTCGCGGCGGCGCTTTTGACCAAATTGCTGGCGCAGCTTGAAGAGACTCACCGCCAGGAACCGTGGGCCATGGGAATGACGTCGCTCGCGCTCGCTCGGGCGCTTGGCGTTCCCGAAACGCTGCTGGTTCGCATCGCTGAACGCTACGTCGACGACGGACGGCTGGTTAATCGCGGCGGATACTACGCAGCCCTGAATCATCGGCCGTCTTTTTCGGCTCCGCAGCGCGCCTTCTTCGATCAGTTGCTTAGGGAGGATCCGAGCCTACCGTTTCTTCCGATTCCGTTCGCGACCGCGGTTGCGGCCGTCAAGAGCGCGCGCATCGAGGGGATCTCGAAGGCGTTCGATACGATGCTCGCGCAAGGAGCGCTGGTAAAAGTTAGCGACGATCTCTATCGCGCATCTCAATTGGCTCGTATCCAAGCTCGCGTCGAGGCATTCCTGCGCGAGCGCGAGCGCATGACCGCCGCCGAATTTCGCGACCTACTCGGAACCTCGCGAAAGTATGCCGTTCCACTGCTCGAATGGCTCGACACGCATGGAATCACCATACGTAACGGCGACTATCGCACGTTACGCAAAGGCAAGCGTTAGCGCAACGATGAGCAGCATCGTCTTACGCGGCCGGCTTTGCCGTTTGCGACCCTATCGAACCGGCGACGCTCCGGCGATTTCCGCCGTTGCCGATGATTTCATGGTCGCGCGTTGGATGACGCGGGCTTTCCCGCATCCCTACACGCAGCGCGACGCCGATCGATGGATCGCGTTGGCCGCCGGCGATACGCGCGGCGGGCGTTACTACGCCATCGACGTGGACGGAGTTCTCGCGGGCGGTATCGGCGTTGAGCCGTTCGGCGGCGAGCGCAGCGGCACGGCTGCATTCGGCTACTGGTTAGGCCACGCCTATTGGGGGCGCGGCATCGCGACCGATGCCGCCCGAGTGCTCTCAGACCATGCGCTCGCCGGCGGCACGCTGCGGCGCCTGGAGGCTCGAGTATTCGCGCCGAACGTCGCGTCTGCGCGGGTTTTGGAAAAGTGCGGCTTCAAACTTGAAGCCAGACTGCGCGGATTTTATCTCGATCGAGACGATAATGTATGCGACGCGTTGATGTACGCACGGTTGGCTACCGATGAATCGTAAGCGCCTGCACCGGCGGTTGGTCTGCGCCGCCGTCGCGCTCGTCGTGGCGGCGTGCACGCGAGGGGTTGCGCCGACGCTTCCGGCGTTCGAATCGGCGACGGCGGCCGGCGTGCACGGGCCGATCGTCATTCGCCATCAGCACCACCGCGTTTATAGGAACCTTTACGTAGCTTCCAGCTCGGGCGATTGCGTCGAAGTGATCGATTCCTCGGACATCACGATCGAGGCGTCCGAACTCGGGCCTTGCGGCGGCAACGGCATCAATGTCGAGAGCAGTAGCGCTATTAGGATCTACGACAGCTACATTCACCCGCAAACGCTTAGCAAGGGCTGCTGCGATCACAACGACGGCGTTCTGTTCCAAAACGTATCGGGCGCCAAAGTTCAGGGTAACGTCATCGCGTACGGCGAGTCGAACGTCGAGGCTCCGCGCAAGACGCACGACGTGTGGGTCGTCGGGAACTTTCTGCTCAATCCGCGCGGTCCGTACCCTCGCGGGCAGAACGTCCAGGCTTGGATAGCGCACGACGTCATCGTGCGCGATAACTATACGCTGAGCAGCCCCAATACGCGCCGCTACCTTTACCCGGACGATCAGGAAGACTCGATTAACTTCGGACTCGGGTCGAACTTCGTCGCGCAAGGAAACTACGTCACGGGCGGTCACAGCCGCTCGGGGTGCGGCTTGCTCGCCGACGACGGGGCAAACGACGTCAGTCTCATTGGAAACCGTGTTGTGGACTCGGGGCAATGCGGGATTGGAATTGCGAGCGGCACCGATCAGGATGTGGAGCGCAACCAGGTCATCAATTTGAATCCGGTGCGTGGTGCCGGAAACACCGCGGTCTACGTTTGGAAGCAATACGAGGGCGTTGGATGCGGGCCCGCCACCGTTGCAGGGAACGTCGCGACGGAGGTCCGTAAAGACGGAACGCAGTCCGGCTTTTGGAACGGCGGCGGCTGCAACCCCGTAAGGCTTGCGCATAACGTCTGGGGCCGGCCGGCAGAAAAGCTATTGACGCCGATTGAAGAGAAACTGCCGCCGCCGCCGATTCCTCCCGAGCCGAAAAGCTGCGTGATCGCTTCGCCATACTCAACGCAGACGCACTGGCCGGCCTGCCGAAGTTAGACGCCCATGTACGTGCCGCCGCAATTCGAGGTAACCGACCGGGCCTGGGTCATCGAGCTGATCGAACGTCATCCCTTTGGGTTGCTGCTCACCGGTGACGCCGAATATCCGCGCGTGTCGCACATTCCGATGATCGCACAAGAGCGCGAAGGCGAGCTTTGGCTGCTGGGGCACGTTGCGCGAGAGAACGAGCACGCGCGTTCGATTGCGGCTGGAGCGCGGGCAACGCTGGTTTTTCAGGGATCGCACGCCTACGTTTCGGCCTCCTGGTACGAAGAGCCGTATGCAACGGTGCCGACTTGGAACTATACAGCGGCGCACATCTGCGGCAAGTTACGAGAGTGCGACCCATGGCCGATGCTCAAGATTTTGAGCGCAAAGCTCGAGGGCAACGGCAAGCACGCTTGGAATCCCGACCGGCTTGATCCCGCTTTCGTAACGCGCCAACTTCGCGCGATCGTCGGCTTCGAGCTGCGGGCCGAGATCGTCTACGCCAAGGCGAAGCTGAGTCAGAACCGCACGGAGACCGACCGGCTGCGCGTCGCGCAAAAGCTGCGCGCCTCGTCCGATCAGATCGAGCGCGAAACCGGCGAAGCTACGCTCGCAGCGCTACAGCGGTTCCTACAGATGAAGCAGCGTTAAGATCCCGATGACGACCTCAAAGGCAACGAGCACGATGATGATGACTTCCAAAAATTCATCGCGGCGGCTTCGCGCGTCGTCGGTGAAGAAACGATACATTTCCCCAACGCTCGCGAGCTTCGCGTCGATCTGCCGCTGCCAGTCCGCCAGCCCCAAGCGTGTCGCGGCCGCCCGGTAGATTCGCGCGTAGTATGCGTCGCCAACGACTTTGAGTGCGTTGCCGGCACGATCGGTCAGCTCCAATACGTCGACGATCAAGTAGCGCAGTGTCGCGGCGCGTTCGGCCTCGCGTCGTCCGCGCAGCGACCGCGGCGTCTCGCCCGGCTGCATCTTATAGATCGTGTCCAGTTCGCGATCGAGTAGCGCATCGTAGGTGCGCAGCTCGAGCAGCTGGGAGTTGGCGAATTCCAGGATCTCCTCGATCGCGCGAGCGCTCTCGCCACGATCGTAGACGAAGGCGGTGTCCCATTGCACGATCGTGAGGTCGTCGTCGTAATATGAAAAGCGCATGCGCAGCGCCTCTTCCGTTTCCGTCGTGGAGAGCGTCCGGCGCTCGCCGAGCAGGAGGCCCGCAACGGCCCCGTCGTGGCCGTCCATAAGCGCTTGAGCGGAGATATTTTGGCCGAACTGCTCGACCTCGACGATCAGGTAATCCTCGACGAAGGGAGCGTGCCGCTCGTCAAAAGCGTGCGTGTACTCGTCGTAGATCCGCATCACCGTCGACTCCGCGAATCGTGCGATTCGCTCGTCTCCGCGCGCCCGTTCGGCGAGAAGCGTCAGCTCGTTCCAAGATCCGGCGACCGTGAAGCTCAATCGCAGCGAAACGACCCCGTAATCGTAGAACTTAACGCGCACCGAGCAGCGTTGTCCGTCGAACTCGGCCTCCGGCAGGTTCGCCACGAGCGGCGGAACCGGAAACTGTAGATACGGTGTCGTCTGCCGCCGGAGCGGCAAGCCCGCTGGCGCGCGGGTGTCGCCGCGCAGCGCGCTCATCCTCTCTAAGTCGATCGTGTCCGCGACGTCGAACAAGTAATATACTCGCACCGCTGCGCGGGCGATTTGCAGCATCACCGCGCCTTTAGACCCGCCAAAGCGCGCTCCTGTAAGAAAGGCCGTGCGCAGCGCCGGGTTAAAGAATCGCGCATGCTCGCATCCATCTTGCTTGCGGCCGGGGCCGGCGTTTTTGAGGGCTTGAAATATCGCGAGATCGGTCCCGCGATTAGCGGCGGCCGCGTGCCCGCCGTTGCGGGAAGCAATCACAATCCACTCCTGTATTACGCGGGCGGCGCCGGCGGAGGCGTCTTTAAAAGTACCAACGGCGGCGCGTCATGGACGCCGATTTTCGACCGCGAGCCGGTCGCGCCGATCGGGGCCATCGCCGTAGCGCCTCAGGACGATCGCGACATCTGGGTCGGAACGGGCGAATCGAATCCTCGCAACACCGTCGAATCGGGCGACGGCATCTATCAGTCGCGCGACGGCGGTAAAACGTGGCGCCATAGCGGGCTCGACCTCTCTGCACATATCTCGAGCATCACGATCGATCCTCGCGACAAGCAGATCGTCGCCGTCGGCGTTTTAGGGCGCGTTTCGTCCGAGGACTCGAATCGGGGTGTCTACGTTACGCGCGACGGAGGAGCGCATTGGACGAAAACGCTGTACGTCGGAGCGTCCAGCGGCGTCTCATCCCTGGTGCGGGTGCCCGATCGTCCGTCGACGCTCTTCGCTGGGGTTTGGCAGTTTGCGCGGCTGCCGTGGCGACTCGAGAGCGGCGGTCCGCTCGGCGGCGTGTACCGCTCCGACGATAACGGGCGAACGTGGCGCAAGCTCAGCGGAAATGGGTTGCCGGTCGGGCTAACCGGTCGCATCGGCCTCGCGGCGGCAACCGGTGGCCGCGTTTACGCGGCGATACAGTCGCGCGCCGGCGAGCTTTGGCGCTCCGACGACGGCGGGGCCAGCTGGCAAAGGATGCCGCATAGCCCGCTGCTTGGCGCACGTCCATTCTATTTCAGCAGCATCTTCGTCGATCCGGTGGATCGCGACCGCCTGATCAACGTCGCACTGATTCTTTCGATGAGCACCGACGGCGGGCGCTCGTTCCACGAAATCGCAACCGACGCCGGCTGGGATTACCATGCGGTCTGGTGGTCGAGCGACGGCGCGCGGATCATCGTCGGAAACGATGAAGGCGTGGTGCTTTCGTCCGACGGCGGCAGCTACTTTTGGCAACCGTACGATCTTCCGGTGGCCCAGCCGTATCACGTCGGATTCGATCACACGATTCCAGACTATCGCCTCTGCATCGGCCTTCAGGACGACAACGTGTGGTGCGGGCCGTCGACCAGCGATAACAGCATCGGCGTGCTCAACCGCGATTGGTATCAGACCGCGCCGGGCGATGGAATGTGGGCGCTCTTCGATCCGAGCGATCCGGATTTCATCTGGGCGACCTCGACCAACACCGACACCGGCCAGGTCTTTCTCTTCAACGCGCGCACGAAGCAGACGTACGAAGTTTCGCCGGACGCAGAATCCACCGGTGAAAACGCAGCCGGACGGATGCGCTACCGGTTCAACTGGGAGTCGCCGATCGCGTTTACCAACGACGGCAAGACGCTCGTAGCCGGAAACGTCGTCTTCGAAAGCAGCGACCGTGGCCAAACCTGGAGCGCGATCAGCCCCGATCTCACCCGCAACGATAAGAGCAAGCAGCTCGACTCCGGCGGCGCAATCTCGTACGACCAATCCGGCGCCGAGTTCTACGACACGACCTTGTCGTTGGCGACGACGCGTTTCGACAGCGGCATTATTTGGGCGGGGACCGACGACGGCGTCGTCCAGCTCACCCGCGATGGCGGGAGGCAATGGACGAACGTCTCGCCGCTGCCGTCGCTCGTGCCGCCCTGGGGACGCATCATGTGCATAGAGCCGGGGCGGTTTTCGGCCGGCACCGCCTTCATATCGATCGAGCGCCATCTGCTCGGCGACGAGCAGCCCTACGTGTTGCGAAGCGACGATTACGGCGCAACCTGGCGTTCCATCGCCGCGGATCTTCCGCGCAATCAGTTCGTTCGCAGCATTCGCCAAGATCCGCGAAATGCCGACGTGCTTTACGCGGGAACGAACCGCGGAATCTGGATCACCTTCGACGGCGGCGCGCACTGGGAGTCGCTCCGCCTTAACATGCCGGCCACCGCGATCTACGATCTCGAGATTCAGACGGACCAAAACGACCTCGTCGTCGCTTCCCACGGCCGCGGGGTTTGGGTTCTCGACGACCTCGGCCCGCTGCAGAATTGGTCGCACTCCTTGTCGACGACGATGACGCTCTTCGCGTTGCGAGACGCGTACCGTATGTGGCGCTGGTCGCCGGTCAACACCTTCACCGGACCCCCGCCGGTACCGCAAAATGAGTTCATCGGCGAGAACGCTCCCAACGGCGCAATCGTTACCTACTATCTCGCACGCGCGCCGAAAAGCGCGACCATCGACTTCATCGATGCCGACGGACAGATCGTTCGCCATTTAGAGGGAAAGAGCGTCCCCAAGAACGCCGGCATGAACCGCACCTCCTGGGACCTCACGCAAGACGGACCCGTCAAGTGGGCCGGTACGTTCAAGCAGAATCAAGGGCCTGAGACCGGCGCCGAGGTTCTACCCGGAAAGTACTCGGTACGACTTACGGTCGACGGCATGACGCAAACGCAACCGCTGACCGTGAAGCTCGATCCGCGTGATGCCGATGCGGCGCGCGCGCGCAGCCGTTATGACTTCCTTTCCTCGCTTTACGCGCAGCTCAGCACCATCGACACGATGCTCAATCAAATCGACGCGCGATTGCGAGGCGCACCGGGACCGCAGGCGGCTGCGCTTATCGCCTTCAAGCAGCGCTTGACCTACGATCCCCGTAACATCGAAGACTTGAGCGGTCCCGCGCAGCTGCGCGAGCGTGTGCTGGACTCGATCGCACGCATGGCCAGCTCGTATCAGGCGCCGACCGCCGCTGCGCTAGCGCAGGAAGCCTCGTATGCAGCGCAACTGACGACGTTGAGCGCCGCATATCGGAATTTGTAAGAGGAGATCCCTGCAACCAATCGCGCGGCGGCGCGGTATCATGGTTGGACAATGAACGTAGAAAAGATGACGGAGCGCGTTGGCGACGGGCTCAACGCCGCCTATTCGCGCGCCCTTCACGAGCACAATACCCAGACCGCGCCCGAGCACATGCTTGCCGCCTTGCTGGAGCAAGAGCGCGGGATAGCACCGGATATTCTGGCCAAGGCCGGAGCCGATCCGCAAGCCATTGCGCGCAAAGCGGATGAGGCGATCGGGCGCCTCCCGCGCTTGAGCGGCGGCAGCGCCGAGAGCGCGCAGGTGACGCTCTCTCCCGAGCTCGCGCGAATCATGAACGTTGCGGAGAACGAGGCGAAGGCTCTCCAAGACGACTACACGTCGGTCGAACACGTTTTGCTTGCGATGGCGCAATCGTCGGGTGCGGTGGGGCGCATCTTTCGCGAAGCCGGTTTAACGAAAGACAAGCTTTTGCAAGCGCTGCGCGACGTTCGCGGCAATCAGCGCGTCACGACGAAAGACCCCGAAGGCACGTACAAATCGCTCGAGCGCTACGGCCGCGATCTGACGCTCGAAGCGGAGCGCGGCAAGCTCGATCCGGTGATCGGGCGAGACGAAGAGATTCGGCGCATCGTTCAAGTGCTCTCACGCCGCACCAAGAATAATCCGGTGCTCATCGGAGATCCCGGGGTCGGCAAGACCGCGATCGTCGAGGGTTTGGCGCAGCGCATCGTGCGCGGCGACGTTCCCGAAGGGTTGAAGAACAAACGAATCGTCTCGCTCGATATGGGCGCGCTCATCGCCGGCGCGAAGTACCGCGGCGAATTCGAAGAGCGCCTCAAGGCCGTGCTCAAAGACGTGGCCGCCTCCGAAGGGCAGATCATCCTCTTCGTCGATGAGCTGCACACCGTGGTGGGCGCCGGCAAGGCCGAAGGCGCGATGGATGCCGGCAACCTCCTCAAGCCGATGCTCGCGCGCGGCGAACTGCACATGATCGGTGCGACGACGCTCGACGAATATCGCAAGTACATCGAGAAGGACGCGGCGCTCGAGCGCCGCTTCGCTCCCGTGATGATCGATCAGCCCAGCGTCGAAGACACGATCTCTATTCTGCGCGGCCTCAACGAGAAATACGAAGCGCACCATGGCGTGCGGATCAAAGATGCGGCGCTGGTCGCGGCGGCGACGATGAGCAACCGCTACATCACCGACCGCTTCCTGCCCGACAAGGCTATCGATTTGGTCGACGAAGCCGCGGCGAAACTGCGCACTGAGATCGATTCGATGCCGCAAGAGCTCGACGAGGTTTCGCGCCGCGTCTTGCAGCTCGAGATCGAGCGCGAAGCGTTGCGAAAGGAGAACGACGAGGCCAGCCGCCGGCGCTTGGAGCAGCTCGAAAAGGAGCTCGCATCGCTGCGCGAGGACCAGGCGCGACTGCGCGTGCAGTGGGACGCCGAGAAAAACGCGGCGGTGAAGCTGCGCTCGATTCGCGATCAAATCGAGCAGGCAAAGGTGCAGATCGAACAGGCTGAGCGTCAGTACGACCTCAATCGCGTCGCCGAGCTGAGGTACGGTACTCTGCCGAAACTGCAAAAAGAGCTCGAGAGCGAGGAACAGCATCTTGCGCGCAAAGACGGCGCGCGGCTTTCGAAGGAAGAGGTCGACGAAGACGACATCGCCGGTGTCATCTCGCGTTGGACCGGCATCCCCGTGAGCAAGCTTCTCGAGGGCGAGAAGCAGAAGCTGCTGCATCTGGAGGATGAGCTGCACCGGCGCGTTATCGGGCAGAATGAGGCGGTCGATGCGGTTGCGCAGGCGGTTCTACGCTCGCGCTCGGGATTGGCCGATCCGAATCGCCCGATCGGCTCGTTCATCTTCTTGGGACCGACCGGCGTCGGCAAGACCGAGCTCGCACGCGCGCTAGCCGAGTATCTCTTCGACGACGAGCGCGCGTTGATTCGAATCGACATGTCTGAGTATCAAGAGCGCCACACCGTCGCGCGGTTGATCGGCGCGCCGCCTGGATATATCGGCTTCGAAGAAGGCGGCCAGCTTACCGAAGCCGTGCGCAGACGGCCCTACTCGGTGATCCTTTTCGACGAAGT
>Ga0187783_10000621_pt1 | contig 25659 bp, 20 predicted proteins | sample 1015_SJ02_MP02_2_FD_132471 | JGI IMG/M metagenome (GOLD analysis project Ga0187783, IMG submission 132471) | Tropical peat soil microbial communities from peatlands in Department of Meta, Colombia - 1015_SJ02_MP02_20_MG | ecosystem: Environmental > Terrestrial > Soil > Wetlands > Peat | place...
CCGATACCTACGCCGCCACCATTGTGGATCGATACCCAGGAGGCTCCCGCAGCCGTGTTCAGCAAGGCATTCAGCAAGGGCCAATCGGCGACGGCATCGCTGCCATCTTTCATACCCTCGGTTTCGCGGAAAGGAGATGCGACCGAACCGCAATCAAGATGATCGCGGCCAATGACGATGGGTGCTTTGATTTTGCCCCGCTTGACCAGTTCGTTCATAGCCAAGGCGAAGGGCGCGCGCTCGCCATATCCCAACCAGCAGATTCGTGCCGGTAGCCCCTGAAACTTAATGCGCTTGCGTGCCAGTTCAATCCAGCGCCGAAGGGTTCGATTTTCCGGGAACAACTGCAGCACGAGGTCGTCGGTCGCATGGACGTCGCTGCTTTCCCCTGACAACGCTACCCAGCGAAAGGGGCCGCGGCCTTCGCAGAATAAGGGACGGATGTAGGCCGGGACAAATCCTGGGAAGTCGTAAGCATTCTTTACGCCGCGCTCGAAAGCGAAGGTACGAATGTTATTGCCGTAGTCGAAGGTGACGGAACCCATCCGTTGCAGGCGAAGCATCGCTTCGACGTGCTTGGCGATAGCATCGAGAGAACGTTGCTGGTATGCTTCCGGATCGCGTTGGCGTAGCGCCAGTGCCTCATCGAGTGTCATGCCATTGGGAACGTAGCCGTTCAGGGGATCGTGGGCGGATGTCTGATCGGTCAGCAGGTCGGGTACAACCCCGCGGTCGGCGAGCTCTGGAACAATGTCCGCGCAGTTTCCTACCAACCCCACCGAGATGTTTTCTTTCCTGCGAACCGCGTTCTTGAGGATCCGCAATGCCTCGTCGAGGGTGGTGACCATGAAATCGCAGTAGCCGGTTTTGAGCCGCTTCTTAATGCGCTCAGGGTCCACATCAATGCCCAAAAAGGCTGCCCCAGCCATGGTCGCGGCCAGCGGTTGAGCGCCGCCCATGCCGCCCATGCCACCGCTCACGATCAACTTGCCACTGAGATCACCACCAAAATGCTTGTCGCCGGCGGCCGAAAATGTCTCGTAGGTACCTTGAACAATTCCCTGCGAGCCGATGTAAATCCAAGAGCCGGCCGTCATCTGGCCATACATCATCAATCCAGCGCGCTCCAGTTCGTTGAACTTCTGCCAATTCGACCAGTGTCCGACGAGATTGGAGTTCGCAATCAGGACACGGGGTGCATACTCGTGGGTTTGGAAGATCCCGACCGGCTTCCCTGATTGCACGAGAAGGGTCTCGTCGTTCTCGAGGTTCTCGAGCGAGCGAACGATCGCGTGATATGCTTCCCAGCTGCGCGCAGCCCGCCCGGTTCCACCGTAGACGACGAGATCGCGCGGTCGCTCGCCAACCTCTTCATCGAGGTTGTTCATGAGCATGCGCTTGGCCGCTTCTTGCTGCCAGCTCTTGCAGGAAATCGAAGTGCCCCGCGGGGCGCGAATCGGCACGTAGGTGGACGGCGTGATTTCAGTTTCGACGGGCATCTAGTCTATGGTAGTGCTTTCCGGGAGAGGGTTCAAACCCGGCTGTCCGCGATCAACCAGTTATAAACCAACGTGTAGCTGTGTGCTGTGTTCATTACCAGGTGTTGTATGGAGTGCCGTCGCTGCCCACGGCTGAGGAGCCGCTGTGCACATCGACAATTCCGCCTTCATCTCCGGCTTGCTGATCCACAGACATAATTGTGTCTTGTTCCTCATCGGGGACCCACGTGTCATTCTTGCCGGTGACCGGGTCGGTAGGGATTTGCTTGAGATAACCGGAGGAGACCAGGTCTTCGAGGGCCTGGGGCGCTTTTTGTTTGTCCAGGGTGTATTGGGAAATGACCGAGCGAAGTGTAAATAAGTTCTGCTTCAACACCGATTCTCGGGCGCGCAGGATGGATTGGTTATAAGCCGGGAGTGCGACAGAAACCAAAATCAAGATGATGCTGATGACGATCATCAGCTCGATCAGGGTGAAGCCGCGGCTCCGGTTCTTGCCGAGTCTTGCCATTACCAATCCTTGTACTGCGTCCCGTCCAGCCCGGTACCCTGAGACTTGGTGAACACATCGAAGACGTCCTGTCCGCCCCAGGAATCTGAAGTCGGATCATCCTGCATGGAGCGCAAGCCCCAGTCGGTGGTGCCGCTCATGGGATCGACCGGAATCCGGCGAAGGAACTTCAGCTTCTTGCCTTGTACGTCGACACCTTTGACGAGGGTATCCAAATCCGGGGGGTATCCCTCGCTACCTACCTTGGGTTGAAACGCCCCGCGGTCGGCCGCATCCTTATAGCGATCGATGGCGTCGCGCATTTCCCATAGGTCGCGGCGCAGCTCACGCTCCTTCTCGCGCTTGATGGTCACACGCGCCAGGGGAATGGCGAGCGTGGTCAGCAGCATCAGAATGGTGGTGGCCACGATCAGCTCGACCAGGGTAAAGCCGCGTTGCGATCCTTCAATCGGGCGGTTCCTTGGAACTGCGAACCTCATAAGAAATCTTCTGTTAGAGGAACGCCCGGTCGGGCATTCCTTGCGGACAGAGCCATGCCTGCGCTTCGTACCTAACGAATGGTCACGGTTGCTGAAGCTCCCGCCGCCAGCGTGGGTTGCATGCCTGGGTCGCGCATACCTCCTTTCGAGATCGACAACGTGGACTGTCCAGGAGCTTTCGCCACAAAGGTCAAAGTCGCTACAGTTCCTTGCCCGGATACTCCGTTCGCTCCGGGCGGCCGGGTCGCAGTGACTTGCAAAGTACCTGTTGCATCGTCATCACGATGGACGAGCGCCACCGGTTGACCATCCTGGGATAACAGCGTCCCATTCGAGACATTGATCACCTGCAACGTTTTCGGATCGTAGCTGACTTGGAAGGGGATGGAGTAGGCGTTCTGCACTCCGTGGAGCATGATATTCACCGCGAATGTCGAACCCTGCGGCTCGAGGATGGCGGGCGGATCGAATCCAAAGCTGGTCGTGGCTGGAGGCGGAGCTGGCTGAGCCGGCCGCTGAGCTGAGGGATTGGGTGCGGCCGCCGGTGCATTCTCGGCAGGGTGGCTCACGCGGCGAAGGAAAATTGCGCTTCCCGTCCCCGCGTCCAAAGCCTCCTGATTGAGATCGTTGATGTTTTCTTTGCGCACGACGTGCGGAATGAGCGCAAATACAGTCTCCGTCTCGCTATGGTCGGTCGAGGTTTGGCTGAACAGATACCTCAAAATCGGGATTTGCGAGAGACCCGGGAACCCGGTCAACGATTTCGTCTTTTGGTCTTCAAACATTCCGCCCAGCAGGTTGACTTCGCCTTCTCGCAATCGGACTTCATGCTCGATCTTCTTCTGCCCGATAATCGGCTGGGTGATGCCGCCGATGTTGGAATTGCCATCGACTTCGGAGACCTCCATGGTGATCTTCAAGGTGACGTCACCGTTGGCGTGAACCTTGGGAGTGAGGTCAATGTTTACCCCAACATCAAGATATTGAAACTGCGTGTTTACGAGCGGGTTGATCCCCACCCCGCCGATTCCAGGCTGAAAGGATCCGGTTGCTACGGGCACCCTTTGTCCAATCTTGAGGCTGGCCTTTTGACCCTCGATCGCTCGAATCTGTGGCTTTTGAATAAGTCTGGTATCGCTGTCGCTGAACAAGGCTGTCGCCGTGGCCGGAGGGATGGTGACCGTAAAATCGGTTGCGTTCAGATTGCCCAGCGTATTCAGGTTAATGCCGGTGGGCGAGGTGGTGCTGCTCGTAGGCGTGTTGGTGGTAAGACCATTCGTGGGATTGGTGGTGGTGGTGGTATTAATGTTCGGCTGCAATTGGACGGTGGCGCTGGTGGGAGGATTAATGCCCAGGGTGCGTGATTTGTCACGGCTGATTTGCATGACCGCCACGTCCACCATCACCTCGGCCTTGGATTTGTCGAGGTCATTCACCAGCTTCTGAGCCAGGGCCATCTGGTCGGGGGTGCCACGGACAACAATCGCCCCCTCCGTGGGCAAAGTTTGAATTCGTTGAATTTCCAGGATCTGCCGTAGGGCGTTGGTGACATCCTGCAGTTCTTGCGGTTGGGAGAGGTTGGACAAGTAGAAAGTCTTGATTACGACCTGATCAAGATCTTTGCGCTTAGCAGGATTGTCGGCGGCGACGAAAATGGTATTGGGGGTCACCGGCCGCCAGAAAGTCTTGGTTTCGACCGCAATGATCTGGAGTGCCTCTTCAAGCGACACGTTGTTGAGCTCGATCTTGATGCGGCGCGAGGTGTAATCGGGATCGAACAGCACATTGATTCCGGCCAGCTTGCCGACGGTTTCATAAATGACTTTGCTGTCTTCGGTGATCTTTAGGTTGATGGGAACACTTGAGATGGAAGCCAATTCGACCGGCCCACCAGCTTCTTGAATCCGCTTCTCCAGAAAACTAGGGGCAGGCGCGGCCGCCTTGGGAGAGGACTTGGCCGCATCAATCATTTGTTGGGTCTGCTGCAGTTCCTGCTTGGCGATGGAGCTTGAGGGATCAATCTCTATCGCTTTTTGAAACTCTGCCGAAGCGGCATCCAATTGTCCGGCTTCTCGCAGCAGCTGCCCGCGATGGACATGCGATGCACCGGCCAAAAAGCGCAGGCGTTCATAGGAAGTCCGGTAGCTTAGGTTGGTTGGCTTGAGATCGTAGGCCTGCTTGTAGAACTCATAAGCCTGCTCATAGTTTTGCCTGGCTTCGGCATCACGGCCGTTCTTATAGAGAGTCTTAGCCCGGTCTGCGGCCGCGAGCGGAAATCCGATCGCCAATAATATTAATAAGATAGACGTCGTTAGGACAAGAGATCTCATGTTCCCAGCTTCCTGCTTCGATACCACCGCCCGGAGGCGGTCAACTTTGGTTTGCTCGCAGTCGCCGCGATCCACTGCTTGCACCGAGCAACTCTTTCCCGTTCTTCCACAAACCGGTGATTGAGTGTCGGCCGCGGGAGTTTTCGCCGCTGAAAAAGTTCCAGTAGGGAAGTCTCAACATTTGTGGGCTTTCCTCTTTCGCTGCCGAACACCCTTTTCGGGCAGGGGCCATCATCAACTGGCCTCTCGTAGCGCTTTGTCGCCCGAGACGACTCCGAGTCGCAGCCACAAGCTGTCAGTTTTGCCCGATAGTGACAACTCGAGTAACCTTTCCTCACTTGTACAGGCATCTTTCGATGCCCTTTTGTGCGCAGCTAAGAGGTGAATGCGGCGATTATAGCATCGCTTCAGATCCTGCCGAAGTATCTGTTCTGGTTACAGTTAACTCGTAGATCCTTGTCCTACGAGAACTCCCATTTCTCAGATATACGCCGGCTACTTTCTGGCCGGACCCTGGCATTCTTCCGCCATTCACCACCTGAATTCCGTAGAGCTTGGGGATCCGCAGGTTCGTTTGCGATAAGCTAATAGCACCCCATGCCGCGCCGGAGTACCCAACCAACCCAACCGAACCCGGAGAAGAATCCGCGCCGCGATCCCACCGCGGCCGGTCACAAAGATGCCGCTAACAACAGGATCGCCGCACATAACTACTTCTTGCTCGAAAAATTTGAGGCCGGCGTGGCTCTGACTGGCACCGAGGTCAAGTCCGTACGCGCGGGAAGGGTTAACTTGAAGGACTCCTATGGGTTGATCAAAGATGGCGAGCTGTGGCTGCTGAACTGTCATATCGGTCCCTACGAGCACGGCAACATTTTTAACCACGCACCCCTGCGCACCCGCAAGTTGCTGATGCACCGAGATGAAATCCGCAAGCTCGTCGGTAAAACGCAGCCGCGCGGGCTGACCCTGATCCCCACCCGGATGTACTTTAAGAACGGTCGGGTTAAAGTAGAACTCGCACTCGCCAAGGGCAAACAACTCTGGGACAAGAGAGAAACCGAACGACGTCGGACGGTTGAACGGGAGGCGAGGGAGGCAATGGTGCGAGGCCGCAAAGGAGTTTAGCCGCGATTGCTCGCTGCTTTCCTCCACTCGTGAGCTCCGCTCGGCCGACCTCGTTCGGCGCATATCTAACCATTCATCACATTCTGGGAAACAAGCTTTCGATCGCGATCGGATTCGCTTGGCCCGATCCCGATTGGGTCCGATCGATGAGCTCGAGCCTTGCGCTTTCCGGTGACGGCAGCGATACTGAATCATCGACCATTCCAGCAATTGCCATTATGAAGACCACACTTTCTCGATCTCCTTTAGCAGAAACCGAAACTGAGTGTTTGGTGGTTGTGGTCCTGGATCAAACGGAAGCGGACCGCAAAGCCAAAGAAAAAAGCGCCAAAGATAAGGACAAAGATAAGAACGAAGTGAGGGTCGAGAGCAGCGAACCGGCCGTACGCGAGGCGGCATCCGACCTGATCGCCGGCGGTGAGGTCTCAGGTAAAATCTTCGAAACCACCCTGTTGCATCGCCCGACTCGGCTCAAAGCCAAGCGCCTGCTTTTGCTTGGAGGTGGCAAGGCGGAGAATTTTAGCTCCTCGGTACTGCGCAAGTTGGCGGGCACGGCGGCTCGCTTCCTTAAGCAAAAAGGGATCGGTAGCTTCGTATTTGCAGTTCCCGAAAATGGGGCTGATGCAGCCAAGGCGGTTAAGGCGATTGTCGAAGGAACCTTCGTCGGCAACTTTGACCCGGACACCTACAAGAGTGATCGCAAAGATCAAGCTCTCGAGTCCCTGACGATTGCCGTTCGTGGAAACCAGGAACTCGAGAGCGCTCTAGAAGAGGCGCGGATCGTCGGCGAGTCTCAGAATTTCACCCGCGAGTTGGTGAACGAGCCGAGCAATCGAATGACTCCGACCATGCTGGCGGAACGCGCCCGCAGGATGGCGGATGAGGTCGGGCTGAAATGTGAGGTTTATGGCGCCGACAAGATCAAACAACTCAAGATGGGCGCTTTTTGGGGAGTGGCACAAGGCTCCGACGAGCCGCCTGCGCTGATCGTATTGCGCTACGAGCCAACCGATGCCCCCGCCAGTCCGGTGCTGGGACTGGTCGGGAAGGGAATTACCTTCGATACCGGAGGCATCTCGATCAAGCCTGCTGACGGCATGGAAAAGATGAAATATGACATGGCTGGCGGCGCTGCCATGATGGGCGCGATGCGTGCCATTGCTCTGCTCAAACCCAAGCTAAAAGTCATTGCCGTCATTTGCGCCACCGAAAACATGCCGTCGGGCAAGGCGCAGAAGCCGGGCGACATTCAGATTGCCATGTCCGGCAAGTCGATTGAAATCATCAACACGGATGCTGAAGGTCGCCTGGTTCTGGCCGATGGACTGCATTACGCGCGTCAACTCGGCTGTACCCATCTGGTGGACGCCGCGACCCTGACGGGGGCTGTCGTGGTCGCCCTGGGCTACGTGAATGCCGGCGCTTTTTCAAACGATGACAAATTCTATGAGCGTTTCAGCCGCGCCCTGGACACCTCCGGCGAGAAGTTCTGGCGTATGCCGCTGGACGATGAATATAAGGAAAGCATTCGGTCGAACATCGCCGACATCATGAACACCGGGGGGCGCTGGGGCGGGGCCGTGACCGCCGCCATGTTTCTGCGGGAGTTTACCGAGGACACGCCCTGGATCCACCTCGATATCGCAGGCACGGCTTGGATGGAAGACAACAAGCCATGGATCGCCAAAGGGCCGTCGGGAATTGGGGTGCGAAGTTTGGTGGAGCTGGCGAAGGACTTTCGTCGCTAAGCCAAAAGCCGCATGACGGGTTGAGGGGCCTCACATCATGGGTGGTATGCTGATTCCCAGCACATCGAGCAAGCGGATCAATTCCCGGCGCACCACGGCCACCGTAGCCAGCAGGAACTGTTGGCGGCTCGCGTCCGGCTCGGCAAGGATCGGGAAGCGGTGATAAAAGGCATTGAACAGCTGCGCCAGTTGGAAAACGTGCTTGGCTACGTAGGCCGGTTCGGTGGTTGCGATTGCCTGCTCGACAATGGCGGAAGTCTTGGCCGCCGCCAACCAGAGCTCCCACAGTTCATTGGATTCTTCACCGCCTAAGAATCTCGAGAACTCCTTGCGAGAGACGTTCCTCTGGAGCTCTCGGGCAAATGCCTCAGCGTCAAGGCCGCCTTTGCGAAAAATGTTGGTGGCGCGAACCACCGCATACTGGGCGTAGGGTCCGGTCTCACCTTCAAAACTCAACGCCTCCTTAAAGTCGAAGGCAATCAGGGACGACTTCGTGAATTTGAGCATGAAATAGCGAACCGCCCCGACGGCGATCTGCGTGGCGATGCTGCTACGTTCCGACTCGCTCCATTCGGCGTGGCGCGCATCCACTTCCTTCTTGGCCGAAACCATGAGCGCATCCATCAGGTCATCGGCTTTCACTCCGAAGCCCTTGCGGCCCGAAACCTCAATAAATGGACGGCCCTTGTCTTCTGCGGATAGTTGGTAGCCGAGCTCGGCGGCACAGCGCGGTGTGAGCGCGACCATCTCGTAAGAGAAATGGGTGAAGTGATCGGCCTGCTCGGTGTAGCCCAGGCTGCGCAGGGCTTCTCTGACGGTGTTCTGCGCCTCGGATTGGCGCGCATCGACGACGTTATAAATCTCTCGAACCTCGCCGAAGTGCGGATGTTCCGCCTCCCCCGTCGTGGCCGAAATCCAGCAATCGTGACCACTCGGATAGCGGTAGAACCGGCGGTAAGCGAAGTCACGCCCCAGCACTCCGAACTTCCACATGTGGTAGGCGATGTCCTTGCCAACATAACCAACGGTTCCATTGGAGCGGACAATCACTTTTTGATCTTCCTCGGAAAGCTCACTTCTTTCTCCGCTCTCTCCGTTCTCCTCTGATTTAGACTTTCCGGTTCCCGCCCTCCGCATGACCCAGCAACCCTTATTCTTGCCCTCGGTCTCAAAAAGCAGCACCCCGCGATCTTTCAACTGGCTAAAGGCGGCGTCCCAGAAGTGGAGATGGAGGATCTCGCTCTCGCGGGGTAGGAAATCGTATTCAATTGCCAGTCGCTGCATGGTTTCCAGGTGCCGGCGAAGAACCCGGGTCGAAATGAGATCGGCGAGGGCGGCGGTTTCGTTGCCGCCCTCTTCGATGGCGTGCAAGACGCGCTGGCGATTCAGCTGATTTTGTCGGTCCTGCTCGTACCATTGCGATACCCGTGCATACAGATCCCAGCAGTAGTAGTCGAAGCGCGGTTGGCGGGCGAGCGATTCGATTTCGGATCGCTCTCTCTTCTCGAGGTGAAGGAACCCGACGACCACGTCTGCGACCTGCACCCCAGTGTTATCAATATAGTTCTGCACATCCACCCTTCGCCCCGAGAAGCGCAAAAGGCGAACGAAGGTATCGCCCAGGATCGCGTTGCGGAGATGGCCGACATGGGCCGCCTTGTTGGGATTGATGCTCGAATGCTCCACCAGAACCTTGCCGGGGCAAGCCTCGGGAAGGGGACTTCGGTCCGCGGCCAGGGCCACGGCAAGTTCTTCGCGTTCGAGGCGAGCATTGATGTAGCCGGCACCCGCGAGCTCGAACTTCTGAAACCCCTCGAGCGGCCCCAGCTCCTGAACAATTTCTTCCGCGATCTTGCGCGGAGGCTTGCGGAGTTTCTTTGCCAGTTCGAAAGCGAGCGGAAGGGCGTAGTCCCCCAGCCCAACTCGTGGTGGCTGTTCAATGGTGATTTTTGCCAGCTCGAGATGGTAGGTGCGGCGGACCAGTTCAGCGAGATGTTGGGCTAGGCGGCGTTCAAAATATCGGTACAACGGTTCCCCTAAGCTGTTCAGGAAAATAGTGATTGTAGCAGAGCGCAGAGGGAATCACGGTTTGACGGTCGTGGCCGTGTTCCCTATGATGAAAAGGCCGGCGAATCACCCTGGGTTGTTCGCTGTTTGCTCTTCCTGAGCTGGTTTCGAAACGGTCGCTGACAACCTCTCGAACCAGGTACGGGGACGCCATCCATGCGCATTGCCTATCTCGATTGCTTCTCTGGAATCAGTGGCGACATGTTTCTGGGCGCACTGGTGGATGCAGGCGTTCCCGCCGCCCTCCTCGAGCAAACGGTTCGCGCCTTGGACCTTGAGGCAGAGATCAAGATTGGTCGCGTGAATCGCAGTGGCATTCACGCTACTAAGGTGGACGTCTATGCTCATGGAGAAGTGGATTTGCCGCGCGAGGTGCGAGCCGAGCATGATCACGAGCGGGATCATGGTCATCTGCCTCATGCGCATCGCCATGCCCCGGAACCGGGCGGGCGCAGCCCTGCCGAGTCCGGCTCAGCGTCGGCTGCGTCAGGGCCGGAGAAGCTGCCGCCCCGTGGCCTGGAAGAGATTCGCCGAATTATCAGCCGGGCCAAGCTTGGCGAATCCACCAAGCGTACAGCCATAGGAATCTTCGAAGCGCTTGCCCTCGCCGAGGCCAAGATTCACCAGGTGTCGGTCGACCATGTGCACTTTCACGAAGTGGGAGCGGTCGATGCCATGGTGGATATCGTTTGCGCCGCGGTTGGCGCAGAAGCGTTGGCGGTGGACGAACTGCTGAGCTCGCCGCTGAATCTGGGTAGTGGCACCGTCCGCTGCGCGCACGGGACCTTTCCGGTGCCCGCGCCCGCCACCCTGGAGCTGTTGAAAGGTGTGCCGGTGTACTCCTCGGGAGTTCAGGCCGAACTAGTGACCCCCACTGGAGCTGCGATTGTCAAGACGCTAGTTCGACGCTTTCTGCCTTTCCCGCCGATGAAGGTGGACAAAGTTGGGTACGGTGCAGGCACCCGTGACTTACCAGGGCAGGCGAATGTCTGCCGGATTACGGTCGGGGAGGCCCAAGCCGAGCATGCCTCGAAGCCTTCGGAGGAGATTATTACCGTCCTCGAGGCCAACCTTGATGATCTGAACCCGCAGATCTTTGGCTACGTGATGGATCGCCTCCTCGAAGAGGGTGCCCTCGATGTGTTTGGGACGACGGTGCAGATGAAAAAGAACCGGCCGGGAACGCGGCTTACCGTTTTGTGCCGGCCAGGTGACGCTTCTCGGTTGAGCCACTTGCTCGTTCGCGAGACGACCACGCTCGGCGTGCGTCAACGGCAAGAAAAGCGGGAGGTCGTCGATCGTCGATGGGTGACGGTCACGACCGAATGGGGCGACGTTCGCATGAAGGTCGCGAGCAGCAACGGAGAGGTGACGAATTACGCACCGGAATATGAGGACTGCCGAAGGATCGCCGTGGAACGGCAGGTGCCCCTGAAGCATGTGATCGAGGAAGCAGTGCAAAGATATTTGCACACCGCGACCAGAAGCCATTAACCCCGAACAGCGCGAAGCGGCCGGAACCTGGCCGCTGGGTAGAGGTCCACGCTTGGCATAAGGTGGAAGTTCGCAATGAGAAAGTTTTACATCACGACACCGATTTACTACGTCAACGCTCGTCCGCACATCGGGCACGCCTACACCACGATTGCCTGCGATACCATTGCGCGGCGGCAACGCATGCTGGGTGCCGACACTTTCTTTCTCACCGGCACGGATGAGTACGGTGTTCATGTCGAACGAGCCGCCAGTGCAGCCGGGAAGCCACCCCAGCCATGGACCGACGAGGTCTCGGCGGCGTTCCGCCAACTCTGGGATCGTCTGGAATTGACCTACGACGATTTCATCCGCACTACTTCCGACCGCCACAGGCGTGGGGTTCAGGCACTTTGGTCGAAGATCCGCGACAACGGTTTCATCTACAAAGGCTATTACAGCGGGCAGTACTGCATTTACGACGAGCTTTACGTTGATGCCGCCGGTCCCGGCGCTCCCTGCCCGGAATGCGGGCGTCCGACGGAAACCGTGCAAGAGGAGAACTATTTCTTCCGCCTTTCGGCCTTTCAGGAAAAGCTCCTGCGACTCTACGTCGAGCAACCGGACTTTATTCGCCCGGAAACTCGTCGCAACGAAGTATTGGCGTTCGTTCGCGGCGGACTGCGCGATCTCTCCATCAGCCGTTCCAGCTTCAAGTGGGGTGTGCCGGTGCCCGGCGATGCCGGTCACGTGGTTTATGTCTGGCTGGATGCCCTCTCGAACTACGTCACGGCCCTCGGATACGGTTCCGACGACCCCTCGCTGTTTGAAAAGTACTGGCCAGCCGATTTGCACATGATCGGCAAGGAAATCGTCCGTTTCCATTGTGTCTACTGGCCGGCATTCTTGATGGCGGCGGGATTGCCTTTGCCGAAGACTATCCTGGCCCACGGCTGGCTTCTGTTTGAAGAAAACAAGATGTCGAAGTCGCGCGGCAACATCGTGCGCGCGGAAACCATTCTCGAAGTTCTGGGCGGGGATGCGCTGCGCTATTTTCTGTTACGCGAGATCGTCTTCGGACAGGACGGATCGTTTTCCTTCGATGCCCTGGTGCAGCGATACAATGCAGATCTTGCCAATGGCATCGGGAACCTGGCAAGCCGTACGCTCACCATGATCACCCGGTATTTTGAGGGGGAAGTTCCTTATCCTTCGCCGGTTGCGGCACACCAGACTTCCGACGACGCGATTCGGAACAGCGCCAATGAGGTCATTGCTGAGTACCAGTCGTTGTTCGACCGTTATCAGTTTTCGCGCGCGCTGGAGCTGGCCTGGGGTTTGGTCGGATCGATGGACAAATATATTGTGGAGAATGAGCCCTGGGCGCTGGGGGAAAAAACCGACGACGAGAGCCGTGCTCGCCTGGCCACCGTTCTCTACACCAGCGCCGAGGTATTGCGAATTGTTACCGCCCTGGTGCATCCCGTCATTCCTCATGCGACGGGGAGGATTTGGGCTCAGCTCGGACTGGGCCAGATCGCAAGGTTTGACCTGTCCAGTCTGCAGTGGGGCCAGCTGCAACCAGGAACCAAGCTCGGCAAGGTCGAGCCGGTGTTTCCGCGTGCAGACAGGAACGCCCTGGAAAGGATGCAGAAGATGGAAGAGGAAGTACCACGAGCCGTTGCGGCGGTGGAAGTGCAACCGGCGACGAAGCCTTCTGTGGGGCCGGTCGGACCTCCGGTCGTTCCCTCAGCGACGGTACCCGTGGCAGCCAATCACAAGATCAGCATCGATGACTTTGCCAAGGTGGAGATGCGCGTGGGAGAGGTGAAGGTTGCTGAGAAGGTGCAAGGCGCAGACAAGTTGCTGCGTCTCGAAGTCGATCTCGGGAACGAGGTACGACAAGTGGTCGCGGGGATTGCCGAAGCCTACACGCCGGAAACATTGATCGGACGCAAAGTCGTGATCGTGGCCAATTTGGCGCCGCGCAAGTTGCGCGGTTTGGAATCGAACGGCATGATCGTGGCGGCTTCGACCGAGGGAGGGAAGCCGGTGTTGGCTAGTTTCCTCGAAGATGTGCCGCTCGGGGCTCGATTAAAGTAGAGCCGAAAGGTCTGCCGTGCCTGGGTCGGATGAGGTAATCCGTCCGCTATCTTCTCCCATGTTCGTCGATTCCCATGCCCATCTCGACGGTACGCAGTTTCAGGCCGACCGCGAACAGGTCATCGCAAGGGCGCGGGAAGCAGGTGTCGAGACCATTGTAGCAATCGGCAACGGCGATAGCCCGGCCAGCCTCGAAGGAGGTCTTCAGCTCGCCGAGCAATACGATTTCATCTATGCGACGATCGGTATTCATCCCCACGAAGCCAGCCAGGCCAACCATGTTCTGTTCGAACACATGGAGCAACTGGCGCGACGTCCGAAGGTCATCGCCTGGGGGGAGATTGGGCTTGATTACTTCTACGATCACTCGCCGCGCGAGGTGCAGCAGCGAGTGTTCGTATGCCAAATGGAGCTGGCACGTTCCGCCAAGCTGCCGATCGTGATTCACTGCCGGCCCTCCGGCAGCGGTGAAGACGCATGGGAAGACTGCTTGCGGTTGATCAGTCAGCACTGGGCTCGAAGCGCTCTCGGAGGTATTCTGCACTGTTTCACCGGGACCTGGACGCACGCACAAAGGGCGCTCGATATGGGCTTCATGATTTCCTTCGCCGGCAACGTGACGTTCCCCAAGGCCCAGCAAATTCGCGAAGTGGCCGGGCAAGTGCCCGTCGATCGCATGCTGATCGAAACCGACTCGCCCTATCTCGCTCCCCAACCATACCGCGGGAGGCGCAATGAGCCCGCGTTCGTAACCGAAACCGCGCGGCAGATTGGGGAATTACGGAGCATGTTGGCCACAGAGGTGGGGTTGGAAACCTCGAAAAACTTCTATCGCTTCTTTTCGCTTCCCCAAAATGCCAACTCCATTTAGCTTTTAGGAAGCATCTTTCATGGGCGCAGCGTAATCTGTTAATGGGAAGCCAACAACCATGCCAGAGAATAGTTTCGATATTGTGAGCAAAATCGATCTTCAGGAAGTCTCGAACGCCATTCAGCAGGCGCTCAAAGAGGTCCATACCCGGTTCGATTTAAAGGATTCTCGCTCCACCATCGAGCTCGAAGGAAAAGACGCTATCGTGCTGCACTCAAGCGATGAATTCAAGCTGAAAGCGGTCAGAGATGTTCTGGAGCAGAAGCTGGTGAAACGTGGGATTCCGCTGAAAGGGCTGACCTACGGCGCGGTGGAGGCAGCTGCCGCCGGCACCGCCAAACAGCGGATTACTCTGCAGCAAGGCATTCCCATCGAAAAAGCCCGTGAGATCGTAAAGTTGATCAAGACCGTCAAGAAGAAGGTGAATGCCTCGATCCAGGGAGACCTGGTGCGTATCAGCGGGAAAGATCGCGATACCCTCCAGGAGATTATCGGCCTGCTGCGGCAGCAGGATTTCGGCATCGACATGCAATTCACCAACTACCGGACGAGTTGAGCCTGACATTGTGGAGTACGCCGGAGGGCGACGTTGGGGCCCGGCGAGCGAAGTCAATCATAACTGCGGTCTTAAGCTGAGTCTTCGAGGGATCACCAGGCAGCGAAGCACTTGAGCACATCAACAGCCATCAACGGCCAAGAGATTTTTGCACTCCTGCGGGAGGATCTTGCGGCCATCGAGCGCGAGTTTGGACGCGACACTGTCTCCCACGTCGAAGCCATCACCGAGATCGGCGAGTATTTGCGACGTGGGGGCGGGAAGCGGATCCGTCCTATGCTGCTGTTGCTTTCCTCCCGGCTCTTGAACTATCAGGGTCGGGGTGCGATCAAACTCGGCGCCGTGGTCGAGATGATTCACACCGCCACTTTGGTTCACGACGACATCATTGACGAGGCGCAAATCCGCCGGGGCCGTCCCGCGGCTAACACGCAATGGGGAAATTCCAAATGTGTGCTAGCGGGCGACTGGCTTTACATGCAAGCCTTCAAGATTGCCCTCGAGGAGCGCAATTTTCGCATCCTGGACACCCTGATTGACTTGACCCAGCAAATGGTCGAAGGCGAACTGCTACAAATGGAGAAGCTCGGGCAGTTGATTGCGATCGACCAGTATTTTGACCTTATTTATCGCAAGACCGCATGCCTGTTTTCCGTGTGTATGCGGCTCGGCGCCATACTTGGAGGGGCGACGCCCGAACAGGAACAGAATCTGGCGCAATACGGGCGCGATCTCGGCATGGCATTTCAGATCGTGGATGATGTGCTCGATCTCACCGCCTCCGAAGACGTGCTCGGGAAACCCGTCGCCAGCGACTTGCGGGAAGGGAAGGTCACGATGGCGGTGATTCACGCCCTGGAGCGCTGTACGCGCGAAGAGCGCGAGAAGATCGACGCGGTCATCCGTGACCGGGCTTTTAACGGCGTCAGTCACGGGGATATTCTGGCCATCCTGCAGCAGTACCGATCGATCGATGCCGCTCACCAGCGAGCCCAGCAATATGCCACTCTGGCCCGCAACGCCATCTGCAACTTTCCGAATGTCGAAGCCAAGCGCGTGCTGCTGTGGGCGCCTGATTTTGTCGTCGATCGCCACAAGTAGCAGGTTCGGAGCGGCGAGACTAGCGTTCTTTTGTTATAGTAGCGGCAGTCTTAGCTGATTGTGAACCACTTCCTCTCGTTGGTCGCGTCCCACGGCTACTCCCTCATCTTTGTATTCGTGCTGGCAGAGTCGCTGGGTCTTCCTCTGCCTTCAGCCTTGGTCCTTTTGGCGGGTGGAGCAGCCGTGGCCTCGGGCACCCTCAGCGGGCCCGCCGTGTTGGTTCTCGCCTTCGTCGGTTTCCTGCTCGGGGACATCCTGCTGTTTCTCTTAGGACGCCACATGGGCTGGAGTCTGCTGGGCGTGCTTTGTTGGCTATCCTTCAATCCAGAAACCTGCATCCTGCGCTCGGCCGACTTGTTCTACAAGCGGGGGAAGATCGCCTTGCTTATCGCGAAGTTCGTGCCCGGGGTCAACACGATGGCGGCGCCCTTGGCGGGCAGTATGAAGATGCGCTTCCGGCAGTTTGTGGGACTCGATTCCGCCGCGGCCGTGCTGTATGTGCTTTTTTATGGCGGCGTGGGTTTTTTGTTCCGGGATTTTCTCGCCGTGATGATACAAAGCATTCAGCGTGCCGGTTATGTTTTTTCCGACGTTCTTATCGGAGTCACGATCCTATACGTCGCTTATCGCCTGTGGTTGTACCAGAAGAGCAAGATTTATGAAGTCGTTCCGCGGGTCGAAGTCGGTGACTTGGTTCGCAGGCTCAAGTCGGAAGAAAAAAGCCGAGTATTGATCGTGGATGTTCGCAGCCACGGCTATTATGATGCGGATGCGAAGCGCATCCAGGGATCGATCCGGCTCGAGCCCAATCACCTGGTCGAGGAACTAAAGACTCTGCCCAGAGACAGGGATATCTTTCTGTACTGTACTTGAGCGCGCGAAGCGACCAGCGCCCGGGTGGCGCTAGAACTGCGAAAGCGGGGGTTCAACGCCTTGGTGATCGAAGGTGGGCTGGCAGCCTGGCGCAAGGCCGGTGAGCCACTCGAGCCGGTACCGCAAGATGATTTGGTAAAGCTGCCGACCTTCACCTAAGGGCGATCTCCCGTCTCCTGCGTTCCGGCTTATCGGGATTACCCCGTCCCCCAGATCAGCGGGAGACCAGAGGGGCTAACCGAAGCTTATACTTCCTTACGTGCCCTCCAATCAGGAAATCGAGATCAAGTTTCAAGTGGACGATTTGCCGGCTCTCAATCGACAGCTGCGTCGCTTGGGCTTTCGACTGGTCACCCGACCTACCCGCGAAATCAATACTCTGTACGATCTTCCGGGGCTGCCACTCAGGCGTCGGGGAGAGCTTCTCCGATTGCGCCAGTATGGGACAGAATGGATTTTGACCCATAAAGCTAAAGGTGAGGTAGGGCGCCACAAAAGCCGCGTGGAAAATGAAACCAAGGTGGGCGATGGTCGAAAGATGGCAACCATCCTCGGGGCCTTACACTTCAAGCCCACATTCCAGTACGAAAAGGTTCGAGCAGAATGGAGTGACGGGAAGGTTCACGTGGTTGTCGACGAAACACCGATCGGGATCTTCAGTGAAATCGAAGGTTCTCCCCGCTTGATCGATAAGACAGCGCGCAACCTCGGCATCCGCCCCGATGACTACATTACCGACACCTACACGGAGTTATTCTTCCGGTGGAAGCAGCGAACTCGAAGCGCGGCACCGGTGATGACCTTCGCGGCCGTCCGCAAAGCGCGAGCCGAAAAGTAACTTCTCGCTCCCCAGCGCATGATGATGCACCAAACTAATAACAAAATTGCTGCTTCGCTGCATGGTACTCTAAATGCGCTCCGGTTCTTGCTCCCACCAGTCGAGTGGCGGTGCAAAAAGACAATTTTCGGCGGCTCCTGCAGACCGTGGAAGCGCTCTCTGATCTTGGCCCTGCCATGACCGCCGAGCGCGGCTTTTCCCAGACCGCGCACGCCGCGCTGTCTGCCTTACAACAGGTAAGCAGCGCGCGGGAAGCTGTTCTTTTCACCTACAGCGATAAACCCTCTCTACTTACCTCGGTATCGACCCTAGGGTTTGCTTTGATGCCGGATCCCGCCATCATTCCCCTGCTGCCCAAGCACGTCCACTCCCTCACCACGGCTCGCGGCCCGGTTCTGGTGGATTCAGCCGCCACCAGTGAGTTCTTGAGTTCCAACGGAAATGTGGCGCCGCAGCTGTTTCACTGCATCGCACCTTTGAAAGTGGGCGGCAAACTGGTGGGCGTCGTGGCGCTCGGCCAGCGGGAGGGTGGCGCAAGTTATGACCCGAGTGAGCTCGAGGCGCTCGAACTGCTTTGCCATTATGTGGCTCTTGCAATCAACAACTTTGCTCTAACCCAAACGCTCACCCAACGGATTGCAGAGAATCTTAAGCTCTTGGCTTCTCTAAACGGATTCTACGACAGCGCCCTTGAAGCTTTTGCCACCGCGATCGATGTAAAACACGTCAACCTTCATGGCCACTCCCTGCGCGTGGCCCGATATGCCGCAGGCATCGGGGAAGCCCTGAACCTCGATAGTCGTGAGGTCGCCGGGCTGCGCGCGGCTGGCTACTTGCACGATATTGGAAAGGTGGCGGTGGACAAGCGTCTATTCGGCAAACCAACGTCGCTTGATCCCGAGGAATTTCGCGAAATTGCGGATCACACGGTGGTCGGACACACCATCGTCAGCGGGGTGCAGCTTCCCTGGCCCCAGATTCCCGAGATCGTTCGCTGGCATCACGAACGAGCTGATGGTTCGGGTTACCCTGACAAGTTGAATATCGAAGATGTACCCCAGTCGGTGCGTATCGTCGCCCTGGCCGATACCCTCGACGCGATGATCAGCGAAAGGCCTTACCGCGAGCCGATCTCGCTAGGAGCTACCTTAAGCGAAATCGTTCGCCTGACCCCACAAAAGTTCGACTTGAGTGCCGTGCAAGCCTTGTTGCTCCAGGTACGCCGCGATACCGTGGGAAGCAATCGCACCCCCTTCCTGGAAGGGCGCATCGCGGAAAGCATTGGCGCGGCCGACATCGATCAGCTCGCCGCTAGCTTGCAGCACAAGACGACCCATGGGCGCCAGTATCTCACTTGATTTCCTGCGGGTGACTCGGGATTGGGGGGAATTCTGCCGGAAGTTTACCCGAATTTACCCCGGATTAGCCGCTGGCTGCCCTTTTTCGAAGCTTCTTGCGGGACGCTGAGGAGTGTTAAATTCAGGAAGTTAGCAGCCATTTCCGGCAACTTTTCCTCCCTTTTGGGTTTGATGGTGAGAATGACTCTTTTTGCCCGGATCCGACTGACGGGCGGACCACTCGCTCTAGCCCTGCTTCTCTGCGGACTGTCGGTCTCGATGCCCTCGGGGTTTGGCAAGAGCAAAGAAAAGTATGACGCCGCCCAGTTGCACCTACCCGAGCAGAAACGGGCCCTTCATCTCCTCAATCGACTGACCTTTGGGCCTCGTCCCGGCGACGTTGATCGCGTGAAAGCCATAGGGATCGATAAATGGATTGAGCAGCAACTCCACCCCGACAAGCTGAATGACAGCGAACTCGATGCCCGCCTCCAATCGTTTCCTACACTCGCCATGAGTACCCGGCAACTGATCGAGAACTTTCCCCCCCCGGAACTGATCCGAGCCATCGCCGATGGCAAGCAGTCGCTGCCCACCGACCCGGTCGAGCGAGCCGTGTACGTGGCACAACTCGACCGCTATGAGGAGAAGCAGGAGAAAAAGCAGGAATCCAACTCCATTGCCGGTGATGCGGACAATAGGCTGGAGAAGATGGGCAAGGCTGCTGTCACGGAAGGAGATGGAACCTCTGCCCAGACGAGGCTGCAAGCGCTTCTCGATATGTCCCCGGATGCCCGTCTGAAAGCGCTTCTTGCCATGTCTGCTGAACAACGACGCGCCCTGTCTCCTGCCCTAAAAGGCAAGAACGAAGAGCTGACGGCAGGCATGACCCCGAAGCAACACGAAATCGTGATGGCTATTGCTAACCCGCAGGAGGTCGTGGCTGACGAGTTAATGCAAAGCAAAATATTGCGGGAAACTTACAGCGAGCGCCAGTTGCAGGAGGTCATGACCGACTTCTGGCTGAATCACTTCAACGTTTTCATCGGCAAAGGCATGGATCACTACTTCTTGACCGCCTACGAGCGCGACGTGATCCGTCCGCATACCATGGGCAAGTTTGAAGACCTGTTGGTCGCGACGGCCCAGAGTCCGGCGATGCTGTTCTATCTCGACAATTGGTTGAGCGTAGGTCCGAATTCCGAGAAAGCCACTGGTATTGCGGCATCCCGCAGGGGGAAATGGACGGTGCCGCGAAAGCCGGGCAAGCGGGTCGGGCTGAATGAAAACTACGGCCGCGAGTTGATGGAGTTGCACACCTTGGGTGTAAACGGCGGTTACACCCAGAAGGATGTGACCGAGGTAGCACGGGTTTTCACCGGCTGGACCGTGAAGCCGCCCAGGGAAGGCGGGGAATTCACCTTCGACGAGCGCATGCATGATCCGGGAGAAAAGATTGTGCTCGGCCATCGCATCAAATTCCGAGGGAAGAAGGAGGGCCTCGAGGTTCTGCACATCCTGGCCCACCATCCTTCCACGGCAAAATTAATCTCTACGAAGCTCGCCATACGCTTTGTCTCGGACAACCCACCGCAAACGCTGGTCAATCGCATGGCGCAGACATTCCTAAAGAAAGATGGCGACATTCGGGAGGTGCTGAAGACCATGCTCGCCTCGCCGGAGTTCTGGGAAGAAGACGACTACCGGGCCAAGGTGAAGACGCCGCTCGAGTTCGTGGTCTCCTCCCTGCGAGTCACCGAGGCAGACATTACCGATGCTACCGCGCTCGTCCGTCGACTGCAGCGTATGGGGATGCCCCTCTATGGCATGCAGCCGCCAACGGGGTATCCCATGAAGGCCGAGGCTTGGGTCAATTCCTCGGCGCTACTGGAGCGTATGAACTTTGCCCTGGCATTGAGCACGGGACGGTTGAAAGGTGTGCGTGTGGATTCGGAGCGCCTGCTCGATCGGGAATCGACCTCCCCGCTCGTCGCTCAAGCCGAATCGCAGCAGACATTAGAGCTTCTCGAGGCAAGCCTGCTCGGCGGCGAGGTCTCGCAGCAAACCCACCAGACGATTGCCGCCCGGCTTAACGATCCGCAAATCAGCCAGCGCAAGCTCGACGACCCCGCGCGTACGCCGAATGTGAACCTGATCGCAGGTCTGTTGCTCGGGTCACCCGAGTTTCAGCGGAGGTAACCTCTAGCTCTGGAGGCGGGGTTGTTGGCCAAGGCAAAGAAATGGAGGAAGGAGAGAAAGGGTTTGCGATCGAAAATCGCGGTCAATGGCGAAAGGCAGGCCAATGATCGCTAATTCTCTGGGAGACCAATTTTATGTCAATCACGCGCCGCATATTTGTTAAGAACGGGGCCCTCGCCATCGTTGGGACCGCCGCCCTGCCCGCATTTTTAACTCGTACCGCCCATGGCAGGGTCGCATCCGAGGTGGAGAACAAACGCCTGGTTGTCATTTTCCAGCGGGGGGCCGCAGACGGTCTGAACATCGTTGTTCCCCACGGAGAAGCGGCATACTACGCAATGCGGCCCTCGATCAATATTCCCCGGCGGTCGGCGATTGACCTCGACGGCTTTTTTGGCTTGCATCCTTCACTGGCCGGTTTTGAGTCGTTGTGGAACCAAAGGCATCTGGCCATCGTGCACGCCGCCGGCTCGCCCGATCCCACGCGATCCCATTTTGATGCCCAGGACTTCATGGAATCGGGTACCCCCGGGGTCAAGGCAACCGAGGATGGCTGGCTGAACCGGTCCCTGCGTTCTCACCCTGACAATTCGGCATTCCGTGCGGTCGCTCTGGGACCGTCTCTGCCGCGCATCCTCTCCGGCCCAGAACCTGCGGTGGCGGTCAGCAACCTCAATGAATTTGGGGTCGGCGGAGGTGCGACGCCCGTCGCAAACACATTCGAAGCCATGTACGAACAATCGGTGGATTCGGTCTTGCACGGCACCGGACGCGAGACGTTCGAAGCGGTCAAGATGCTAAAGTCAGCCGATCCCTCCAAGTACGTGCCCCGGCCAGGGGCGAATTATCCCCGGGGTCACTTTGGCGACAGCCTGCGGCAGTTGGCTCAGCTGATCAAAGCGAATCTCGGAGTACAGGTAGCCTTCGCCGACATAGGGGGGTGGGATCATCATGTCAATGAGGGTAATACTCAGGGCCAGCTCGCCAATGTTCTGCGCGAGTTTTCGGAGTCGCTCGGGGCCTTCTGGATCGACCTGGGTGACCTGGCGGAAGACACGGTCGTGGTCACGATGTCTGAGTTTGGTCGTACGGCACGAGAGAATGGCAACCGCGGCACCGATCACGGTCACGCCAACGTCATGTTCGTGATGGGTGGTCCGGTCAGGGGGGGCAAGGTCTACGGACGCTGGCCCGGACTGGACTCAGCGCAATTGTACGAAGGTCGCGATCTGGCCTTGACCACGGATTTTCGTCGGGTTTTGGGCGAGGCTGTCTACGAGCATCTGGGGAACAAGAACTTAAACGAGGTATTTCCGGGCTTCGATAATCAGACGGAAAAATTCTTGCATTACCTGGGCTGATGGCCGCGCCTACAGCTCAATCATGACGTCGCCGTTCTGCATCTTCAGCGGATAGACGGCAACTTTCACCGTGGGATTGTGGGCGGCTTCGCCGGTCCTCGGGTTCCACTGCCATCCGTGCCAGGGGCACACGACTTTGTTCTCTTCAATGGCCCCTTGTCCCAGGGGGCCGCCGCGGTGCAGGCACACATTATCCATTGCGGAAATGGTTCCGTTTACATTCGCCACGCAGATCACTCGATCGCCGCAGGGAAATTCTTTTGCCTGTCCCGCGGCGGGAAGTTCTGATTCGGTTGTCAGTTTGACGAAAGCAGGCATTGGCGATCGAGCATGACTCGAAAAGTGAAGGACTCAAGCGGCCCTCACGTTAATGGCCGGCAACTATTTCGGCTGCAGGGTTTGCGCGATCATGACCTGGCGCTTGAAATTCTCCACCATGCTTGCATCGAGACGCACTTCGGTGGGCTTTTTGGCCAGAGTCATCTGATCGATCTTGTCCTGCAACTTCAAAAGTGCATAAAACAGGTTTTCCGGACGCGGCGGGCATCCAATCACATACACATCGGTAGGCACAATCTTGTCGACACCCTGCAGCACCGCATAAGTGTTAAACGGGCCACCGACCGACGAGCACGCGCCCATCGAGATCACCCATTTGGGATCGGGCATCTGATCATAAATGCGCTTCACGACCGGGGCCATCTTCAGAGTTACGGTGCCGGCCACGATCATGAGATCACTCTGTCTCGGGCTGGGCCGAAATACTTCCGAACCGAAGCGCGCGATATCGAAGCGCGCGGTCGAGGACGCGATCATTTCAATAGCGCAGCAGGCCAAGCCGAAGGTCATCGGCCATACCGCCGATTTCCGCGCCCAATTGAAGATATAGTCGACGGTGGTGATCAGGAAGTTCTTTTCGAACCTGTTTTGCAGCCAACCCATGCGATGTCCTTAAAAACCCAAGATCCAGCAAACCCAACCGTACTCCCCAGTCTAGGGACCTGCCGAGTGAGTGTCAATTCCGCAACGGGTTAGTGTATGGCGACGGCAAAATGCTCCCTCCCCCCTTCGGCACGTCACCCCCGGTGACGTTCCGTTGCGCCATCCCCGTTGACGGCTACCTCGGGGTGTTGTTAATAAGTGTCATCGAGGTTTTTCGCCAACTTCGTTTCAATCTGAAGGAGTGAACGTCAAATCCGCCAGTTGGCGTGCGCCCAGTTCGATTCGGGAAAGATCAGGCCTCCAGACTGTACCGGATATTGTCCGAACTTCCGTAACAAAGAAAACGACGGCAGTTGCCCCGTCGGCGAACTGAGGATTGACTCCTTGCGCAGGCACTTTGGTTGTTTGTTCCGGTTCAAGTCCTTCAGGCATATCGACTGGCAAGCCCAAGCCAACCTTGTCCTTGCCCCCCGGGTACACAACAACCCATCCGATTCGGTAGCCGACGAGAGAAGTGTCGCTTACGTTCTTCAAGGTCGCAGACTGCAGGAGGTCTTCGATGCCGTGAACTGTGCGCTTCAACGCCGCTGGGCTCTTGGGTTGCCCTAGCCAAAGCATCACCGTCCCGCGATTCTGTCCCAAAACTAATGAAGAGAGCAACAGCGTTGAAAGACATCCGCCCCACACGTTCCGCATAAGCCACCTCGCAGAGTCTTTCTTGTGCGCTCATTTTATTCCACAAGCATAGCTCCAACACCTGTGGGCGGCAACGGGCGAAAACAGGCGAAACCGTAAATTGACTGGTATTGAGTGCCATGGGGATAATTACGACATCTGAGGCCGTGTTATCATTCGTAACGCGGAGGTGGACATGTTGCAGAAACCTCTGGTTGTTTCTCTTGCAGCTTTGGTCTTCGTTTCAATCTCTCCAGTCGTCTCAGCCCAATCCTCTTGCGACAAGGAGTTTGTGGTCTCTCAAGTGACCCTTCCGTCAACGTCCCAGCTGTCCCGGACCCAGCAGGCAGCGGTGAGGGCGCGTCTTATAGGCAGTTGTTTCGACAATCAAGAACTCGGCGAACTTGTCGCCCAAGCCCGCAACACGCTGCAGGGCTTTGGTTATCTGCGTCCGACTGTTTCTGCACCCTCCATAACAATCATCGATGCCAGTCGGCATCCACAACCTGTTTTGCTAGACATTGAAGTCGAGGAAGGCACTCGTTACAGAGTGCGTGAGGTCCAGTGGTGGAATTTAGAGGCGATTTCTTTCGAGCAGGCCAGGTCCGTGTCGCAGATTCAACTCGGAGAATTTCTTGATATGGACAAGATTCGAGAAACAGCGGAAGCAACGCATAGGCTGTATGCTGCCAGTGGCTATCCCAACGCATCGATTGTTCCCGAGATCCAATTCTCCCAGGGAGCTAATGTAATTGTGGCCTTCAAGGTCGTCGAAGGTCGGGTTTTGCCCTAGTCGGCTGGAGCCCGCCAGCCATCCCTGCCTCCCACTCCCGATCGCATCCCCTCTGCAGGGAGACACACCGTGACATTCCGCAGCGCACTGGATGCTGTGGGACAGGGTCGAAAATCGCGTAAACCGGGAAATGTCTAATCCTGGTCGGAGTGAACCGCAAGGAGGGAAGGGGAGTGACATCCCTCTCAGGGGTCGGTCTTTGCTTTTTGATGGTGCAGATTGTGGGGCGGGAGCTGAGTCCCAACAAGAGTAAACCCATCCCCATGGTCGAAGTCGCGAGGCTACGATTGGGGGATCGGGAGAGTGAGCGGATCGGTGCGATCTCCTGTTGCGGACGACGAGGGGGGTCTTGAGTTCCCATGGGCCTGCTGCCCACCCATGGATATGAAAGTCCATTTCTAGGGCCGGTTGATTCCACAAGGGTTATGCGGGACTTCCGAATTGACGCCTGTTTTCGTCAGCTGTAACGGGTATTCATTCTTGCGCGTGTTCCGTAGTTGCCCGGGTTGGGGGGCTGGAGACCGGGGCCGCTTGACTGCGCAGCGAGGTTCCGCAGTAGGGACAATAAGTATCATTTCCCCCGACGGATCGCTGACATTGCGGACAAATCGGTGTGAGCTTGTAGCTACATTGAGGGCAGAAGCTGAATCCGGGGTGCATGACATGGCCACATCGCGGGCAGGCGGTCCGCAGTGGTTGCCGCAGTATAAAGTAGAGAATGATGCCCAGTGCGTTCGGAATAATTATGGCCACAATCGTCCAAAGGATCGGGCTC
>Ga0187783_10000622_pt1 | contig 25598 bp, 20 predicted proteins | sample 1015_SJ02_MP02_2_FD_132471 | JGI IMG/M metagenome (GOLD analysis project Ga0187783, IMG submission 132471) | Tropical peat soil microbial communities from peatlands in Department of Meta, Colombia - 1015_SJ02_MP02_20_MG | ecosystem: Environmental > Terrestrial > Soil > Wetlands > Peat | place...
CCGTCGTGGCCGACCCGGCGATCGCCTCGGCAGAAATCAACCAAAGCGCCGATCGCGTCACGATCCTAGGCAAGGCACCCGGAGCGACGACGGTGACGATCAGCGATGCGCGCGGGCTGCGGCGCGACGTTCCGGTGCGGGTTGCCTATTACGCGGGGGCAGTCGGTTCTGAGGTCTCCCTGCCGCTAACCGGGAACCCGGCATCGAGCGAATTCGTGCGCGAGCAGGTGGCCGCAGCCGTCAAAGCCGCCGCCCAAGTGCGACCCGGAGCACAGGTGCTGGTCTCCCCGGATGACGTTCCGTTTCACCGGCCGCTCGAACAGGACGACGTCGCCTCGTTTGACGTGCCGGTGCTCGTCCAAGGCACCGGCTTCTTCGAAGTCGACGGCGCGACGCACGTCGAGGTGCAAAATATTGCCGTCCCCCGTATCTCGCCCGACTCCTTGATGGTCAGCGATTATCCCGAGCGCTTGACCGAAAACGGAACGCTCTTCACCGCCGACCTGCGGTACGAGCAGCCCTCGCGCTTTCTCTACTTTCACTACAACCCGCTGGGCCAGCCCGACCGGCGCATCGTTCTTCGAGCCCAGAATCTTTCGCCCGAACCTGCGATCGTGCAGTTCATCAGCGGTCGTGGCGGCCCGTCGCCCAATGAGATGACCGCCGGACACGCCGCATCGCAGCGTTTTTTGGTCAACGTCGTCCAAAACCAAGGGCGGCTGCTGACCCTGCAGGGCAATAGTTCTACCGACGTCGCGAGCCAAGATCTGCCGGCCGGGGACGTCGTGTGCAATCTGCTGCAACTGCGGGTGCTTTCGGGCGGCAGCGTCCACCTGACGCTGTTTGCGCAGAATGCCGACGCCACGGCCGACCAAGCACTGCCAAGTGCCGATCTTCTCGAAAGCGCTTCGCAGCATGCGCGCGGCATCTATCCGATCGCCGAATTTCACTTTGCGAGCCAGTGGAAAGTGAACGGCGATTATCTCGAACTGCCGGTCGGCCAGCTTCCGCTGCCCAATCATCTGCGCGGTCAAGCGCTTTCGGGCGATTACGGCGTTTTGCAATCGTTCGTAGTGAACGTCGAGAACCCGACGACTTCGCCCCAAGCGGTGGCGATTTACGAAAATCCTCGCGGAGGACGTTCGACCGGCACCTATTTGATCGACGGCGTTTTAGTTCAGTCACACCAAGTTCCGCCCTATTCGCGCTACAAAATCCGTCAATACGTCGTGCCGGCTCACGGCTTCGTGCGCGTCACGATCGTTACCATGCCTGAAGCGGGCTCCAGCCTGCCCTTGCACCTCATCTTCGCACCCGACGACGGCAGCGTTGCACCGGGTGCGCCGGGATCACCCGTTTATTGATGCGGCGTAGGCGCGTTCTACCGCCTGCGCGGCATTTTCCCAAGAGAACCTCGCGCTAGCCCGAGCCTTGACTTGCTCGGCTCGCGCGTCTTGAGAGCCTTCCAACGCGGCTGCGAGCGCCTCCGCCCAGCCCGCCGGGTCGTCAGCGGCAACCACTCGAGCATCGCTCCCGGCGATCTCCGGAAGCGAGCTCCGATCCGAAACGACGCAGGGAACGCCGGCACACAACGCCTGAGCCGCCGCGTAACCAAACCCTTCGTAAAGCGATGGAACGGCCGCGACGGCGCAGCTGCCGTACAACGCCAAGAGGCGCTCGCGCGAAACGTAGCCCGGCATCTCGACGCGCTGCTCGAGATTGAGTTGCCGCACCAGGTCCCAGCACTGCGTGGCATAGGACGTATGCGGACCGATTGCGATCAAACGCGTATCCGGCAAACGTGCCAGCGCGCGGACCAGCACTTGGAGATTCTTTCGCGGTTCGACGGTGCCCACCGCAAGAACGGTGCGGCGGTCGGGCCGCCGCACCACGGCGCTGAAATCTTTGGCGACTCCTGGATAGACGACTTCTACACTCTGTGGATCGAGGCCGGAGAGAGTGAGCAACCTCCGACGCGAGAAATCGGAATCTACTAGGATCCGTCTCGCGCGCCTATATTGCCGAAGCGAAAAGCGCCCGAAGTACCAGCGCGAATAGCGCCGTGCATGGGCCTGAGCTTCGTGCCAGGCAAGATCGTGCACCGTCACGACAATCGGCAACGCGCTGACTGCCGGAATGGTTCCCGAGGCGCAGTGCAATAGTTGCGCGCCGCTGGCTCGTGCGCGGCGCGGCAGAAGGATTTGATCCCACAGCACGCGGCGGTCGAAGCGCCATGGATCCAGGTTGAGCTCGCGCAACTCGGTGACGTCGATTCCGCGCGCGCGCAACGCCCCAGTCAAACCCGCAACGTATTCACCGATTCCGGTCGGTGTGCCGACGGTCAGCTGCGCGTCGACTGCCGCTCTCAATGCAGATCGCGAGCTAGCGCGCGCACCATCAGCGAGCCGGGTGCGAGTGCTCGCGCCCTTGCAAGGTAACCTTGCGCGGCCGTTCGATCACCTCTCTCCCAAGCGATAACGCCCAGCCCAGCGAGCGCATCGCCGCTCGACGGATCGATCTGCGCGGCCTGGGTGAACAAGCGTTGCGCTGCGGATCTGTCCCCCAGCAGATCGGCCTGGTTGGCGGCAGCGACCAAATAACGCTGCGACAGAGGCGCAATCGCCACTGCGGCGTCGAAACCGTCCATGGCGCGATCCAGCCAAGCGCGCTGAAGCGCGCTTCCCGGAACCTGGCGCCATGCTTGTTCGTTTGCAAACAGTCCCATACGCCAATCCGACTGCGCGACCGCGTCGGGGTGAGTCGCATCGCGCGCCAGCCGCGTCCGCAGCAGCCGCTCCAACGCGAACGACGCAGCGGGGTCGGCGGTAGCAAGCACCTGCGCGCGCCGGTCGACGGCGTCAGGATCGGGCGCGGCTAAGAAATACTCTTGCGCGAGCAACGACTGACCGCGCAGCAGCGCCACGCGGGCTAAGAGCTCGTCGCGAACCGGAGACGCCGGAAGTTGAACGGCGTAGCGCTGCGCGGCCGAAGCGTCGCCGCTATCGAGCGCCTCGCCGGCCAGGGTCGACGCCACGTATGCTGCCGGCGCAATGCGGTCGAGCGCGCGATAGACGGCGATGCCGAAAACCCGCGGAACGCGACGCGGAAGAGTTCCGGCAACCGCGGCGGGCGCGCTGAGCGCATCGGAGGCCAACTGTATCACTGCGAAGGCCGCGAGGCTTATCGCGACGATAGCGACCAGCACGCATCTGAAGAATCCATACCGCCGGGTAGTGAAGGCGGTTTTAGAATTTGACGGTAAAGTTCACGTCCTCGCGGGTTTGCGTGCTTCCGTTGATCGGCAGCAGGCTATCCTGGAACCGGTCCTGATACGCCGAGATCGAGAGCGAACTCGAGCTCTTGGGGATCTGGAACGTCAGCTTGCCGCCATACGAATTGTCGATCGTATCGAGGTTCACTAGTCCGGGAAGGCCGTACGCGCCGTAAAGACGCTGCGCATCGTAGTTGAGATTTAGCGTCACGCCGTGCACGACGGGTACGGAGATGCCGGCGCCCAGCGAAAGCAGGTTCATGTCGGAATAGTTCGGCACCGCCAGCGCCGCACCGACGCCCGGCGCTTGCCAACCAGCGGCGCCCAGAGACGGACTGGCCATGCCTTCGGCATTGGCATCGGCGACGTGTTCGTATTGGCTCGAAACGTTTAGGTTTAGGCTATGCTTTCCGGCTCGCAGGTCGAAGCTGGCGTCGCCATCGTTCAACCCGTTCTGGGATGCGACCAAAGGCGATGTCCCCGCATTAACGCCGAGCTGCTCGTCGCCGCTCTGGGCCAGACTGGTAAAGTCCGTTCCGTGCAGCTGCGGGGCGGCGAACGCCACCGCGCCGGGGGCTGGTGAGATATTCGGCTCCGGCGGCTCGGGCTTATAGGCCGGCGCTAAGAGCGCTGCGGACGGCGGGAGCGTCTCGCCTCCGCTACTCGGCAGGAATGACGGCGAGAAATGCACCTCGCCGGCAATCGCATCCAGCCGGGCCGCGCCGTTGCCGGGAACGACCCCGGCGGCAAGATCCCGCATCGTAAGCCGATCCGCGGCATACTGCGAGGCCTCCGTTACGACGTAACGATTGGTCCCGACCGCGTCGACCTGGAGCGCCAGGTCACGAAATGGAGACTCGCTGCTTTGATCTCCCAGGCTGGCGGCAAAGGAGGCGCGCGAATCGCCGGTCTCCCCGAAAACCTGGAGCATCAAAGCCGAACCAATGTCGAGTCCGCTGCTCGGAGCCGCGAGGTCGGCCGCGGCAACCGTTGCAAAAGAAAGCGCAAGCGTAAGCACCGTGGCTTCCGCGACGCCGATGTAACGACGCACCTTTCCTCCTTTTGCTGCGGACTCGCTAGCTTGGAGGTCGGCCCCCCGAAACCCTTGCGAGAAAGCGGCGCCCGATCAAGATCGCGGCGTAATCGTCGATCGGCCGGGAGGGAAGCTGCAGACCGACCGGAATCAGCCGGCGCCACCCACGGGGAGGGTGGTCGGTGAAGTATAGGCCGCGGGCCGCGCGACTGGTTTCGTATTCGTCGACCAGGTGGATCGGCACGTGCAGGCTAGCCAGGGCGGCTTTGACCGGCCTGGCATTCGTGCCCGCCCCCAGCGCGATCGCCGAGATTGCACGGCCGTCGGCAAGTTTCCGCAAGCATGCCTCGAGCCGGTCGATCGGTTCGATTCCCGCGGCTATTACGCTGCCCGCCTGGTCGAGCAGCGCGTACCCGGCCTTTCGCCGCCCAGGGTCGACGCCGATGATGACGCCGCCGCAGTTCACGGACGTTGAGTCAAAACGATGACGACGGGGATGGCTCCGACGTGAGGATAGTAATCCTGAGCCGCAAATGCCGTGAGCAGATACGTTCCGGCCTTGTTGATCCGCTGCTGCATTTGTTGCGCGTCGGGGATCAACTGCAGCGGCGCAACGGTGTCGGAGAGAAAGGTCGGCAAGTCGGCGCGCCGCGCCGCGATCGTCACGTAATTCTGAAGCTGACTGAGCGCGATGTTGATGCTCGCGCCGCTGCGGCCGGGAATCGCCAACTCCGCAATGACCTCGCCTTTGCTAAAATAACGGTGGTCGGAGGTCACCGAAATCGCAAAGTGTATTTGATCGTTCTCGAATAGGTTTTGATCCGAGGTTACGGTCAGCATGGCGTTGCTTTGCGAAAGCTGTGCGGCCGTCGTCAAGGCGTTCGCCAAGCCCGCGAGCTTCTTCTCGGCATCGGCCGGTATTGCATACGGGCGCAAACCGAAGCGCGGGTACGTGGCGTTAACGTACTTTACTGCGAAAAAATAATAATCGCGGATCGTAGACAAGCGCTGCTGGGGAGTCGCCGATTGCGCGATGATCCGATAGAACGGGACCATCAACGTATCTACGGGTAGAACGAGCTTGCCGGTATTGACCTTCGCCTCCAGATCGCGCTGCCGCGCCTCGAGCTCGCTTATCTGCGTGTTGATCGAATTGAGCTTGAAAAAGGCCGTCTTGACTTGCTGCGAGGCGAAGATGGCAACGAGCGAAACGACTAAGGCAATTACCATCCCGGTGGCGATTGCGACGATCGTCGACGTATAGCGGGGACGAATCCCGAAAAGGCTCAACCTCCGCCGCCCGACCTGATGGCCGACGCGGTCGCCGACGTACGCCACCGCGCCGGCTAGTCCCATCACGGCGGCGATGTTTCCAATCCCTCGGACGATCTCGACGAAATTCATACCATCGCCGCATGCCGCAGCCGGTTCAGCCCGATAGCGGTGAAGAGCAGGTTGGGAACCCAGGCCCAAAACGCGGCAAACGAGAGAAACGCCTCGGCGGCGAACGAGCAAACCGTCATGACGACGTAGTAGACGAAAACGATAACCAAGGAAAGGCCAAAACCAAGACTGGCGCTTCCGCTCGTACGCATCGAGCGCAATCCGAACGGGATCGCGATGAGTATGAACACGAAGCACGCAAACGGCCGCGCCAGCTTTTCTTGGTAGGTAGTCACGTACTTACGAACCTCTGGTTCGGTCAGCTGCCCCGAACGCACGACGTCCGCGATCTCGGATCGGCTCATGTTCTCAGGATCGTCGTTGCTCATGCGCTTCATCAGGTCGGTTGGCCTCTCGCCGATTTCGACCTCCTGCTGCGGGATGCGCGGCTCCGCCAACGTAGTACCATCGGGATTGAAGCGATAAACGCTCGAATTCTGAAGCGTCCACTTATCCGCCGTAAACTCGGCCCGGTCGGCGAAGACGATCTGCCGCGGATCGTTATGGTTGTCGTATTGAATCAAAGTGACGTGCAATAAGGCTCGCGAATTCGGCTCGTAGGCCGTCGCGACGGTCACCTGCCGTCCGCCTCCCGGGAGCGGCGCGGAAACGGTTAGATCGCGACTGAACGCACTGACGTGATTTATGACGTTATTCTCGATCTCGATCAGCTGATCGTCGGCATAGGGGACCAGGCCTTCTTGCAAATAGAGCGTGACAAAGGACATGAGGATCCCGACGGCGAGCAGCGGCGCGACTATCCGTGCAAAAGTGATTCCCGCCGCTTTCATAGCGGCTATCTCGCTCTCGCCCGACAGTCTTTGAATCGCAAGCAGCGTTCCCAACAGCAACGCCATCGGAATGACCAGCACGATATCTGCCGGAAGCGACCAGGCAAAGACCAGCAGCGCCGCCCAGAGCGGCGCGTGCTCGTTGCTGACAAGCTTTCCGATGTTGAGGATCTCGGTGGCGGCAAAGATCAGCGTGAAGGCGGACAACCCGAATACGAACGGCCCCGCCAGCTCGGTAAGCATATACCGGTCGAGTATGGTAAATCTCATCCGCCTACATCCCCGAACGCCGCGCAGCGCTGTGACGTTCTGCTGAGGGGCGTCTCGATTTTTGGGCAACGCAGGATGCGTTCTTCAAAACTTCGTTCTCCCAAAAATCGAGTCGAGCGATTCGGAAGACACGATGTCTGGAGGGAGCGTCCCCGAAGCGGAATGTCACAGCGCAAGCGGCGTTATAACCTAAATCCTTCGCCGAGATAGAACTGGCGGGCGATCGGCGAGTCGAGCACCTCCTGCGCCGTACCCGACACCTCGATCCGGCCGTTGTTCAAAATGTAGGCGCGGTCCACGATGGCCAGCGTTTCACGAACTTGGTGGTCGGTGATGAGAATGCCCAGACCGCGGTCGCGGAGCTGGCGAATCATTGCCTGAATGTCGGCGACGGCTATTGGGTCGATTCCGGTGAATGGCTCGTCGAGCAGCAAAAAGGCCGGCTCGATCGCAAGCGCGCGAGCGATTTCGACCCGCCGGCGCTCGCCGCCGGAAAGACTGTCGCCGCGCGCGTCGACGAAGGCGCGCAAGCCGAACTCCTCCAGCAGCGCCGGCAAACGGCGTTCGCGCTCTTCGTGCGAAACGCCGTTCTGTTCCCAAATGAGGCGGATGTTGTCGCCCACCGAGAGCTTTCGGAAAATGGAATTCTCTTGCGAAAGGTAGCCGATGCCGTTGCGGGCACGCGCGTACATGGGTGCTCCCGTCAGATCGATCTCGCCATCGGGCTTGGCGAGAAGTACGGTGCCGCCGTCGGGCTTCACCAAACCAACGACCATGTAGAACGTGGTGGTCTTACCGGCGCCGTTGGGCCCAAGCAGGCCGACGATTTCGCCGGTTTCAACTTGGGCGGTAACTCCGTTGACCACGGTTCGCTCGCCGTACCGTTTGACGAGTCCGCGTATTTTTATCGCAGGTGTCTGATTCATTTCATACGTATGTGAGTGAGCGAAATATCCGAGTCGAAGCTCGAACCGGTCGCTCGAAAGCCCTTAGGATCGATAACCACGACGTTGCCGCTGCCGTGCAGCATGCCCGTAGCCCGCTGATAGACGAGCTGCGTGCACTGTAACGTCATCCCGCTCGACGTCCGCGCATGGACGCCGTCAAGCAGGGTAACGGTGTTCGCGCTCTGATCTACCACGGCTTGCGGTGCCGTAGCCGCGATCGTCGATCCATGCGGGTCGTGAAAGGTCACCCGCGCGTCTTGGAAGATCGCGTGTTCGTCTCCCCAGGGGCCCTCGCTCTCGTACGAGCTAGCGAGCAAATCGTAGTCCACGCGGTTGTGGACTTCCTGAACGAGGTGTACCGGCCGATCGGCGGTTCCGCGCCCGCGCAGCTCGAGCACCAGGGGGGTCGCCGTGCTCCGTGCCTGCGCCGACGTTCGGATTGCCGGAGATGCCGCCGTCTTGGGCGGTTGAGGGTTGCAAGCTGCCGATGCGGCCACCCCAACCGCCGCTAGGAGAGAGCAAAAGCCCGACTTCATCCGGTTGTCGGGCTGGGCTTGCCGCCTTTGGCAGCGGCCAGCGCGAGCGCCAGCATCGGCATCCATAATCCGAAAATCACCACGCTCACGGTATCGATCAGCCCTTGCACGGCGACGCCGAACAGTCCCGCCGTGACGCTCAGCGCTAGCAGTCCCTCGGGACCTGGCGCTCGCGCGATGCGGTGCCGCAACTCGACGGCAAAGCGCCAGATCGTCCAGCCGACCGCGGCCAGACCGACGAACCCAAATTCGGCAAAGAACGTCAAGTACAGGCTGTGAGCGTGAAAAGCGACGGCATCACCGTCGGGCGCGCGCACCAACGGATAGACTCGAGAGAAATTGAACGGTCCCACACCGGTGAGCGGATAGCGGTCCACGATCTGCACCGCTGCCCGCCAGATCGAGAGACGAGTGTAATCCTCGCTCGGATCGTGATGCGCGTTGAACAACAAAAGCACGGCCGCGCAACCCGCTGCAACCACCAGCGCGGCGGCCCCGACGCCCCGGCGCGTGCGCGCGGCGAGAAGAAATGCAAACGCAGCCACGCACCCAATCCAGCCTGCGCGCGAATAACTCAAAACTATTGCGATGAATCCGACGAGCAGGGCGGCCACGGCCAGTGCCCGCAACGCTGCAAACGTGCCGCTACGCGCCAGGGTGAACGCGATCGGTAAGAAGACGATCAGATAGCCGGCCAGCTCGCCGGGCAAAATGAACGTTCCGGTCGCACGACCGTGTTGCAAGACGTATTGCGCCGTCGGCACGCGGGCGATCACCATGGCGATTGCCGCGACGCAACCTAGCGCTCCGGATGCTAAATACGATGTGAAGATCGAAAGCGCCGCGTAGCGGTCGGCATAAAAACGCATTATTGAAGCATGCCACACGATGCCCAAACCGCCGATGCCGGTAAAGAGCAACCCCGCAGCCGGATTGAACCCCAAACAACCTGCAAGCAATCCGGCGCCGAACACTGCGAGCAACGGCATAAGCAAAGGCTGCGACCCGGCGGCCGGATAGAGCGACAGGACGATCAACGCATAGATCGCAAGGAGCCCGCAGAATCCAAGCACCACAAGCGTCGGCGTTGCCGGCAGCAGCGAAATTCCGGGAAACTTGACTCCGCTCAGTGCGATAAAGCTGGGGAACAGCGGAACGAGCGCAATTACCGCGCCTAACGCCGCCGGCATTGCCCGGCGCATTACGATTGCACCAACATGGTCGCGATCCGCTGCGCGATTCGGCGCGCGCCGCCGGACTCTCCCATGCTTGCGCGTCCTGCTTCCGCCATGTGCATCCGGCGTGCGGGGTCGTCCAAGATCGCTTCGACGCCGGCCACGGCATCGTCGCGCGTGCCGGCCAAAACCGCAAGCGCATCGCCGAGCAATCCTTGCTGACGTTGCCGGTACCAGCGCGCCGTTCGGTCCCGCTCGCGCTCGAAGGCGATCACCGGAACGCCGGCTGCGGCAGCCGCTTCGTTTGCCGTTCCGGCCTGTCCGAGAACCAGCGACACGCGTGCCAGCAGCGGCCCGAGCGCGCCCCGCCAGCCGCGTACGATCTCGCTCGAACCGGCGCTCAAGACGAACGGTATGCGCGGGTCCGATTGCGCGCGCGCCTGCCAACCGGCGCGCTGCGCATCGCGTGCGAATCGATCCGAGTCCAGCCCCGGCGCGATCGAAAGAATGCCGCCCAGACCGGCGCGCCGCGCGGCCAGCTCGCGCGTCACGTCGAGTAGGAAAGCGGCATCGTCGTACGCTTCCTCGCGGCTGCCGGGAAGAAGCGCGATGGCCGGAGCAAAACCGGTCACTGCCAGTTCGGCATCGGGTTCGTCGGGCGTTGCGAAGAGATCGACGATCGCGTTGGCAACCTCCGCCTGCAATCCACCGCGACGGAGCGCATCGGCGGTCGCCTCATCGCGCACGAAACAGGCCGACGCCCGCGCGAGTATGCGTCGCTCGAACCGGCCGTAGCGGGCGACCTTTGCGCTCTTCGCCGTCCCGACGAACACGGTCGGCGCACGAGCAAAGGTGGTCATAGCGAGCGCGTAAGCGTCGCCCACCGCAACCGCGACGGCGTAGCCGCCTCTCGCGCCGCGTAAGAAGTTCATCTGCTTCCAGGTCAGAGGGAGCAACCCGGCGCGCACGTCTCGCAAAAGGTTGCGGGTATTTCCCATTGCGACCAGTCCGCCGCTGGGCATCGGACGGCGCGGCCCAACGTGGCTCATCGCGTCGCCGGGTCGATCGCCGACCAGCGCGAGGTGGTCGATTCGCGCGTCCGCGACGAGCGAGCGAAGCTCGGATGCGATCCGGTCGGCAATCGCGGCTTCGCCGTGACCGTTGGTAACGAACAGGACCCTCACGCCGCGCGCAGCAGCGGAACGAGCGCGAAATCAGACAACCGAAAACGCCCCAGCGAGCGATCGTATTCGAGGTCGCTTTGCGAAACGAAACGACCGTACGGTCCGGCATGAACGATCGGAACGCCGGCTACGTATTCCGGTTCGTCGAGCGTATCGTGGCTGTGGCCTCCAAGTATGAGGTCGATGCGCGGCAAGCGTTGCGCGAGCTCGCGATCGAGCGAGAGCCCGACGTGGGAAAGCACTACCGCCATGTCGCCCTCGGGAAGGGCTCGCAGGTACGGCTCCAGCGCGATCCACGGCTCCAGGAAACGCCAACCAAACACGCGTTCCCACGGACTTTCCACCCGGTACTGCATGATCAACAGGCCAAATACGTGAATGCGAACGCCTTCTCCGTTCCCTCGATCGAAGCATAACGACGGCGTAAACGGCAACGCTCTATCCTTGGTGTCCAGCAGGTTCGTGCATACCAAGGGATGGCGCATCGCTAAGGCGCGGGCCCGCAGTAAACCGAAGAAATAGTGGAACTCGCGGTTTCCGATCGCCTGAGCGTCGTAGCCGGCTTCGTCCATCTCCGCCACGATCGGCTCGTTTCGGTAATAGACGCTTTGACTTCCGCGCAGCGCATCGCCGCAGTCGAAGAGCAGCCCGGGATTTCGGGCTCGCAGCTCGCGTAGCGGCAACGCTATGCCGCGCCGATCGTGCAAATCGGACGTGTGATAGATTCGAATCATGCGCCGGCGAGAAGAACCGCGTACCGCGCGCAGCGCTGCAGCGCGTCGGAGGGTCCCAGTGCCGCGCGCAAGCGCGCAAACTCTTTGCGCTGCGCCGCCGGATCGGTCATCAAGGCGTCGAGCGTATCGGCCAGACGCTCCGGCGTCGCCGCGTCTTGGAGCAGTTCCGGCACGACCTCGCGGCCGAGCACCAGATTCGGAAGCGTGATGAAACGGTGCCTGATCATGCGATGACCGTACCATATCAGCAGGCGCGGAATTACGTACAGCGCGACCGCCGGCACTCCGAGCAAAGCGGTTTCCAGCACGGCCGTGCCCGAGGAAACCCAAGCCGCGTCGGCTCGTTCGAGCGCGGGCGCGACGCCGCGAACCACCTCAACGCCGCGCTCGCCGAGCCGGCTCAGGAAACGCACGATCACACCTTCGGCGCGTTCGTCGGCAGCGCCGATCACCGCGTGCAAACGGGGACGCCGGCGCCGCAACTCACGATAGGCCGCCAAAAGAACCGGAAGGTGCCGGCGCAGCTCGCCTGAGCGGCTCCCGGGAAGAATGGCCACGGTTCCGCCGTCGGCCGCGGGCGCCGGCCAGGCCGCGCGCATCTGATACCGGCTGGCAAGCGGGTGGCCGAAATACTCGATTCGGCATCCTAGGCTGCGATAGAACTCGCATTGGTGCGAAAACGCCGTGACCGGAAATGCCACCGCGCTGACGTTGCGCGCTTTCTGCGCGTCGTCCAGCCAGGTCCCCGGTGGAAAGAGATCCACGATCGGTCCGGCGTACCGTAAGCGCCGTCGAAGCGTATTCGCCAAGCGTAGATTGAATACGCCGAAATCGACAAGCACGATCAAATCCGGCTTCGAGCGCGCGATGTAAACGGCGGTGCGCAACATCGCGTCGAGCAGTTTGGGGATTCGCGGAATTGCGGCCAACGGGCCCATGCTTGCCCAACCTCGGTGATTGCGCCAAAGGCGAAACCCGGCCGCCCTCATTCGCTCGTCTCCGATTCCTTCGAATTCGGCCTGCGGATCTAACTTGCGAATCTCCTCCGCCAGCAATACCGCCATCGCTTCACCGCTCGGCTCACCGGTTGAAAAAAAATACTTCACCGAGCGGGCTCCGCGCAGGCACCGCTGTCGATTACTTCAATACTCCGCGCTGCGAGGGAGCTTCCAAGAAGGCGACGATCTCGCGGCCCGGACCGGTGGCGACCTGTTCCTTCATCGCCTCGATCGCCTGCGAAACGTTGAGCTTCGGATTGTAGAGCAGCTTATAGCAGCGTTTGATCTCGTTGCGTTCCTCGGCCGAGAAGCCGGCACGGCGCAGGCCCACGCTGTTGAGGCCGTAGGGCTGACACGGGTTTCCCTCGACCAAGAAGAACGGCGGGACGTCCTTGGTACACTTGCTCATCCCGCCGATCATCGCATGGCGTCCAATACGAGTGAACTGATGTACGCCGGTTTGCCCGCCGATCGTGACGTAGTCGCCTACATTGACGTGGCCGGCGAGCTGCGCCAAGTTACTCATCGTCACGCCGTTGCCCAGCACGCAGTTGTGCGCGATGTGAACGTAGGCGAGCAACAGGCAGTCGTCGCCGACCGCGGTGAGTTCGTCGCAGCCGGTTGCCCGCTGGATGCTGACGTACTCGCGAAGGATCGTGCGATTTCCGACTCGGGTGAATGCCCGCTCGCCTTCATACTTGCGGTCTTGCGACGCCGCGCCGATGGTCGTAAAAGGATAAACGAGGCAGTCTTCGCCGATCTCGGTCCATCCATTGACGACGACGTGGGCTTGAAGAACGGTCCGTTCGCCGATGGAGACGTGCTCGCCGACGACGCAGTAAGGTCCGACTTCTACGTTCTTCCCGACCTCCGCGTTGGGATGAACGATAGCCGTGGGATGAAGCACGGCGTCAGCGCTCCACTAGACGTGAAGAATGCTGGAGTCGGCGCCGAACATCCGTGAGTTGGAAGCGATCGAGAACATCAGCTCGGCGGAACAAGCAAACTGCCCCTCTACCGTGGCCTCGGCGCTGACCCAGCCGATGTTGCGCTTGTGTCGCAGCATCGTCACCTCCATGTCGAGCCGGTCCCCGGGAATGACCGGGCGGCGAAACTTCGCCTTGTCGATTCCGGCCAAGTATGGAGTCTTGCGCGAAAATTCGCCAGGCTCCAGAATCATCGCCCCGCCCAGCTGTGCCAGCGCCTCGATCATGTAGACGCCGGGCAGAACCGGGTTGTTCGGAAAATGTCCGGCAAAGATCTGCTCGTTGTACGTGATGTTCTTGTAGCCTCGTACCCGAACCATCGGCTCGAATTCCAGAATGCGATCGACCAGCAGCATTGGATAGCGGTGCGGCAGTATCTCGAAGATCGCGCGAATGTCTAATTCGGCCACGTCATCTCCTGACCGCGTGTAGGCCCGGCCGCGAATTCAAGGCGCGCAAAAGTGAGGCGTGGAGCGCGTGCCCGCTTTTGATCGCGATGATTTCAAACCGCGGCCAAGCCCCGAGCAGCGCAAGGTCGCCGATCAGATCGAGCACCTTATGCCTTACCGCTTCGTTAGGCCAGCGTAACGGCTGCATCGGTCCGTCCGGAGTGAAGATGAGCGCGTTCTCCAAGCTCCCGCCGCGGCCCAAACCGCGCGCCCAGAGCGCTTCGATCTCGTGTAGAAAGGCGAACGTGCGCGCGCCGGCGATCTCGGTTGCGAACGTCTCGGAGTCAATTTCCCCGTCGAAGTACTGTGTGCCGACCGGCGACGGAAAATCGGCTACAAATTTTATGCGAAATTTCGGAGCGGGCAGAGCGACGATCGCGCGGTCGCCCGAGCGAACCCAACAGGGAGCGTCGAGCTCCACGACGTCGCGCGGCTGCGCTTGCGTTTCGAGCCCACAGCGCCGGATCGCCTCGACGAATTCGGCGGCGCTGCCGTCGCGCGCCGGAATCTCCGGTCCATCGACGTGAATCTCCGCATTGGTCACTCCCATCGCAAAAAGCGCGGAGAGCAGGTGCTCCGTTGTGGAAACGCTCTGGTCACCGCGTCCGAGGACCGTCGCGCGTGAGGTATCGAGCACGTACTCGGGTGTCGCCGGGACTCGGCTGCTTCCCAAGATGAAAGTGATTCCGTCGCCGGTCTGCGCCGGCCTCACCTCAACCGCCGCACGCTCTCCGGTATGAAGACCAATTCCGTCGAACGCGAGCGTCTCGCGAAGCGTCGCCTGCATCATTGCGCGTCATTCGCCGGAGCGAGCGCGTTCCAAGGAGTCAACACGATCGAACAGCTTTGGCAGCTTGCGAATCATGACCTCTCGGCGAAGTTCCTCGCGATGCGCGCGCGCGGGATTCCCCGAAACGGTCGCTCCATCGGCAACGTCGCTCCAGATTCCCGATTGACCCGCGATCGTCACGCCCGAACCCACTCTCAAGTGCCCCTTAAAACCCACCTGCCCGGCGACTTTTACGTAGTCACCGAGCACCGTCGAGCCCGCGAGACCGGTGAGCGAGGCGATGACGCAGTGCTTCCCTATCCGGCAATTGTGTCCGATCTGGACCAGATTGTCGATCTTGGTGCCCGCGCCGATGAGCGTACTGCCCGTTTGAGCGCGATCGATGCACGTGTTCGCTCCGATCTCAACGTCGTCTTCGATCACGACGTTTCCGACCTGCGGTATTCGTTCCGTACGACCAGCGACGAACGCCCAGCCGAAGCCGTCGCTGCCGATCACGCAACCCGGATAGAGAACGACGCGATCGCCGATGCGCGAGCCCGGCATGAGGCTTACGTGCGAGTGAATCCAAACGTAGGCGCCGATCGAGACGCCGTCGCCCACGTATGCACCCGGACCCACGATGCTGCCTGCCCCGATCGTGACGCGATGAGCGATATACGCGCGCGCGTCTACGTATGCGTCGTCGGCCAGTCGCGCGTCGTCTTCGATTACGGCGGTGGGGTGGCGGAAGGGACCGCGCGGACGAGGCGGCCGCAACGACGCAAGCAGCTGCGCGAGCGCGTGGCGCGCGTCGTCAACGACCAGGAGCGGCTTGGTAACGGCATCCGTCGCCAAAGACCTGTCCACTAAGACCGCTCCGGCGGCGCTTGCGAGCGCCGCGCCGAAGTAGGCGCGAGTGGTTGCGAAGGTGAGCGCGTCCGGGCTCGACTCCTCGATCGACGAGATTCGGCCGATGTGGATACTGCCGTCGCCGAGAACGGTGCCGCCGACTCGTCGGGCCAATTCATCGAGCGTGCCCAGCATCGCGCGGCCTATCACATTCCCGGCGAGGGCGTCGCTTTCTCCGTGATATTGAGCGCCTTTTCGACGTCGGCGGTGATGTCGGTGCCCCCGTAGCCGATTCCCTCGCGCGTGAGTACCAGCTTGAGCTGTCGCTGCGAAGCGATCTTTCCGGCCGCATCGCGAATTTGCGCAGAAAGCTGATCGGTCACCTGGGAGTACTTACGCTGAAGTGCCAGCGCGGCGTTTTGCTTGAGTGCGGAGCTCTCACGGCGCGACGCGATTGACCGCTCGTCGGCCATGAGTTGATTCTGATAGCCTTGATACTCCGGCCAGTTCGCAACGATCCTCTGCACGTCTACCAGGCCGATCTGACTGTGCCCGGTGCACGCCGTTAGCGCTCCCATGAAGAGCAGTGTTATTAAGATTCGTTTTCTCACTCGTGTTGACTCTCGATGTCCCGGATGACTTGATTCGTAAGGTCGTAGCCGCCCGCGGCAGCCCATATATTGACGAAAACGATGCTGAAACCTCGCTCCTTCGCGATTCGCACGGCGTCGGTCTGGGCCGCGGTGACGATCTGGCCGTATAGCTCGGCCCGGCGCTTCTGCAACGAATCCAGCTCTTTGCCCGCAGCACCGGTTGCACCGACGTCGGCTCCGTGCAGCGCCGCGAACTGGCGATCGAGATCGCCTTTCGTGTCGTTGTATTCTTGCACCGTCTTGGCCGCGTCGGCTTGGAACTGAGTCACAAATTGGCGGTGGATCGCGGCCAGGCGGGCCTGAACGTCCGGCGAGAGATTTGCGGGCAGCGATGGCGGTCCCAAGCTGCGCAGCTGCGTTCCCACTTCGTTGCGGCGCTCCTCGAGCTTGGCTCTAGTCTGTTGCGCAATCGCTCCCACTTGAGAGCGAATGGCATCTCCGGTCTGCCGGTCCAACTCGGCATGGTACGCGCGCAAGGTCGCGGCATCGGCGTTACGTTGCGCGCTCACCGCCGCGGTCTCTTTCGCATCGATCGCGGTTAGCTGGGCTTGTGCCTGTTGGCGCGCACTCGGATCCAGCGCGAGATTAGAGAGGCGCATCTTGATCGCCAGGCGCGCTGCGGCATCTTGCTGAGTCAGCCGCAGCGAAAGATCGGTTTCGGTCTGCTGCAGCTGTTCGGCTTTGGCTCGATATTTTTCGGCCGCCTGCGCCTGCAGTTGCCGCTGGATCGAAGAGCTGGCCGCGTTGTCCTGGGCGATGACGTTCTGCTGATAGGCCATGAGGTCGGAGTTGGCCGCATTGGTTGCCTGCTGCATCTGCGCTTGGGAGGCGCCGCTCATCTGCTGCGCTGCAAGCGCGCCTGAGTCGGGGATTCCCGCGGCACTGAGCGCGGACGCAATTGCCTGCTGCTCGCGCCGCTCGTAATCGCGCTGCTTCTGGGCCAGGATCTCGTTGGCTCGGATCTGCGCGGCCCGCAGCTCTCGGTTCAACTCCGCCGTTCTTGCCGCGATCTGAGCCGCGCCCAGCGGAACCTGCGGCTCCGAAGCCTGCAGGTTGATAGCGGCGATCGCATCGTCGAGCTGGGTAAGCTCGGAATAGAGCGGGTGATGCTTGACTACCTCGTCCAGCCGCACGTATCCGGTTCCGCGAACGCTCTGCGAATGCACGTTAGGCGAGCAGCCGGCGATGGACAACATTGCAGCGCAGAACGCGACCGTCACGCTACTTGGTAAGCTCATTTTGGACATCGGCGGTGATGTCCGTTCCTCCGTAAATTACGTCGGCCTTGTCCACGACGAGGAGCAGATTCTTCTTGCGCGCGATATCGGACGTCGCGGTGCGCGTGGCGTCTACCAGAGGTTTGAGCAGCTGGTCCTGCTTATCCGAAACCAGCTTATTGTACTCTTGGAGAAGCTGCTGCTTATCGCCCGGGCTGCGCGCCTGAGCGATACGTGCCGAATACACTTGCCGTTCCGTCGTTTCGAATTGGTTCATCGCCGAGTTTGCCGTTTGCACCTTCGGCACTCCGTCGAGCACGCTTTGGTCGACGTAGCCGATCTCCGACGGGGGCGGCGATGCCGCGGGAGGCGCGATCGCCTGCGAACTGATGAAAACCGCTTCCACGTCTTTGGTAATGTCCTGTCCGCCGTAAATCACGATCCGTTTGTCGACGATGATCGAGAGATTGCGCGTGGCGCTCACCGCCGCTATCGCAAGCTGCGCCCGTTGGAATAGCGGCCCAACGACCTCGCGCTGCTTGTCGGTAAACTGCTGCTGGAATTGCAACGTTACCTGCTGCTTGTCGGCATCGCTGCGCGCGCGTCGTAATTGATTGTTGTACTGCGCGTCGAGTTGCGACTTGTAACTCGCCAGCTGGCGGTTCGCCGCGACGAAGACCGGCAAGCTCGCCAGCTGGGCTTGATCGATGTAGCCCACGTCGGTGAGATCCGCCGCAATCGCGCCGGGCGAGATCCACGCGGCGAGCAGCGCCGCGCCGGCGCACAAGATCGCTGACTTAACTTTCATTTCTTCTTACTGGACTCCCGAAGCAACGAGGGCTCCCTAGAAACTCTGGCCGATTCCAAAGCTCGTATGCGTACCGTTCATCCCTTTGGCAAAATCGATGCGAACCGTGCGCAGACCAAGCTGCGGAACGTCGAAACGGATCCCGAAGCCGGCATCTCCGTACAGCGCCCAATCCGACGGATAACCGGTAATTCGGTTGGTATACGGATCCAGCAGCGGGTAGGCGCCGCGAATATGGTAGTCGAGCTCGTCTACGAAGACTGCGAGCGTAATCCGGCGATCGAGCGCCAGCGGCTGGCGCAGCTCCATTTGGCCGAGGTAGGCGTTGGTCGCGTAAAAGACTTGATTGTACCCGCGCATTTGCTGGTCGGAGAACGTAAAGAGCGAACTCGGCGGGATTACGCCGGTCGAATTGTAGGCCGCTCCGTGAATGCCGAGCGTCGCGTCCCTTAGCACCGGGAAGAATTTCGCCAAGTCCAGCGTGGTCTCCGTATACGAGAAGTTCGAGCCGATCGCCGGCGTCGAGAACGTGGAGCTGAGCAAGGCCTTGAGGCCGTTGCGCGGATTGAACGGATCGTCGAGCGTAATCGTCTGCAGGCTCAAGCCCGTGGTCGCCAAATTGTAGGGCGCGCCGGTGTTGACGTCGGCGATCGAAGAGGCCGAGATGCCGAACGACCCGCCGTAGCTGTACGGCGTCGAGCTGATCGGACTGGGAGTCGGCCCGACGAAAATGTTGGGTTGATTCCCCTGAAAATAATACGGCGAGGGAACCGTCGTGTCGTAGCGGATCTTCTCGCCCGTGAGGGCCAGCGACAGTATCGTGTAGTCGCTCAGGCGCCGGCCGACGTTTGCCGTCGCGCCGTTGGCGCTCGAAACGCTGGTAGCGACGACGCCGGAGACCTCCGACGACGTCGAGGTCGGATAGAGCGTTACCGGGATGGGGATTTGCGAGCTGCTCGCGATCGCAGTCCCGCTGCCGGAGACACCGTAGATCGGATAATAGTAGGTCGTGTGATTTGAGAAGAGTTGACCGCCCGCGGTCCATTTCTGACCCTGCGGAGTGTCGCCCAGATAGGGGACCGAGAGAGTCAGTTGTGCGATCCCGGCGCGTGCGCCCTCTTCGAACTGGATGCCGGCTGAGTTGCCGGTTCCATGAAGGTTGTTATCCGAAAAGCCCAGCGTGGCGTAGAGGCCGAGACCCGTCAGTCCACCGGAGTATCCAAATCCAACCGAGGCGGAAGCCGTTCGCTGCTCGGTGACATGCCAGACCAGCGTTACGTCCTGCGGCTTCTTCGGATCGGGCCCAGGTTTAACGTCAGGTTCGACTTTGGAAAAGAAGTTGAGCGCGTTTAGCCGCTCGTAGTCTCGCTTGATCGCATCGGTATTGAGCACCATTCCCGGGCGCTCGCGCAACTGGCGGCGGATGACCTGGTCCTTGGTCCGAGTATTGCCGGTTATTTCCACGACCGCGATGCGGGCTACGTAAATGTCGTATTTGACGTCGGCCGTACCGGCTTGCAGGTTGATCGACGAGGGAACGATTCCGCCTTCAAAGTTTCCGAGCTCGAGATGAAACTTGTCCTCGTAGAGTTTCTGCAGAACCTTGTAATCGGCGTCGCGCACGGAGTCGGAGTAGACGCTCCCGGTCTTCAGCGTCAGGCTTTGCAAAATATAGGGCGGAGGGAGCAGCGGGTCTCCCCCGATGATGATGTGCTTGACTACCAGACCTTCCTGGATCACCAACGTCAGCACTCCGGTGTGCGAATCTAGATCGATGTCCTTGACGTGCGTGGGCACTTGGCCGCCGTATCCGATGCGTTCGTAGTAGTTGTTGATTTTGAGCACGTCTTGACGAAACGTGTTCGTATTGAAGACCTGCCCGACGGAAAGATCCATGAGCGCCAGCAGCGTGTCGCTCGGCACTTTCTGGTTCCCGGTGAATAGAATCTTGGTCAACACCGGATTCTCGATGACCCGGTAGGTGATCGCGACCCCGCCCGGCCGCGTGCGAATCAGCGGCGGCGCTATGTCGGCAAAATAGCCGAGCGCATTGATCCGAACGAGGTCCTGCTGGACGACTTTTGGATTGTACGGCTGGCCGGGACGCGACGCGACGACCGCCATGATCGTCGATGTCGGCACGTGCAAATTTCCGGTAACGTCAACCGAGACGATGGTCGGAGCCGCCGCCGCAGGTGCCGGAGTAACATTCAGGGCGACGAGCGCGATCAGCCAGAGGATCGCCACGTACCGCCTCGGCGCGCCCACCCGGCGCTCGGCCTCAAACGTCATGTGAAAAAAAGTCGTCCTCAATATCAAGAGGTCCTGGGCCCGCGCATTGACCCGCGCGCCTGCGCATCGCCTGCGACCCGGCACGCCCTGTTCCGCCCCCCTCTGCCGGTGTCCTTGCGCGTGCCGGAAGACTGAACGAGCGCTTAATCTTCACCAGAAATATCGCTGATAGGTGAGAGTAAAGCCGCTGTTTCCTATTAATGGTTCGGTCGTCAGCAGCGACGCACTGTACCCAACGGGCGCGCTGGGCAATTGCAACAGCTTGGTGGGACCGCTCAACAGGTAGAAATTGAGCGTCGCGGAGGTTTCCGGATTGGGCAGCACGCTCAGTCCGAACGATTGAATCTGCGGAATGCCGAACGTCACCGCGTACACCGCGCTGACGGCTTTTCCAAGCAGTCGCGTGGCGGTGACTCCGACGCTCCCGTAGTAGCCGAGCGTGAGGTTGATGCTGGAGAGCCCGAGGCCCTGTCCGAGCGTCGTTTCGACCGGCGACAACAGGCCGGCGGTAAATTGCGCATTGAGTACGTTGAACGCCTCTTGTCCGACGGTGATCGTGTTGCGCTGCGCGAGGCCCACGTTGGGAATCGGCGAGACCGAGCCGAACGGCGTTATCCCGCCGGGCTGTTGCGGCGCGTACACCGACTGCTGGCTATACGCAATGCCGTTGATGAAGCCGCCGAACGGGGCGATCAACCCGAGGATCTGATCTTGGGTATAACCGGGCGGATTCGAGGAAAGGCCTACCTTGAGACTCGAGATCGGGCCGTCAACGCGAATCGTGATGTCCGCCGTTCCATATGGGTTACGAGCTCGATCGGGATCGGGATTGACGATGCTGGTCGTCGCGACCGCGTGGAGATTGGGTATGACGCCGTCGGTCTGATCGAATGTGACGCCGCCTTCTTGCACGCGAAACGCGCGATCGAAATATGTCAGCGTGCCGCTGGTCGATTTGAACCCGCCCGATAGCGTGGGCGAGGCCAGCGTGCCTCCCAGCGTCGCCGCCCCCGTCACGCCGATGTCCAGCCCGGCTCCGTAACCGCTGCCGCGAACGCGGACGTTCTTTCCCGCAGTCGCTTTCAAATTAAATGCGAGCGGAAGCGGTGAACCGCCCAGCGAGCCGGCCCGCGCGGCCGCTCGAACGAACGAGGCAAACGGAAGCGTTGCGTTGCTCAAGTCGATGTTTCCCGATAGTATCGCGTTGGCCCCTCGCTGCTTTGCCAATGCTAGTTGCGCGTCCAGCGTGCCGCTGCCATAATTTGGAAGGTCGAGTTGGGCGGCTCGAGCCGAGGCGGTCAGCGCGGCCGTTGCTCCGGAGCGAGAGAAGCCGTTTGGAAAATCGACGGTACCGGACCCTTGGAGAATGCCGGTACCCAGGCGCGCCGAGGCGCGCGCAATCGACGCGATCGTGTGATTGAAGGCCAGCGCGGCGGCGATTTGGGTAATTGGAACGCGTTCGAAATCGCTGACGTACGACCCGTTGGAGATCGACGCGCGTCCGACGATAACCGGCGTCCGGACCGTCCCCGATAACCCAAGGTGTCCGTCTACGAGTCCGTTCAGCTTCGTGTTGTTGCCGAGCGCATCGTCGAAAATGGACGGATCGAGACCCACGACGTCGAGGTCGAAGCTGATCGGCTGATCCGGAGCAGCCAGACGAAGAGGCGCGAGTTGAAGCGGCAACGAGCCGGCCAGCGTCGCTTCGCCGTGCGCGAACGTCGCACCGGCATCGGAGATCACCAGCGCGCCACGCTCGATACGCACTTCCCCGAAGAGCGAGGCGATGGGTATACCGTAGGCCGTTACGTTCGTTGCATCTACGCCGGCGGTAAACGTCGGAGCCTTATACGTTCCGCCGATCTTTAGGGTCGATTCGAAAGAACCGTGGATCGGAACCTTGATTCGCGACACGTCGTATACGAGTTGCGCGAGGTGGTCCGTTGTGGCGTGCACTGCAACGTCGAGCGGCCCCTTAGGAGCCAAGCTCATCGATCCCGATGCCGACGCGGTGAGCGCCGAGGTTGCCATCTCGGCGCGATCGATGACGATCCGCCTTCCCGACGAGTGCAGGGCTACGTCTGCGCGGTCGAGGCTGAGCGGGCCCAGCGTGCCGTCCGTGACGCGCGCGCTAGTGCGAACGTCAATGAGAGGAAACCGCCCGCGCAACGTCGCCTCGCCCGAGGCTCGGCCGGTGATCGGTACGCTCTGCATTCCCAAAGCGGGCATCCACAAAGACAAATCGAGATCGTCGACGTTCGCTGCCAGATCGAAACCGGAGTGCAGCAATGCTGACCGCCACGCCCTGCCCGACGTCAGCGCGATCGAGCCCCGCGCGCGTAGAATCCCTTCGCTTCCGCCCACCCCTACCGATCCGGTGACGACGTTGTTGGCGCTCGACCAGGTGGCTTTGGTGTCGCCAATCGGCAGATTGCGGTATCGGAAAGCCCGAACGTTGATGTCGCCGCTCGAGGTGATTCGCGCGCCGCGCGCGTCGGCCGAAAGCTTCACGCTACCCTTGCCGTTTAACGTGTCGCCGGTATCGAAGAAGTTGTTGAAATCGGCGAGATCGGCATGCGGGGCCCTGACGTCCACCGCATTTTCATTGGGACGAGAGACGGCCGCGAACTCGGTGTACGTAGTGCCGACTAACACCGCGCCTCGTTCGATTGCCACGCCCTGGGGATCGGCCGATAGCCGCGCGCTCCCGTCGATGAAGGGCAAACCGTTGATCTCGCCGGCCGGAACGCCGACATCGCCGCTTACCCACGGAGCGACGCTCCGCCCGGTAATCCGCAATCGCGCGTTGAGCGTGCCGTCGGTCATATAGTTGGATAGCCCGAAGGAGTGAAGGGCGTTTGCAATGCGCGCTGCGGGAACGTTTGCCTCCAGCGCGTATTCCGGAGCGCCCGACGTTAGGGCGCCGATGCGTCCTTCGACGTGCGTATAGGTGCCGCCCAGCGCCCCAAGCGTGCGGCGCAACGCGACGGCGTTCCCCCGCAACTCCATGTCGCCGTTTCCGGTGATCGGAAAGTTTGCGATGCGGCTGTTGTCGACGGCGACGGCGCCGTCGAACGTAGGCAGCGGCGCCCCGGCCGCAAGGCGGCCCGCCGCCGAGAGGGTTCCGTCGGCAAGCGGCAAGCCGATTCCGTGGAGCTGCGCCGTTTGCAGGTTCTTTGCGATCAGAGCGATTGCGTCGCCGTTGCCCTGCGAGGGAGCCGCGAGCGAAAAGGTGCCGGCGGCAACGAGTTCCCCGCCGGCGGCCTGCGCGTCGGCCGAGTAAACGCGCAAACGATTGCCCTCGATCGCGAGCGTCAAACTGGCGCGGTCGATCGGCACCGCGTGAAGCGTCGCTGCGCGCATGGCGAGGTTCGACCCCACCACCAGGATGCGCCGAGGCTCGATTCCAACGCCGACGTAACCGGCTAGACCGCCGTGACCGGGAATCGCCGCTCCGAGAAAAGGCTGCAGCCCTTCAAAAGTTCCGCGATATGCGCCGTAAGCCACGAATCGCTGCGACGAGAATTGGCCGTGACCGTCGAACGATCCCCACGGGCCAGCTGCGCTAAGCACTTTCACGGTCGAATTCTTTAGCGTGCCCCCGAAGGCAGCGGTCACGCGATCGAACCGGACGCCGGCGATGGTCGCGTCGCGCGCGTTCATCCTACCGGCCATGACGATCCCCTGGCCCGCGCCGCCGCCGGCGATCGTCATTGCAACCGTCCGTCCATCGACCGGCGGCATCTGAGGCAGAACGAGACCGGGGAAAGGCTGATGCTGCGGCGTGCGCATGCGCAGCCCGCTAGCGCGCATCCAGAAAGCGCTGGTGCCGTGCGGCCGGTCGAGCAAATAGCCGGCATCGAAGTCGCCCCGTTCGGTATGGAACCAGAACGGATCGACCGCGACCGTCCCGTTGGGATTCGCTTCGAGGATCGCCGCGATGCGCCCGATACCGCGCGTGGATGCCGCACTGCCGACGACGTGAAACAGAAGATCGTAGCCCGTCGCTGACGCATCGATGACGATCGGCTCGGCTCCGAGCATTTCATCGAGATAGGGCAAACGGTCGGCTGGGCCTTCAACGTGCAGCGCAAAGCACGACCGCACGTGCGCGCCGACGTCCAAGGTGCCGTCAACGCGAAGTGCGATCCCTCCATACGCCACCCGCAACGGCGCCAGCGCGACGACGTTGGAATGATACACGACGCCGGCCTTGAGAAATTGAAACGGCATGGTTCGGTAGTAGGCACTCGGCGCATCGACGCGCGCAACGATAACCGGATCGTCGATGGGTCCGTGAACCAGCACGCCCAGCCGTGCGGTTCCGGAGATCGGTTGATCGCGCGCGAACGCAAAGGCCTTGCGCAGTCCGGAGAGGTCGCCTCTGCCCGATACGGCCAGCCGAAGTTCGGCGCGCCCGGTGAGTGCGCCGGTAAAGTCGTATCCACCGCCGTCGATGCGCAGTGGCATGCCGGCCAGCTTCGCTGCGGCACCGCGCACGAAGAAGGCATTGTCGATCACCTGGACGCGGGCGTGAAGATCTTCCACCGGTGCGGTGAGCGCCTGCAGCGCCAGGCGCCCGCCGTCAACGTCGAGTTGCATTCCCACGTGATACTCGGGCGTTTGATTGGGCACGACGCCGAGCGCGTAGATACGTGCGTCGAGATCGCTTCCCCGAACGGCGAGCACCCGAATCGCCGGCGTATCGCCAAGATAATTCGCCAGCGCTCGTAGTGGAAACGTTTGTGCGCGTGCGCGATGCACCGCATATCCCGCGATCGCGTCGATTCGGCCGTCAATCGTAAACGGTTCGGGTGCAGCGCCATCGAACGCGGCGCGGACGTGGTATTGGGTAACGCCGGCGGTATCGAGCGCGCCGGAGATCGCAATGCCGCGCACGCTCAGCACCCGCGCGCTGGGGTCGTAGGCCGACGGTTCGCGCAACACGATCCGCGAATCGCGCACTTGCAGGCGGAAACGAATTGCGACCGGGTTGAGGCGTGCAGGTCCGGGCTGCGGGGCGCCGCTTGGAATCTTTAGGTCGAAGCTACCGTCACTAAACCGGGTTAGCGTCAGCTTGGCCCCATCGACCTCGATGCCGGTAAGCCCGAAGCGATGCCGGCTGCCCGGCAATAGATCCCGCAGCGAGTAATGCAGGGCGATGCGCCGCACTACGATCAGCGGCTGGTC
>Ga0187783_10000623_pt1 | contig 25584 bp, 21 predicted proteins | sample 1015_SJ02_MP02_2_FD_132471 | JGI IMG/M metagenome (GOLD analysis project Ga0187783, IMG submission 132471) | Tropical peat soil microbial communities from peatlands in Department of Meta, Colombia - 1015_SJ02_MP02_20_MG | ecosystem: Environmental > Terrestrial > Soil > Wetlands > Peat | place...
AACCGCCAGTTCGTTCAGAATTTCTCGGGCACGGTAAACTATACCTACGCCCATTGCATCGACGACGGTTCGTTCGCTACCAGCCTCGAGTTCTGGGGCCAGCTCATGACCGACCCCTACAACCAGTCCTACGACCGCGAAAACTGCAACTTCGACATTCGCCAAAACCTGATCGGCAATGGCCTGCTTTCCCTTCCCTTCAAGGGAAATCGGTTGGTAGAGGGGTGGCAGTTTGCCACGATTGTGGCCTTCAACACCGGAACTTACCTGAACGTCGCCAACAGTTTGGGCACCGACCCCAGCGGCCTCGCTACGCAATGGGGTACCAGACCGAACTATACCTATGCCGCAGGGTGCAACCCGACCAAGCTGACGAAAGGCTATATAAACACGGGTACCGCCGCAAACCCCTTCTATGCGTATTCCTGGTTTTCTCCTAGCTGCTATGTGCCGCAGGGAACCGGGTATCTGGGCGACGTCCCGAGGAACAGTCTCGTGGGTCCGCACATCTTCAACATGGATTTCTCGGTCCTAAAGAATACGAAGATCACGGAGAAGCTCAACATGCAATTCCGCGCCGAGTTCTTCAATATTCTCAATCACTTCAATCCCTTCACGCCCGTGCAAGTGTTGTCGACCGCGGGCACTGTGCCGACGGGTACGAGTGGTGCGACCATGACACCCCCCCGCCAGATCCAGTTTGCGGTGAAGCTCGACTTCTAGCCTAGCCTTTGGGAATCTCCGGGCCGCCGCTTGCCGGCCCGGAGATTCAGTTTGTCCGCCGTCGGCGGGCCGTTTCCTTTCTCCGTGTGTTGCCCCTGATTCCGGCCAACCAGCGGATTGGTTAGCATCCCCTGCATACAGTACGGCAAAAATGTATGCCATCTATGCGGAAGCCTCGGGAGAAAAAACAGTTGCATGCGAGATGGGTCGCGTATACATTTGCCACACACAGGCGCCTAACTGACAATTTAGGGCTGCCGCTTGCCGCTCGAGGGTAGGTCCACCCCCCTGCCTTCGAGCCGGCATCTCTGCTCTAGGCTATCGCTGCAGCCTCGACCCGTGCATCACATTGGATGCACTGAGACTCCCCGGTCCAGTACCTTTGCGTCAACCCGGTTCGCAACAAGCCCGGCCGGCTCGGCGCCCGGTCCGGAGGGAAGGAGCCCGAGCCGCTAAGCGATTGCTTGCGCGAGACGGAGTTGATACTGTTGGACATCGTAGGAGTGGTTTGCTGGCGGCTTTGCAGGTTCTCGGGACCCACCGGAAAACGCAGAGGTAGCTCCGCATGGCCGGTAAAAACTCGCGGGTGATCGTCAGAATTCGCGAGATGATTTTGCATGGCGAACTCGCTCCGGGCGAGCGAGTGAGAGAGGTTGAGCTAGCCACTAAGCTCGGCGTTTCTCGAACTCCTGTTCGCGAATCTTTGCCCATCCTCGCGCAAGAGGGTGTGCTGACCCAACTCGACACGCGCGGTTTCGTAGTGCGTGCGTTCACACCGCAGGAGATTATGGACGCCATCGATGTTCGCGGAGTGCTCGAGGGGCTGGCTGCCCGCATGCTTGCTGAGCAAGGCCCGCCGCGCCGACTGATCCAATCCCTTTACGAATGCCTGCGAGAGGGTGATGAGATTTTCGCCAAACGACATTTGGTCGAGTCCGATGAAGCTCGATACGGCGAGATGAACAAGCAATTCCATTCGCTTATCATTCAGGGGGCTGGGAGCAGAGTGATCGCCGAAGCGCTTGAGCGCAACGGTCGGATCCCATTCGCTGCTGCGCACGCGATTGCGTTCGATAAAGTCGACCTTCCCGGCATGTACGAAGCGCTGCGATTTTCGCACCGCCAGCATCATGCGATCGTTCAGGCACTGGAAAACGGGGAAGGTGCCAGGGTCGCTGCGTTGATGTTTGAACATGCCTACACCAGCAAAGCGAGTATCAACATGTCGCGCACGCCCTGGCGATCGAGCCCGGAGAATCGGGAGCCCTCACCTCAAGAGCCAGGCAATGGAGATCTCCCACGAAGCTGAAGTGTTTCGGGATGCCAATCGGCCGAGCCCTCGCCCCCGTCTGGCTAGTGGCTTGTGCCCGCGGCCGCCTCGGAAGGTGTTAGCGAAACAGTGCCCTGGAGCTCAATTTGGTCAACCGACCGGCCCACGAAGATGGTGAAGGCTCCCGCGTCGACGTGCCACGCCCGCGCGCTGACGTCGTAGTAGGAAAAGGCACGGCTATCGAGCTGGATTCGGACCCTCTCGGTTTTACCTGCCCCTAGACTCACTCGCGCGAAGCCCTTCAACTCTCGCTGGGGGCGTGGGACTTGGGGATGAGCTTCGCCCACGTAGATTTCCGCAACGTCGGCGCCCTCACGACGGCCCGTGTTGGTTACGTCAAAGGCCACCTCGTACCCAAGCCCCGACAGCGCGGAATCGTCCGTGCTTGAGATCGGCCGAACGGAGAGGTTTTGATAGCGAAACGTCGTATAGGAAAGACCGTAGCCGAAGGGAAACAAGGGCTTGGTGCCGCTATGTTCATAGCCACGATAGCCGACGAACAGTCCTTCTTCGTAGGCAACCTGCTGGGCGCCAGGCGGCGGGTAGTAGCTGTCGTGCACTGGGTTGTCTTCCCATCGGCGCTCAAACGTGACCGGCAGGCGGCCCGATGGATTTGCATCCCCAAATAGGATCTGGGCTAGCGCCGTACCACCCTCTTGCCCGGGGTACCAGGCCTCTACGAGCCCCGGGATCTGGTCGATCCAGCCGCGCATATCCACGGCCCCGCCCGAAGTTATGACCACGATCGTGTGTTTGTTGAGCGAGGCTATCTTCTCGATCAGTTCGCCCTGGCCCGGGGGCAAACCAAACGTGCGATCGGCACCCTCGCTCTCCGATTCCGGATTGAAGCCGACGGCGACGACGACCGCGTCCACCGATGAGGCAAGTTTTTCGGCCAACGCGTTCACGTAGGTACCTTGGCGCACGATTCCGAATCGAAACCGTCGCCCGAGAAAGCCAGGCCTGCCGTGGTGCTCCACGACAACCTTGTGGGCACCCGTTGTCAGCCGGATCGAAGCCAAACCGAGCAGCGCTCTCGCCTCCGTCCAGTTGTCGAGAATGACGTTGTCATCAACAGAGACGCGATAGTATCCGCCCGCTTCGCCCGTGCCCTGCACGAAGAAGTCGTAGGTACCATCGCTGGGCGCCTCGTAGTAGCCCGTCCAGCGGGCCGACCCTGCGCCAGCCGGATAGAGACCAGGGGTGTAGCCTAGATCCGCGCTTGCAACCGCGCCGAAATTGATGTGTAGATCGGTCTCGTGCTGGACCGGGTCGCCTTCCAGATTCTCGCCAGAAAAATAGTCCGCCTCCAGCCCGAGGCTACGGCCCGTTGGCGAAGTTGAGAAAGCGGTGGCCTGCGCCAGGTCGCTGAGCTCGGCAACTCCGGAGTCATAGTAAACAGATACGGATGGACCGAGTTCGCTTACGATGCCCTCCAGAAAGCTGACGGCGGCAAATGGGCGGACCCCCGCGCTGCCTCCGCCGACAGGAACAGCCGGATAGGCACCGGGTCCAATCACGGCGATGGACTTGACACTCCCCCTATCGAGCGGCAGGAGGTTGTGATCGTTCTTCAGCAGAACCATTCCCTCGCGCGCCGCTTCCAGTGCCACCTGGCGGCCTTCCGGGTTGTACCGCGGGATCGTGATATCGGTTTGATCGCGCTTAAGCCCCTCGGATTCGAGCGCCAGGCGAAGGATGCGGCGAACCTTATCGTCAATGGTGGCAACCGAGACCCTCCCGTCTCGGACGGCCGGAACCAGGCTGTCGCGGCTCATAAACAGTCCCAAGGGCATCTCCAGATCCAGGCCGGAATTCGCCGCGGCGACTCCATCGTAGGTAGCGAACCAATCCGACATCAGCACGCCTTGAAACCCCCATTCCTTTTTCAAGACTTGGGAGTTCAGGAAGTGGTTCTGGGTCGCATGCGCACCGTTGACCAGGTTGTAGGAGTCCATCACGGCGCCGACGTGGGCTTCCTTCACCGCCGCTTCGAAAGCGGGGAGGTATATCTCGCGCATGGTGCGCTCATCGATGACGTCATTGACCACGTGGCGGGCAAACTCGGAATTGTTGCCCATGAAATGTTTCACCGTCGCGCTGACCCCCTGGCTCTCGACTCCCTCGATGTATCCGACGGCGATTCGCGAAGCCAGGTAGGGGTCCTCACCAAAATACTCGAAGTTCCGTCCGTTCATCGGCGCGCGATAGATATTGACGCCTGGTCCCAAGAGAAAATAGACACCCTTGGCCCTGGCGTCGCGCCCGATCTGCTGGCCGACGCGCCGGGCGAGAAAAGCATCCCAGGTGGCCGCCAGGTTGATACCTCCGGGCATCGCGGTCGCGGGGCCGAAATTACGAACCCCCATCGGCCCATCGGCCATCTTCATTCGCGGTACGCCCAAGCTGGGCAAGTCGCGTGTGAAAAAACCATCGACACCACCGAGCAGAGTGATTTTTTCCTCTAAGCTCATGCGCACAAGAATGGCCTGGACCCTGGCATCGAGATCAGAAGCCGGCGGATCGGTGGCGGAATTACTGCGCAGAGCCAGGAGCAGAGACACTCCGGCAAGCAGGAGACACGCTCCGGATCTTGCGCTCACGCGGCAAGACTTCCCTTCGATGAAAGCTCCGATATGCGTATCGTGTCTGATCCCCTTACGGTCTTATCAGTATGTGTTACACCGTGACGAAAATACAGGTCTTCCATCAAGAGAGGCCGAGAGCCTGGCGTTCGTCGCGATCGGGATCGTTCTTTGCTTCACACGTGTTATCGAAGATCATCACTGCCTTGTCCGTGGCTGTGAACGCGGGCCATTTCGGAAGGTCGGGATGGTTCGGATCGCCACGCCGGGCAAAGTTGATCCACGCCTCGCTGACATTTGCCGCGAGTGCGCGAGGAACAGCCCCTCCGCCCGTCATCGGTGCGCAGCGGTCCGTGTTGTCGAAGACGAAGGCCAGCTCAGCGCAATGAAACGCGCCAGGCCTACCGTCGAGAACCGGCGTACGCCAGCAAAACCAATAGGTATAAACAGGAGCTCCGCCCAGGGCGGCCTGCCTCTCCGCTTGGGTGACGGCACTCTGCCGGACCGGCGCCGCGGATATTCGCGACTGCAACTGACCGGGGCTCTCGCCGGGATGGGCCGCGCGAAAAACTCCGAGGATAGCCTGGCTGCGATCCTTGTACGCGAGCGAGACACGCTGGGTCAGTTCTTCATCGGTCAGCGTGGCCAGTTTCGTATCGAACAGGGCGGACGAGAATTCGTTCAGCGCGGTTCCAACCAGCAGCGGTACCCCGGCGGAGATCGCCGGCGCCACGGGGTCGTACGGTTCGGTCGGCAGAGTTTTGCCATCGACGGTCGGCTGCCAGCCGAGGCGCGGCAAGCGAAACGGGCCGCCCGGTTGAAACGGGGGCGCGAGGCTCCGCACCGCGGCCATTCCCGCTCCGACCAAATGCTCGACAGGCACTTCGTGAATCTTACCGATCTCGGATGCGCTCAAGCCGAGCTGGCTGATCACGGCCGCGGCCAGTTTGGCTGAATCTTCCGCCGTCGACGCATTAAGTAGCGAGCCGCTCTGAACTGCCGCGCGATGGAACAGGCCTTTGGCCGATGGCATGGCCATCAGGGCGTTCACTTTCCCGCCTCCGCCAGATTGCCCAAAGATCATTACATTTCCGGGATCGCCGCCAAAGTTGGCGATGTTGTCGCGAACCCATTCGAGCGCCGCAACGATGTCCAGCATGCCTACGTTCGCCGAATGGACGTACTTGGCGCCGCCGATTTCCGCAAGGTTGAGATATCCCAGCACGCCGAGCCGGTGATTGAGCGACACCACCACCACCTCGCCGCGGCGGCTAAGATTTTCCCCGTAGTAGGATTTCAACTCCTGGCCGGAACCGGCCGAAAAGCCCCCTCCGTGCAGCCAGACCATGACCGGACGCTTGTTGCTGTCGTCCAAGCTCGGAGTCCAGATGTTGACCCGCAGGCAGTCTTCGCCCGGGCGGCCGTCATCCCAGTCAAACATCCAGGCGACCTCGTCGTTCGCCCAACCGGGGCGCGGCTCCTGAGGACTCACGAACCCGTACTGCATCGAGCTACGGAGGCCAGCCCACGGGGTGACTTTCGTCGGGGGTTGAAAGCGTGCGCTCGCAGCGGTCGTGCCGGCATACGGAATGCCCAGGAAGGTGAAGATTCCATTGCGCGTGAAACCCCGGACTTTGCCGGCGGTCGTTTCGACGATCGCATTTTCGTTAGACGCAACGATCCGGGTCGTGCAGAGATCAGGATTCGGAGTCGTACCGGTCGGAGTGCCGGTGGTTTTTGCCGGCAAAAACCGAGCTGTCCCGGAAATTCCGGCCAGCAGGACGGCACGCCCGAGAAGATCCCTTCGTCCGAAACCTACCCGAAGGGCAGGTTTCCTATCCTGTTCCGCAATGGGCTGACTCCTTGGCTTGTTCATCATCGCTTCTCCGAATCGAAAGCTGCCCGTCACACTCTTGTTCAGGGGCTGGCTGCTTGCATTGTTTAGCCCGATTCAACGGTCCAAGACAAGCCTTGACAGCCATCTGCTGCCGTTGTTACCTAACACCGTCAAAGACGATAAGTGAGGGCTTTGTATGATTTTCGTACGGTCCTTGTGTGGGTTGCTCGTGCTGGCGGCGCTTAGCCAAAGCCGGTTCGCGGCACGCCAGCAAGGGCCACCGCCCGGCAGTCCAGCTCCGTCGCAAACATCGCCTGCTGACAAACTCACGCCGGATGATATTGCCACGGGCCAGCAGCTGTACGCTGCCAATTGTGCCAGCTGCCACGGCGTCGACGCGACCGGGCAGCTCGGCCCCAACCTGCGCGGCGTTGTCCAGAGGCGCGGCGAACAGGGAGTTTTTGGAATCGTGCGCAACGGCATGGGAGGCATGCCGCCGGTGATGTCGATCAACGATCAAAGAGTGTGGCAGGTGATTGGCTATCTTCGGACACTCGGCGAATCTGGCTCGAAGGAGGCGCCCACGGGCGACCCCGCACACGGAAAAGCCGTTTATGAGGCCCATGGGTGCGCCACGTGCCATACCATCGGCACCGAGGGCGGCAGCGTCGGTCCTCCCTTGACTGCGATTGGCCGTTCGCGCGCTCCGAAATACCTCTCCGGCTTCCTGCTCGATCCCGGGAAAAACCCTCCTTCTGACATGACCCTGCCCGAGCGTGCGATGAATACCGGGTATCTCCTGGTGCACGTCGTTACGAAAGACGGACGCGAAATGACGGCGATCCGGGTGAATGAGGACACGTTCACGATTACGTTGCGCGATGTGGCCGGCCATTTCTACACCTACGACAAGAACACGCTAAAAGCGATCGAGCCGGAACCGGGGAAAAGCGTGATGCCGAGCTATGGAAATCTCTCTGCGACCGATCGGAACGATCTGGTCGCCTATCTTGCCAGTTTGAAGGGGACAGAATGAGGACGACGGCCCAATGGATCGTGGTGTGGCTGGCAGTGGGTTTTGCGACCGAAGCTTTGGCGCAAGTGCCCTACCAGAGACTGAAGAATTCCGACCGAGAGCCGGACAACTGGCTGATATACGGCGGCAACTATGGATCGCAGCGATTTGCTGGGCTAACGCAGATCACACCGGAAAACGTTGCGAGTCTGCGCGTCGCCTGGGCCTATCAATTGCGCGGAGGCGGCGTGATGGAATCATCACCGATCATCGTGGACGGCATTCTGTACGTGACCGAGCCGCCGAGCAATGTAACAGCGCTCGATGCGCGCACGGGGAAGCCGTTGTGGCATTTCGTGCCTCCGGTGCCAAGGGATTTTGTGCCCGTGGGGCTGTTTCCCACCAACCGAGGGGTGGCGGTGCTGGACGACAAAGTGATTCTGGCCACGATTGACGACCATTTACTCGCCCTGGACGCCAAAAGCGGAATCGTCCGTTGGAATTCGCTGATCGCGGACAAAGCGGACGGCTACGCCATCACGCAAGCGCCCCTTGCGATCAACGGAAAAATCGTGGTCGGCGTCGGTGGTGGCGAGGCGGGAGCGCACGGTTTTCTGAGTTGCTTCGATGCGAAAGACGGAAAACTGCTCTGGAAAACCTATACGGTTCCGCGCAGCGCAACCGATCCGGGCGCGGACACTTGGGCCAACGGGAGCTGGTCCAACGGTGGGGGCACGACATGGAACACGGGCTCGTACGACCCCGATCTCAACCTGATTTACTGGGGCACGGGCAATCCGGCACCGGACTGGAACGGCGAAGGGCGGATGGGCGATAACCTGTTCACCTGCTCGCTGCTTGCTTTGGACGCCGACACGGGCCAAATGAAGTGGTATTTCCAGTTCTCACCGCACGAGACACATGACTGGGATTCATCGGAACCTCCAATCCTGTTTGATGCGACCGTGGAGGGGCGCCCCCGCAAGCTCGTGGCGCTGGCCAACCGCAATGCATTTTATTACGTGCTCGATCGAACCAACGGCGAATTCCTTACGGGTGTGCCCTTTGCAAAGCAAACCTGGGCGAAAGGGCTCGATCCGAAGGGGCGCCCGATCAAGATGCCCGCCGAGCAGATTGAGCCGAGTGTGGAAGGCACGCTGGTGTATCCGACACTGACCGGTGCAATCAACTGGACGAGCCCGTGCTACAGCCCGCTGACAGGACTTTTCTATGTGAACGCGCGCGATGCCGGCGCGTGGTATGTCAAAGGTGAGCGGAAGATGGCACCCGGGAATTCCGTCGGAATCGTGGGCGGAGGCGGAGGCGGGGGGCGCTGGGGACCCGCCGACGAGACGACCACTTCGATTCGCGCTCTGGTGGCGACGACAGGCGAGAAGAAGTGGGAATATCGGATGGTCGGTGATTCTTGGACGGGCACGCTTGTGACAGCGGGCGGCCTGGTTTTCTCCGCCGATGCGGCGGGCAATTTTTTCGCGCTCGATGCCCAGACGGGGCAGCCGCTCTGGCACCTGCTCTTGGGTGCGGCGGTGCGGTCGAATCCCGTGACCTATGCCGTCGACGGCAAGCAATTCGTGGTGGACTCTGCCGGGAATACGCTGTTTGCGTTCAGCTTGCCGTGAGGACAAGCCACCGGGGCTATAATCCGTGTTTCAAACCGTGACGGGGGCGCCATGAACTCAAATCGGCTGCTCTGTCTTGTTGCTTTTGTGCTGGTGGGCTGTCTTTTCGGGGTGGCGCCGAGAGTCATCGCTCAAGGCGGACCGCCGACACTTCCGCCGCACAAGCCGCATCCGCCGATGACGGCGGATAGCGTGGCGAAGGGAAAGGACATCTTTCAAGGGACCTGCGCGGTTTGCCATGGCATCGACGGCAGCGGAGCCAACGGCCCCAACATTCAGAATGCCGCCGCGACGATGGGACCGGAGGCCCTCTATACCAGGATCACCACCGGACCGATCGGGTCCGGGATGCCGAGCTTCACCTCGCTCGGCGAAGACAGAATTTGGGAAGTCGTGGATTACGTGAGCTCGCTCGGCCGTCACGGCGAGGGCACGATCGTCGGCGATCCACAAAAAGGCTCGCAAATCTACGACACGAAGGGTTGTGCGAGCTGCCACAGCATCTCCGGTGTGGGCGGCGATGCCGGTCCCGACCTGACCACCATCGGCGCGCAACGGGCTCCCTCTCTACTGCGCGCGGAACTGCTCGACCCGGGTGCGAATCTGCCACTCGATACGACCGGGCTGACGGAGCGCGCAGCCTACCGCGCCTACCAGATGTACCGTGTGACGCTGAAGGACGGCAAACAAATCGAAGGTATGCGTGTCAACGAGGATTCGTTTTCCATTCAGCTGCGCGATCGAAAGGGCGAGGTTCACTCGATTGAGAAATTCGCTGTCCAGAAGGTAGAGGAGCTGCCCGGGACGAGTTTTATGCCCAGCTTCAAAGGCAAGTTGAGCGACGCGGAGCTGAACGACTTGGTGGCCTACCTGGCAAGCCTAGGGGGTGGACGATGAAAGTCGGTTGGTGGAGCGTATTGGGCTTTGTGCTCGCCCTCGTTGCGACAAACGGTGGGGCTCAGGACGTGACCTACGATGAGATCTTGCATTCGGCTAGCCACGCGAACGACTGGCTTACCTACGGCGGGAACTACGCCTCCCAGCGATTTTCCGAGCTCAAGCAGATCAACGCCGCGAACGTAAGTGGTCTGAAGATGCAGTGGGTATACCAGCTGCGGCAACAAGGGATTTTTGAATCTTCCCCCCTTGTCGTCGACGGAATGATGTATGTGACGGAACCACCGACAACCGTGACGGCTCTCGACGTGCATACCGGGCGGCCTCTGTGGAGGTGGACAGCGCGATTGCCAAAGAATCTGCTGACAATCGGCCTGTTCCCTACCAACCGCGGCGTGGCCATCCTCGGCGATACGGTGTATGTAGCGACTATCGACGCTCATCTGGTTGCGCTCGATGCCAAGACCGGCGCCGAACGCTGGAGGGTAGAGATCGGGAAGAATGAAGACGCCGTCGCCATCACCCAGGCGCCACTTGCCCTCAATGGAAAGATTATCGTCGGAATGGGTGGTGGCGAGGGTGGGCTTCGCGGCTACATTGACGCCTACGATGCAAAGGACGGCAAGCGCCTGTGGCGGCTCTACACGATTCCCGCGGCCGGTGAGCCGGGAGTGGAAACCTGGGCGGACGAGAGCTGGAAGTATGGTGGGGCCACGACGTGGAACACCGGGGCCTATGACCCGGAATTGAATACGATCTACTGGGGCACCGGCAACCCTGCCCCGGATTGGAATGGGGACGCACGCAAGGGGGACAATCTCTATTCGTGCTCGCTGCTGGCCATCGATGCCGACACCGGCAAGCTGAAATGGTATTTCCAGTTCACCCCGCACGAAACACACGATTGGGATGCCTCCGAACCGCCGATTCTTCTTGATGCCGTGATCGATGGTAAGAAGCGGAAAGTCGTGGCGCAGGCCAATCGCAACGCGTTCTACTACGTGCTCGACCGCGAAACGGGGCAGTTTTTGGCTGCCAAGGCGTATGCGAAGCAAACCTGGGCAAAGGGGCTTGATGCCAAGGGACGGCCCATCGAGTTGCCCAACACGGATCCGTCCTCCCAGGGCACCCTGGTGTATCCGAGCATCACCGGGAGTGTCAACTGGACGAGTTCCTCCTACAGCCCTTTGACCGGGCTGTTCTACGTTAACACGCGTGAGCAAGGCGCTTATTACTTCAAGGGCCACCCGCAGATAGAGCCGCACAATCCGGCCGACGTCGGTGGAGGTGGGGGGCAAAAGGTACTCGGCGGAGATGAGGCTTACACCGCCGTTCGCGCGCTCGAGGCAACGACCGGAGACGTCAAGTGGCAGTTCAAGATGGTCGGTGATTCCTGGACGGGAACGCTGGCGACGGCGGGAAATCTCGTTTTCTGTGCGGACGCCGGCGGCAATTTTTTTGCACTGAATTCTACGACGGGAGAACCTCTTTGGCACGTGCCGCTGGGGAATTCCGTGCGGGCCAATCCGATTACTTACGCCGTCGACGGAAAACAGTACGTCGAAGCCGCAGCGGGGAATTCGGTGTTTGTTTTTTCCTTGCCATAAGCGATTGGAAGCGGTTTACTGCGCCGGCTTCTTGCGCGAAAGCTTCAAAATGACCTCGATGTCTCGGCGGGAATCAAAACTGGAGATCGTGCGGGTCGAAGAGGTCAGCTCGTTGTGCTCGGCGTGGACTTCGTAGTCGACGTTGGGATCAAGTCCGCTAAAGCGGTAGGCTCCGGAGGCATCCGTAATGCGGGTGATGATGGACTGCGTCTTTACATTGAAAAGATAAACCACACTGGAAGGGACCGGATTGTCGTCTTTATCAACCGTCGTGCCATGGACGGTGCGAAGCTGCGCTTCACCCTTGTTATCCTGCGCGAGGGCGGACCACCAGGTGAGAACGACCGCCAGCAAAGCGAACAGGATCATCTGAGAGAAGGTTCTGAGGGGGGTGGGACGGCACCGAGGAACGGAAACGAGGCGCGTCGGCGACCTCATGCTTCATCCTCGTCCTCGCCGTACCCGGATTCTTCCTCTTCCTCGTCATCGTCCCCGCCTTCGTCGTCTTCCTCATCTGCCTCATCCTCGTCATCGGAGAGGGCGATCAGGTGAACGGGGTGGGTTTGCGTGACTTCCAGTTCCGTGTCACACTCGGGGCAGGTCAGGATTTCGCCTTCCTCGACTTCGTCTTCGTCCAAGTCGATTTCGGCGTCGCATTCCGGGCACCTGGTCACAGAAGTCGTTCCTCCTCGCGCGAACTGGCAGCAGACCGGCGTATTATATAACGCTCGTGTCAAGCTTTGTTGTGGAGGTTCGCCTCAAGAATGGACGCACGCCGTGAATTCCCAGACCGGCCGCTGGTAGGAGTCGGCGGCGTGGTGATCAAGAACGGACGCGCTCTGTTGGTCCGGCGCGCCAGGCCACCGCTGGAAGATCAATGGTCGATTCCGGGCGGGCTCCTGGAGGTGGGGGAGTCGTTGCGGGAGGGAGTGCGGCGCGAGTTGCTTGAGGAAACAGCGATCGAGGTGCGTGTGCTGGAGCTGGTGGAGGTGTTCGAGCGCATCGGCCTGGACGCCAATGGAAAAGCCAGACATCATTTCATTGTTCTCGACTACCTTTGCGAAGCTTTGCGAGGCGAGGCTTTGGCAGGGAGCGACGCCACCGAAGTGGCATGGGCCGCGCCGGAGGAGCTCGAGAGATATTCTCTCGGGGAAGCCACAAGGCAGGTCATTTTGCGGGCGTTTGAAATGACGCGTCAGGGCAATCCGGGATAGCTCCCGTCTGCCATCTCGATCAAACCGACGGCAACAATCTCAGCTTGCTGCGGCAGCATCGGGCAAGCGCCCGAAGCGGCGTTCCCGCCCGAAGTAGTCCTCCACCGCCAGTTTTAGATCGGAAACGTCAAACTCGGGCCACATGCGCGGCGTGAAATGGAGCTCCGCGTAGGCTGACTCCCACAGCATGAAATCGCTCAGCCTCTGCTCGCCGCCCGTGCGAATCAGCAGATCGACGTCCGGCGCCGCTCCGCCGCCGTTCGTCACCTGTCCTAGGCGTCGCGCAAACTCACGGCCGGACACCTCGAGGCTCGAGAGCATCCAGCAGGACGCGCGCAGAATGGCGTCGCGCGAGGAGTAATCGAGCGCGATGCGCAAGTCGATCGCGCGGCCGGTTGCGGTCTGCCGCTCGGCCGAGTCAATGGCCTCCACGAGACTTCGGGGGAGGCGATCGCGCCGCCCAATGACGCGCAGCCGGACGCCTCTGGCCGCACATTCCGAAGCGTCCGCACGAAGGTAATCTTCCAGCAAGTTGAGCAAGGAAGCCACCTCCGCCGCTGGCCGCTCCCAGTTGTCAGAAGAAAAAGCGTAAAGGGTCAGTGTGCCGATGCCCAGCTGCGGGGCGACGCGAACGACGCGGCGAACCGCGGCGACCCCGGCTCGATGACCTTCCGAGCGCGGAAGGCCCCTCGCAGCGGCCCAGCGGCCGTTGCCGTCCATGAGGATGGCGACGTGAATCTTCGGAGCAGGCATGACTCTTGCGGCGCTATTGCCCATATTCTTCCTCGGGGGAGCGGGCCCCTCTACCCTTCCCGCGTGGAGCGGATGAGGGCCTCCATGTGGTCCAGATACTTCTCGAGTGCGCGTCGGCCAGCAGGCAGCAGTCGATACTGGGTTTTCGGCACGCGGCCGGCAAATGACTTCGTGCAGCCGATATACCCAGCATCTTCCAGCTTGCGGGCGTGAACACTCAAATTGCCGTCGGTCGCGCGAACAAGCTCCTTGAGTTCGTTGAAGGTGAGAGAGGGATTGACGGCGAGCGCGCTCACAATCGCCAGCCGTGTTCGCTCGTGGATCACGCGGTCCAGCGCTACGGCCGCCGCGTTGACCCCGACCACACCGGAGGCGGTTCGTTTTACTCGTTCCTCCCGCGAGAGGCGAACGATTCCTGACCTAGCCGCCATATCGCCTCGCAATCACCGCCCCGAAAATGAGATGCAGACCGCCGAATCCGGCGCCCAGCAGCAGATTGCCCCAGCTCGCGGAGCAGAAAAGGGCGACCGCACCGAGGACCATGAAGCAAAGGCCCATGAGAGGCACGATGCGAATGGAAAAAGCGCCGCCCGTGACCACCGCAGTTCCGTAAAGCAGGAGCCAGACCCCTGGCACCGATTCGAATGTTCCGATACGCACGAGCAGAAACGTCATCAGCACGCCGACCAGCAGGGGCGGCGCAAAGCTGTAGACAAATCGACGACCGGGGGCGGAAAGCAGTGCGGTTCCAGCCTGGCGGGCCTTGGCGTAGGTGGTCCACACGGCGATCGCGATGGCGACCGCGGCTTCCGAAACCCAGGTCAGCAGCCAAGCGAGCGGCGAGGCTTGTCGAGAAGCGATCACGGCCGCACCGACGGCCGTAATTCCCATGGCGATGCCGCCCCAGCCCGGCACGGCGGTAAACGAGCCGGCCCGCTCCATCGTTTCGCGGATAAATCGAATGTTGTCGCGGGCCCGGTCGTCGATGGCGACAGGATGGAGGTCGCGGTCGTGAAACGCCATATCGGCGTGCAGGATAGCAGACCAACCTGAAGTGTCAAGTACTTTGTACGGCAAAGTTCCAGACCGGTGCGACCGGTGGGCCCGCCCTGCACGAAGTGGGCCTTCGCCAAGGATCGCCCGGGGTGAAATGACCCTGGGGACTAGGGGGAATCCGTGTGAAACTATCCTAGGAACTCGCTGGCGCGGCTGCTCGAAACAACCGTTACGCCAGGCTTCCGCTTCGAACGATGAGTCCGCCCGACAGGAGATCACATGAAAGTTTCTTTCGCCATCTTAGCAGCCCTATGCTTCGTCGGACCCGCTCTGGCCCAAGCGCCAACGCCGAGCACAGGTCAGAAACCTCCGCAGCACCAGCCTGGCGTATCGGCACAGCCGGCGGCGCCGGCGCACGCGGCTAGTTCCAGCCCCGCAGAAAAGGTCGACCCCGCCAAGGATGCGGCCATCCGGCACTTGATGGACATCACAGAAACGTCGAAGCTCGGTGACAATATCGCGACCTATCTTAAGGGACAGGTCCACGACGGCGTGGGTCGCGCCATTGGCCCCGACAAGGTCGACGCGTTTATGGGGACATTCAACCGAAAGTTTTCAGCCACCTCTCCGGCCACCGCGGTCACCGACGCCATGGTTCCGATCTATGCCAAGGCGTTCTCGATGGAGGATATCCAGGGCTTGATTCAGTTCTACGAATCTCCGCTCGGCCAGCGCGTCGTGAAGGCTCTCCCGGACGTCGTCCAGCAATCGCAGATGGCGGGCGTGCAAATCGAACAGGCGTCGGCGTTGAAAATCCTGCGAGAAATGACCGATGAATACCCTGAGTTGAAACAGGTCCTGCCGCCGGAAAATGAGCAGGCCGAGCCCGGCAACAAAGCCTCGCCGGAAGCCGCTCCCCCGCCAACGTCCAGCCCGGCTCCCAAACCGCCGCCCAGCAGCCCTCCGAAGTAAGCAGAGCCGGAGACGAACCCTGCCGTCAATCCTTAAAAGTAGGGGAAAAACCGAACGAAACCGCCATGAGCTCGCTATAATCCTGGGCCCATGGCGCCGCTGGAAGTAGCCGACTGGAGTCCGCTCTGGATCTCTCTGAAAACCAGCTTCACCGCGACCTTTATCACTCTGCTAGCTGGGCTTGCGGCAGCGGCGTGGCGCGGGCGGCACCAGGGCCCCGTGGTGGCTCTGGTCGACGGTGCCTGCCTTCTTCCCTTGGTCCTGCCGCCCACGGTCGTGGGCTTTTTTCTGCTGCTGCTGTTCGGGCGCAACGGCCCCCTTGGACGGCTCCTGGTCCGGATGGGCGCCACGGTAATCTTTTCCTGGCCAGCCACCGTGATCGCGGCGGCGGTCGTTTCCTTTCCGCTGATGTATCTCACAGCGCGTGCGGCCCTCGAACAGGTCGATTCGCGATTCCTTGAAGCGGCGCGCACACTGGGCGCTTCAGAATGGCGTGTTTTCCAAAGGATCGCCTTGCCGCTGGCTTGGCCCGGGGTGCTGGCCGGGGCGGTTCTTTCCTTTGCGCGAGCCCTGGGCGAATTCGGAGCCACATTGATGCTTGCGGGAAACATTCCCGGACGGACAGCGACGATCCCGATCGCCATCTATTTCGCGGTGGAAGCCGACGACATGACGCGCGCGGTGGCGTGGTGCGCAGCCGATATCTTAATTTCGCTGGCGCTGCTCGGTGCACTCTACTACTGGACCCACGCGCGCGGCCCTGCGCGCTGGACCCGGCGCTGATATGGCACTCCAAGTTGACCTCGAGAAGAAACTAGCTGAGTTTACCCTGGCTGTGTCGTTCTCAGCCGAGGACGAACCGCTCGGGATTCTGGGGGCGTCCGGTGCGGGAAAGACGATGCTGCTTAGGTGTATCGCAGGACTGGAGCATCCCAATCGCGGCCGGATCATCCTCGGCAACACCACCCTGCTCGACACCGAAAGCCGTGTTCGTGTTCCGGCACGCAAGCGCCGTATCGGAATGCTGTTTCAGCATTATGCTCTTTTCCCTCATCGGTCCGTGGGTGACAACGTCGGGTTCAGTCTAGGGCGGCTGCCGGTAGCCGAACGCGAGCGACGCGTGCGCGCCCTGCTGGAACAAGTGCACGCGGCCGGGCTTCGACCGCGCTACCCGCACCAGCTTTCCGGCGGCGAGCAGCAGCGCGTCGCCCTAGCCCGCGCGCTGGCCAGCGAGCCGAAGGCCCTTTTGCTTGACGAACCTCTTTCCGCACTGGATACGCACTTACGCAGCCAAATGGAAGCGCAGCTCCAGGAGACCTTTCTCGCCTACCGCGGCCCGGCACTGCTGGTCACGCACAACATCGAGGAAGCCTATCGCTTGGGCGCAAGGCTGCTCGTGCTTTCGCGCGGACGCGTCGCCGCCTGGGGACCTCGGGAAGAAGTCTTTCGTAGACCGCCGAGTGTGGAAGTCGCGCTGCTGACCGGTTGCAAAAACATTTCCCGGGCGCGAGCCATCTCGGAGAACGCCGTGGAGGCCATCGACTGGGATTGCCGGCTGCGCATCACAGAGGGGGTATCCGGAGCGGTTCGCCACGTTGGAATTCGGGCTCATCACCTCGATTTCACGAAATACCCCGACGGCGGAACGAACCAGGAAAACGTGCAGCGCTGTTGGCTGGTCAGCTTCTCTGAAACACCCTTCCGGATCACACTGTTCCTGCGGCTCCACAAACCGCCTGACGAATCGGGCCATCACGATCTTCAAGCCGAGGTGTTTAAGGAGAACTGGGAACGGTTCCGCGATCGCCCACTGCCTTGGCTGGTAAGGCTTCCGCCCCAATCCCTCTTCGTCACATCCCAATAAGCGGATTCATTTGTAATGCTTCACAAACTTAATGTCCATTCCGTAGGTGCCGTTTATATCCCGCAGGAACTCGACGGAAATCCCACGCCGGATCGCGTAGGACACCTGAATCATTTGATATTGGTTTGAGGAGGCGTTGGTCGAGTAGGTGATCGAAATATCCTTGGTGAGCTGCTCCTGGATGGTGACGCGCGCGGCGGCATTGGATTCGGTGGCGGTGCCGGCCACGAACGGGTCCACCCGAAACGAGCTGATGCCAAACAGCTGCTCGATCCTCCCCCCAACGCCGGTGGAGATGGCTTCCGAGAGCAGGGCCGTCGCACCGTAGTTCTGGGCGGCCCCGGGCTCAGAGCGCAGGCCGGATTCCTCGCCCGGGCTACCCAGCGCTAACAGCGCAACGATGTCTGCATCCGGCAACGGCGGATCGGACCGGTAGTTCAGAGAGGTGGCTTGAGGGTCCGGTGAAGTCGATGGTGACCTGATATTGATTGATGGTCGAGGTAGCCTCGATGTTGAGGACCGGATCGAGCCGGAACGGATTTGCAAAATTGATGTCGCCGCGGGTGAGCTCAAAAGTGTTGCCGCGAAATGGCATTTCGCCGCCGAGCAGATGAATATCTCCCAGGAGCACAGGCCGGTCCCAGGTGCCGCGCAGGCGAACATCCCCTTCCATCTCCACATGTGCGCCGGACCATTCGATGCGCGCACCGGGAGTGGTCACGCCTTGGACATCGAATGCGAAATGCTGCAGAAACGGCGAACTGGAGGGCGTACTGGCGGTACTCCCCGCAGCGAAGAATGAAGCCACGTCCACCCCTTGGGCGAAAAGCAGGCGTTGCACCTGGACGCGGCCGCTGACCAAAGCGCCGCTGCTTGTGCCGGAAAGCTCAATCGTGCCACCGGCCAGCCAGCTCATGCCAGGCGGATAACGAATGCGAACGGTCGAGGTCGTCGCCGTCACCTGGTACCGCACGGGCCCCTCGCCGTAGCTGACGCTGCCGCCGAGGGTCAGTTGTCCTCCGCCAGCCTCCGCCGTGACCCGATCGAAAAGCAGTCGGCTCTTGTCGAATACCAGGCTGCCGCTCACCTTGCTGAGCCCCAGGGGGAATTCCCCGTAGTTGGCCGAGGCGTCCTGCACGGTGGCACTGCCATTCACGCGCGGACGGGTCATGGTCCCCTGCACAGAGACATTGACGTCGGCACGGCCGCTGGCATGCAAGTCCGGCAGCAGCCCCGCCAGCAAGCGCAGGTTCATGCCGCCGGACAGCGCGAAATCGAGCCGGCGATCGCGGTCAAAGCGCGCCGATCCGCTCAGTTGTACATCCGTGTCGGGCCCGTGCAGCCGCGCCTGCTCGATACGAACTTCGTTGCGGCGATAGGCCAACCGGATATTTTGATCGTTGGTGAGCTGGACCAGTTCGTAGTTAAAGGAAATGCGAGCGATGTTGGCGTCCACTTCGATCGAATCGGGCTGGCGCAGCGAGCCCGAGATGCTAAACAGCGCATCGGCACTGCCGTGACCGGTCAACTGGGAAAGATGCAGTGCTGCCGCGATGAGCGGATCGAGATCGAATTGTTGAACCGACAGTCGGCCGGAAACCAGTTCTTCACCCGTCATGGCGACCGTCACATCCCCCTGGAGCCGTTCGCGCACCGGTTCGGAGGCGAGTGTCAAGTGAGCCCTCTGGCCGTCCGAGTCGATGCGGCCCGCGAAGTCTCCCTCCTGTGTTGATCCCAAGGCCAGATTGGTGATCTTTAGATCACCCCGTGCGACGGGCGTTCGGACGGGTCCGCTCCCCTGAAGACTGAAGTCGAGACTGCCTCCGATCGGCAGCGAGGCAGTCTGTATCTGCGCGATGCGGTCGAGCGCAATACCCTTGCCGGTGAGTTTAAACTCCGCCTGCTGCTCTTCGGGGCGATAGAGAAAGTCACCGCCGAGGGTGCCAAAACTCTCGCGCAGTTCGGCATTCGTGAGCTTCAACAGGTCAGGCTCCCAGTGAAATTGTCCGCGCAGGCGATCGGCGCGCCAGCCTCTCACGGCGACATGTTCGGCCACAAAGTTGGCCTCCAGGATGGGAGAGGCGTGGGTCCCGCCCCCATGAATGTCGCCGGATAAGTCAACAGCGATGGGATAGGGGATGCTGAGCAACACCTGCAAGTCGTCGCCCGATGCGCGCTCCACATGCGCGTCCAGGCTCCACCGGCTCGAAGGCAGAAAATTCCAGTCGCCGGCAAACTGAAAGAAAAGATGGGCAGTAGAAGAGGAGTTCGCTCGTCGGATGACGGCGTTCTTCAACAAAAAGCCGTCGGGCGAGTACTCCATGTCGCCATCCAAGTGGTCCCACACCAGATTGTCGTACTGCGGATTGGTGGCGCTGAAGTGACCGACGAAAGATACCTCGGTCAGCGGTCCCACGATTCTGCCGCGCCACACGAGTCTCCCGCCCACACGATGAGGGCCAGCCTCCGGCCCGCGAATCGCGCCGATGAAGTCATCCCACTCGAGCAGATCGTCAGCGCTCAGGGTAAGCTCCATCGCCGAATCGGTTGCCCCGAGCGTGCCGTTCATGGCGATGTGAGCCGATGGAGTCTGAATCTCGCCTTGCGAAATCGAGGCGATCTCCTTGTCGTCGCGGTAGTCGTAATCGAGCCGGGCCGTTGCGGGAATAACCCCCGCGCCCGAGACGGCCGGCGGCGACCAGCGCATGACTCCGGTCGTTCGAAAGTTCTTGAAGTCGGCATTCCAGGTGTTGACAGAATCCACGTCCACGACCCCGTCCCAATGAAGGGAGTTCACTGGCAGTTCGTCATTGTCAAGCGCATTGAACAGTCGCGCCAAACTCGCTCCACGCAACCGCGTTTTCGTGCGGAATTGGAGCCCCTTAAGCTCCAGTTCGAGCTGGCCTTCCAGCGTTGCTCCGAGCGCGTGCGCCGTGAGATCGGCAACCACCAGGCGCTGGTGGGCCAGTTGAAAGTCGCCGGACGTTTCCATCCCTTTTTCGTGATAGAAGCGGTACGGCAGGGCGATGTCGCCGCTGGAATAGTACCCCTTGGCGGTCCATTCGCCGCCGACGCTGGCGCGGTCGGAGCGATTGGATCGATACTGCGCCTGGCCGGAAAAATCGGCGTCGCCATCCGGTGTCAAGGGAGAGCGCAGAATTCTCCGGACATCGGCTAGCGAAATACGTGCCCGGTATCGGAAGTCCCAGTCCGATTGCGCAAAGCTGGGTAATTCGGCTTCAAGGCGGAGGCGTGAATGGAGCAGGGTCAGCACGAGTTCGTTCAGGGTAAAGGAATCGCGGTAAAGCGTGAACTTGACGGCGAGGTCGATGGGAAATGGAAGGTCCCGCTGTGCGGCGATCTCGAGCTGTCGCCAGCCCAAAGTTCCGACGTAGGCCTCCGGGCCGCTGGTCGGAGCCGCGTAATTCAGGACAAAATGAAGGTCCCGGCCTTGGACGGCGAGCGGAACGCGCGCGTCGTTGTAAGCGGCGCTGCCATCGTCAAGTTCGAGCCGACCAATACGCAACTCAAACAGCGTGGTGCGCCATGGCAGGTTACCGGCCGGCCGCCGGGGGGTGGGCAGATTGCTGTGCCCGTCTCGGTCGATGCGAACTGCCACCTGCGGGTGCCGGACGATCAATTCATCTAGCGCCACCTTGCGCTCGAAGAAGGAAAGGATTTGAATTCCCACCTCCACGTGATCGGCATGAAACAGGGGCGGCTGGCTCGAAGCTTCCAGACCGTGCAGCGTCAAATTGTCGATTTCGGCATGCAAATTCCACAGGTGCAGACGAGAAGCGCCGATTTCCACCCGCGCTCCGGTCGCCTGTTCGAGGCGCGATACCAGGATGTCGCGAATCGATCTCTCCAGAAAGCCCGATTCGTACACAGCGACGGCGACGAGAACCGCCACACCGACCAGCACCACCGCACCCGTCACCCAGGCGATCCACCGCCTCACGGTTGCTCTCCCTCACCCAGGATGTCCATCTTGAGCCGCGCGCGTGTTTCGTTTAGCCACGCCGTGGCGCGATCGCTGATCACACGCTGGACGAGCACCTCCTGAATCGTATCTTGCACATCCTCGAGAGGAGGTATGGGCTCGCCCTGTTCCTTCAGTTGTGGGACCAATTGGTCGTTGTAGTACGCCTCGATCTGCTTCTGATCCACCTGCGCCGCCGGGCGAAAGCGGTAATCGAGGAAGCGAGAAAGATAGAGTTGCTTCCGCACCAGGCGACGGAGATCGGCCTCGGTGAGGCCCACCTCGGCTGCGCGCTTCTGAAACTCTTCCGGCGATGGGAATTTCGCTCGGAGCTGCTCGAAAAGCAGATTCACGTCGTCTTCCGAGGGCTCGGGATAGTATGCCAGACGGGCTTCGCCTTCGGCGATCCACTGATCCGCCAATTCCTGAATCAACTCCGGGCGCGGCTTGGCCCGGCCGTCCACGAACCGCTGGAACGCGGCAAGCTCTCGCACTTCGCTTTCCGTGATGACGTCGTCCTCAATGCGAGCCGCCACGCCGTCGATCAGCCGAGTGTTCGCCGAGGCCACCGCGTTGGGCGACGGGGAGGCCGCAGAACCCGTCTGGCCCCTCACACCGCTGGCCGCCACACTGCTAAAGGCCAGAAAAATGAGAATGGTTCGGTTCATCAGAAGATCGGTCCAATATTGAATGAAAATCCAAAATGCGAGAGCTGATAGGCCTGGATGGTCGAGGTCGTCGTGTTGTATACCTGGTAGGACGCAGGATTTAGCTGAAAGCCGAAGTCCACCCGCACCGGTCCCACCGGGGTTGGATATCGCAGGCCAAAGCCAACCGTATGTGAGAAATAATTCAAGTCGGTGAGCGAAGGAGCTCTCCACGCCAGCGAGATGTGACTCACGTCTGTGTACACGTTGCCCCCATCGTAGAAGACTGTCCCGCCCAGCCGATTGCCCACAAACGGGAGTCTCATCGGAAAGCGCAACTCCTGATTGAAGACCAGCAAGGCCTGTCCGCCGATGGGAAATCCCGTACAAGGGTCGCGCGGGCCGGCCTGGTTGAGGCCGAAACCGCGCAGTGACGTGCCGCCGCCCGCGAAGAATCGCTCCGGCAGCGGAATCTCAGGGAAGGTGTCCGCCGGTGGCGGCGTGGTCTCGGTGCACTGCGATGGGTTGAACGCGGTGCTTTCTCCGACCGTATTGCCCTGAGGCAGCTCTAGGCCGAAACGCACCGACCGCGCAAAAACGATGTCCCGGCCAAAGGTATGAAACGACGAATTCTGGAAAAACCCGCGGAAGAAAGCGGCGCCGGAGCCTAGCTTGGGAATCGCGTCGCTTACGTCCACGGTATTAAATGTGCCGTGCTTGGCGTCGGCAGGATCGTCGCGACGGTCCCGCGCGTAGGTGATGCCGAATCCGGAGACCAGCGTCGGCTGACTCAACAGGGGAATTTGCTCCGGGCTGATGGTTTCCGCCAGGTTGAACGCCTTGACGCGGCGATAAAAATAACGGTAGAGGAGCGAGCTGGACGAAGACAGCTTTTGCGCCAACTGCAGGCCAGCCTCAAACCGCGTGGATGTAAACGTATTGACGTCCTGCGTCTTGTCGGCGAATCCTGTCAACTGCAGGCTCAACTTTCTGTTGGCCAGAAAATCGTCGGCTGCATAGCTGAGCGCGAACCGATACTCGAGGGTGCTGGCACGCGCCTTGAAGGAAAGGGTTTGGGCGCGACCGAACATGTTGGCGCGCGCGATCTCAAAAATCCCCCGGGGGCTGGCACTCACCGTTGTTCCGTTGGGATTCGTGCTGCCCCCGGCGATCCGCTGAATTTCGAACCCAAAACCATAGCCGATCGTGTAACGGCCCCCTTCGTGGACAGTGACCACGACCGCTTTGTCAGGATCGGTGCCGGCGGGGTCCTGCGGGGCGATCTGTACACGATCAAAGACGCCGAGGTTGTAAAGCTGGCGCTGCGTTTTCGCAACGTCTCCTTCCCGCAACGGGCCGTTCGGCTGGATCTCCACCTGGCGTTCAACGATGTCGCGGCGCGTGTACACATAACCCGACAGCAGCACGTCAGAGACGAGTACACGCTGGCCTTCGGTGATGTGGTAAACCAAGCCCACCTCGTTCGGGGCGTCGCCGGCCAGCACGTCTTCATGGAAGCTCGCATCGGGGTAGCCGTCGTTGTAGTAAATCGCGAGGATGTTGTTGCGGTCGCTCGCCACCGTGGATTCCGAGTAGGGCTGACCGGGTGTCGAACCGGCAACGTTCAACAAATCGGCCGTCGGAATTGCATGGTTCCCCTCGATCTCCAGGCTGGCGACGCGTGTCTGGTCCCCCTCCACAATATGAAAGGTGATGAACAGATCGCCCTTTTTGTTGCGGTAGCGATCGTCAACCGACGAAGTGACCTGGGCGTCCCGGAAACCATTGGCTACGTAGAGCCCCCGGATCGAATCGATATCGCCGTGCAGAAGCTGTTGGCTGAACCGCCCTGGCGATGCGAACGAAGCCGGCTGCAGCTGAAGCCGGGGCAGGAGCAACTTGCTCGAGAAATACCGGTTTCCGTCGAACGCAACACCGGCCAGCCGGAAGTGGTCGCCGCGGGTGATGTCGTAGGTGATCACACGCTCGCCCTGCTGCTCGTGCTGCTGCGAATCGACCTGGACGTCAGCCTCAAAATATCCCTGGCGCTGCAGATAGTCTCGAATGTTCCGCCGGCCCTCTTGCAGCAGATCTTCATCCACGGCCCCTTCTGCGAAAATCGGGATTAATTTCCGCTGTTGGCTCTTGCCCAGGTGCGCACCTTCAATTTCAATTCGCACGCGAGGTCCAGCCGTTACCGCCACCGTAAGAGGCACCACGTTCGATTTTGGGTCGTAGGCTCCCCGGGTGATGACTCCGCTCGCCCCCAGGTAGCCTTGGTCCACCAGAAACTTCCTCAACCTTTCATTGTTACGCGAAAGGCCCGCCTCTGTAATCTCCGTTTTGCTGGAAAGTTTTAATCGACGCAGTAACTGGGCATCAGGATATGGCGTTCTGTTCACCAGCGTGACGCCGCCGGCCCGAGCGCGCAGCCCGGAAAGCACAGTAACCGTTACGTTCATCTGCCGGGTGTCCGGGTGGGGCTCGAGGGTCCAGGTAAGCTTGGCCTGGTAGAACCCGTCGTCACGCAAAGCTTGGTCTAAGCGGTCAACGCCCGCGCGCAAGGCACTCTCGCGAAACGGTTCTCCCAACGGGAGCCGCAGCGATGCCAGGGCCGCCGCTTGTGTGGGAGGGGGTTTCAGGCCCTCGACCGTAATCACGTTGTTGTAAAGATTGGGTTTGACGATGAAGCTGACTTCCAGGCCATCGGAGGCGGTCACGGCCGATACGCGAATGTCGGAGTAGTCGCCCAGGCGGTAGAGCGCGCGCAAACTTTCTCGCTCTTCGGTGAAACGAAAAGGATTACCCACCGTGAGGGGGAGTGGCGGAATCTTTTCACGGGCGAGTTGCCCTGACTCGTATACCACGCGAACCTGTGCCACGGGTTGGCCCTCGACCCCGGGTTCTTGCGCAAGCAGCGGTCGGGACCTGGCGAGAGGAATGAGAATGGCGACTATTACCGCGGACACCCGCATCGCACGGAGGCACATCCGCGGGGCGAAACGGGCGGTTTTTGATTTGCGCGGGGATTTCATTCGCCACAGAGGTTAAGAGGAAAGGTTAGCACAGCGCGTTGCCTCCCCAGCGCGAAATGGCGCTATCATGGTCGTGGCTTGACGACCCATAACCATGGAACCAGAGGATCGCGAAAGATACTCGCGGCAGGTACTTTTTGCCGGGATCGGGGAAACGGGCCAAGAAAGACTGCTGGCGGCGAGCGCCGTCCTGGTTGGCTGCGGTGCCCTTGGCACGGTCGTTGCTGGTCTGCTGGCGCGGGCAGGAATCGGCCGGCTTCGCATCCTTGACCGCGACTATGTGGAGTATTCAAATTTGCAGCGCCAGACGCTTTTTGACGAAACCGACGCTCGTGAGGCTCTGCCTAAAGCCGTTGCCGCCCAGCGCCACCTCCGGGCCATCAACTCAAAGGCTCGCTTCGAAGCCGTTGTCGCCGACCTGACACCGTCGAACGCTCGGGAGCTCCTCGGCGGATTCGGGCTGATTCTTGACGGCACCGACAATTTC
>Ga0187783_10000624_pt1 | contig 25575 bp, 21 predicted proteins | sample 1015_SJ02_MP02_2_FD_132471 | JGI IMG/M metagenome (GOLD analysis project Ga0187783, IMG submission 132471) | Tropical peat soil microbial communities from peatlands in Department of Meta, Colombia - 1015_SJ02_MP02_20_MG | ecosystem: Environmental > Terrestrial > Soil > Wetlands > Peat | place...
CGCCCAAGGCCGCGAACTCGTCAAAGGCTTTCGTATTCGTCAAGTAAGTGAGTTCACCGACTATCTGAAAGCCACAACGGACGTCTTCCAGCAGATCCATTCGAATACTGTTGCGGGCGATGACGCTAAGCCTCCACATTAGAGGAGAGACCGTCGCCAAGCGCTCCGGTTCTACCTGGCCGGCATCATGACGAGCCGCAAGCCGCGGCAATCCTGCACTTGGTGATCGACAAGGTTACAAATTCAGAACCTTCGAGAATTAAATGACAGCAACGGGGCCGGCCCAATCTACCAAGCGACGTAGCTTGCGCTATGCCTTATACGGACCTTCAGGTCTCCGGGCAGGCTGGCGCGCGCTGGGCTTCTTCATCCTTCTTTTTGCCGCAGTTGAAAGCCAACTCGGTTATATCCTGAAGGTGGAACACCATGTTTTTGGAGAAGGGGAGACCCCGGGGGGAGTTTTGTTCGAAAAGGTCCTCCTTCTCGGTTGCACTCTCATCCTGACGCTCATCGTCGGGGTCTTCGAACACAGGAGTCTTGCTGACTACGGGCTTCCCTTAAAGAAAATATTGGGCAAAGACTTCTGGGCTGGCGCACTTTGGGGTTTCGGCATTCTCACCGCCAACATTGGCCTCATGGTTCTGTCGCGTGCCTATTCGTTCGGCACTATTGCCCTGACTGCTAGCGGAATTCGGAAACAGGCTTTTCTATGGGCGGCGGCCTACCTGGCGGTTGGGATTGCAGAAGAGTTCGCCTTTCGTGGCTATCTGCAATACACGCTGACGTGGGGCATGGGGTTCTGGCGGGCGTCGGTCGTGACCTCGATCCTGTTTGGCTTAATTCATCTCGATGTCCAGGCACCCTGGCAAGCCATCGCAAACATTGCCGCGCTGGCTCTTTTCGTGTGCATGGCGCTGCGGCGGACCGGCAGCTTGTGGTTCCCTATCGGCAGCCACATGGCCTTCGATTGGGGAGATGCCTTCTTCTATTCCGCCGATCGCACACAAGTGCACGGCCACCTTTTCAACGCCTCTTTGCATGGTAGCGCATGGTTCAGCGGCGGCGTAGCCGGGCCCGAGGGGAACATTTTCAATTTGTTTCTAGTTGCCGCCGGAATGCTGTTGCTCTCCAGAATTTACCCACAAGTGAAATATCCGGTTGTGGTTGCTGAAACTCACCCCTCATGACCGTAGAAGGAAATCATGACAATGCAGCGCCTGTTGTGGCGACCATCGCCAAAAGTCCCTGATAGCTTGAACAACTCTCGTTTAGTCGCTCGCACCTAGAATGCTCGCCGCCATCAACAGCACGCGGTTTCTTGGTTGTGATTGACGCTCAGATGACCGCTCTTGGGCTGATCGCCCGCTCGTAAACGGCTGGATGCCTGATCTGTGCGGTGATGGGTCGCCCCGAGCATCGACGTGCCTCTCGGCATCTGACGGTAGTTCGAAGCCGGGCCGGAATGTGGCCTGGACTGTATGGCCTGGGCAAACGCAGGTCATGCTTACCTGCATTCTTTACCTGTGATCATTACTGTACAAAACCCAAAAGACGGCCCTCTGGGCGTCGTAAGTCGTTGTATTTGTTAATAGGGATTAAATGGCATGGAAGAGGTCGTCGGTTCGGGGTTGGTCCTGAAGCTTCAGGTGGATGCCGTCGCCCGAACGCAAGTCCACGTCGAAGGCGCCGAAGCGGGTCCTGCGGGTTCGTGCATTGGCTTCCATAGCGAGCTTTCGAGCGTGCGGAAGTTTATCACCAATTGCTTAGGGCCGAAGGGATTTGCACCAGAGTTCCCTGCAACTTCCCTGAATTCAGAGTTGCACGATCAGAACTTAGAACATGTGCAGACCAGACTCCGACCATTGCGCCCTTTAGGGGTAACGGCAAAGTACGGCATTTTAGGGCAAAACTGGAATTCCTCGCATTACCGTTTGACAGCGCTACGAAAGTGCCCGATATTGCCCTGGTTATGGACAGCAAAGCACTGGCAACGCGACAGCACAAGTGTGCGCCGTCTGTTCGCCCCGTCAGCCGATACTTGTGAGAGGGAGATATTTCAACACCTCTCAACCGCACACCCATGGCAATGCCCGACAGGAAGCGGCGCTCGCGATGATACTCGTACGAGTATAATTTCGTTGTTAGGAAAGTGTGCTAGGCCACCAGTAGAGGCAGCGCATGGAACATGAACTGAGCAAGCAACAGGAGGCGGTCCTGATTCGCGCTCAGATGGAGGGCGGAATTTGCCGTTCGACAACTGCCTACGCCGCCTTGGTCAATCGTGGCGTTACCGTGAATGAAAAGCCAGAGGAAGTGACCCTCACCAGTGTCGGCGGCATCTTGCGATCGCTGGTGGAACGTGGATTAATCGTGAAGAGCGGACCCGGGGAGTACCACCTGACAGAAGAAGGTTCTCGAGTTGCGCAAAACCTTGGGGGATACCCGTTCGGATGACATTGTAGCAGTTATGAACTCGACCTCGCGGAGGCGTGATTCTCACGACGGCCAAGTTTGTTTTTCGGCTTCTCTGACACAACGGGCGCCGTACCCGGTGGGTGGTCAAGGTACGCTGCGCAGGCCGGTTCCCGGCGTCCATCCCGACGATTTCATTCCAACAATCTCAGCTGATGGCTGCTCCCTGCAGATTGTATCCGCAGCCAGTCATATCTCCCTGGATCTCTTTCGAGTGGACTTGGCCAGTGGCCATCGCAAGCGGATTGAAAGGCAGCAATGTAACGTGAACTAAGTTCTCGTTGCGAGGGACATACATAAGCCGCTTATGTAGAATCCGGAACCGGACTTGTGAGGTCGCGCGCCTACGCTCATACTCCGCCGTCATAGAAAGACGAGGGGGGCTCGGCTTCACATGAAGGGGTGCCCGCGAAAGGTTGGCCGAAATTTTGTGTCGTGCTTTGTGTCGTAACCCCGCCATCCCTGACGTTGAGGTGAACCCACGAGGTGAGACAGATTTTAATGACACACGTGCCCGTGAGGTGCTGTCAGGTCATGTCGCTCAGCTACACGTGAAGGGCAGGGAACATGCGTAAAACCCGCATGAACACTGCCTCTGTTCAGGGAGATGGCATGGAAGAAGTCGTCCGTTCGAACCCGACCAGGTCCACCAGATTCACATCTCCGAGACCTCATATGAGCCCCGATTCAACTGGTACGTCCGGGCTGCCACTTGCCCCGCTTTTCGCAAGACCAGATGCCCCTCGGGGCCGTCAGGCCGTACCCGCGACGATTTCGCATCCGCAGAATCCTACCGCTAGCGGCCGATTTGCAACAAATTTCCTCCAGCTCGCCGGCCTCTGCCATCGGAGCCGAAACTCTTGCCGAAGGCCATTACGTCCGGGAGCCACGGGTGCGGTTAGGCAGCGGCTGAGAGCGCAATGTCGTGCTCTCCCTATTGCTGGCCTTACTTGGCCCGGAACTTGCTCTCGCAAACGTTACTCAAACGAGTGCAGCGTCGCCCACGTAAACTTGATCTTCCTCACCAGTGCGAATAAAGCGAATGCGTACGTTGATATTGAAACCGCGTTTTCGGGCCTCACGCACGAATGAGGCTGCGGGAACTGCCAGCTCCAGCGGCCTCGAGCCAACTGGAATTTCGCCCCTCACCATCATTGCCGCCACAATCGATGCGTGCCACCCGGTCACACGCTGCATTGCGGTGAACCCTGTTGCAGGATCGAAATAGTCGATCACCTCAACTGTGACTTCGGTCCTCTGCCCATCCTTTTTCCCGATCGCGCGAATGTGGACGATGCAAACGTCTTCAACTTCGTCCACGCGCACTTTAGGCTCAAACAAAACGTGAAACACATCGCGTGGAATCACTTCATTTGCGTCAACACGAACCGGCTTCACATCGAATAATCCAAGATCGGAAAATGCCTTCAACTGCGCAAATGTGCCGGGATAGCGCAGCACCTTCAATTGATAAGTCTGCAGTGTGCCCTTAAATGTCCAAGGCGCGGTGGAAACGCCGCCCGCGATCAGAAATGCTTCCAGTTCACCGATCGGTGGGACATTCAGAACTTCTAATTCTGTGAAACATGGAGCGTGGAACAGCTCGCCATTGCGCAAAATGGTCACGCCCCCGTAGTACTCATTCGTCAAGCCTTCGACGCTAAATGTGAGTGCGTAGTTCCACGGAAGCCGTGGGTGTTGTGGAAGCCCACCATCATACATGTATACATGTTCGGGCTTGCCGACGAGTTCCATAGCATAAACTGCAAGTGTGTTGTCCATCCCCGGTCCCATACCGCAGTCGGGTACAACAGACACGCCGGCACGTTTGGCTTCTGCATTGAGAGCGTGCTGCTGCCGTACGATTTCGGTGTTTCCGCCTAGATCGCAGAAGCAAACACCGCATTCAATGGCGGCGCGGGTCAGCGTGAGATTGTAGAAATACGGTACCGCGCTGAGGACGATATCGTAGTGCTTAAAAACGTCTCGAACGGTAGCTCCGTCGCGAACATCTATTTCCAGAGCATCGGTCAGGTGGTTGTGCACCAGAGTGTTCACACGTTCCGCAGCGGCCCGTGCTCGCTCAGCGTCGATGTCGGTGAGTGTAATGCGAGACGCCTCACCAAAGACGGCCAGATCGTACGCGGCTGCGACGCCCTGGCGTCCGGCTCCCAGAATCAGATAGGAATAAGCCATGGTTTATCTCCTTCGGCAGCTTTTTGGCAGGGCTCGTTCACGCCTTGAGCGGAGCCCAACATTAAAGTTTTGCACCCGACAGCTGGATCGACCGTGACCGAAATCACCACTTCCGTGTTCGGCAAGTGCCGACACTAACTAGCCTGTTGCCTTTGCGCCAACACATCACAATGTGCTGGGCGCCTCCTCCTTTCGCATTCGATTTTGTTATAACGCCGGCCCGGCAGACGAACGAGATCGGAGTCCGGATGGCGTTGGGCGCGGATCGCCTGAAGATTGTGCCGATGGTGATGCGAACCATCGCTTTTGATTACAAGCCAGAATCCCCGGCGTACAGTGGGCGCAGGATTTCGGGCAACCCTTCTAATCCCGCCTTTCTGCCCTCGCTGGCGGCATAGGCAATCAGTTCCGCTTCGCATTCCGGCAGCAAGCTCTTACGCTCGAAGGATGCAAGTAGTTCTTCCACTCGCCGTTCGGCCCGCTCGAGAATCCCGGGTACTCGGTCCTCCATGCCGGAAGGTCCACGGTCTACCACCGGGGAGGGGAAGTGCTGCTCCTGGCGGAAAAGTGCGCGCGTTTCTTTCAATGTCAGGAAATTCCCTTGCAGTCCGGTCCGCTCAAACATCTCGACGGCGAGCGATTTTGTGCGCGGTTCGATACCTTCGATCAAGCGTTGCGCGGAGGCAATTGCTTCGGCGTCAATCACCAGCTTTTCAATGCTGTGGCAGGCGAGAAAATCGAGCATACCTGCGCCTGAGATCATGTTGATCCCTGCGAGTGCACCGAGCAGGGCTGACATGCCGCTTTCCATCTCTACTTGTGCGTCAATCAGACGCCCGTCGCCGGCTACCATGTAGGCGTGGGTGGGTAAGCCGAGAGACTTTCCGACTTCGGCACAGGCCACATCGAGCATGGCGGTCTCGATTGCGCCCATCGGAGCCCTGCCGGTACGCATATCGAATATCGCGGGGGCACCTCCCCAAACGATCGGCGCACCAGGCTGCGCGAGTTGATGAATGGTGATGCCGCTGATGCATTCCGCAGCGTGCTGCACCACGGAACCGGCGAGGGTCACCGGGGCGGTGGCGCCCGCGAGCGGCATGCTAACGATTTCCGCGGGCACGCCTGCGCGTGCCAGATCGACCAAGTTTTGCGAGGCGAACTCAGACCAATTCAGCGGCGGCGATGGACAAACATCGAAGATCGCGCGTGGGCGGCTGCGCAACTTGTCTGTTCCTCCGCTTTCGATCGCGAGCATTTCGATTAGAATGTGCAGGCTGGCGGCCGAGAAGGCGCCCGTGACAATCGGTTTCTCCGAGTACCACAGAACCAGCAACAGCCGGTACCAATCACCGATTTCCTGCGGTACGTCGTTGCACACCGTCCCCGTCGACTGCGCAGCGAATTGTGGCAGCATCTCAGTCACTTGCACTAGACGAACCAGGTCGGCGGCCTGAGCCGGACGTGGTTGCTGCGTTTTCGGATCAAGGATGTTCAAGCATGAAGAGCCTGGGTCGAAGTGGATCCTGTTTCCCTCATAGCGCACCGCGGGCTGTCCCGTGCGGTCGTAGAGGGAAAATCCGCGTGGCACGGATGCCAGCGCGGCGCGGGCAACATTCTCCGGGATGTGGGCCACTCCTTCGTGAACATCGATCCCTGCGCCGCGCAGCAGATCGAATACAGAGGGCGCCACTCGCACGCCAGGGTCTGCTACGACGTGGAAGGCCTCTGCCAGAATCTGTTTGATGAGGGATTCATCCAGGAGTCGGAATCGCGGCCTCATATCACTTCCTTGAGGGGGCTTTGCCTCTTCTGCTCCATCAGTTGCTGAGCCAAGGCGACCGCGCTCATGGCGTCTTTTGCATATCCGTCTGCGCCGATCTCTTCCGCCCAGCGGCGGGTAACCGGGGCACCTCCTATCATCACCCTGACCTGCGCCCGTATACCCGCTTTTTCGAGCGTCTCGATCACGTCCTTCTGGTTTCGCATGGTGGTAGTCAGAAGCGCCGAGACGCCAACGATATCCGCACGCAATGCGATCGCCTTGGCGGCAAACGTCTCGCCGGCCACGTCCACTCCCAGATCATGTACACGGAAGCCATAGGCAGTGAGCATGGTTCCCACCAGAATTTTCCCAATCTCGTGGATGTCGCCCCTGGTTGTGCCCAGGACCACGACTCCGGCCATAGGGCGTTCGGTGCCGAGTCGGGTGAGTTCCGGTTCAAGCACGGCCATGGCAGCGCGCATCGCCTCGGCGGCGGCCATCATGTCAGGAAGGAACATTTGTCCGCGCGCAAATTGCTCGCCCACCTCGTGCATGCCGGGAACATAGCCGTTATTGATTGCGTCGAGCGGGGAAATTCTGGAGACAAGCGCTTCACGCGCCGACTCGGCAGCGCTTTCAGGCGCGCCGTTGACGATGCTCTGCCGCATGGCGGTGTAAGTATCTTGCGGCATCAGGATCCTTGGCCATGCTGGCGCGGACATGTAGGGTCCGTCTGTGACAGAGGTCACAGTCTGAAGCTCTCGCCCTCGGATCTTCCAGCAGCCATCACGCTTTTTGATGAAACTCCGACTGGCTCGAAGCAGCCGACGTTGCGGTGCCAGCCAACGTATCAAGAGTGAGTTTGCTTGTCGCGTAAATGGCTGTGCGGGGGTGTCGGCGGACTGTCACACCAGGGACGTGCTCCCGGACGCGCAGGTGATCAGCCCCGAAAGCTTCCCGACCGGTGCAGGTCTGCGCCGCTAATGTTGGACAGGGAGCATAAGGAAAGTGCCGTCGTCACACGCGCACGAGACTGCTGTCACCGACTCTTAGGTCTAGGCAATGGGAACCTATGCACAAATCTACGTCGATGTGGAAGACCGTCTCAAGCCGGCCTTTTCGACAGACCCGCCGATCGCCGCATCCCAGTTGTAATACCCGGGTGCTGCTTCGTCTAGCACAGGTTGTTCGACTTCCTAAGCGGGGTGAAATGGCACGCCAAAGGGTCGTCGGTTCAAACCCGACCAGGTTCACTAATCTGTCAACCACTGAGAGGGGCCCGAACTGCGGAACGAAATTCGGCAAAAGCAAACCGGATGCTTGAGCAAAATCCGAGCCGCCGTGTTTCCTTCCCATTACGCTCTTGGCGAAGCACTCTGCAGCCGTGCGCCGAGTGGCAGATGGGATGTTCAAGCATCCGGCACGCCACTACATTCTCACGTTCCCCCAGCTTCTTGCAGTGACGTAGATCATTGTCTCGAGTGATGCATGACCCCTCCAAAGCATCGCGCCGGAACCACGCAATCTGTGTTTGGGCAGCCTTCGATTTACTTGTCCATCCTTGCAGGCGCTAGCTCCACGGTTGCCTAATCGCAGTCATCCGACAAATGCATGATCTGCATCCTGTTTCATAGGATCAGCGATAGCGGGATATAACTTCGATTGACCTTTCATTCATCGGTCAACCGGTTCGTCGAGTACGAACCCGTGGCACCTGCCGATCTCTTTGAAATAAATCGTCGAACCACATGGCCTTTCCACATCCAGAATCCAGAAAGGATCAGCACAGGAACGAAGATAAACCGAGTAGCAGGGGCGTAGTTCGGAATTTTGTCCAATGGACTATAGATATATCCGAGTATCGGAATGCTAAAGACCAGGTGAATCCAGCGAAAAATCGAACGTGCGATGCCTTGGCTCATGATGGTTCCTCTATTGGCTGATTGCACCACGAGTTCATCCTTTGAATTTGGTCTCAATCTCTTCTTTCTTCCGGTGACGCTGAAGAAGACACCCCACAACCCTTGCACGTCCAAAGCGCGGCGTGGTTGGTGCGTGCGATACCGCTTGATTCATGACTCTGGAGCCGTCTGAGGCGGCCAGTTGGGGGTGTCACTACCGAACTGCTTGGCGTACTCCGTGTTCAGCCGCTGCCAGCCGGGGAACTTCATGGCCTCCGGGCCGACCATGCGGCCAATGGGAGTTCCGCTGAGAAGGTGATCGAGAACATCGAAACAAATGTGCCACCCGGCAGCACCCATTGAGATGAAGCGGCGACCGATGTTGGTCCACAGCGTCAGCCGCGTGCCACCACCAACGGCTTCGAGCTTCCACCGCATGTCGAAGTCACCCCACCTGTACTCCAGCAACGCGGGAGCGTCGGCTCGCGTCACTGTTGTTTCGGTAACATGCGGCACAGGCGCCCCCACCGTGGTGAGCTTCACCGTGGTTCCAACCGTACCCAGGCTCCTGTCGGCGTCGAATGGTGCCCACTCGCGCAGATGGTTTGGATCGGTAATCGCCTGCCAGACTTTCTCCGGCGGGTGGCGCAGGTCTCTGACGAGAACCAGGGTCCACTTCTCTCCGTCCTTTCGTACATGCGCTCCCCCGGCAGGACCCGGTGCGTACTGCTCGCGATCGTTCACCTTCTTCTCCTTAGCGTGATGAGCGTGCCAGCTGCGTGAGCTGAATGAGGTTGCCGCAGGTGTCGTTCAGCCTCGCAATGGTCGAGCCGGGCACGTCGGTGGGCGGCATCGTGAACTCGGCGCCGCGGGCTTTGATCTGCTCGTAGTCACCCTTGACGTCGTCGGTGAAGAACATGGCCGCAGGCTGGCCCTGTTGAAAGATCGCCTGCTGATACGCTTTGGCGGCGGGGTTGTTGTTCAGCGCCAGCTGCAGCTCAGTGCCGTCCGGTTCCTCGGGCGAGGCCACGGTCAGCCAGCGATACTGGCCCTGACTGAAATCGATCTTCTTGGCAAAACCCAGTACCTCGGTATAGAAGCGCAGGGCTTTGTCATGGTCGTCCACGTACACGCTGGTCATTTTGATCTTCACTTTGTTTCTCCTTTGTCAGGTTCGCGGTTTGGGCCCGCGTCGTCTTCTCTTTGTCTTCCTGTTCATTGGCGTTGAATGATCCATGCGTTCGAGGTGGCGTTCGAGAGCATCTACGTGAGCCGACCAGAACCGGCGGAACGGAGCCAGCCAGGCATCCACCTCCTGAAGTGGCTCAGGTTTCAACCGGTAGAGGCGGCGTTGTGCGTCCACTGTGGATTCCACGAAACCGGCCTCGCGCAGCACGCGCAGGTGCTTGGACACGGTAGGTTGCGGCATACGAAGTTGATGCTCGATCTCTCCCACGGACTGCTGGGAAGAGACCAGGAGGCTCAATATGGCGCGGCGGTTCGGCTCCGCAATGACCTCGAATACAGATTCCATTCTCTTGATATACTCTGCCGAGCATATACGTGTCAAGGTATATACTGGCCCAAATAAAAGGGCCCAGGCACGAGGTTGAGTCGGGTTACGAATTTGTTATGGACTCGTACCGAGTGCTGTCGGACATGTCGCGCGGGTACAAATCAAAGGACAGTGAACATGCGTGGAAGCAGCAAGAACACTGCTCCTCGGTGTCGTTCACTCGTTGCCGCTCGGGCCGTCGCACTCCATTGAGGGAAAAGGCATGGAACAGGTCGTCGGTTCGAACCCGACCAAGCGCGTCGCTCACAATGTCGTTGGTGTTGATCCTGCCCGTACGGTCTTAGTGCAGCAACCCAAACGCCCCAACCCCGTTGGTTGTCCCTACGTAGACTTTGCCGTTGGTGACCATCGGCGTGATGAACTTGTTCCCCGAGCCGAACTGATCTCTTCCATTCGCCGCCTGATTGCTGTTGTACAGCTCATTCGACAGGTTGGCCGCATCGTAGGCGTGCAAGACAGCGGGATTGTTATTCTCCGCGGCCCAGAGGATCGCGTTACTTGTCCCGTTGGCTGAAATGCTCGGCGTGGCACCCGGATAGCCAAAATTCGTGCTGGTTTGTCCCGCTGCGGATGTGGCAAGCAGGGCCTGACTAATCGGAAATGCCTTGATGTTGTCCCCAACTGCGCCGTAGTAGACGGTATTGTTGAAATACGCAGCCATGGAAAACACGTCGCCCGCCAGTGCTCCCTGAATTTCCTGGTAAATATTGTTCGTGTTGGGATTGAACTTTCCCATGTTGTCGAGGTCCGCGACGTAAATATTTCCGTCTTTCCCGGCTCCCACCGCTAAGTGCCGGGTGTTTCCCGAAGCATCGGTCAAATCAGGCAGAAGGAGCGCTGCCCCCGAACCAAGATCAGTGTCGCTGTCATTTTCCGACGCTTGGTTCGACATCTCAAAGTAATCAGCTACCGTTAGCTGTCCGTTGGCAGTAGAGACTTTGAGGAAGGCATTGCCGAAGTCTCCCTGGCTCGGAAATCCGCTAGCATTGAGCGTGCTATCGAAGTCGCCATTCGCGTCCAACGCAACAATGTTTCCGTTGGAGTCGGCGGCGGGTGCGGCTCCGCTCATCCAGAAGGCACCCTCGTTTCCGTTCGGCGTAACGTTCAGCACAGCCGTCTGCGCCAGCGTGTTCTCGTTGTAAGCGATGATCCATCCCGTGTAAGGATTATGATCACAATGTGAAGCCCAGCTTGTGTAAATCACGCCGTTGAGCAACAGCAGTCCCGCCCGCTCTTTGTATTGTCCGGGCTCGAAGATCACATTCCCGTTCGAACTGCTCTCTCCAGTGCCAGGGTAGGAAGCTTGAATCTCTTTGGGACCTCCGAACTGTTCCGCTCCCGTGGTTGCGTCCAGCGCATGCAGCCGCTGATGATAATTCCCCGAACCATCCTTCGACATGGCTACCACATAGATTGTTCCGTGTGGTCCGGCATTGCGGTCGATCACAGGTGTCGAAGTAATTCCAATTTCAGGGGTTACCTGTGAGCAGCTGCGGTCATCGCTGGTGGTTTCACCCGATGGCAGAGTCGACGTGTGCCAGAGCGACGTACCGGTGTCGGCATCCGCTGCATAGACGCTTCCGTGTTCGGTGACAATGTAGAGAGCGTTATGGGTAGTGCCTGCAACGCTCATGCCACCGAGGTAAAGTGGCTGGCCGTCGACGAGCCCGTCCACCGGGAAGACGAACAACTTGCCGAAACTCGAAGCACTCACGTTGGCTGTCGTCAGAATCGATTCGTTGAGATTCTGCCCGGTGCGAGCGTTGTCGTTGTGGTACGTGGTAACGTCGACCCCTGCAGTGCCCGATGGTTTGAGCGGCTGGCCGGTCGCCTGCGATGAAGAACTGCCGTTACAACTCATCCAATACAGCGCCAGAGAGGCAAGTAACAGGAGAGCGACAAAGACACTGGCTTCCCTGAGGGGAGGATTCTCGATTGACATCTGGACCACACTAGTTTGGGCTTGCGGCTTCAAGTAAACCGCAGCAAGGTCTTCCGTTGGACGAGTTATAGCACAGGCGTTGATCTGGAAGCGGGCGGTGAGAGCGGTCCATTGTTACTCCGGTAATACAGCGTCGTAGCGGATCCTGCGAGAGTGAGATGCGAGCCGGATGGCTACTGAAACTTCCCATACTGGGCTTTCTCTTGCTCAGGATGGGATGTCGGAGTCGGCCCCTTTCTGGTCCGTTTCCTCTGTGGTGTTTTGGTCAATGCGTCTGACCGAGACCCTAGTCCTGCCGGGATCGCCCTGGAACCGTGCTTCAATTCCATCCTGCTCGCTGGGGATGACGAACTATTCGCAACCAAAATTGGCTGCGTCATTGGTACTGCCACTCCCTTTATACGTTGCCTCCTGTGGATAGGAGCACAAAGGACGCGTAAACGCGATACCCCGGTGGGGGGAATTGTCAACGTAGTGCGTCGCCAGAACGCGATCTGGTGCTAGGCCTTGCTCAACCCAGTGGACCAGCGGAGTGAGCATGTCGAATACATTCGCGCCGGGTCCGCCTTTGCAATGGTTCATGCCGGGAACCATGAAGAGCCGATAAAAGTCCTGCGTGCGCTCGAGACCTTTCTGTTTCGATTCGTCCAGTCGGTGCACGACGCTGTCAAAATAGTTGATGCTGGTCAAAGGCGGAACCTCGGGATCACTAAACCCGTGGTACTGAATAAGTTTGCCGCCGTGGGCGCGAAACCGATCCAGGTCTGGGTCGATTGAGTTGAGTACGGAAGCCAAGGTCTGACCGGGAACGACCAGCTTGTTCTCCACGTAGGCGGGCCCGGCGATCCAATCGAAGGTTCGAAAATCCCATTTGGCATCGTCGAAAACGAAATACTTGAAGAAAGGAAGGCCAACTCGAGCGTGATCGTCGGTTTCGGGCGCAGGCGGCGGAGCGGGAGAGATGGTGGACGGCCAACCATCAGCCTCGCCACCTCTTTCAAACGCCGGATAATATCCACGCTGGTCGACTACCTCATCCGGACCGTTCCACAGCTGTCGAACTGCTTCGACCTGATCTGCAGTCAAGCAGTTTGGTGGTGTTTGCCCGGTCGTACACAGCAGCACTCCCGGATCGAAATGGCAGCGCCGAGGATTGTTTAACACACCATCCACGACTCCATCAAGAGCGTCGCACGCGGCGTTGACGGCGTTGCCGAGGAGCGTATCTTGAGTGGTGAAAACTGTATTTCGAGGATCGTCGAACATCTGCCGCACTACCCACAGATTGGCGCCGACGTGATGGTGCGTGTAGTAGGCAACCGGATCGCCGGCAACGATGCCGTCGTAATCATTGGGGAAGCGCTGTGCCTCCATCAACGCCTGTCGTCCGCCGGTTGAACAGCCATCGAAGTATGAAAACCGCGCATCCTCGCCGTAGAACGCGGAGGTAATCTGCTCTCCGATCATGGTCATCCAGTGGATCGCGCGATATCCGAAATCGATGATCTTCTCCGGGTGTCCGAGCGCAAAAGACCCGTCATCAGTAGACGATCCGGTGTGACCGGTATCGGTGCCGGCGGTTGCATACCCGAGGGAGACGCCTGGAGCCATCGCACTGTAAGGAATCGCTCCCGCAAAGCCACCGTTCCCCACACCCTCGAATCTTCCATTCCAAGCCGAGGCCGGCATCCACACTTCGATTTCGATTTCCGAAGCATCGGCCGGCGTCAATCTCGCTGCCACTCGACAAAATGCAGGTATATTCGTGAAGATTTCACCATTAGGCGCAGTGTAGGTGCCAGCGGGTATCGACTGGGCTGTGGTGATGGTAGTGTGTGACAGCTCAAGGGATGTGAGACTCTCGCATGTCGCTTGTGCAGCCGCGCTGGCCTGGCATGTAGCCGTGAACGTAGCAACCACAAGCATCGAGATTATATTTCTCAACGACATGAGCCGAGCCAATAGCTGCAAGGTACTCCGGTCGTTACGTTGTTTGAACATCCTACAGGTCTCTGAGGCTCAACCCGCCAAGCTGCAACTTGTTGCACAGTCATCGCCGGGAGTACTTTTCTCATTTCCCGGTATCATAATGCGGAACAAAGCATGCGCCGCGGTGTTTACGTCCCGTAGTTTCACCCAGTCTGCCTGCCGGTTCCGGCGGATAAGGAGAATTTCCATGAAGCGGTTCCCCAGGATTTTTCTGCCGGTCATCGCTGCGTTTGCGGCAACTGCCGCCGCCCACGCTGAGTACGGAGTCACTCCCATCAAGCATGTTGTGGTCATCTTTCAGGAGAATCGCACGCCTGACAATCTGTTTCATGGATTGTGCACGGCCAACGGCGGCGTGCCCGGATGTACTACAACCGGCGCCGGCGGGACCTACAATATCGCATCCACTTATGTAAATTCCGACGGCCAGACCGTGCCCTTGACTCCCGTCGGTCTCGCGGCTGACTTCGATCTTGACCACAGTCACGGCGGTCCCAGGCTGAACGGAACCATCAGCGGCTGGAATTTTGAGTATAAGAATCAGGGAATCACCCATAAACTGGGACAGAATGTTCCGGCGGTCTGTGGCGCGAACGTTTTTGGCTGCGTAGTTCCGGCCAACAATTACTCTCAATTCATGTACGTCTACAACTCGCCGGTGACGAATAGTGACGGAACCAGAGGCGGCCTGCTCGATCCCTATATTACGTTAGCAACCGCGTATGGATGGGCCAACCGGATGTTTCAGACAAACCAGGGCCCGAGTTTCCCAGCGCATCAGTTTATTTTCGGCGCTACCTCGGCCCCAACTGCTGGCGATGACGCGAAGGGAGTGTTTGCCGCCGAAAATGGCGCGAATGGGAGTTCGCTTTATGGATGCGGCTCGGGGGAATCCGTCGAACTCATCCGACCGAACGGAGACCTGGAGTTTCCCTTTGGCACGGAAACGCCCGGCGACGAAGTGGCACAGTGCTTCACGCGCAATGCCATGGATTACCTGTTTGATCAGCCTCATCCCAAGATCACGTGGACTTACTATGCGGAAGGTCAAACCAGTTTGTGGGTCGCACCCAACTCGCTCTCGAACATCTGCATACCGCTGAATGGCGTATGCACGGGGCCCGAGTGGATCAAAGGCGAGTCGAACGGATACGTCGACACAACTCCACCCGATGTGTTGAACGACATCGCCAACTGCGACCTCACGCAGGTAAGTTGGATCACTCCTGCGGGACAATACTCCGATCACCCCATCAACAGTGGGCAGGGACCATCCTGGGTTGCTTCCATCGTCAACGCCATCGGAAATAACACCAACTGCGATGGCGGAACCGGATACTGGAAAGACACCGTCATCTTTATCACGTGGGACGATTGGGGCGGTTGGTATGATCACGTGCCACCGGTATTCCAAACCGAGGCTAATCAGAACGACTATCAACTCGGTTTTCGAGTGCCCTTGCTGGTGGTTTCAGCTTACTCCGCCAAGCCCGGCTACGTCAGCAATCTGAATTACGATTTTGGCAGCATTCTGAAAGCGATTGAAGGAATCTTCCACCTCGGCAGTCTGGGCTTTGCCGATGCGCGAGCCACCAACGATCTCCACGACTTTTTCCACTTCCATCAGACGCCGACTACCTACAGAACGATTCCGGCGCCGCTCGACGGCAGCTTCTTCACCAAGACGGCAACCACCGAGGTGGCTCCCCCAGATACGGATTAGATGATGTTTAGGGGCAGCTTCGCCAGCCGCGCATGTCGGCGTCGTCGGTGAATCGCCGAAGGATCTTGGGGCATCGAAAGAGGCAACTGGGATGGGTTCATTCCGGAATTCCATTCGTCGGTAGAAGGACAATTCATGGATCTTCGAAAACTCGGGAGCAACGGTCCCCAGGTCTCGGCCCTGGGGCTGGGATGTATGGCGATGTCTGACGTGTACGGTCCTGCGGATGAAAGTGAAAGCATCGCCACCATTCAGGCCGCGATTGATGCCGGCATCAACCTCCTTGACACCGGCGACTTCTACGGCACGGGTCACAACGAAATGCTTCTGAGTAGAGCCATCGAAGGCCGACGCGACAAGGTTTTCATCGCGGTCAAATTCGGGGCGCTGCGTGCGCCCGACCGCTCCTTCCAGGGCTTGGACACACGGCCAGTTGCAGTCAAGAATTTTCTCGCTTATAGCCTGCAACGTCTCCGAACCGACTACATCGATCTCTACCAGCCTTGCCGTGTCGATGCGAACATCCCCATTGAGGATACGATTGGCGCGATCGCCGATCTTGTGAAGGCTGGCTACGTGCGCCACGTCGGCATCTCCGAAGCCTCGGCAGATAGTCTTCGCCGCGCTGGTGCCGTTCACCCGCTGGCGGCTCTGCAGATTGAATACTCCATCGTCACGCGGGGGATCGAGGCGGAAATCCTGCCCGCCGCGCGCAAGATGGGCATCAGTGTAACTGCATACGGCGTGCTCTCGCGCGGGTTGCTGAGCGGATCTCGTCCCACCGGTCCGGGCGATTTCCGGGCTCATCTGCCACGTTTCACCGGCGACAATTACGAAAGGAATCGGCGCCTGTTCGCCACTCTTCGAGAGATTGCAGCTGGAAAAAATGCAACTCCGGCTCAGATCGCGATCGCATGGGTACTGTCGCGTGGCAACGATATCGTACCTCTCGTGGGCGCTCGCCGCCGCTTGCAACTCGAAGAGGCCACTAGAGCACTCGAACTGAAACTGGTGCCGCAGGATTTCGCCGAACTCGAAAAGGCGATTCCTCCCGATGCCATCGCTGGCACACGCTACGACGAAAACCAAATGCGCTGGCTGGACAGCGAGCGTAAGGTGAGTTAGTGTCTCGAGGAACACCACACCCATCGGAAACGTCTCCGCTCTGGAGCGCGCATTACCGTGCCCATACTCGGCTTCGTTGCCTTCCTCCCTGGTCAGCGGGGTCCCGGTCACAAATGGCTCTCCACGTCGCCCTGTATTGAAGCCTCGGAGTATTGGGATGACCCTGCCTTCCACCCGTGAGGTACTCACCTACGCAAAGTCTGGATGGCTGGCGGGGCAGAGATCCTAAATGGGAGTAACTGTGCTCGCTGCCGCGCCGAGATCTTCAGGCAATCTTCAGGATCGGGGTATATATTGATTCCCGCACCTTTGCCCACGGGGAATCGACATGAGACATTGTGCATTCGCGCTGCTTCTCTCCCTGATGCTTGCCCCTGCCGCCCTTCCCGCCTCCCCTCCCGGTTACCACATCGTTAAGACGTGGAAGCTCGGTGGCGAGGGAGGCTGGGATTACCTGACCATCGATTCCGAGGCGCGCCGGCTCTACATCTCGCGCGCCGTGAAGGTGATCGTCATCGACGCCGACTCCGGAAAGCCGGTCGGAGAGATCTCCGATACACCCGGCGTCCACGGGATCGCACTCGCTCCCGAAATGGGCAAAGGCTTCGTCAGCAACGGTCGGGAAAACACCGTCAGCGTCTTCGATCTTAAAACCCTGAACACCACCCAGAAAATCAAAGTCGGCGACGGTCCCGACGCTATCCTCTACGATCCGGCTACCAAGCGGGTTTTCACTTTCAATGCCCACAGTCAGGACGCCACCGCGATCGACGCCCAGAAAGAATCCGTGGTCGGTACCATTCCGCTCGGCAGCAAGCCCGAATTTGCACAGAGCGATGCCCAGGGTACGATCTTTGTGAATATGGAGGACAAGAACTCGCTCTACGCACTCGATCCCGCCAAACTCACGGTGAAATCCAAGTGGGAGCTTCCGGGGTGCGAAGGTCCCACCGGCCTCGCCATGGATCGCGCGCATCGCCGTCTGTTCTCCGGCTGCGACAAAATCATGGCCGTCACCGACGCTGACTCGGGCAAGCAAGTCGCCAACCCTCCGGTGGGTGACGGCGTGGATGCCACCGCCTATGACAACGAAACCGGACTCGCATTTGCGTCCGCCGGCGAAGGCAAGCTTACCGTCGTCGAATCGCAGGCGGACCACTACCAGGTCGCCGAGGAAGTCCCCACCCAACGGGGCGCCCGCACCATGGCGCTCGATCCCAAAACGCACAACGTCTATCTGGTGACCGCACAGTTCGGCCCCCGGCCGGCTCCTACGGCGCAGAACCCTCACCCGCGGCCGTCGATTCTGCCTGATTCCTTCGTGGTCTTGGTCGTCGGCAGATAACGAAACCGCGGGTGGTCCACCAACTACCCGTTTGCCCGGCGGGCCTCTCGGCTTCTAGGGGTCATTTCGACTTGACCGTTTCGCTCTTGAGGATAAAGGCAGCGACGTTGTTGTGTATCGACCTCAGCGACGCCTCGTGCGCATACACCATGTGTCCCGATTCGTAAAACTGGAACTCGATATTCTTCTGCAATTCCGGAGGAATCGGCAGATGCTGCATTTCGTAAACTCCCTGGTAAAACGGAGTTGCAAGATCAAAATAACCGGCGTTCAAAAGGATCTTGAGAGTGGGGTTGTACTTCATCGCGAGGGCGAGATCGAGCATCACGTTCGTCGCCTGTTGTAGCGGAAAAGGAACGCCGGGCTCCTGATGCTGGAAGCTCCACGATTTTTCGATGTCGATTTCGGGTTTGTATTCCCGGTTCTCGCCAAACTTTAGTTCTTTCCGTACATAGTCGTTGAACGCGGAAACGTAAGCCGAGGAAATCGCTGCCGACTGCGGATCGTACTGAGCCTCTTTGCTCAGCGGATCAAACGTTGGTCCAGAAAAGCGCGTGTCGAGGCGACCGGTGGTCAGGTTGCGGTCGTCCTGGAGATTCTTCTCGAATTCGCCGCCATTGATCCGCAGGTCCGCCTTCTCAATGTATGTCACTGGAAGGCCGGTGTATTGATGGAGCTTTTCGGCAATCGCATGCCGTTGGTCCACAGGCAGCGCGTTGCCGGCTTGCAAGGCCAGCGCGTAATCATTCATGGCAAAGTGCTCGACCTCGGCCAGCAGCGGCCCGAGTTCCGGACGCGGTTCCGCGAGCTTATGGTGGTACCAGGCGGAGGCGGCATAGGTCGGCAGAGTGAGTTGGTACACCACATCGACACCCGGGTTGTATTCCGGAATGTCAGAATCGAGAGTGAAGTTCAAGATCTGGGAGAGAAGAATGATGCCGTTAAAGTCGACGTCGCGCTCCATTTCGAGCACGTACGCCAGGGCGGCGGAGCGCGTGGTGCCGTAGCTTTCGCCAAACAGATACTTCGGCGAATTCCACCGTCCATACTTCGATAGAAACTGCACGATGAAATCGGCAAAAGCCTGGGCGTCTTGATCGACCCCGTAGAAGGCTTTCTCCCGGTCTTTGCCGCTGAGCCGGCTAAACCCGGTTCCAGGCGCGTCGACAAAGACCAGGTCGCTTACGTCAAGCAGACTATAGTCGTTGTTGACCACCGAATAGGGCGCGGCCGGAGTGTGGCTGTCGTCGGCGGTGAGGACGCGCCTCGGTCCAAACGCACCCATGTGAAGCCACACGGTGGAGGATCCGGGACCGCCATTATAGAGAAAGGTCAGCGGGCGAGGAACGCCTTTATTGTCGGACTTGAAGTATGCCACGTAGAACATGCTGGCTTCTGCAGTCCTGTTCTTGGGATCCGGGTCGGCATTTTGCGGGACGTCGTCCCAACCCTTGGGATGTACCACCAGCGTGCCGGCGAATGCGTCGTAATTAATGACATTTCCGGCGATCGTGACGGACCCCTTGCTCGCCTGTTGTTCTGGTTTGAACTCCTCGGGCTTTCCGGTGTCGGGCTTTGCTGCCTCAGGCTTAGACGCCGTGGTTTCGTCCTTTGCCTCGGCATGAAACGCAGTAAGCGACAGCGCGAGGCTTCCAAGGGTTAGCGTGAGTATCTGCAGAAAGGGCCTCCGCATTAAGCGTTTCTCCGTTCGGGGAATCTCAGCTGGGATCGACCAGGATTATCCCAGGTCGCGAAGGTCAATGTATCACGTTCACTCCCCCGGAAGATTCATCACGTTGAGCGGGCGCGGAAATCGGTTGACTCTCGTTCGACCCGGCCGCGGTGACAGGCCGTCACCGCAGTCCTTCAGCAATAGACAACTTGGGCAGCAAACGATAGTAGCTGTATCCGTATGCCTGCGCCCCGGGAGCAATGCCGAGCAGCGTATTGTAGGACGGAAATTCGGGGTTGGGAAGAGTAAGGCCAGCGGAGACGAGTTCGGCGCTACGGGCACGATCGGAACGACTCTCTGATCAAAGTCGAGCGGTCCCCCGGGAAACATCACTCGGGGCACAGGACATTTCACAAGTTCAATCTGGTCTACAATGAACGAGGCCTCGAGTTGGAAGGCGACGGGGCACGAGCATTCCTGAAAACGGATGTTCAGGCAATGAAGGAGAATGCTATGGTCGAGAAAAACAGCGATACGGCTTTGGCAACGTGGCGGCCGCTAGGTTCAGAGGAGCATGGGAAACTGGACACAGCGCAAACCAACGACTTGCCGGATAGCGCGTTTGCATTTCCCCATTCACGCAAGGAGCCGATGACGGATGCCGCGCATGTGCGAAACGCCATTGCCCGGTTCGATCAGGTGCAAGACGTCAGCGATGCGGAAAGGAAAATCGCGTTTGCCAATATCGAGAAGGCGGCGAGGCATTACGATATCAACATGAAGGAAACGAATTGGCATCAGCTGGGTTCGCGCCCGCACACGCCAAACCAGGCGCAGAGGAAGCGAGCCTAGACGTTCGGTTCCGTGCGCTCGGCTGAATTCCTTTTGGTGGACCATCCCGAAGCTTCAGACTTTTCCCTGTGTGAAATGCCCGCCGGGACGGTGATCTCACCCAGCGTGAGGCACTCAGGTTCGTCTTTGCTGGCGTGCTGAATGCTGCCCTGACAGCCGAGCAGACGGATCGAGTGTAGGCTGGGGCGCCACGGTTGCGGTCATTTGCAGCGGCCTCCTGCGGCCAGTGAGCGATGTGACCGGCCGGTGCGTCTGGGAACTCTGGCAAGAGCGGCGAGATCGTCCTGATCATGACTTCAGGCAAAGAAGGCCGGCTGGAGCCTCAATCAACCTGGCGATCAAGGAAGGTTGTTGGTTTGGGCGAAGCTTTATGGGACCTTCTGCCGGTTGGAAAGCAGATAGGCGGTGCTCCCCTCAACTTTGCCTACATCTCCTCACTACTCGACGGACGAGCCGCCATCGCAAGCCGGATTGGAATCGATCGGCTGGGCAGAGAACTCGAACGAGAGCTCTCTCGACGTGGCGTCGAAATCGGTTACCTCCAGCATGATCCGGGTTTTCCGACCGGAACCTCCAAGGTCATGATTTCTGCCGGCGGGCAACCCAGATTTGAAATCGGGCGGCCGGCGGCGTGGGACCGAATGGAGGCAACGCCGGAATGGAAGGAACTGGCTGGAGAGGCAGACGCAGTGTCTTTCGGAACCCTGGCTCAGCGCGAGGAGCAATCCCGCAGGGCCATCGCTGCTTTTCTCGCGGCAACTCGCCCGCAATGTGTTCGTATCTTCGATGTGAACTTGCGGCCTCCGTTTTATTCACGCGACACGGTGCTCGACTCGATTCGACGGGCCACAATTGTGAAGGTTAACGAGGAGGAGTTGACTCAAGTCACGATCATGGCCGGGCTTTCCCTTGGCGCGTCGCCCCAGGACGTGCGCGCTTTGGCCACCCATCTTGGCGTAGAACTCATCTGCGTGACCAGGGGCGACCATGGGAGCCTGCTGGCTACGCCGCGACAGGTGGTCGAACACCCTGGTTTTCCGGTTAGGGTTGTGGACACGGTGGGCGCGGGGGATGCTTTTGCGGCTGCTGTCGCTTGCTGCTGGGGTTTGCAGATTGGGCTCGAGAGAACCAGCGAGGTGGCGAACCGCTGGGCGGCATGGGTAGCCTCCCAACCTGGGGCGATGCCGCTGATCGACGAAGCCCTGCGTCGGCAAATGCTGCCCTAACTTGTGAGAAACCGCTCCCCTCAATGCGGGTCCTGGTTGCGAGAGGAAACGCGCAATGAGCGTGTACATTCATATGGGAGTTCGAATGCGACGGTCGCTCACCATGGCGTTATCTCTGATCATCGTTGCGCCGCAGGTCTCCGCCGAAGCCTTGCGGGCCGGTGCCGCACAGTCGGTGATCACCCCCGAGTTGCCGACTGAGCACGCCGTGTACTTGGCGGGATTCGGGCACAACCGCGTCGCCAGCGGCGTTCACGACGATCTTTATGCGCGTTGTCTGGCGCTAGAGATCGCGACCCCAACGCTCGTGGTTTGTTCGGTTGATCTGATCGGCTTGTTTTATGACGACGTCCTAACCATCCGGCGGGCGTTTCAGCAGAAGGCGCCTGCGGCCTCGTTCCTGGTTGTAGCCTCAACCCACACGCACGCAGGACCCGACACGCTCGGGCTCTACGGTCCCAAGCCGCTCGCCACCGGAATCGATGGCAGGTATCTGGACTGGGTGGACGGTCGCATCGCCTCAACCGCCGCCGATGCAGTGCGCGCTATGCAGCCAGCGCTGCTAAAGTTAGGGCGAGACGATCATCCACTGCTTGAACTGCTACAAGGAGTGGACCGACCTCCGAGGGTGAAGGATCCCTTCCTTTTCACCATGCGCTTGGTGGCACGCTCGACTGGGGAGACGATCGCAACCCTGGTGAACTGGAGCGATCATCCCGAAGTCCTCGGTCGCAAGAACACGCAGATCACGTCGGACTACCCGCATTGGGTTCGTGCCTATGTGGAAAAGCAACTGGGGGGCATGGCTCTGTTTTTTTCCGGCTCGATCGGAAAAGTCTCGCCACTTGGCGATCAGGTGGCGCTGCTTGATCCCGAAACAGGCAAACTCGCCGAAGACGAGTCCTGGCGTAAGGCCGAACTCTTAGGGACGGAAATCGGGCGACTGGCCCAACGTTCGCTCCAAAACGCCGAGCAGGTGAATCTCAACTCGCTCACCGTTCAGTCCGAGATCGTATTCGTACCTATGCAGAACTCGCATTTCCGAGCTGCCGCGGCTGCCGGCGTGTTCGTGGGTCGAAAGCCCCTCTACTCTGGTGGCAAACTCGATCCGGCTAAGGAAAAGCGTGACTTACCAGACCTAGGACGGGTCGAATATGCAACCGGCCACGACATTCAGACTGAAGTCGACTACGTTCGACTGGGTGCAGCCGGTACCACCGTAGCGGAGATACTCACCATACCCGGAGAAATCTATCCCGAACTGGTCAATGGGGGAATGGCACGCTATCCCGGGGCTGATTATCCGGAAGCACCTTTCGAACCCGTGCTGCGCGAGCAGCTCAAGACGACGTATCAATTCATCTTCGGTCTAGGGAATGACGAGATCGGTTATCTAATCCCCAAGGCAGAATGGGACGAACAACCACCCTGGCTGATGAACGCTGCGCAATCCTGGTATGGCGAAATCAACTCCTTAGGGCCGGATGCCGCGGGCTCAGTGCTCGGTGCTCTGGTCTCGCTGATTCGGCCGTACTGACCCAAGAATCCGACCGCTGAGCATCGGGGAGCCTGCAGTCGAGCCCAACCCGTATAGCAGAACAAGCCTCCTGCCTACATTAAGTTGCATTCGGTTCGATGCGCGGTTTGTGGTTGAGACAGAACTGGCTAACCGACTGTTCGAAGTCAGATCGGAACTGCCGCCGGGTTCATGGGCTTCATGACAATCAGCCCCTTGCCGCCGCGAGTAGGACGATTGAACTCAAGAGTTCAATGTACGAAAGGTCTCTTGTTGATGCACGAAGGTACCCTCAAGATACACCTAGAGGGATTCGATTCGGGTGGGAGACAGGTGTGTCGTCCTTAAAGCTTCTGGTCGTTGAAGATGATCTTGAGTGTCTGGCGTTGATGACGGAAGTGTTTACTGCGCTCAAGGCAGAAGTTCGTCCCCTGAGCGACAGCCAGGAAGCCGCTGCGCTGCTTGATCGCGAGAAGTTCGACGGGATCTTCCTGGACGTCGAGATGCCCAAGCTGAACGGCTTGCAACTCGCGCAGCGGGTCCGACAATCCTCTTGGAACAAATCCACACCGATCGTGATTGTCAGCGGACGCGAGCAGCGAGATACGATGAATCAATGCTTTGAAACTGGCGCGACTTTCTTCCTGCAGAAGCCCATCGACAGGCAAAACCTAGACCGTTTGTTTCGCACCGTGCGGGGGCCGATCGTTGAGAACCGCCGACGCCACGTTCGCGTACCACTGCAGACGGAGGTAACCTGCACGGTAGGCTCGCGGACACTTCCGGGCAGGACTTGGAACGTGGGTCGCGGAGGGATTCAGGTAGAGGTGGACTTCCTTCACCCGGGCGATAAAGTGCGACTCTCATTCACCTTGCCCAAGTCTGGAGTTGTAGTGGACGTCTTTGGCGAGGTGATATGGACGAAGGAGAAGCGGCAAGGAATCGGGTTCACCAAGATGAATGCCGAAAACCAACAGCGGATCCAGAACTTTATCGACCAAATCGAATCACTGCACAAGTGAGGAACCCAGGCCTGGGAAAGCAGTGGCCGAACGAAATCCACATCATTCCCTCGATCGTCTGAATAATCCCGTTTCAAAATTTGTTTTTTGGGCTTCCGAAGCGTGAGCCCACGCCGTCGGTAGCCGTGCTGAGCCGGTATGGCACGCGCGCATACCGGTCGTGTGCGGAATAAAATTCCGCTCGATCGCGGGAGGTCAAATTCTAGAAAAAGAACTTTGCCGATAACTGCAAGAGTCGGGGCGGAGCGACGTTGACGACATGACCGAAGGTAGGATTATCGATATTCCCGTCCACCGCTTGCGGCCCGAAAAACTGTGCGTGGTTGAAAATATTAAAGGCTTCGACGCGGAACTGAAGGGAGTTCGATTCGCTGAGTTCGAGGTTCTTTAAAAGGGCCATGTCGAAATTGTTCAATCCGGGACCGGAGAAGAAGCGACGCCTGGCCGTGCCCGGCGTTCCCAGGGCGTTCTGGCTGAACAAGGAGAGATTGAAATAGGGCTGTCGGTTGCGCGGATTGTTGTTCAGATCGAGAGAACCAGCGGTAAAGTCCGGTTCGTCGACGCTATAGTTGTTGATCCCATTCGGTTCCGCCCCCAGCAGGGAATTATCACCATAGCTGACCAGGCTCACCGGCAGGCCGGTGCTGAAGTGGGTGATGCCGGAGATCTCCCAACCCTTGGTCCAACGGTTCGAGGCACGGAAGAGATGTTCCAAAGGCAACTGATAGGTGTAGCTGGCGACAAAGTTGTGCCGGATGTCAAAGGACGACAAGGCATAGCTCAGAGAGGGGTGGATCGGGTTGACCTGTTCGCCCAGATTCGAGGAATTGTCGAACGACTTGCTGTAGGTGTACCCGATGGACAGCTGCAGTCTGCCACTGACATGGCGTAAGCCGAGTTCGAGGGCATTATAGTTGGATTGCCCGATGGTCGCCTGGCTCGTGTCGCTGCCGAAGCTGGGTCCCAACGGACCCCGGGTTCCTCGGATCACGCGACCCGAAGCCGTGGTGAACACATTGCCCTCTCCAAACGGTCCACAAGTAGGACTACCCGGAGCAACGTCTTCGGGCTGGCTGAGGCTCAGGCAGAGGTTGGGGTCACCAGGGTTGGCCTCGATCATCACCAGAAGGCGATGGGCCTGCGCACCCACGTAGCTTGCACTCAGCACGGTGTTGGGCGCGAGCTGCCGTTCGACGGACAGCATGTACTCCTCGGTGTAGGGTATGCGGTTGGTTGCGGCGTAGCCGGGAACG
>Ga0187783_10000625_pt1 | contig 25560 bp, 17 predicted proteins | sample 1015_SJ02_MP02_2_FD_132471 | JGI IMG/M metagenome (GOLD analysis project Ga0187783, IMG submission 132471) | Tropical peat soil microbial communities from peatlands in Department of Meta, Colombia - 1015_SJ02_MP02_20_MG | ecosystem: Environmental > Terrestrial > Soil > Wetlands > Peat | place...
CGCAGAAGGCCGTCATGATCCCGCCCGGCCTTGCCTATCTCAGCGTCAGCGAGCGTGCGTGGGCGGCAATGGAAACTACAACGAATCCCCGCTACTACTTCGATCTCCGCAAGGAGCGCAAGAATGCCGCCAAAGGCGAAAGCGCCTACACGCCGGCCGTGGCCCTGGTCGCGGCCCTTGGCGCCGCGCTCGACTACATTGCCGGGCAGGCGGGCGGCGACCTCGAGAAAGGACGCGACGCGCTCATCGACAACGCCGAAACCAATGCAGCCGCCACACGCGCCGGCCTTGTCGCGCTGGGCTTCAAGTTGTTCGCGCCCACCTCGCCCGCCGCAGCGGCCACGGCCGTTTCGGTCCCCGAAGGGATGGATTCAGCCGTCGTAGTCAAGGCCCTCAAGTCGAAATTCGCCCTCGTCGCCGCCAACGGCCAGGGCGAGATGCAGGGCAAGCTCTTCCGCGTAGCCCATCTCGGGTATTTCGACTACCTCGACACCGTGGCCCTGCTTGGCGCGATGGAACAAATCGCCAAAGACACGCTGAAATGGCCGGTCAACTGGGGACAGGCCGTGGCCGCAGCACAGGAAGTGTATGCAAAAGCAGTGGTCACTGACCACTGATCACTGATCACTGAGACCTGTATCCATGTCCGAACTATCTTTCGCCGAAAAGCTGCTCATCGCTCGCAGGCACCTCGACCTATTTCAATACGAGATGGCGGAGCGGCTGGGCGTGCATCCCAACTCGCTGACGAAATACGAGCGCGGCGAGGGCAAGCCGCATGCTGCCGTAGTCCGCATGTTCGACCTGTTTTGCGAGCAGCAGGGAATTCGCTTTGATGATTACGAGAGAGTGTCCGCCGATGCGGCTAAGGGAGCAGTCATGAAGATCGTTTTGGCTGAGAAGGTTTCTCCGGCCACGCTGGCCGTGTTTCAAGCCGAGCCGGGGTGGCAAGTCGTCACGCACGACCAGTTGCCCCAGGGTCTGCCCGCTGCGCTCGAAGACGCCGACGCGCTCGTTGTGCGCAGCGCCGTGCAGGCCACTGACGAACTGATGGCCCATGCCCCGAAGCTGCGCGTCATCGGCCGCGCCGGCGTGGGCGTCGATAACATCGACACCGAAGCCGCCACGCGCCGCGGCATCGTGGTGATGAATACGCCCGGCGCCAATGCTGTTGCCGTAGCCGAACTCACCGTTGGCCTCATGATCGCGCTCGCCCGCAAGCTGCCCTCCGCCAACTCCACCATGCATGCCGGTAAGTGGGAGAAAAAAAGTCTTCAGGGCGGGGAACTGCGCGGCAAAACGCTGGGCATCCTCGGCCTGGGCCGCATCGGCCTCGAAGTGGCCCGCCGCGCGCGCGGCTTCGGCATGGACATTATCGGAACCGATCCCTTCGTCTCCGCAGCCGTGGCCCGCGAGAACGGCATCGCCCTCGTTCCCATCGAAGAGCTCTTCGCCAAAGCCGACTACCTCACCCTCCACGTCAGCCTCACCCCGCAGACTCTCGGCATCATCAGCGCCAAGACCCTCGCATCCATGAAAAAGGGCGTGCGCATCATCAATTGCGCGCGCGGCGAATTGGTCGTCGACGCGGATCTCGCCGCGGCGCTCAAGAAAGGCCAGGTCGCCGGCGCCGCGCTTGACGTTTTCTCCGTTGAGCCGCCCAAAGGATCGCCCTACTTCGCGCTCGATAACGTCATCCTCACGCCGCATATTGCCGGCTCAACCGGCGAAGCGCAGGAAGCCGTGGGCGTGCAGATCGCCCAGCAGGTGCGCGAGTACCTCAAACTCGGCGTCGTCCAGAACGCCGTCAACCTGCCCTCGCTCAGTCACGAAGAATACGTCAAGCTCGCGCCTTACATCGATCTCGCAGGCCGCCTCGGATCGTTTCTCGCCCAGGCAGGCAAGGGTGGCATCGAGTCGATTGCATTGACATACGGCGGCGCGCTCGCCGAAGCGAAGACCGAGCTCATTCGCAACGCCGCCATCGCCGGTCTGTTGCAAGGCTCTGAGCATGTCAATCGCATCAACGCCGCGGCCGTCGCCGAAGAACGCGGCATTCGCGTGCACGAAGAAAAAGAAGAGAGCCACCGCGGAGGTGCGGCCTCGGTTCTCACCATCGTGCTCCACAACACCGCCTCAGGCGAAAGCCGCGCCAGCGCCACCGTCATTCACGGCGAGCAGCCCCGCCTGCTGGCCTTCGACGGCATCGACGTCGAAGCGCCACTCGAGGGCGCGCTTGTCGTCTGCCGCAATCTCGACGTACCCGGCGTCATCGGCCGCATCGGCACCATCCTCGGTCAGCAGGGCGTCAACATCGCCAACTTCGCCCTGGGCCGCGAACGCACCGGAGCAAAACCCGTCAAGGCCGTCGCCGTGGTTCAGGTCGACGAGCCCGTCTCCGAATCAGCGCTCGAAGCGCTCAACGTAATCGAAGCCCTGCTCGAGGCCAGGCTCGTCAAGCTGCCCGAAGGACAGTGAGGAACACGCGGGTCGGTAAGTCAGGTGCGCGGGCGACCCTCAGGAAATATTCATTCATCGCAAGATGGGTCGCCCTCCAAGGATTTGCTTCGTCGGCGGGATCTCTCTTCTCTCTTTTCTCTTCTCTCTTCTCTGACCACTGCCCACTGACCCTTGATCACTGACCCCTTCGACAGCGATTTGCAGCGGCGCCCCGAGTTCTTTTCTCTGATCTCTTTTCTCTTCTCTCACCCCTGACCACTGCCCGAAGTTCTTCTCCCTGATCTCTGATCTCTTTTCCCTTCTCTCTTCTCTCTGCCATGACCCTTAACCACTTCCCCTACTTCCCTTCGTATCCCCACGGACTCCCCACTCCCGTGCAGAAATCCCAGCCCGGTGTCGCCGCAAAAGTATCGTAAAAACCGCAATATCCCCTCGTCAGGTCAGTAAATCCGCGGCCGGAGGAATAAATCACCTGCAGTTCCTCGGCCGACGATCCAAAGAAGTGCCCGGCGGCATTGATGATGCCCGCCACCGAAGGTGTGCCAACACTGGTTCCGTAGACGATGTACCATCCACCCGGTCCGCCGTCGCTTCCATTACTGTCATAGATCCAGGTTCCCGAGTTCGTGCCGGCGTCAAATGAAACATCCGGCGTTCCGCGAGTCGACCCCACAATGTTCCGAATCGAGTTCTGGTACTGAGGCCGCGGTTCGTAGTAGCTGAATCCGCCGCCCGCATCCATCCAGGCAACTTCGTAAATAAAGTTCCCCGTGAAGATGCTGCGGGCCGTCACCGTGCCGCCCACGCAGACCACATTCGGAGATGCGCAGGGATAATAGGTTCCGGGATCGTCTCCGGCTCCGGTAACAAAAACCACACCGGGGTATTGAAAGAAGCCGTCGGCCGACGTTTCCGTGCTGTATTCGCCGCCGGCCCAGCTCATCGAGACTTCGCCGCGGCCAAATCCCCAGCGCGAGCAGGCAGGTTTCCCGCAAGAGACCAGGCTGGCGCCCACTTGGACGGCGGGGTAGAGGTCGGTGTTGAAATTCGAGTTGGCTTCGACAAGATAGATGGTCGCGCCAGGCGCCATCGCGTGAGCCATTTCAATGTCGAGCGATTCCTCCAATTCCCAACCTCCCGTTGGATCTTGCGCCGGCTCCGTCCCGCTGGCATAAACGACTTTAAAATTGGCCGGCGGCAGACCAAACTGCGCCGAGTAGGTGGCTAGATCGGAGGCCGCAGTTGGGTCGTCATAGGCGTCAATGATGGCAATCGCGCCGCTGCCGCCTGAGGGGTTGGTTGTGGTCACATTCGGGTTGCAACCCGGTACAGCCGGCACCAGTCCGTAGAGGCATGCGAACGAGGCCGGGGTCTCGAACCCGTAGCCTAATAACGGCGGCAATTCGCTGGGATTGGCGCTGAGTTCATCCGGCACGAACATGCGCATGTTCGTGTGTGAGCGGACACCTTTGTCCGCAGAGGTGGATTGACTTGATTGGGGGATGATCGTGTGGCCTCCGCCAATTCCCACGGCGGCTGGGCTGTTTTGCGCTGAGGTAGAAGCGGCGATCGCCAGCATCCCGGCGATCGCAGGAATCAGACAACTTGCTGGTTTCATGGGTACTGCCTCCGGATCTTTAAGATACTTTTGGCCCGGCCTTGCCGGGCCGCCCCATGACACGCAACCATCAATCGGAGTCTCCGGCCGAAAGGGGCCTGCTCTCAGGGACTGCAATGAGCGGAATTTCGGAGACTCGAACCGAACGTATAGAAGCGTAAGCGGGGGCCGACTTCGGGGGAGCACCTAGACTACCGCAATTTTGGGCCAGTGAACAACCGCCGGCTTGCAAATTCCGAAGCGCGCTCAAAAAGATAGCCCCAGGCGGTAGCCCCGGGCTTTAGCCTGGGGGGCCGAAAGAATACTCGCGCGCACGCCGTTACGCGAACCGGGCGCAAAAATGTAAGTTGTGATTGCTTCCGCCGGCCAAGCCCGCTTCAGCGGGCGCCCAGACGGTAGCCCCAGGCGTGAGCCTGGGGAAAACCAGACGGTAGCCCCAGGCGTGATGCGCGCCCGGTGAAGTGCGTTACAAATCCTGGGGGTCATAGCTGGGCTGGCGCAAAGCCCGCGAAGCGGGCGATAGACGGTAGCCCCAGGCGTTAGCCTGGGGAAAGCAATTGGTTGAAATCAGCAAACCGAGCCCGCTTCAGCGGGCGGAAGACACAAAACGATCCTGCCAACAGCGCAAAAAATGCTCTGCGATCTCCCTCAAATGCCAAACTATTCGATGCGGATATCGCCCGAACCAGTCTCGACCCTCACCTCGGGTCCGCCGCCGTTTAATTGCGCATGAATGTGGTGGTGATCCGAGGAACCTTCCGTAGCCACGGCCCGATCGGTCTTGATCTCGCCCGACCCTGTTGACGCATCGAGATTCACCGCCGCACCTCCCGTCGCCAGCTCAATGGAACCCGAGCCTGCCTCAAGCTTCCAGGGCGACGAGGGCGTTCCCTCCGCCTTGATCTCGCCGGAACCGGTCTCAGCCGTCAGCGCTCCGCGCACGCCTTTCACTTCGATTCTTCCCGACCCCGTTTCGGCCTTGGCGTCGCCCTCGCCCGTGTTCTCGATGGCGATGTTCCCCGAGCCGGTCTCGGTCTTGAATCCTCCCTCGAGCCCGGTTGCCATAATGTTGCCTGAGCCGGTTTCAAGCTTCGCCCCTTCGCCCACGCCATCGTCGTTAATATTGCCCGAGCCCGACTCGGCTTGTAGCGCGGCATCAGCGGGAGCCTCGATATCGTAATCAATGCTGATGTGATTCGTTCTGCGCTCGTGCTGCGCGCCGATGCGCACGGTGTTGCCACTCTGCTCGATGGGAGGGTTGGCCGCGATCTTTTGCACTTCATCTGCTTCGTTTGCGTCCTGCGAGTGAACCCGGGCATGAATCTTCACCTCATTGGCAGATCCGCGCGTGAGATGTATGTCGCCTGAACCGGTGGCGACGTGCAAATCGAGCTTGCCGTTAAACGACAATGTCCGATCGAAGGTGGCCTCGGCCGGCGCAGGACTCGCCCGCTCAATCCGCGCGTGACCAAAGCCAAATCCATCGAGCATCGCGAGCAGCTCGCCGCCAATGCCTTTCGCCGCGCGGCCATCGGAACTGCCCTGCTCATCGGATGCCGGCAGGTCAATGTGGATCGCCGGCACGTCGACATGGACCGGCGGGACATCGATGTGCTGGGCCGGAATGTCGATGTGTTGACCGGGAACGTCAATGCGTGTTGCCGGAACATCCACGTGTACGGCCGGCACGTCTACATGCTGTGCTGGAACATCGACGTGTGTGGCCGGCACGTTAACGTGCACTGCCGGAACGTCGATGTGCTGTGCCGGCACGTCGACATGGACAGCGGGCACATGGACGTGGATTGCCGGTACTTCGACATGCACGGGAGCAGCAGGCGTCGCACCGGACGCAGCGCTCGGCGCAACGCTCGGCCCGGACGGGGCGCTTGGCTCAGGCTGCGCGGGGGCTTGCGCGGCATCCGGAGCGGCTGCAGGCTGCGCTTCATCGGCATGCGATTGGCCCGTGACCGGCGCCTGGGTTGATGCGGGCGCGGTTTGCTCCGGCGCCTGGCTCGCAGCCCTCACCTTGACCAGCGCGGTCGCGGCAAACATCACCGTCGCGACCAGCAGCGCCGTGACGAGAGTCCGGCGGTTTGCGGCAAAGGCCTGGCGGAAAGCGCGATCGTTGAACAGGCGCTCGATGCGGTGCGAGAGATTCGATGTACGGGCCATGGCGACTCCTGTCAGGGTTGGGCGCGGCGCAGCCGCGAATTCGAGCAGAATCTGGGCATACGAAGAGCGGCTCGATGCTTCTTCAAGGCCGGAGCGATCGCTGATGGCCTCCGCCAGTTCTGAAAGTTTGTGTTTGAGCCACCACCCCAGCGGGCTGAACCAGGTCATCGCAGTGTAGAGCGAAGCGAGCATCTGCACATGAAAATCGCGCTGCCTGACGTGCGAGCGCTCGTGGGCAAGAACGATGCGAAGCTTTTCTTGAGACCAGCTCGCATAGTTGGCAGGCAACACCACCCCGGAACCGATGGTGACGGGAGCAAAGACCTTGCCGCTGAAGCGCAGGTTGAAGTCTGCGCCAAACTGTGCGGCGCCGCTGCGATCGACGGGTGTCGAAGAGTTCCACAGGCGCAGCGCAGACGCGAAGCCGAGCAGAAGGCGCAAGAGCATCGCTGCTGCAACCACGAAATAGGCCAGAATCGCCATGCTTGCAAGAGAGAGTGTTGCCGGTGCCGCGGGCGAACGTGGCGCTGCGCCGTTCGACGCAGGGGCGCGGCCGGCCAGCGACGGTTCGGCGGCGGCAAAGGCGCTGATGCTTTCCGCTGTTGCAGATTCCGCCGCATCAAGCTGCCGGTTTCGCGCGGTCACGGGCGGGGCCTCCGTCGCCGGATCCGCCGAAGGCGGCGCTGTTGCGGCGGGCGTGAGGGCCGGCTGCAAGCGATCGAGCGCCGCCGGGGCTGGGATCGCAGCGATGGAAACGACGCGCCAATGCGCGGTCAGTCGAAGCGCAAAAGGCATGAGCAGTGAGCCGATCAGAACTGCGGTCCACGCGCATCGTTGCGAGACGACGTTGCGAATGCGAAAGACTCTCAGGCCCGCCCAGACGAGCAATGCGAGAACGAGAGAACGAAGAGCGGCTTCGATGAATTCGGCCAGCATGAATCGACCTCCGGCTAGCTTTTGCCCTGATGATTGCGTTTGTCCTGCTCGCCCACTGTGGCAATACGTTTTGCAAGCCGCTGAAGTTCAGAGCGGTCCAGCACCTTCGAGTCCACCATGCCCACAAGCAGGGCTTCGACCGAACCCTCGCAAAACCAGTCCACGATGCGCTTCGCGGCGCGGCCCGCCACCCGCTGCCGCGACTCTGCCGGACGGTACAGAAAGGTCCGGTTTTCAACTGAATGCGCCAGATAGCCCTTATCCTCAAGACGCCGCAGCACGGTGCGCACCGTCGAATCCTTCAGCGGCCGTTCAAGCTGCTCACGCACTTGCTCGGCGGTCACAGACCCCAGCCGCCATACGATCGACAGGATGCCCCGCTCCAGTTCGCCCAGCTCCGCAGGATCGTGGCCTGATTGAGTGTTACTTGCCATAATGTTACCGACAGTAACACACGCAGCCGCAAATTTGTCAAGCGGGATTTCTTGAATGTTTTTTGAAAAACCAGATCGCCTTCGCGATAGCCCGAGTCCGACTTGGCCGTCTCGCGTACGCGAACCGGCTCACTCACGGATCCCCATCGGGGATCTATCGATCGCCCGTAGAGTCGTTGTTCTCTTGTCTCTGTTCCCTGATCTCAGGCACTTGCGCCCGCCTACGCCCGGCTCAGGTACGCGCCCTCGCTTGTGTCCACGCGAATCTTCTCCCCCTCGTTGATGAAGGGAGGCACCTGGACGATCAGCCCCGTCTCGGTCTTTGCCGGCTTCGTCACCGACGACGCAGTCGCCGACTTGAGTCCCGGCTCGGTCTCAACCACCGTCAGCTCCACGAAGCTCGGCAACTCAATGCCCACCGCCTGCCCGTCGTGGTAGCTCACGCGAATCTGCAGGTTCGGCGTCAGATACTCCACCGCGTCACCGAGTGTCGCGCCTTTTAGAACCGTCTGCTCGTAGTCCACAGGATTCATGAAGTAGTAGTCTTCGCCGTCGGCGTAGAGAAACTCCATCGGAGTTTCGTCCACAACCACCTTTTCGATGGCGTCAGCCGAGCGGAAGCGGTGCTCGAACATGGCGCCCGACTTGAGATTGCGCAGCTTGGCCTGGATGAAGGCGCGCAGATTGCCCGGCGTACGGTGTTCCACCTTGAAAACCAGGTGTAGCTGGTCGTTATGTTTAATGATCATGCCCGGGCGAAGTTGTGTGGCGGGAATCGCCATAAAAGTCTTGAAACTCCTTGCTGATGAAAGAATTCTGCCTGTTGGCCTGTCTTCATTTTATCCCAGCCCGCCGCACGTTTACCGCTTCGGTGCGAACGCCGGCTCAACCGAACCGCGCCTCACAGCGACGCAGATAGAGAAGATAGAATGGATGCACGCTGGCAGATGGCCTGAGACTCTTGATTCCCTCGGCTCAGGGCTTGCGCCGTTGGAAAGCCGGGGACCTGGGCGAGTTTGCGCCAGCGCGAAGCCGTAAGGGAGAAAGCACCAGCACATGGCAAATCCAGTTTCGATCTGCGTGATCGGGTCGGGTTATGTGGGGCTTGTGGCGGCGGCCTGCTTTGCCGACATGGGCCACAAGGTGATTTGCGTCGACAACGACGAGGCCAGGGTAAAGCTCCTTTGCCAGGGGGGAGTGCCCATCTTCGAGGCCCATTTGCCCGATCTGCTGGCCCGGCACCGCGGGCGCGGCGTCGACTTCACTACCAATCTGGCCCACGCTGTCGAGAAAAGCGAGGCGGTCTTCATTGCCGTCGGCACGCCCCAGGGCGACAGCGGAGCTGCCGATCTGTCCTATGTCGAGGCCGTTGTCTCCGAAATTGCGCGCAGTATCACCAAGTACAAAGTCATCGTCGAAAAAAGCACGGTCCCGGTCTACACCAATGACTGGATTCGGCGCGTCCTGCACCGCCATGGCGTCGATCCCAGGAATTTCGATGTGGTTTCGAACCCCGAGTTTCTGCGCGAAGGCACCGCCGTTGCCGATTTTCTGCACCCCGACCGAATCGTCATCGGCGCCGGCAATGAACGATCCGCCGAGGTGCTGCGCCGCATCTATGAGCCGCTCACCAGCGGCAGCTACTACGCAAAAAAGAACGCCTTTCCCGGCCAGTGCAGCGAAAAGCGTCCCGCCCACCTGCTGGTCACCACCGCGCAGAGTGCCGAAATTATCAAGCACGCCTCGAATGCCTTTCTCGCCCTCAAGATTTCTTTCATTAATGCAGTGGCCAATCTGGCCGAAGACGTCGACGCGGATATCGAAGACATCGCCGCGGGCATGGGTCTCGACAGCCGCATCGGCCCGCGATTCCTGCGCGCCGGGCTGGGTTACGGAGGCTCGTGCTTTCCCAAGGACGTAGCCGCGTTTCATTGGGTCGCGCAACAACGCGGCATCGATTTCCAGTTGCTTCAGGAAGTGCGCAAAATCAACGAAACCCAGCGCGAGGTCTTCTTCAATAAGCTGCTCTCCGCGCTTTGGACCTTGCGCGGCAAAAAGCTCGCGGCGCTCGGCCTGGCTTTCAAAGGCGACACCGACGATATTCGCGAGTCGCCCGCCATCGACATCATCAGGAAGGCGTTAAGCGCAGGAGCGAAGGTGACCGTTTACGATCCGGCAGCGATGGAGCGCGCCAAAGAAGTCTTTCCGCCCTCCGAGAATGTAAAGTACGCCGGCGACCTTTACCAGGCCGCAAAAGACGCCGACGCAGTGCTGATTCTCACCGACTGGAAAGAGTTTGCGAAGATTGACCTGGCGAGGCTGAATCGGGCTCTCCGTTTTCCCATCGTGATCGACGGCCGCAATCTGTACAAGCCCGAAGAAATGCAGAGGCACGGATTTACCTATGTGAGCGTCGGGCGGTCGGCGAAATACCAGGCGCAGGAAGGCAAGCCCGGGAAGGCCAAAACCTAGCGTTCTGAAGTACGCACGATCCATGCCTCTGTCATCCCAAGCCGAGGCCGCGAAACGGCCGAAACGAAGGAACTGCGGTTGCGTTTCAACTGACTCTCGATTCACCCTGATCTTCTTCTTTTTTGGAGCGTGATTCTTAGCCTATGCAAGTCCTCGTCACCGGCGCTGCCGGATTCCTCGGATCGCACCTTACTGACCGTTTGCTGAGCGATGGCCATTCTGTCCTCGGTGTCGACAACCTCGCCACCGGCGATCTCGAAAACATTGCCCATCTCGCCGGCCATCCGCGCTTCCGGTTTGAGAACCGCGACATTTGCGCCGCCTTCGATCCAGGCGCTGTCGACTATGTATTCAACATGGCATCGCCGGCCAGCCCGCCCGAGTATATGCGCCTGGGCATTGAAACCCTGCGCGCTGGCTCCCTGGGCGTCGAGAACACGCTCGCCATCGCCGAGCGCTCCAAAGCAGGCTACCTCCACGCATCCACTTCCGAGTGCTATGGCGATCCGCTCGTCCATCCCCAGCCCGAGAGCTACTGGGGCAATGTCAACCCCGTCGGCCCGCGCTCGGTCTATGACGAGTCAAAGCGATTTGCCGAGGCCATGGTCATGGCTTACCACCGCTCCCGCGGCGTCAACACCCATCTGGTGCGCATCTTCAACACCTACGGCCCGCGCCTGCATCCCGGCGATGGGCGCGTCATCTCCAACTTCATGATGCAGGCCCTGCGCGGCGAGCCGCTCACCGTCTACGGCGACGGGTGCCAGACGCGCAGCTTCTGTTACGTCGATGACCTCATCGAGGGCATCATCCGCCTGTCGCGATGCGGTGAGCACCTTCCCGTGAATCTGGGCAATCCCGATGAGTTCACGATTCTCGAGTGCGCCGAAGCGGTTCTCGATGTTACGGGTTCAAAGAGCGAGCTCAAATTCGTCGATCTGCCGGTCGACGACCCCATGCGCCGCCGTCCCGACATCACCAAGGCGCGCACGCTGCTCGGCTGGGAGCCTCGCATCCAGCTCAAAGAAGGACTCGCGAAATCCCTCGAGTTTTTCCGAAGCCACGCCGCGCCCGCGGTCCGCGAGTCGGCGGGTTAGCAGGCCCTCCAGGTCAGCCCGCAGTTCGAAGTCGCTGATCGGACGAGGAACCCAGCAGCATCGACTCCGCCAGCTCCAAAACCACCTCGATCGAATCGTCATCCGCCTTCGCCGCACTCTCCTTCCACAGATTTCGCCAGCCATGCACGCCCCATTTCTTCGGAACCAGCAGCGTCGCGTGGCGTCGATGGTCTGCGTCATCTCGCAATCCCTCTTCAAGGTTCGCCGCCAGCACCAGCACGCGGCCGTCTTTCATCCGCCAGGCCCCGACGTTCATCGTCTGCTCGAAATCGATGTCCCGCGCATGAATCCCCTCTGTCTTCGACAGCAGAAAGTTGAGCGCTCCCGCAGTCAATGCGTAGGGAGCGCCGCTGCCACCCATGTTTTCTCGCAACGAAACCCCGTCGCGAAACGTCACTTCCGGCGGATCCCACACCAAAACGTTTTTGTCCCCGCCTTTCAACATGAGCACCGGATTGGCCCCAATCCGATAGAGAACCCTCAGCTCCCCGCTTGCAACCGTTCGACTGAGAATCGTGTAAGTCGCAAATTCTTCCGGCAGATTCTTTACCAGCGTTGAGGCTCCATCGGCAATCCGCGCCTCGTAACTCCTGGGCTCACGGTCAACGGTTTCTGCCGATTCAATTCCCACCAGTCTTTCGATTTCCGCGCCAATTCCTCCATCCGGAGATGCGAAAATCGCCACCGGCCTGCCGCTCCGAATCAGGGCGAGAACTGCTGCGCGCGCATCGTCGCTCATGTGCGAAGGGCATTGAACGATCGGCAAATCCGTCGTAACCTTCCCCAGCCACTCGCTGCGCGTCACTGAAAGCAAGGGAATCGGCCACTTGATCACCGACCCGGCCTGTTCGTCGATCCATTCCTTGATTTCGCGACCGGCAGTTGCATGATCCGCCTGCCATTTCATTGCTTCCCGTGAGTAAACGAGCGTAGGGCCAAACACTTCATCGGTCTCAGCGGAATTCCTCAGCGCTTCTCCCAGGTGCTTCGACAAAAAACTGACGTCCTCCGTTTCCAGCAGTCGCTTTCCCTGGTTGGCCCACGAGATATAGCAGCCCGAAGGCATCCTTAGCCCGCTCGGCGTTTTCACCGCGGCATGCAGATACGCCCAGATGGCCCATCGCAACAGGTCCGGAGCCGTGTGAATCACGTCCCAGTCTTCCCATGCATCAAAAGTTTCCACCAGCGAGTAATGGCGCACCTTCGACTTGGCAAGAATCGCTGCGTGAAGCAAAACAAAACATAATTGATAAGTCCAACCCAGCGTCGGCTGGTTCCAGAAGCTGTTGGCGCGAATTCCAACCTCGTTCCACGATCCCGCCCACGTCTGGTCCACAAAGATATCCAGATAACCCTCGCCTGCCAGCGATTCCAGGTCCAGCCCGTTCGCGCGCCAGTCGCCAACGGCGCTCGCGCCATTCGAATACATCATGACCAGCGCATCGGGATTGGCGATCTTGATGGCTTTCACCAGGGCGCAAACGCTCTCCGTCCATTCCTCGATCGCCTTTGAAGAAGGCTCAAGTCTCCCATACGGCCCGCCGCGCTTATATCCCACTGGCATTCCAAACAGGTCGCGCAGCATCAGGGCATCGAATCCAACCGCGCTCGAAAGCTTTCCCCACTGCGCCGCATACACTTCGTACGCCAGCGCGCCTTCCGCGATTCCGCCAGGGTATGCCGCCGTGGGTTCAAGGTCCGCATGAAACTTTGCATAAGGATCGAAATACCGCGAAGCCGGCTGCTCGCGCGCCTTCGGCGGAACGGGCGTGGCAAACACCTCAGGATGCTTCTGTGCCCAGGGCGCGACCACGCCATAAAAATCGTCATTGGCTGAATTGGTCAACCCGATGCGGAATCCTGCAATGCCGCGTCTCTCCCCCTCCTGCCTTAGCTTTCCCGTCAGCCGCTTCAGATCGCCGTAGGTCCATTCGTCGTAGCCCTGCTGCGGCGCCAGCGCAGTTTGCGCGAAGCGCGCCTTCCACTCGCTCATTCTCTCCGCGGTGGTTCCCGTCAGTTGCCCCGTTTCGGTCACCCATCGCCGCTGCGCACGGCTGCTCGGCAGCGTGATCCGCTGGCCTGGATTTCCCGACCATTCCATGACGCAGCTGATGGTGGCGCCGGCATTCAAAATCAGGCCTCGCCAACCTTGCATCCCCTCAAAGAGAGGAGCATAGCGCTCCCAGAACCGGTCTATATCCTGGTTCATCTGCCCGATCGAAAACCAATAGAGATCCATCTCCAGCCATCGATCGCCCGGAGCCCCGGATCCATCTCGACCTGCTTCCGATTTCGATTTGTCTGCGCCGGTTGGTCCGTCCGGCAATCCGGCCTGCGGCCAGATTTTTCCCAGAGACGCGCCCAGCCCCGCGGCACAGCTCGCCAGCATGATGAAGGCGCGCCTCGTCAAGCTCATCGCTGCTTCCCGGGTTTCCTGGCCGGGCAGTCTCGTTCCCACCAAGCGAGCTTAGCGCGAAATGGCCGATCAGCGTCTCAGCCGGTCGTGGGCTACTTTGAATCTTTGCGTAGAATTAAGCCGAGTATGAGAGAAACCACCCCAACGACAATTTCGATCTGATTATTCAGGGACCATCCAAGGGAGCCGGATTCCCCACCAGTGAAGCCAGGAGAAAAATCCCCCGAGAATCCTGAAACTCCGAAAGCCGCCAATCCACTGCCCAATAGGATCAGGAGCACCGCCAACTTTTTCATGATTTCCTACGACGCTTTGAACGCGCAAAGCGCGGCGATCAATCCCGTTGTCTCGACAGCAAGTCGCACGAAGTTCCATCGGCCCCATCGCCGGATCAAAATCTTGACCACCTGCGGATCCAGGCTCGACGCGCCCGCTCCCCCCGGATCGAGACCGAGCTTCACATTGATCGGTATGAAGATCCCAAACACCATCCCCGCATGTGTAAGCCCGCAAACGCCTGCAACCGCCAGTGCAATCCGCGTCGGAAGGCCCAACACGAATGCGAGAACCAGCGCGATCAGCGCAAACGTATAAAGGCCGGGCACCACCCTGCGCCAAAATCCGAAGACCCGCATCGCATAGGGAGTCGCGACCCATTCGACCACCGATTTCGGAGCCTCCGCGGCTTGCACCGGAAAGATCACCGTCGCGTAGAACAGGTGCCCGCCCCATGCCGCAGCGAAAAACATGGTCAGCAGCCACGACACTGCCTTTGCAAACTCAGTCATATCGAGCGCCCCCAGTCAGGAAATTTTGAGCGCCGCGCCAAGGCAGCCCGCACCGGCGCCTCTGCTAAATATGCGCAGTCTGTCGTCAAAACAGCTCAACAATTCCCGGGGGAATTTTATATTGGATTTGCAACAATTGCCTTCAGCCCTGCGCTTACGGTAGTGGTGCCGTTCGATTTACACAGGCGGCGCGAGCGGTCCTTGGATCGCTTGTGATTCTTTATTTACCAAGCGCCAGCTTTCCCTTGCCGACGACGATGCGAAAGGTGTTATCGTCCAGAGCGGGATTTTGTTCTAACGTTGCGCCAAGCGACAAAGTTAATATTGCAAGCCGCGACGCATCCGCCTTGTTCAACCCGTTGCCGTTTTCTAGCTTAAATTCCAGAAATGACGGGTCGTCCTCCACAAGACCCGGCCCAGGTTTGAGCTCGAATGTCTCTGAGGCTATAGTGACCCGCTTGTTGAATATTTTGACTCCTACTTGGGGGATTTCATCCCGCGAACATTCCTTTGGGATTGGGGCTGACCAGCCAAACCTCGTGAATGCCGCCGCGAGACTTTGCGTAAACAACAGCGTTTCTGAGTCTGCGCTGCCGATACACGCGACTTCTACATTCGCTCTCTTCTCACCTTTTAGCGAATTGAACATAATCGGCAGGAACTTATGGCCAGAGGCGGTCGCGGTAAGAATCAAATCGGTCTCTTCAACTTTTGTGCGCAGTTGGGTCACTAGTTCTTTTATGTGGTTGGCGTCTTCGCTTACCTCTTTCACTCGCTCTTGCGCGAGCCCTGCATTGGCTTCCGCAGCTTTAGACTTGGCATCGGCTTCATCTGCCTTAGAAGAGGCAGCACCGGACTTAGTTTTGGCGTCCCCTGCAATGGTTTTCGCAGAACCAGCTGTGTTCTCCGCATCATGGGCCAATGTGTCCAGAGATCGAATTTTCTGTTCGGATAAGGCGTCATTTCGTTGGCCGTATCTGTACGCAAATATTTCGCATATAACGGCTATTGCAAAGCACAGCAGCCCGATCTTCTCAAGCCATCTGGCAACGTTTTTGTGCTCTTCCGCGAAGTGGGCAGCTACGTCGAACAACACGAGTAATGCAAAGAAAACCAGTGCGGCTGCCTCAAGATTGCTATGCGCGGCTCTAACAGAGTCCAGCGAATTCCAGTCCGGGAGCAATGTCAGATTCGCTATAGTCACATGCGTCCCCCTGCCAGCCTAACCCTGCGGGTTTCGTACGGCACCACTACCAGAATTTTATTGGATTCGCAGAAATTGCCTTCAGCCCGGTACTTACCGCCCGTCAGCCTGGAATGACAGGCGCGTCGCGACACGCCGCACGCTTGGTCGCCTTTCTGCCTGCGCCCGGGCGCAAAGAAAAGGCAGCCCACCCTTTGGGTAGATGGGCCGCCTCGATCGTTTCAAAATAAATATCTCTATCAGTGCTTTGAATCCACAATAATCCGCGCCTTAGGCAGACGCCTGTGATTGCCATCACGAGCGAGCTACCACAAACGGGTCACAGGGCAGCAGACATCCTCCGCGCCGGAAACTCAAACGCATGCTGTCAAGCATCTTCTTCGAAAATTTCTCGCAACCATATTCTGCACAATCTTTTCCCGAGCCGCCCAATTTGCAGAAGATTTCTGCATGTCGCGCAACAATGGAGTCAGCAATTCGTTGAGTCGTAGCATGGCGCCCCGAGTGCGCCTCGGCCGCAATCGCAGCCGGCCGAGTCTCCGTCGAAATTCGTCACCGGAGATTGAATAATCATTCCTTTTTTGAGGAGAAATCGCTGAAATGTACTTTTACGGATCATGTTTGGCCGGAATCGGCCCGCGTTTTGCCGCATTCGGGGCGTTTTTTCCCCCAATTAGCACCGGTTTTCGGCTCGTCTCACGCCCCGGAAGATCAGCCTCGCTCCCTTGCTCCCTAGTCCCTAGCCCCTTGCCCCTAGTCCCTAGCCCCTGGTCCCTAGTCCCTAGTCCCTAGCCCCTAATCCCTAGCCCCTAGTCCCTAGTCCCTTGTTCTCTTGTCACCTGCTTCTCCGTTCCCCGCCTTTCCGTTCCCTTGTTCCCTTGTCACCTTGTCACCTGCCGGGGTCCCCAGCGACAGGTCTTCGTCGCTGGGGTGGCTTGTCACCTGCCTCTCCCCCCACCCCCCATACGAAAAGTGATTCTGTGAAACTGTGAAACTGTGGAGGCCACAACCCAAACCGAATCAGACACTTCCAAAATCTCCGTCACAGTTTCACAGAAACACAGAAACTGTGAAACTGTGGGCCCTTTGCAAACCGTTCATTCCGCAAGGGTTCCATCGCGCTGCCCAAACCGTTATTCGGCCCGGTTTCGAGAATTATGAATAATGTGCGCACGAGCGGCGACTGTGCCGCAATCCTTCAGGGAACTGTTTCGGGTGCGATGGAATCGCAGCGCAAAGATCAGTGCGCTGGCTCGTAAGGTTCGGCGCGCAGCAGGTTGCCGAGAATGTCGCGTTCGTCGGGCGAAAACTGGCTCTGATACCGCGCGGAGTTGAGCACGGTGTCGCGCTGGTCGGGCGGAACGGAGCGCAGATCTTGAAAAGCTCGCTTCACCATGATTTGGCGGTCGGGCGCAAGCGCCATCAAGCGCCGCCCTGCCTGGCGAACCTGGCTCTGCTCCTGCGGCGACATGTGTTCCAGCATTTCGCTGCGCGCCAGCCGCCGCTCGCGCTGCGCTTCAGGCATCTGATTCAAATTGTGCAGCTGCTGCACCAGACGCTGCTGCTGCTCAGGCGGCAGCCGGTTGAAGTTGGGATTGTTCCTCAGCGCCCGCTCCTGCTCCTGAGGCGAAAGCCCCTGGTGCTGATTCAGCCACTGGCCCAGATGTCCGGGCGGCGATGTGTTTGGATTGGCCGGGCGGTTTCCGCCCTGGTATGCCGGGTTTCCGTACGGACCCTGACCATACGGCCGCCCCCCATTTTCAGGATAGGCAGGCCGCTGTCCGCCATTCATCTGCTGATTCTGATATGGCCGCTGGTTTTGATAAGGCCTCTGCTGATTCTGATATGGCCTTTGCTGGTTGTTGTACTGGCGCTGGTCTCGCTTCTCCTGCTTCTGCTCTTGCCTTTGCTCACGCGTTGTCTGCCCTTGTCCGGCAAAACGCGGCTGCCCAGAAGGCTCAGCCTTGCGCTGGCCAAGCGCGCTCAGCGGCAGCAGACACACCGACAGGATCGCAGCGGCCATTGCCGCCGAACGCATGCTTTCCGCGCTCCCAATCCTGTTCACCAGTCATTCTCCCTGCCAACGAGGTCCCTCAGTCTCCACTCTGATTGCTCGAGAGATCCTCCATCTGATCCAGCACCTGCGCATTGCTATCGAGCGTTTGCAGATCGCCCACTACCGCTGCCGACGCGCCCGGCTGTTGAGTCGGCTGCATCCAGTCCGTTACGCCCAGATACGTTCCCCCGCCCACCAGCAGCATCACCGTCAGTGCCATCGCCGCCAGCGGCCGCACATGGAATCCCGACCCGTACGCAACCCGCGCGCGCAAATGAGCCACGGCTCCGGCGAACCACCCGGCCGGGGCAGCTTCGCGCTCCTCGCGCATGCGGGCGCCCAGCCGCGTCATGAAGTAGGGGCTGGCCTCGGGAGCCTCCCAGGCATCGAGAAGATTCATCGTCGCCTTCAACTCTTCGAGCTGCGCCTGGCACTCGCTGCACTCGGCAACGTGCGCCCGAACCTTGACAGGCGCACCCTCAGCGTCGAGCAGCATCTCTGCAAGCTTCTCTTCCATCCCTGCGCAATTGGTCTTCTTCAACTCCATAGCCTGTTACCCCGCAATCCGCCGGTCTTCGGCCGGCATGTCTCGACTTAAACAAAGTCCTTCAGTTTTTCACGCAGTGTCTGGTAGGCGCGAAACAGCAGCGACTTGGTCGCCGACTCGCTCAGTTTCAGCACCTCTCCAATCTGCCGGTAATCCATCCCTTGATACTTGTGCATCAACACAGCCATGCGCTGCCTCTCGGGCAGCGCCATCACGTGCTTGCGAATCGCGGCCATGCGCTCATCGCGCAGCATCCGCTCTTCCACCGAAGGATCGTCGTCGGCCAGGTCCGGCGTCGTCCCCGTCTCCTCGTCCGGCGCGTCCAGATACACCGTTTGCGCGGCCCGTTCGTGCTTGGTGTCGCGCGCATGATTCACGGCTAGGTTGGTCGCGATCCGGTAAAGCCAGGTCGTAAACCGCGCCTCAGCCCGATAGCTGCTCCTGGCACGATAGACGCGCAAGAACACTTCCTGGGCCAGCTCTTCGGCAACTGCATGGTTCCCTACCATCCGGTAGAGAAAATGAATCATCGGCCGATGATATTTTTCCGCGAGATAGGTGAACCCGGCCTCGTCGCCCTCGGCCACCCGCAGCATAATCGCTGCGTCGCTCCCCGGATCCAGCTGTACTCGAACTCCCGCCGGCGCAGCCCCTTGCCCCGCGTCCCCGGCCGCCAACCCCGGACCGTTAAGGACCATGGTCGCCATATCTTCTGGAACCCGATTTGGGCCGGAAGGTTGCGTTTTCTCAGCGGTTTCTGGCCGGCTTTCCGCCCGGGAGCTACCCCTTCCAGGGGAGCTGCCGCCCTGCCCGGGGGACCCCGATCTGGCGAGGATAGAAGGCGTTCCGCGGGTGGGGCCATGGCCGATGCAATTTTCGGCCCGATTCTCGACCCGGCTCACGCGACCCAACTCCGCGATACCGCCCGGCACCGAAACCGGCCCCATCGCCGCCGCCCCTTCGAGGGGCAAAGCACCGGAGAAGCCGCCTTGCAGCCAGCCTTGCCATCGAATTGAGCGCGCTTTCCTCAACATCGCAGATCGAGAACCCTGAAACCTGACCCCTGTCTTCTTGGCCCTAAACCTCTGCTGGTGCTACTCTACCCTACGGGATGGCCGTTGCGGAGCCTTTCCCGTTGCCTGCCGGGTTACCCGGCGGAAACCGTCAGCCCATTCAGAGATGGTCATCCTGAGCGGAGTCCTCGCATCGGACGGAGTCGAAGGACTTGCATTTAGAATCTTCGGCTTATGCAGGAGATCAAGGGCTCGGGAAACTGGCAGCCCACGGGCGCGGGCGATTAGCTCAGTTGGTTAGAGCGCTTCCTTCACACGGAAGAGGTCTGGGGTTCGAGTCCCTAATCGCCCACCATTGCGTCGAGCAGCTCACGGGCTATTCGCTCGCCCGGGGAGCTCCTGCCTAGCGGTGGCCGTCACACAGCAACCGCACTCACCGTTCCCCCCGCCCCCACCGTCACCAGCGCCGACGACACCGTCTTTCCCGCCTCGTCGGTTTGCACTATCGCTTTCACTTCGCGGCCGTTCACATTGAACGTGGCGTGCTGGCCTTCGAACATCGCCCGCCAGATAAATGCCGGTCCGCGCTGATTGGTCACCGTCGTTTTTCGCGGGCCATCGTGCCGCACCGTCACTTCGCAAGCGCGTATCGGCAGGTTGCGCACCTCGGCCCATTCAATCCCAGCGCCCAGTCCCGGCAATGTTCGCACAATTACTTCCACCCAGTCGCCCGCAACCGCTGAGAGCAGGGGCGAGCTGTATTCGAGCCTCACTCCCATGATGCTGGTCACAATGTCGCCGACCCGCGAATACGAAACCTCCGGGTATTCGAGCCGCGCGTGGCTCAGGTCGAGCAAACTGGCGATGGTTGCCTCACCCGGAATCCTGAATCCGCCTGAGGCCGAAGTCACGTCCCAGCGCCAGTCGAGATCGATCTCCGTTTCGGGGCGGCCACACTCCTTCAGCTGGTGGTCTCCGCTCTCACGCGAGTAGTAGCACTGGCCGGCCTTCTTCCACCAGGACGCCTTCATTAGATTTTCGACCGCCGCAGCTTTCTTCAGATACTCGTCGGCCAGTGCCGCATTCATCCGCGCCTGTTCGATGTGTGCGTAGGCCAGATACGCGGCGCGCTGCGCCACCAGCACATCGAATCCGATCACATAGTCGTGATCGCCTTCGTCATAGCCGGGTATGCCACGATTGCGTGGAAACTTGGCCTCGGGATCGAAGATGCCGCGCTGATTGAGGAGCCGCGGCCGGGTCATGATGTGGTCGAGATCGAGCCCCCATCGCTCCACGTAGTCGTTGACCGTGCGGTCGTAGAGATTCAGGAAGATCGGATCCTCAACATAAGCCAGATCGCCGCTCCATACATACATCCTGAAGCAGCAATCGAGCAGATCGAAGTTCGATGGCAGGTTGTACCAGAACGAAGCGTCGTTTTCATAGTCCACCGGCGCAGGCCGGTTGAAGCGGTCGATCTCCCAGTAGCTGCACCAGTCCTTTGAGTCGGAGATATTTTCGGCGAATCGCCGCAGCATGTTCAGGGTGAAGCGGTCGAGGCCGAGAGCATGAGCTCCCAGTGCTTGGTGGCAGGTATCGCGAATGCAGAAACCCTCGCGCCCCGGTTCGACGGCCTCATACCATGGTCCTACCGGGTCTCCGGCGTCGAACGCGTAGGCCATCGCCTGGCTCCTCGCCCACTGAAACACGTCCACGAGCTTGGCGCTCGAAGAATCAATCTCGAGTTTCGACTGCAGTTGTTCCGCGCCGGGCGTCACCTTGCTCACTCCGGTGACCTGCGCCAGGGTTGCGTAGAGCCCAGCACCGGCCAGCCCAAACGACGACAGCATTCTGCAGACATCTCGGCGACTCAGTTTTTTCATGGCGCCATGATAGCTCAGCGCGTCGAGCGGCTATGTGCCGGCCGCTCCCGCGACGCAGCGAGGTATCTTTGCCTTCGAATCATTTCCATTCGTGTAGACTAACGTCACCTCGGCAACATTTCTGTTTTGGAGGCGGCTAGCGTTGCTTTCAACCTCGTCCATTCAGTCGCCGGAAGTGCGGTTGGCGGAAAGCGATGTCCACCTGGACGATCCTGTTTTGCTGGGCGAGTGGTTTCTGGTGGCGTGGGCCGACGAAATCGCGCAATGGCAGAAGGTGGCGCGACGTGCATTGGGGCGCGATCTGTTGTTGTGGAGATCGTCTGAGGGTCTGCGCTGTTGGCTCGATCTGTGCATTCATCGTGGCGCCAAGCTGTCGCTGGGGACGATCCGGGCGGCCGGCGAAAGAGGTGAGTGCCTGGTTTGCCCATACCACGCGTGGGAGTACGCTCCGAGCGGACAGTGCGTGCGAATCCCGGCGCACCCCGGATTTACGCCTCCCGCCAAAGCGCGAGCGCAGGCGTTTACCGCGCTGGAGCGATACGGGGCCGTTTGGGTGTGCATCGGAGAACCGAACGGCGAGCCGCCGAGATTCGCCTTTGCCGAAGCACCGGGATTTCGCACCATCCCTGCCGGGCCTTATATCTTTCGCGCGCTGGGGCCGCGCGTCATCGAGAACGTTCTTGATGTGGCGCATCTCGGGTATGTCCACGCGGGACTACTGGGTGAGCCGGAAAAGCTGGAAGTTGAGGATTACGAAGTTGTGGATGGACCGAGCGGCCCGGAAGCAAAGCAGATTCGCATCTGGCAACCGAATCCCGATGGTACGGGAAAGGGCGCGCTGGTAACGTATCACTACTGGATTGCGGGGCCGCTGACGGCGGGCCTGGAAAAGGTCAGTGGTGAGCGGCGGTTCGCGATCCTGGCGCAGGTGACGCCCCTCGATCATGAATACTCTGCCATGCGAATGCTGATGAGCATCAATCACGGTGATGAGCTCGACGACGCCGAATTACGCGCGTTCCAGGATACGGTTGCTGAGCAGGACCGCGTAGTGGTGGAGTCGCAGCGGCCTGAGCTATTGCCGTTGGATTTGCAGGCAGAGCTGCACCTGCGCTCGGATCGCATGGCGATCGCATATCGCAAATGGCTGCGAAAGATAGGGCTGCGCTATGGCGCAGCGTGAAGACAAGCGATTGTCCTGGTTGACGCCAGGGGATATCGACGGATTCTTTGGTCTCTTCTTCTCCGGTTTTCCCGATCTGCTGCTGATCGTGGGCCTGACTCCAGTATGCGGGCTTTCGACGGAATTTGTAGCGACGCGCGTGCTGCCCGGCGTGGCGGCTTCAGTAGTAGCGGGTAATTTTTTCTATGCCTGGCAGGCGCGCAGGCTGGCGCATCGCACGGGTCGCGATGACGTTACCGCAATCCCATTTGGCGTAAACACGCCGACGATCTTCGCCTACGTTTTTCTGATCATGGGGCCGGTGTACGTGCAGACGGGCTCCGCGATTGCGGCGTGGCAGGCTGGAATCTTTGCCAGTTTCCTGAGCGGCACGGTGCAAACGGCGGGAGCGTTTTGTACCGACTGGTTGCGTCGACACACACCCCGTGCGGCGCTCTTGTGTCCGCTTGCCGGGTTGGCGCTCGCGTATCTGTGTCTGGGCTTCATTTTTGGCGTGGTGGAGCAGGCGGCGATTGCTCTTCTGCCGATGATCGTGCTGTTTGCGTTGTATGGATCGCGGCTGCGGCTACCGGGGCGCATTCCGCCGGCTCTTGTTGCCATCGCAGTGGGCGCCGTGCTTGCGGCTATTCTGCGCGCGACACACATCTACAACGCGCCGCTACCGGCGGCGGTGATGCCCGGGTTGCACTGGCCGCGTGTGGCGAATCCGTTTGCGCTACTGGGGCAGCGAGAGTTGTGGAGTTACTTGCCTGTTATTGTGCCGTTGGCCGCGCTGGACACGCTCGGTTCGCTGCAGATTCTGGAGTCGGTGAAGATTGCCGGGGACGATTACCGGACGACGCCTTCGCTCCTGATGAACGGCTTGGGGACGCTCTGCGCGGCGCTGCTGGGCAGCCCGTTTCCGACCACGCTATATCTTGGTCACTCGTCACACAAGGCGAATGGCGCACGTTCGGGCTATTCGGCGCTGAATGGACTGGTGACCCTCGCACTCTGCATGAGCGGTTTGCTTCCCCTGGTGCTCAGGATTATCCCGCTCGAAGTAGCGGGGCCGGTGATTGTCTGGTTCGGGCTGGTGACGATCGGGCAGGCGTTTGTAGAGGTGCCTCGAAGACAATCGGTTGCAGTAGCACTCGGCTTGATTCCTATTGTTGCCGAGTGGGCGGTGGGAATTGCCAGCGTAGTCGCGCGTGCAGCGGGCAGTTCGCTGGCAGCCGTGATGGGCAAATTGAACGGCCAACTGGCGCTTTCGGGGATGCTCTCGCTCGGACAAGGTGCGCTTCTGACTTCGATGCTGTGGGCCGCGGCCATGGCGCTAATTGTCGACCGCAAGTTTGTGCGCGCCGCGGGATGGGTTGGAGCGGCAGCCGGGCTTTCCGCTATCGGCGTGATTCACGCCTGGCGATTGACGCCGGCAGGCGTTGAGGGCCGCGTCGGATGGTGGGCCGCGCCCGACTTCGCGCTCTCATATGCAGCGGGTGCGGTGGTTCTGCTCATCTGCGCATGGTGGTCGCGGCGCACCGGCACAATACTTGTGGCGCATGAACCTGAGGATCTCGAAGGTTGAATACGGCGCTCGTCCGCCAGAGTAGAATGGCGTCCCCGTCCTTTTCATATATATTGGCGAGGGAGCAAAATCGTGGCGTATTAAGGCCGTTCGTTGGGAAGGGTTTTTGTGCAAACGAGTGCGGCTCATAGCGGCGCGATCGCCGCGAGAAGGTGGATATCGTGAATCGATGGGCTGGAGCATTGGCGATTGTGGCAGCGGCGTTGTCGGCCGCTGCGCGAGGAGAGGTGAAAATGACGACCTGGGGTCATACCGCAGATGGGACCGCGGTCCCGATTTATACACTCACAAGTGGTCAGATTGAGGTTCGCGTGACGGCGTACGGGGCGCACCTGATCAGCGTGAAGGCGCCCGACAAAAAGGGCAAGATGGCAGACGTGGTTCTCGGCTACGACACTTTAGACGGGTACCTGAACGGACCGAAAACATATTTTGGCGCCATTGTGGGGCGCTATGGCAACCGCATCGCATTGGGCAAGTTTACGATCGACGGAAAGACATACCAAATTCCGGTGAATAACGGCACGAATGCGCTCCACGGGGGCCCAAAGGGATTCGATCAGTATGTATGGAAGTCGCGTGAGGTCCCCGATGGCGTGGAGTTTACTTTGGTGAGTCCCGACGGCGACATGGGATTTCCGGGAACGCTGACCACTCATGTGCGTTACACCTTGCACGGCGACACGTTGCGCATCGACTACTCGGCAACGACCGACAAGCCGACGGTACTCAACATCACCAACCACGCGTACTTCAACCTGAGCGGCGATGATTCGACTGACATCCTCGGCGAGAAGATCGAGATCAACGCTGATAAATTCACGCCAACGGATGCGGGCCTGATTCCGACGGGCGAGCTAAAGCCGGTGGCGGGTACGCCCTTGGATTTCCGCAAACCCGAGGCGATTGGAGCGCGCATCAACGACGACTACGAAGCGTTGAAGCTGGCAGGCGGCTACGATCACAACTTTGTCCTGAACGGCGCTCCGGGGAGGCTCCATCTTGCGGCCATCGTTACCGATCCGGTGAGCGGGCGAAAACTGACGGTGGAGACGACCGAACCGGGCGTGCAGTTTTATACAGGGAACTTTCTGGATGGGAGCGCGACCGGGCGACACGGGATCGCCTACAAGAAGAACTGGGCCTTTTGCCTTGAGACGCAGCACTTTCCGGACTCGCCGAACCATGCAAATTTCCCGAGCACGGTTCTGAAGCCCGGAGAGACGATGCACTCGACGACGACGTTTACGTTCGGCGTGGTGGAGTAAGGCAGGGATCCGGGGTCAGGGATCAGGGATCAGAAAGGCGGGCCGCAAGAGAAATCCGTGCACCTGGAGGTGGAGGGAATCGGCAAGAGTAGACGGCGCAAAAACTGACGGATTCCGGAAGCCCGAAAACTCTCCACCTGCAGGTGGAGAAATCGGCGAATTGCTCCACCTGGAATAGCAGGGAAAAATAAAACTGACGGAATTTTTATTCGGCGAAGACTTTTGAGGGGATTTCTCAGCAACGTTTCGGCGTGGGCGGAATCCGATCGAGTCGTTGATTCCGCTTAGCTTATCTGCTTAATTTCCGCCCAACCCGCGAATTACCGTTCAGGAACGGAGCCGGCAAAAATCAGCCGCAGCAGCGTTTTGCGGCGCCCGAAATCTGGCGAGAGGACGACTTACCGGGATCAATCCGAGCG
>Ga0187783_10000626_pt1 | contig 25559 bp, 17 predicted proteins | sample 1015_SJ02_MP02_2_FD_132471 | JGI IMG/M metagenome (GOLD analysis project Ga0187783, IMG submission 132471) | Tropical peat soil microbial communities from peatlands in Department of Meta, Colombia - 1015_SJ02_MP02_20_MG | ecosystem: Environmental > Terrestrial > Soil > Wetlands > Peat | place...
CCGACTGTCGTTCCCGCATCGATCAGGCCGGGATAAACGGTCAGCCCCGTGCCGTCGATGACTGCGGCGTCGGGCGGAATGGGCACACCTGCTCCGACCGACTTGATGATGCCACCCTCGACCAGGACCGCACCGTTTTCGATGGGCGCACCGTCGACGGTAACAATGCGTGCGCTCCGAATGGCGAACGAGCGCGGCTCTCCAACCGGAGGCATTCCTGCCGAAATCGACAGTCCGCTTTGCTCTTGTGCGAATCGGGGGCGAGCGGGTCCGGCCATCGTACCCAGAACCAGAAGAACCGCGACGCAATACCGGAGGCTTTGCTGTTGCATCTCACACTCCGCAGGCGAAGGATTTCGCGCCCAAACCTTTTCGCGAGCCCGCCGATGCTATCGACAGCTTCGGGTCGTGTCAACCGGGCGCGCCCGGGCTGGACGGCACTCGCCGGCCGTGGGTCGGAAGCCGAGGGGGCGGCCTCGGCAAAGCTGACTCGAGACCGCGTAGTGCGATATGCTCCTGTTTCATTTTTTCCCAAGTCTCAATTTCGGGAGGCCCAAGGTGAACGGATCTCGGCGTTGCGCAGTCTTTTCCGTGCTGGTCTTTAGCTTGCCTTTTTTTTCATCGCTCGCGAACGGACAGCAGGCCATGCCCGATCTCTCGCAAGCAATGCGTTGGCGCAATATCGGGCCCTATCGCGGCGGTCGCACCCGTGCCGTAGCGGGCGTGCCCGGCGAGCCCAACGTTTTTTACATCGGCGTGTGCAACGGAGGAGTCTGGAAGAGCGAAAATTACGGCCGCACCTGGGAACCGGTCTTCGACGGTGAGTCGTCGGGATCGATCGGCTCTCTGTTTGTCGCGCCATCGGATCCGAACATTGTTTATGCGGGCAGCGGCGAAGGGCTGCACCGCCCCGATCTTTCGATTGGAGATGGGATCTATAAATCGACCGACGCCGGACGGACGTGGAGGCATCTCGGGCTGCGCGACGGCCAACAGATTCCCGGTCTGGCCGTTGATCCTCACGATCCGGGTCGCCTCTTCGCGGCGGTGGCCGGACATCCCTACGGTCCGAACAACGAGCGCGGCATCTTCCGCTCGACCGACGGTGGACAAACCTTCGAGAAGGTCCTCTACAAGGACGAATACACGGGCGGCGACGATGTCGTGATCGATCCGGCCAATCCTCAGGTTGTGTACGCCACCCTGTGGCAGTCGCAAGAGGGACCGTGGGAAAACGGTGCTTGGAACGGCACGAACGGCGGCATCTTTAAATCGACCGATGGGGGATCCACCTGGCAGAAACTTACTGGCGGGCTTCCCGAAGGGGTGACCCAGGCCCATCTGGCGATTTCCATGAGCAATCCCCAGATTCTCTTCGCGTCTGTGGCCACTCCGCGCGAGGTCGAGCTCTATCGCTCCGAAGACGGAGGCCAGAGCTGGACGGCGGCTACGAGCGACCGACGCCCGGCGGGAAGAATCGGCGGCGGTGATCTGCCCGTGCCTGGAATCGACCCGCAGAACCCTCAAGTCATTTACGTGACGAGCGTCGTGACCTGGAAATCGACCGACGGCGGGAAGACCTGGGTGGGGCTGCGCGGTGCTCCGGGCGGCGACGACTACCAGAACATCTGGATCAACCCGAACCACCCGGAAATCATCCTGCTCGCAAGCGATCAGGGCGCCATTGTCACGGTGGACGGCGGAGAGACTTGGAGTTCCTGGTATAACCAGTCCACGGCGCAGATGTACCACGTCAGTGCCGATAACGCCTTCCCTTACCGTCTCTGCAGCGGACAGCAGGAGAGTGGATCGGCCTGCATTGCAAGCCGCGGCAGCGACGGCCAGATCACGATTAGGGACTGGCACCCCGTGGCGGCGGAGGAATACGGCTACGCCGTCCCGGATCCGCTTGATCCGGACATCGTTTATGGGGGAAAGCTCACGCGTTACGATCGGCGCACGACCCAAGCCCAGAACATCATGCCGAAACCGTTCCGTTCCAAGGATTTTCGGGTATTGCGCACCGCGCCCATCGTGTTTTCACCCGAGAATCCGCACATTCTCTACTTTGCCGCAAACACGCTCTGGAAGACGGCCGACGGAGGCAACTCCTGGCAGCAAATCAGCCCGGACCTTGCGCGCAAAACTTATAAGGTGCCCCCAAGTGTGGGCAAATATCGTAGTGAGCCCTCCGCGCAACCGACCGAGAGAGGCGTGATCTATGCGGTCGCGCCCTCGCCGCTCGACCCGAACCGCATTTGGGCGGGGACCGACGATGGGCAGATCGACCTAACGATCGACGGCGGCGCGCACTGGACCAGCGTGACGCCGCCGGACCTCATGCCCTTCGAGAAAGTCTCCATCATTGAGGCCGGCCATTTCGATGCGCAGACCGCGTACGCTGCGGTTAACACCCTGCGCCTCGATGATCTCCGCCCGCACATTCTCCGCACGCGCAATGGCGGCAAGACCTGGACCGAGATCGTGAACGGAATCCCGGAAAACGAGAACGTGAACGTGGTGCGAGAAGATCCCAAGCGCAAAGGGCTGCTGTTCGCCGGCACGGAAGAGGCCGTGTATGTCTCATTTGACGACGGCGATCATTGGCAATCCTTGCGTTTGAACATGCCGGCCACGTCGATGCGCGATCTCCTAATCAAGAACGACGATCTCGCCGTGGCGACGCATGGGCGGGGTTTCTGGATTCTCGATGACATTACGCCCCTACGCCAACTCACTGCGCAGGTGACCTCGAGCCAGGCTTACCTTTTTAGCCCGGAGGTTGCTTACCGCGTGCGCTGGGATACAAACCCGGACACCCCGCTGCCGCCGGATTTTCCCGCAGGTCAGAATCCCCCCGACGGCGCCGTCATCAACTACTATCTCGCGGCAACAACGAGCGGGCCTATTACGCTCGAGATCGAGGACAGCGCGGGCAAAATCGTTCGGCGATGGTCGAGCGCCGACCAGCCGCAGCCGATCCCTCCCGACCTGGGCATCCCGACCTATTGGGTGCGGCCTGCACAAGTGCTTTCGGGCACCGCGGGGATGCATCGTTTCCTGTGGGACCTGCACTACGCTCGGGTTCCCGGAATGGCTCCTTCCTACCCCATTGCGGCCGTGCCGCACAGCACCGCCCCGCAACCTACCTCCCCTTGGGCCATGCCGGGCGAATACAGGGTAGTTCTGACCGCGGAGGACAAGAAATACACGCAGCCCCTTACGGTGAAAATGGATCCGCGCGTGAAGACCTCCCTGCTCGGGCTCAAGCGGCAGTTCACCGAATCCATGGAACTTTACGAGCGGCTCCTGAACGTCTCGCCGGCGTTTGACCAGGCGGTTGAGCTGCGCAAGCAACTCGCCGAGGTGAAAAACCACTCGCAAGGCGAATTACTGGATGCCGTGAACCATCTCGACGAGAAACTACAGGGATTAGCGGGTGCCGAACGGGGATTTCCGGGCGCCGCGGAAGCCGCGCCTTCGCTCGGCGGCATGCGCATGCGCCTGCTGATGCTCATGAACGTGTTCCAGGAAGCAGACGTTACGCCAACCAGCCAGGCCTCGATGGCCGCCTCCGAGCTGGCCAGGGAAGTACCGGCGGTTATGGAAAGCTGGGCGTCCGTGAAGACCCATGACATTCCGGCGCTGAATGCCCAGCTGCGGGCAGCGAACGTGCCGGAGGTGAAGCTGGAATCAAATCCGCCGGGCCAGGGATTCGACGAAGACCAAGAATAAGGCCGAGTGCGGGAGGAAAGCCTTCGCACCTCCTCCCTTCCGGCTAGCTGCCCTGGATTTGTCGGATGAGCCGCTCGAGATAGATCTTTTCCTTCTTAACGTCCTCCGCCTGCTGCGGGCCTGAGATTTCGCGCTCGATCGTGATCGCGCCCGTGTACCCGAACTTGTGCAGCCGGTTGAGCACCTGGAGGAAATCAACATGTCCGGTGCCGATCAAGACCTCTTCGCCGAGTTTCATCGGGTCGGTCGGAAACAAACCGTCTTTCGCGTGAACGCTCCGGACGTGCGGGCCGATGGTCTCCGCTGCATCGACTGGGTTTGCCTTACCGTAGAGGATCAGATTGGCGGTGTCGAAGCCGATCCCGAGATTCTCCTGGCCGACATCTTCTAGGGCTCGCAGAAGCGTCGTCGGGGTTTCCTGCCCGGTTTCCATCAGAAAATCCTGGCCGTTCGACGCGCAGTATCGGGCGACTTCGCGAATGGCGTCAACGGCCTCGCGGTAAAGCGCATCGCGGGGATTCTCGGGAAGGAACCCGCAATGCGTCTGCACACGCGGGATGCCCAGCATTTTCCCGAAATCCGAGGTTTGCCTGAGCGCGTCCATGCGTGCGGCGCGCGTCTCGCGAGGGACGAGCCCGATGGTCGACGGCCCGTCGAGAAAGTCCCATACCAGGCGCCCGGGGCCGACAACCTCAACGCTGGTCGCCACGATCCCGTATTTTTCGAGCAGCCCGCCAAGCTCCTGGGCAAGTTCGGGAGTGAAATGGCCGATATAGCCGTCGAGCGAGAGAAAGCAATTGGAGAGCCCGAGCTGTTTGACGCGCGCGATGGCCGCTTCGGCGCCGCCCGCTGGCTGGATCATCAGACCGAGGGCCATGGGAGGCAGACTGCGCTGCGCGTCGACGGAACCGGGAAACGACCCTTCCGAGGATCGGCATCGAGATCGCGAGCGGGCGAGCGCCGCGGATGGAAGGATTGCCGCGCTCACGGCCGCTTCCAGAAATTCTCTTCTACGCATTCTTTACCTCCAGTCGACCGTTTTCTCCGGGAACTCGGAGAGATGCCGTTGCTCAACCTGCCGTGCCCGGAAGAGGAACAGCGATCTCTACCACTGGCCATCCCGGTCTTCTGCTGATTCCCGGCGCGAGAGCTCTTCCCCGCTAACGATGGCAAGCCGCCGGAACAGTGCTTCCGCCTCGATTTCCCTCTGATCGCGCGGCAGATGGAGGAGCTGCTCGAGGGCGGATTCGAGGCCCTCGAGTGCCTGCGCGGGTGTAATCGTCGCCAGGTGCGCGAAGAGCAATTTGTGGGCCTGTTTGCGTTCCATGACCTCGAGCCCATCCAATATCTGGCGGTGCGATGTCCCCTCCCAGATCGCGAGAATCATGGCTTCCCGCAACCAGCGTTCGGCTCCAAACTCGCCGAGGACGCCCAAGCCACCGTGAACCTCCATGGCCCATTTCGCGGTGTCGACGGCAAGCTCGGCCGTCCAGTATTTCGCCAGATGGGCAACCAAGCGGAACAGATGATAACGGTCGGAATAGGGCGGCCGCTCGGCCCGCACCTGATCGAGCAGACGGACCGATTCCCAGGCCAACGCGAACGCCCATTCAAGCGACTGGAAGCGCCGTTCGAACTGATGTCGAAGCAGGGCGTGGTCCACAACCAGCTTGCCAAAGGCGGTGCGGCGCTCCGCATAGGCCAGGGCATCAGCCATGGCTCGCTGGGCCAGCGCCACGCTTACCACACTGTTGGCCACACGCGAAAGATTCAAAATCTCGAGGATCAGATAGATTCCCGACTCAGGCGACCCGACCAGGTACCCCTCACTGTCCCTCAGTTCGATTTCTCCGGTAGGCACCGACCGAGTCGCAATCTTGTCTTTCAGCCGGCGGACGGTGCGGTTGAGGCTCCCGTCTTGACGATAGCGAGGCACAAGGAACAGCGCGAGCCCGCGCACGCCTGCGGGAGCTCCCTCCGGACGTGCCGCCACAACCGCCAATTCAGCCGAGACGTTGCTTGCGAAATACTTGTCCCCCGCGAGCAACCAGTGATCCCCCCTGCGGCGGGCGACCGTTTTTACACCAGCACCTAGGTCCGATCCACCATCAATCTCGGTCATCCATGTGGCTCCCTGCCAGACCGAATCGTCCTTGCGCAGGAGCGCAGGCAAGAACTGCGCCTGGAGTTCGCCGCTTCCATATTTGGCGAGAGCAAAGGCCGTGCCGAGGGAAACCGTGTAGGGGCAGCAAATGCCAGGATCGTAGAACGCGATCGTGTACATCAGCAGGTAGGTCGGGATGAGCGAGTCTTCCTCGAACGCCCGCCAGACGACGCCGGAGCGGTAACCCTTTCCTAACATGGCCTGGTACTCGCTCGAGTAGAGGATCCGGTCGACACGCCTGCCCGCCGAGTCAAACATTTGCATCCAAGGTGTTCCGGCCCGATCGATCGCCGATGAAATGGATATCCCCGCCGTCCTCCACCACTCCTGCTCGGCGGCGAGCAGCTCAGGGCGCGGAATCGAGGGAAGCCTACGCTTGAGAAACACTAGAGGAGAACGGAGGTCGTCCAGAAACGCCATGCGACCGCATGTTATCACGGCAAAACGCGCCGTTCTGATTCCGCTCACCCCGCGCTTCGACCGAGGCTCGATCGGCACGACGCCCGCCGAGCCTCCGCGTGGCAGGGAATCCCGGGCCGGGGGGCCATTTGCAGATGACGGCGCGATGCCATTCGGTATAATCGCCTGCGCTGACCGGAATCGACACCACTCTGTTCGCGTTGCGCCGGGTCAACACTCGGATTCAATCAACGATGTTTGAACCAAGCGCCAAGATGAAGGATCTCGAGCGTCGTCTGCAGGCCTTTCTCGACGAGCATATCTATCCGAACGAGCGCCGCCATCAGGAGGAGATCCGACAGGACCCCTGGCAACCGTCGCGGGTTGTGGAAGAGCTGAAACCGAAAGCGCGCGCAGAGGGACTCTGGAATCTCTTCCTGCCCAATGACCCGAACGGGGCAGGCCTGACGAACCTCGAGTACGCGCCGCTGTGCGAGTTGATGGGCCGCTCGGAATTCGCTCCCGAGGTATTCAACTGCTCGGCGCCCGATACCGGCAACATGGAAGTGCTGGCCCGCTATGGCACTCCGGAACAGAGGGAGCGCTGGCTGAAACCTCTGCTGGCCGGGGAGATTCGCTCCTGTTTTGCGATGACCGAACCGGCTGTGGCCTCTTCGGACGCGACAAACATCGACGCCAGCATCATTCGAGACGGCAGCGAGTACGTGATCAACGGACGCAAGTGGTGGATTTCCGGCGCTGGTGACCCGCGCTGCCAAATCGCCATCTTCATGGGTAAGACCGATCGGCAAGCGCCCGCTCACAGCCAGCAGTCCATGATCCTGGTGCCCATGAATTCCCCAGGGGTCGAGATCGAGCGTCTGCTGTCCGTATTCGGCTACAACCACGCTCCCCACGGACATGCCGAAATCAGTTTTCGAAACGTGCGGGTTCCGCTCTCGAATATTTTGCTGGGCGAAGGGCGCGGCTTTGAGATTGCACAGGGACGTCTGGGCCCGGGACGAATTCATCACGCCATGCGCTCGATTGGCGTGGCCGAGCGCGCGCTCGAGATCCTGTGCAAGCGAGTCGGGTCGCGGGTCGCGTTCGGAAAACCGCTCGCCGACCAAGGCACGATACGCGCGGACATCGCCAGGTCGCGAATGGAAATCGAGCAAGCCCGGCTGCTCACGCTCAAGGCGGCGCACTTGATGGATACGGTCGGAAACAAGGCGGCGCGAGCGGAAATCGCCATGATCAAGGTCGTGGCCCCCAACGTGGCGCTGCGCGTGATCGATCGAGCGATTCAGGCCCACGGCGGCGCCGGCGTGTCCCAGGACACCTTTCTTGCCGCCGCCTGGGCCAGTGTCCGCACGCTCCGGTTGGCAGATGGTCCGGACGAGGTGCACGTCGAGGCGATTGCCAGGCAGGAGCTCTCAAAATGGAAGAAGGAGAACAGGCCGCTGAGCCCGTAGCCCGGCGTATGCCGATCCGGGTGATTGCATCTCTTCGAGCGCTGAAGGACCTGGTTGGTTGTGAGATCGGAGTAACGGACTGGTTCACGGTGAGCCAGGAACGTATCGCGCAGTTCGCCGAAGCGACCGAAGACCGGCAGTGGATTCACCTGGATCGCGAGCGGGCCGCGCGGGAATCCCCCTACGGGGCCACGATTGCACACGGGTTCCTCACGCTCTCCTTGTTGAGCAACTTTCTGAAGCAGGCCATCCAGATTCGCGGCGTGCGGATGGGCATCAACTACGGGCTCGATCGAGTGCGCTTCCCGTCCGCCGTTCGCTCCGGATCCCGTATCCGGGCCCGCCTGAGTTTAAATTCCGTCCTGGATTCAGAGGGCGCAACCGACGCGCGATTCTCCTTCACAGTCGAGTGCGAGGGCGCTCAAAAACCGTGTTGCGTGGCGCAGTGGATCGTCCGCTACTACCGAGATTGAGAGGATGGTCAGATCGATTGCGTCTCGATGGCCTGGCAGGCCGCGCGCACGAGGGTTTGGGCCACCTCGGCCAAGGCCGCAAATCGCGGGTCCTTCGTGAGCCCTTGCCGATAACGGTAGTAAATCTGCTGGACGATGACTGCAACTTTGAACCGCGCAAACACCACGTAGAAAAGGATACGGGAAACATCTCGGCCGGACGCGGCGGCGTAACGCTCGACGAGCTCAGCGCGAGTGAGGCTGCCGGGATAGGTCGAGGGGCACCAGCGAATCCTCTGCAGCTCCTCCCGGTCGTGGGGATCAACCCAATAGGCCAATGCCGTACCGAGGTCCGAGAGCGGGTCCCCGATTGTGCACATTTCCCAGTCCAGTACGCCAACAATTCTGGTGATGTCGGCAGGATCAAGGACGAGGTTGTCGTACTTGTAGTCGTTGTGAATCAGCGCGCCGGAGGTCGTCGAAGGAGTGTTGGCCATCATCCAGCTTGAAATCCGCTCGACCTCCGCGAGCTCGTGCGTTTTCGAGCCTTGATAGCGCTCGATCCAACCGCGGACCTGGCGCTCGAGATAGCCCGGCACCCTCCCGAGCCCGCCGAGTCCCAGGGAGTCGAAATCGAGGGCGTGCAGGCCAACCAGGTTGTCGATAAGAGATTCGCTTAGGCGGCGGGCGGTGCGGAAGGAAAAACCGAGGCCGACAGGCGGATCTCGCCGGATGATGACGCCGCGAATCGGCTCCATCAGGTAGAAGGGCGCGCCGAGCACCGATTCATCGTCGCAATAGAGAAGCGCCTTGGGAGCCAGGGGATAGGCGGAGTGCAATTTGGAGAGAACGCGGTACTCGCGCCCCATATCGTGGGCCGTTTTGACCCTGCTTCCGAAGGGCGGCCTGCGCAAGATGAACTCGCGGGAACCGAGGCGCACGAGATAGGTGAGATTAGAGTGCCCGCTGGGGAATTGCTCCATGCTGACGGCTCCGGAAGATTCGGGAAAATGGCGGGCTAAGAACGGGGCGAGACGGGTGAGATCGAGCTCCTCGCCAGCCCGTACGCCTTGTGCACGATCGAGGAAATCAGGCATACCGGTCGGCGCTTTGCCTCTGCCGAATTTACTCGGCCTTCCGCCAAAGTGGCGCAGCGAAGAATTCTCGTTCCATTATTTCAAGCCAACTACCGCGAATTTCCATGAACCATCGCTCTGCCGTTTCAGCAAACGCATGCCTTGGGTTCTTGGAACACTGACCGGACTCTCCTTCGCAGACATCTGGTACGTCGCCTCGACATAGCCCACTTCAATCGCCCAGCCATCCACGATTGCGATTTGGGCACTCTTATAGTCGGGTACGTACCTCAAGACCTTGAAGCCGGGGTAGTCGGCCTTGAATTTCGCATACATCTCTTTCATCGCTTTCAGCCCCACCACCGGTCCGTTCGGTCCATCGACTTTTATGCAATCGTCAGACCAAAGCTGGTCCAGATAGACCGGGTCTTGCTGGAGTGTGGCCTCAAGGTCTGCTTGATGGAGTCTTTCGATGGCCGTCAAGTCTGCGCTATGCGCACCCCTTTGCTGAAAACTGCCCATGGAGGTCCACGCGAAGTAGCCAACAGCGAGTCCCCCTAGAAACGCCACAGCTATGGCAATCGATCTCATCGGTCCTCCCCTGGACTCACTTGTCTCGCCCAGACAGCGGTTTGTCAAACTAGGCACTCGGGAAACTCCCACCGACGTGCCCTGCCTTTGCCTATAGAGGAGTACCCCGCCGCGGGTACCTTTACTCTCGGAGCGCATCAGAGGCGTCGTACAGCTCGCGGATGAACGAGACCACAACAAGCGTATGGCGCCCTAGGCCATCGCACGCTGGTCGCGGGTGAAATTCGCGAAGCTCTCACCTCGTTCGGCCAAACGCTCGAGCAAAGGCGCGGGTTGCCAGAGCTCTCCGTGCTCGTTTAGGAACTCGCGGACGCGGTCGCGGACGACTTTTAAACCGACCGTGTCGGCATACCACATGGGGCCGCCGCGATAGGACGGGAAGCCATAGCCGTTGATGTAGATGATGTCGATATCGCCCGCACGCAGTGCCAATCCCTCCTCGAGGATCCGCGCTCCTTCGTTCACCAGCGCATACACGCAGCGGTCCACGATTTCTTCGGCCGAGATCTCCCGCTGCGGAATGCCGGCCTCGGCCGCCCATTGGCGCACCAAGCGCGCGACCTCGGGGTCCGGAATAGGCCGGCGCTTCGCGTCATACCGATACCATCCCGCCCCGGTCTTTTGTCCAAAACGGCCCAGTTCGCATAGCCGGTCGTGAGCCATCGGTTGCCGGACTCCCGGCTTCTCGAGATGCCGATACTCTTGGCGAATGCGCCAGCCGACGTCAAGGCCGGCCAGGTCTCCCACCGCCAGAGGGCCCATGGCCATCCCAAAGCCCAAGAGCGCTTGGTCAACCGCTTCGATTCCGGCACCCTCTTCTACCAGAAAAACAGCTTCACGAACGTAAGGATGGAACATGCGGTTGCCGACGAAACCGCGACCGTTGCCGACCAGTACGCCGACCTTTCCGAGTTTTTTCGAAAGGTCGAAGGCCGTCCGGATTACCTCCTTGCTCGTTCTGCGGCCTCGCACGATTTCGAGCAGGCGCATCAGATTCGCCGGGCTGAAGAAATGTGTACCGAGGACAAATTCGGGGCGCGACGTCGAGGCCGCAATTTCGTCGATACTGAGTGTAGAGGTATTGCTGGCCAGAATGGCCCCCGCTTTCGCAACGCGATCGAGTTCAGCAAACACCTGTTTCTTGAGCGCCATGCTTTCAAACACGGCCTCGATCACGATGTCAGCTTCCCGGAAGCCTTCGTAATCGAGCGTCGGGCGGATCAAGGCGAGTCGCTCATTGACGAACGGTTGCCCGAATCGGCCTCGGGCCACAGAGCTCGCGTAATTTCTTTCGACGTTGGCGAGCCCGCGATCGAGGGCGGCTTGATCGGCGTCCTTCAGAAGCACCGGTATGCCGGCATTGGCGAGGACCATGGCAATTCCGCCACCCATGGTGCCCGCCCCCACAACTCCTGCGCGACGAATGGGGATGGTTGCCGTTTCCTTGGGTATATCGGGAATTTTGGCCGCTTCGCGCTCGCTGAAGAACACGTGTACGAGCGCTTTCGATTGCTCGGAGTGAAGGCATTCGAAGAAAAGCCGGCGCTCGAACCGGCAACCCTCCTCGAAGGGGAGCTTGGTCGCGGCTTCCACGGCATCGATAGCTGCCAGCGGAGCGATCAGGCCCCGCTGCCTGGTGCGGGCGGTTTGGCGAGCGGCGGAAAAGATCGCGGAATTCTCCTCCGCATAGCCGAGCTTTTCGTTGCGGTCGCGGGTCCTTCGGGGCGGGTTGTCCCGGACTTCGGTTGCAAAGGCCACGGCCCCGATCAGTAAGTCCCCTTCAATCACGCGATCGAGGATGCCCAGTTCGAAAGCCTCCGTAGCTCGGATCGGATGGCCTTCGGCGCACATGGCGACCGCCTTGGCCACTCCGGCAAGACGGGGCAGCCGTTGCGTTCCGTGGGCGCCCGGAATGAGGCCCAGCTTGACTTCGGGCTGCCCCAGCTCGGCGCTCGGCAGGGCGAGGCGGTAATGCCCGGCCATGGCCAGTTCCAGGCCGCCGCCAAGGGCACTGCCGTGGATGGCCATAACCAGCGGTTTTTGCGAGTTCTCGATCAGGGTCAGCAGCTCGGGAAAACTCGCCGTGCCGCGCCCCTCGCCCGACCTCATCTTCGAGAACTCTCGAATATCAGCCCCGGAAACGAACGTGCGCCCGGCACCTAGCAGTACGGCCGCGCGGATCGAGTCGTCGTGGTTGACCTGCTCGATCGCTCGCGCAATGCCCTCCGGCACGCCGGGGCTCAAGGCGTTCACGGGCGGATTGTTGATCGTGATTACGGCAATGTCACCTTGCCTGCTGACTTCGACCAGATCACTCATCGCGCCTCTCGCGCAAACTTTCTTTCAGCCGCTCCCGAAAATCGGCGCTGACACCTAAGCACGCCTTACGTCGACGGCCCCGGGGGCCCGGCCTTCGCCGAACCCGGCGGTTGACCATATCTGTTGCGCAGCTCGCGCTTCAGAATCTTTCCTGTACCGGTCTTGGGCAGCCGATCCAGAAACTCAATCGAATGCGGGCACTTGTAATGGCTAAGGCGCGACCGGCAGAACTCGAGCAACTCCAACTCACTCGCCTTGGCGCCCGGCTTCAGCACGACCAGGGCTTTGGGAACCTCGCCCCATCTCGAATCCGCCACGGGAATCACCGCAAGTTCAAGGACCGCGGGATGGGCGTCCAGAGCCTTCTCGACTTCGAGTGAGGAGATGTTTTCGCCGCCGGAGACGATGATGTCTTTTTGCCGGTCGACGATCAGTAGATAGCCATCTTCGTTCCATGTGGCCATGTCGCCGGTATGGAACCAGCCTCCCCGCAGCGCTGCGGCGGAGGCCTCCGGCTGCTGCCAATATCCGAGCATCACCCCGTCGCTGCGGGTCACGACTTCACCCACACTTCGGCCGTCCCGCGGCACGTCCTGATCGCCTGCGTCGACGACGCGTACCTCGACGCCGGGAACTGCGTAGCCCGTGCTGGCCTGGCGCACGAAACGGTCCTCGTCGGCCCAGCCGAGCCCCGGCTTCATCGGTGAGATGGTCAGCACGGGCGCCGTCTCGGTCAGGCCATACCCGGAGAAACACGTGCATCCCAACTTTTCCTCGACTTCGCGCACCAGCGTCGGAGAGGAGGCTGCGCCCCCAATGGTCACGCGTTTCAGGCTGCTCAAGTCGTATTTTGGGCGCTCGGGGCAATTCACGAGCGCGGTGGCCATGGTGGGCACCAGGCTGCAGTATTCCGCCCGCTCTTGCTCGATCAACCGAAAAACTTCCGCGGGATCGAAACGCGGAAGCATCACATGCTTGCCGCCCAGAAGGGTTAGAAAATGCGCCACGCCCCAACCGTTCGCGTGAAACAGCGGAATCGTATGCAGTTCGACGGCGCCAACATCGGTATGGAGCGCCAGCGACGTTTGCAGCGCGTGAAGATAAACGTTCCGATGCGTCAGCATGACGCCTTTCGGATTGGCGCTCGTGCCGCTCGTATAGAAGAGCTCCGCAATCGCGTTCTCATCGAAATCGGTGACCTCGGCCCGAAACGGCTCCGCCTCGGAGAGCAACCGTTCGTAATTTTTGAGCGCAAGCCAGCCTGCTTCGGGCGCGGCGTCCAAAATATAAAAGGATGCGATGTGAGCCGCATCCCGTCGGAAGGAGTCCACCAATCCGAGGAATTGCTGCTCGAGGAACAGCGTCTTGGCCCCCGAGTCGTTCAAAACATAGGCGAGTTCGCCGGCCGCCAGGCGGATATTGAGCGGCAGCAGCACGCCGCCGGCTTCGAGAACCCCGTAGTAGGCTTCCAGAAGACGATGGCAGTTCCCGCTCAGGAATGCGATGCGCTCGCCCGGCTGGACCCCAGATCGCCGCAATGCGCCGGCGAGCCGTGCGACGCGCTCGGCGAATTGAGCGTAAGTAAAACGCTCACTCCGGCAGACCACGGCCGTGCTGGCCGGATATTGTTGCTGCGCGTAACGCAAGAAACGAATGGGAGTCAGCGGAAGATTCATCTCACCAGGCTCGCTTCAGCACGCCGATTGGCCTCCGTCCACCACCAGAACATGCCCGGTCAGGAAATCCGAGGCTGCCGACACGAGGAAGATGGCGGCTGCTTTCAAATCCCGTCCATTTCCGAAGCGGCCAGGAGGAATCCGCTTGCGCAGAGCCTCCTGGTTTCCTTCGATGACCATGCCGGACATGTTTGTGGAGAACCAAGCGGGAGCGATGGCGTTGACGTGAACGTTGTGCACGGCCCACCTGCAGGCCAGGTCTTTCCTAAGCGTGATTACCCAGCCCTTGCTCGCGTGATGTCCGGTGGCCTGAAATTCCCGTACGGCGCCGCGCAATCCCGCAATCGATGCAATGTTGATGATCTTTCTGTCGTGCTGGCCCTCGATCTTGCCCGGCCTGCAAGACCCGCGTCCACCATTCCGCTTCATCCTCAGAACATAAAGCGGAGGCCCAGCTGGATTTCCCTTTTCGGAAAATCCGAGGTGAAGGCAAGTGGAGTGCTCGGCGTGACGGAGGTGAAGTTGGGAACGATGCCATGTACGTTGAACGTCGTGAACCCGGGCTGGAAACCGAAAAGCGGACTGACTTCGTTATTGACGCTGGCATAGTTCGTGTGATTCGCAATGTTGAATCCTTCGGCGGTGAACTCGACGCTGGCCGTTTCCCCGAGTTTGTGCCGCCAGGTCAAGCGCATATCGAAGTCCGTGTAATCGGGGCCAAGGCCTGTGTCGCGAGGAGCTCCAATCGGACGTTCATTCGTCGTGTGATTGTCGCCGTTGACCTCGCCGCCAGCCAGCAGGTTGAAGGGAAGCCCGCTGTGATAGCTGAAGATTGGAGACAGCTCAAAACCCGACAGGATCGGACTCTGCTGCCAGGGGCTATCGAAGACACCTGCCAGAACAACCTTGTGACGCTCGTCGAACTCCGACAGGCCGCGGTCGAGGCCGAGGTCGGTCGGATCTTGCGGGCCGTAGTCGGAATTGAAATCGGTCGTGGTGTCAAACGCCTTGCTGAACGTGTAGTTCCCGAACAGCGTGAACCGGTCGCTGAAGCGCTTCTTGGCTTCCAGAATCAAGCCTTCGTAGAGAGCCGAGGCCGCCGAGGTGTACTGATTGTTCTGAATGATCAGCGGGTTCACGAAACAGGCAAAGGGATTCGGGGCGCACGGCAAGCCTTCCGTTCCGCCCAGCGGATCGGTCGCCGCCGACGTGTTCCAGTTTCGGTAGGAGACCGTCTGGCCATTGGCGAGGGTTACCGTGCTCATGGGCGTGGTGGGAAGAAGATTTGTATCGATGGCCACCGGCAGCCGCGAGGTGTGAGAGTAAATCCCGCTGATTCCCGCCGAAAAGCTCGGGGTGATCTCGCGTTCGATCCCCAACGAGGCCTGCTGGGAGGAGGGCGGCCTGTAGTTTGGGGGATTGCTGAAGAGCACGGTGAGCGGCGAAATCTGCCCGCTGTTTTGGACAAAGATCCCGAACGGAGCGACAGCGGCTGGCGTGATGCAGGCTTGATTGCCCGCGGCCGGCTGGGTGCACCCGATCAACCCTTGAGCGAAAAGCCCCTGAAATACCTGCGCCGAAGTCTTGAGGAAAGGAAGGGGCGTTGGCGTAAGCGGGTCGACATAGATCGAAATGAACCTGTTGCAGGGACTCGCTCCGCTGCCGGGCACGATCACCCCTGCGGGGCCAAACGCCGTCACTCCGATGCCGCAGGTGGCGACGAGATTGTCGACCTGGTCGGGAACCTGCGATGTGTTGTGCTGGTTCTCGACCGCGGTGCGGTTCCCGTTGAGCGCGCCGAGACTCAGATCGACTTGCGGGATCTGGGCGTCGATCGGACCGTAGAAAATTCCATATCCGCCGCGCACCACGGTCTTGTGGTCCTTGAACGGATCCCAGGCAAAAGCAAGGCGTGGCGCGAAGTCCTTGTAATAGGTGTTCAGGGGATCGAATTGGCTGTCGAGATCGTACCGCAAGCCATAGTTCAGCGTGAAGTTCGGCGCAATGGCCCAGGAGTCCTGCACGAAGAGACCGGTCAACGGCCGCGTATAGGCCGGGTAATCGGCGTCTCCGAAGCCCTGCTGATAAACCTGAGGCAGGCCGAAGGAAGCAGCCTGCAAGGGATTGATCGTAGTCGTGGCGAGCTGCGGGCTGATCAATACCGCGGGCAGAGATCCAAACACGAAGCGGCCGGGGAAGAAGGTGTGCGATTCGGCGTGATCGCCGCGCAGCAGCTCCGAGCCGCCGAACTTGATGGTGTGATGACCACGAATCGTAACCAGGTTATCGGCGAATTCGTACCGCCGCAGGATCGTAAAGCTGGGCAGGAATATGTTTGTTCCGAGATTATTCGCGAAGCTGGGGATTTGCAGACCCACTTCGCCCGGTTCGTTCGGTATGACGTTGAAACTGTTGTAGTTCCATTGCAGGCGCAGCTCATTCTGCGTTTCCGGGCCGAACTGGTGATACCAGGCGCCCAGAATCGTGTCGTCATAGTTGTGAACCGAACTGCCCGCCGAAAAGCCGGTGAGCGACTGAACGTCGGGGTTTTCTTCCAGGTCGTGGGCGAAGCGGTAGGTTAGGGTTAGCTGATCTTGATCGTTGAGGTGGTGGTCCAAACGCGCCGAGGCCAGGTAATTGCGTGTGTTGTAGCTGAAGAGCCCGCCGTTCGACTCGAGCTGGTTGACGAGAAAACTGTTGATGGCGGCCTGTCCCGCGGACAGGCCGGTCATCTGGCTGACCGTGAGCCCGGCCGCCAAGTCAAAGGCGCAGGAAGCCGCGCTCTGTTGCGGCGCACCGGCGAAGCAGGTGACCGGGGTGCTGCCTTCCCCAGCTAGTGTGTTGATGATCGTCTGCTGCGCTGCGGTAGGTCGAAGAATATCCGTGTCGAGCAGAAGAGGCACGGCCGTTTGCGCGTTCTGCAGCAAACTCTCGAAACCGAAAAAGACAAAGGTCCGGTCCTCTCGGATGGGACCGCCGAGCGTGGCGCCCCACTGATACCGTTCCAAGGAGTTCTTGATGGGTGCAGCCTGGCTGTCTGGTGCGAGGGGATTAAAGATGGCGCCCGGCTGAAGGGCCTGACTAAACGCGAAAGGATCTTGGCCATCCAGGGCGTCATTGCGGAAGTAACCGAAAAGGCCGCCATGGACTTGATTGGTACCGGACTTGGTCACGATGTTGATCGAGCCTCCGCTGGCTCCCCCGAGGTCGGCGGCATAGTCACTGCGATTGACTTGAAACTCCTCGACGGCGTCCTGGCTCACCGTCGGCCGCACGCCCCCGGAATCGCCCTCAGCCTCCCCGCCGTCGACCGTCACGCTGTTCCCGCGCCCGTTGCTTCCATAGAAGGAGAGACCACTTTGCGGAGTCTGCTTCACCCGGAAGTCCTGGTCGTCCGCGAGCCGGGTCGAATTCGATACGCCAGGCAGGAGCAGCGTGAAAGTGAGATAGTCGCGCCGGTCAATCGGAAGGTTCGCGATGTATTGCTGACTGACCGTGTTCGCCTGACTGCCTCGTTGCGTGTCCACCACGGGCGGTTGAGCCGTGATTTCGACCGCCTGCCCCGTGCTTGCAAGCTTCAGGTGGAAATCAAGGGTTGCCGTTTCGCCGATGCTGATCACGACGCCTTGCTGAACCTGGGTTTGGAAGCCGGAGACCTGGGCCGTGACGTTGTAGGTCCCAGGCGGCAGGCTGTTGAAACGATATTGTCCGGCAGTATCTGTGATGGTCGTATAAACGGCCCCCCTCGCTGTCTCGGTGGCGGTCACCGTGGCCTTCGGGACGAGGGCCCCGCTTGGGTCGGAGATGATGCCCGTCATGTTTCCGGAGGCGCCTACTCCCTGGGCGTGCGCAACGAAGGTCAAAAGGGCCCCGAGGCTCATGCATACCAGCAACTGGAACGGCTTCATAGAAACCTCCCTCTGGTTCTGTGGTTTCCGCGCCGGTGAGAGTAAACCTCGAAACAATCCACGACCGCTTCCATCCAAAGGCAGCAGTTGTTCTTCCTCCGACGCAGCCGCACGGGATCGGAAGAACAAGTTGCTCTGGGCAGCGACTGCCACAAGCGATCGACCGTCAAAGCACGCAACCCATTTGCGTCCGATCTTGAAACAGTTTGAGGCCGAATGCCTTAGCCGCTCGTTCGAAGTGGGTGGTCTCCCGCAGTTCTGCCCCGAACTCAATTGTGAGAGTCAGTATCACATTAGAGCGACTAACGTCAAGCGTCGGCGTCGAGCCTGCCAGGAGCGGATGGTTTAGGGCGTAGGCTTCCTCGCGATCAATGGGGAGTCAGAACCGCCCGGCCGGAAATCCGGCCCTGGCGCAGCTCCTCGATGACCGCGTTCACTTCCGCGAGCGGACGGCGCGCCGTCTGACAGCGGAGTCGCCCGGCGGCGGCCATGGCCAGCACCTCGCGGATGTCTTTGCGCGTTCCGACTGCGCTCGCTCGGATGCGGATTTCGCCCGCCGCCAGCAGGATGGGCGGGAAGCAAATGTGTTCGGCGGGCAAGCCCACCGCGAGCAGAGTGCCGGTTGGCCGCAGGCAAGGAAAGGCCATATCGTAGGCGCCCTTTGCCGCTGAGGTAACGATGGCAACGTGCACGCCTCCCCCTGCGCGCAACACCCTCACCACATCGCCCGACCGCGCATTGAGACCCGCCGAAGCCCCCAGCGAACTGGCCAGAGCAAGTTTTTCCTCGGCAACGTCGACGGCCGTGATTTCCGCGCCCAGCTCCCGGCCGATCTGAACGGCCAGATGTCCGAGGCCACCCACTCCAAAAACCGCCAGCCGTTGCCCGGGAGCAAGCCCGGCCTGGCGCAGAGCCCGGTAGACTGTCACGCCGGCGCAAAACAGCGGCGCGGCCTCGGTCGGTGAAAGAGAATCGGGAATCAGGATGGCGTGGCTTGCTGGCGCTTTGACGTATTCGGCATACCCGCCGTCGACCGTGACACCCGTGATCTGCTGTTTCAGGCAGAGATTTTCGCAGCCCTCGCGGCACAATTCGCATTCGCCGCAGGTCTTATGGATCCAGGGAATGCCGACGCGGTCGCTGATTCGAAGGCCGTCTACCCTCTCACCTCGCTCGACGACACGGCCGGCGATTTCATGGCCGAGGATCAGAGGTCGCTTAATGATCCGCGCGAGCTCCACCCAATCGCCGTCAGAGACATGCAGGTCGGAATGGCAAACGCCGCAGGCTTCGACTTCGATCAATACCTCGTCGGCGCTCGGCTTCGGCCTGGCAACTTCTTCGACCGAGAGCGGTTTTTTGAATTCGTAGAGGACGGCGGCCTTCATGGGGCATCCCTGTGCCGACGAGGGGACAGTTGAAGTCAGGCTTCGACGCCGCGCAAAAAGAAGTCGACGGCGCTGCGAACTCTCTCGCTCAGGTCGTGAGGCCCCAGGAGATCAATAGCCCAGCGGCGCACAAGCGTGGTATACAGCGCCTCCATGAATTCGGCTAGGTGGGCCACGGGAAACCCGCGCGTGATTTCGCCGCGCCTTTGCCCCTCCCTGAGAATCTCCCGCAGCAAACTGACCGCGATCTCCTCCGGACGGCGCATCTCCGGCGAGCGCACCGGGTCCATTGCACCGGAGAGCACTACGGCGCGCCACAACGGGCGGTCCGACTCTACTTCTCGCGCCATGCCCTGGTACATTCGGCGCAGCCGCTCGGAGGTCGAAGCCTTGCTGGACAGTTCCGTTTCAAGGTGCTCCTTGATGCAGGCAAATCCGCGCCGCCCGACCTCGCGCAGAACCGCATCCTTGCTGGGAAAATAGCGAAAGAACGTCGGTTGACTGATTTCGAGCGCGCGCACGATGTCGTCCACGCGCGTTCTTTCGTATCCGCCCTTGCGAAACAGGCGTATCGACGTATCGATGATTTGCTGGCGCAGACGCGCCTTCTTGCGCTCGCGAAGTCCGTTTGGCTCGCGATGGTTCCCACCCTTCACACGCACAGGATTGCGGGCCGTGCCTGGGCTCGCCATCGGGAGGTTCTCCTGGTCGCTTCCGGCCGGCTCGCCCGCAGACGCGCGGGCGAAAACGTGAGAGTGACTATAACAAAACCGAGAACAATCGTGAACTAAGCTTTCAGACGAACGGGTCTACCCTTCCGGAGCTGCTCGTGGCTCTGCGGCGGGACAAACCACGATGCGCCGAATGTGTCGCTGATCGCTCGAGCATCCTGCGCAATCTCGCCTGGCCGCGTTTTTCCTCCCACCTCATGAGGCGGCAGCAAATTATGCCCGTTTGCACAAGACCCCCAGGCGCCTGTGCAATTCGTCCACGGCCCGATAGAGCTCGCTTAGCCCCTTCGTTTCCAGACTGACATCCACGTTGTCCAGGTCGACAGACAACTCTTCGGCAAGCTGGGTGGCGTTATGGACGCGTTGCGCAGCGAGCGCAGGCAACACGGCGTAGGGATCACCGGACTCGGACCGTGCCGCGAACCAGAGCCGGACGGCCGAAGCGCTATCGCGAATGTGATCCGTGGCACTGCGAAATTCCCTCTGAACGCGAGCATCAACATCGCCCGAACTGAGAAGCTGCTCCACTTCCGTCAACGCGTTGACCGTCGTCTCCAGGCGGGCGGTCAGCAGCGAGCTCTCTCGTGCCTGGCTCTGAGCGTTGATGATCATCCTGTCCTCCTTCGAGCGCCTGCGTCGGAACCTGTCGAGCTCGCCTGCCGAGCCCATAGGGTCAAACGATCAGCACGGCCGCTCGGTAAGCTGGGCGATCCAAGTTTCGAGCACACTCCGCTCGATCCGCCCAAGGTCTACAAACATCAATCCCATGCCCAAGCCCGCTCGCGCGTAAACCACTTTCGCCTGAGCTTCGAATACGTGCTGCGATTTTCTGAGCCGTAGCGTTACAACGCTGCCCTCGGTCAGGGGATTAAGCATGTCGACGTAGCAGCCGCCGCGACTCAAATCCGCCGTGCGCGCCCTTATGGCCAGCCCCGATTCCAGGTCAACCAGTTCCACATCGGCGATGAATGCGTATCGCCGATTCTCTCGCCGCTCAAGGCGACTCGGCCTGGCCCAGCTGCTCGTGGTCGTTTCGCTTACGTTGATCATCCCTTTGCTCCTGAGCGCGTCCCGCGAACACCAAAAGCAAGCCGAAGGCCCCTTTCCCGTACATATAAGCCATTATTTTGCAATGACATACAGAATCGTTCCGGGCCGTATGTGTACACCACGCTTACAGCTGTACGTGGGGCGTACGGTTCTGACCCGGACAGCTCCTGTCTGCTACGGGATCGGCGGAAGCCTGGCGAGCAAGCGGTGGGAGGTTAGGAGTTGCGCGTTTTGGCGCCCGGGAGAGGGGATGGAGTTCGGCCCGGCGGGGTTTTGTCGTGCTCTTGTTCCTCTTCCCGTTCTTGGCCGGCATCCTTCAGAAGCTGGTAAAGGTGGGTGCGGCTGATGCCCAAGATCTCGGCTGCTTTGACCTTGTTGCCGCCCACGCGGTCCAAAACGTGTTGGGCGTGCAAGCGATCGACCTCGCGCATGGACATCAACGAATCGACATCGGTAGTTGATCGAGGCCTCTCCGCCACGAGTGCATCGGGCAGGTCCCGAATGTCGATAAACTCGGATGCGCTCATCATACAGGCATGGCCGATGACGTTTTGGAGTTCACGAACATTGCCGGGCCAAGAATAGCGGGCCAGCGCTGCCTGGGTCCGACGTGTGAGACCGGAGAATGTTTTCTTGTACTCGGTCGCGAAGTGTCGCAGAAAGTGGCGCTCCAAAAGAGGCAGGTCTTCAGGCCGTTCAGCCAACGACGGAACGCGCAGTTCAACCATCGACAGGCGGAAATAAAGGTCCTCTCGAAAACTGCCGCGGCCGACTAACGCGCGGAGATCGCGATTGGTAAGGGCCACGACACGAACGTTTGCTTTTCGAGGGGCCGGCGATCCCACGCGCTGGAATTCGTGATTCTGCAGAACCCGCAGCAACTTCGCCTGCATCGACAGGGGCATTTCTCCGATTTCGTCAAGCGCCGCCGTACCGCCTTCGGCATATTCAAAGATGCCCATTTGATTCTGGTCCGCACCGGTGAAGGCCCCTTTCACGTGGCCGAACAACTCGCTCTCCGCCAATGTCTCGGAGATCGACGAGCAGTTCAGCGCTACAAACGGGCCTCTGGCTGCCGGGGACAAAGTATGAAGAGCCTTGGCCACCAGTTCTTTTCCGACTCCTGTTGCGCCCGTGATCAGAACCGTTTGGAAGTGAGGGGCGATTCGGCGGACCCTCGAGAAGAGGTCGAGCATCAGAGGGCTGCGCCCAATCATCCCTTCGAATTCGAAGTTTTCAACGAGATCGTTGTCTAAGCTGAGGCTGCGTTGGCGCCGCTTGGCCTCTTCGGAAATCTGGCGGATTCTCAGAAGCAGTTTGTCGGTCGAAAGAGGTTTCGGCAAATAGTCGGAAGCACCTTTTTGAATGGCCTCGACCGCCGATTCAGTCGAGTAGTAGCCGGTCATTAAAATGACATCGATGCCGGGATCAAAGTCGAGAATCTTCTGGAGTAACTCCATCCCTTGAACGCCGGGCATGACCAAGTCGAGAAGGACAACCTGCGGCTGTACTCGACACACCAGTTCGAAGCCGCTCTGTGGACTCGATGCTGCATGGATTTCGAGTTGTTCATCCGCCAAGACGAACTGCACCATCTTAAGGTTCTGCGGATCATCGTCGATGACCACAACTTTCATGACTGTGGCCTCTTCTCGAAGGCCGCGAGCGGGCCGCCGCATTCCAGAGCTTCCTCCACTCGGCGAATGAGTTCATCCTGCGTAAACGGCTTGTGAAGAATCGCCGTACCGGCATTCAGAATTCCGTGTTTGGCCATTTCCCCATCCGTGTAACCGGACATAAAGAGCACCCTGGTGTCCGGCCGCGCAGTCGACAGCGCATCGGCAAGAGCGCGCCCGCTCATTCCCGGCATGATCACGTCGGTTAAGAGCAGATCGATCTCGATTTCCGATCGCTTTGCCACTTCCAGAGCCTCGAGGGCGTCAGCTGCCTCGAAAACCCGGTAGCCTGTCTCCTCGAGGACCTCACGAGTCAGCTTGCGCAGTGATGCTTCGTCCTCCACGAGCAAAACGGCGGCTTCGTGCTTCTCAGGAACCCTTGCGGGAGGCCGCAACTCAGCATCCGCGGTTTCCAGGGCCGAGGCGACGAGCGGCAGATAAATCTTGAACGCGGTGCCCTTGCCGAGTTGACTCTCCACGAGAATGTAGCCGCCACTCTGTTTGATCACACCGTAGACCGTGGCCAGCCCCAGGCCGGTTCCCTTTCCCTTTTCCTTCGTTGTAAAAAACGGCTCGAATATGTGCGCTTCGACCTCCGGCTTCATGCCGCAGCCCGTGTCGCTGACCTTTAGGAGAACGTAGTGTCCCGGCGGCATGTATCGAGGACGCGCGGCACTCCTCTCGTCAAACGCAACGCTGGACGTCTCCATGACTAACCGTCCGCCCTCCGGCATGGCGTCTCTCGCATTCAGCGCTAGATTCAAGATCACTTGCTCGAGCTGAGTGCGGTCGGCTTTCACCATGCCGACCGATTCCGGGAGAACCAGTGCCAACGCAATGTGCGCGCCAATCAACCTGACCAGCATCTTTTCGACGTCGCGGACTACTGCATTCAGATCGAGAACCTTCGGCTCGAGAACTTGCTTCCGGCTGAAGGCCAACAGTTGCTGGGTCAGTGAAGCAGCGCGCCTGGCCGCCCGCTGAATTTCCTCATTCGCCTCGCGAAAGCGATCCCCCGGCTCCATTCGTTTCTGCGCGGCCTCCGTGTACCCGATGATCACGCCCAACAGATTATTGAAGTCATGCGCGATGCCCCCCGATAGCCTGCCGATGGCTTCTATTTTTTGTGCGAGCCGCAGCTGTTGCTCGAGCTGTTTCCGTTCGGTGATGTCGCGATTCACAATCACGAACTTCTGGATCTGACCCTGGCTGTCGCGGACGACGCTGGCCGTCGACTCGAGCGCGATCCAATTTCCGTCCTTGTGGCGCATGCGATATTCGACGCGGCGGCCAACCCCGGAGGTCTTGGCCTCCTCGGCGGCGGCGATCACCTTGGCCCTGTCCTCGGGATGAATTTGTTCGAACGCTAGAGTCCCGCGTAGTTCCTCGGGCGAGTAGCCCAAGAGCTTCCGGTACGAGGGGCTGTTATAGGCTCGCGTTCCGTCGATGTTGACAACCGCGATCAGATCGGCGGCGTTCTCGCTGATCAGTTTGAAGAGTTCTTCCTGCTCGCGGATCTGCTTTCGGACGCGGTAGATTTCGAACTGCTGAAACAGAATAGAGAGATCGAACAGGCACACGAGCCCAACCAAGGCGTCGACCAAGATGCGTTGATCAAGGATCTCCTCGCCCTTGAACGCAAGGGGCAACGGCAAGGGCAAGGCCAGCGCGAGGATTCCCAGGGTGAGAATGAGCGACAGGACAACGGTCGAGAACGATAGCCACCACTGGCGCCGTTCGACGTCGCTTGACGTGTCCTTTGTGCGCTTCGATCGTGTCACGAACCGTCCCGAGGTTGTGCAAGTGTTGACACCAGTGTGGCACGAGGCGATCACTCTCGGCAGGGGGAGTGCCCTCACGATTACCAGCACAGGGCTCGGCGAGACCAAGCGTCGGTCGCGCGGAAATCTACTGTCTTGGCATTGCGCGTCGAATGGTTTAGTCTAGGGCTCACTTTTTGGTGCCGACCCGCAGGTCTGCGGCGACTTTGGCCGCGGCAGCACCACAAAGCATGCCCAATCTGCAGTGGGAGCGAGTGCTCAGCGAGTCCCGGCTGGCGTAACTGTCCCATCGCAGCGTGCCCATAACCGTTTGCACGGCCGGAAGGAGAATCGGCCATGAAACTCTTCCTTCGCTGGTGTGCGTTCTCTCTTCTTTCTTCGCTCTTGGCGTGTGCGTGTTGGGGTGCTCGGGCGAGAGGCGAGCCCGGCCATTCGGCGTCAGAAAAACCTGCGGCGAGCTCCGTGCCGCCGTCCAAGAACCCGCCATCCGAGGGCGAGGCTACGCGCAATTACATCACCATCCCGGGGCCGCTCCGCTCCTTCGAGAGAATGGCGGCCATCAGCCAGAAGGCGACGCCGGATGAAGTGCTTCCCCTGCTCGGGCATTTCGTTGAGACCTACGGCTATGACCGATCGAAGGCCAAATCACCCAAACCGACCGAAGCCCTGATCCTATTCAGGCGCTACTTCGCGCAAGCCAAGATATTGGCGTCGCTCGCCGGACCCGGGGCCACACTTCATTTCTCGACGTGCGAGGAATCCAAGCCGCTGCTCTCCGTTCTTGGTTACCGGCTGACGGACAGTTGCGCCGCGCACCCGGCGATCAGAGCCGAGGATCGCGAGAAAGCGTTCACCACCGTCGATTCCGGGTTCCCCCTTGCGGACGTCGAGCAGGCCTTGCTGCACGGCAAGCCCTTCACCATGGATTATCCGTCGACGCGCGTGCCGCTGATCTACAGCAAGCGCGACTGGACCGGCAAGGAAGAGAGCAAAGACACGGACGTCGTCGACAGTTTGGCCGCTGATCCGACGCTCTCTCGGCTTTATTGGGGCCTTTCGCGGGTAGACGAGGCAGCCCGCGACGCGTTGGGCAGGTCGGTCGGCATAGGAAGAATGCTCCCGATGGCCTCGGTCATCG
>Ga0187783_10000627_pt1 | contig 25535 bp, 26 predicted proteins | sample 1015_SJ02_MP02_2_FD_132471 | JGI IMG/M metagenome (GOLD analysis project Ga0187783, IMG submission 132471) | Tropical peat soil microbial communities from peatlands in Department of Meta, Colombia - 1015_SJ02_MP02_20_MG | ecosystem: Environmental > Terrestrial > Soil > Wetlands > Peat | place...
GCTTGGCGAAGATGTCCTGCGTCATGTGCGGCGCTTGCGTGCCATGATAGACCGTGAGCCGCTGCTCACCCTCGTTCCAATCGGCCAGGATCGCGCGCGGCTCGAGCGTAACGCCGGTATGCCGGCCGAACCGGAAGGTGGCTTCAATCACCGCATCGGCCTCGGCAAAGCCCTTGACAACGTCGCCGGCATCGAGCCCGCGTTCAAACGTGAGATTGTCGCCAAGCTGGGGATGAATGACCGGCGTGCTGTTATCAAGCGCGGTCTCCATGTCGGCGACCACGGGAAGTTCCTCGTAGTCGACAACGACATGTTCGGCGGCGTCCTCGGCCGCGGCGCGGCTCCTGGCGACGACGGCGCAGACCGCCTCGCCCTGCCAGCATGCCCGTTCGATCGCAACCGGGTATTGGGGTGCCGATTTTATGCCCTTGAGATGCGACAGCACGCCGATCCAGGGCGTGCACACTGCTGCCAAGTCGCGTCCTGTCACGACTGCAAGAACATCAGGCTGCGCGCGAGCAGCTGCCGTTTCGATCCGCCTGATTCGGGCGTGCGCATAGGGCGAGCGCACAAACACCAGTTCGCCCATGCGCGGCAGAGTCATGTCGCTGACGAACTGCCCGCGGCCCTGGGTGAGACGCGCCAGATTGGGGCGCGGGACTGAGCGGCCGATATAAGAATTGGGCCGATCAAGTGCCGAGAGCTTCGGCGGCGGATCCGAGCGCGACGCCGTCATGATTGGATGCCAGCGCGAGTGCGCGCCACCTGTTCGATGGCGTCGATAATTGCCTGATAACCCGTGCATCGACAGTAGTTTCCGGAAAGCTGCGCACGGATCGCGGCACGACTCGGCGTTCCGCCAGCCTTGAGGATCTGCTGAGCGGTCAGCAACATGCCGGGCGTGCAGTAGCCGCATTGCAATGCGTTGCGCCCGGCAAAAGCTTGCGCAAGATCGGCAATTTCGCCCTTATCGGAAACGCCCTCGATGGTTTCCACACTCAGACCCTGGCACTGCACCGCGAGCATCAAACAGCCGCGCACGATGACACCGTCGACCAGCACCGTGCAGGCCCCGCAAAAACCCTGCTCGCAGCCGACATGGGTTCCGGTGAGGCCGAGATCCTGACGCAGAAAATCGACCAACGACCGACGCGCCTCAACGGTCTGCCGCACCGTTTCGCCGTTGACCCGCAGACTGATGGTCTCGGCCGTACTCATTGCGGTTCCTCCCCCGTCAACTGTCGAACCACGCGCCGCAATATAACGGCGGCCAGATGCCGCCGTAGCGCTGCACTGGCGTGAAGATCGTCGCTGGGATCAAGATCCTGGTTGAGCGCGCTCACCGCGGCATCCAGGCGCTCCGGGTCGATCAGCGCGCCCTCAAGAAGCGCTTCGGCTCGACGCGCACGCCACGGCGTCGAGCCGACGCCGAAGAAAGCCAGCCGAAGGTTGGTCAGACCTTCGCCCTCGCGCTGCGCTGCGGCCGCCAAGCCAACCAGCGCATAGTCGCCATGCCGCCTTGCGAGTTCGGCAAAGCCGAAACGCGCGCCCGGTCCGGCCGCTGGGAAGTCTATCCCGGTGAGCACATCGCGCGGTCCGAGCGCGGTCTCGAACAAACCGCGGAAAAACTCATCGGCGGGAACGCGGCGCCTTCCGCCGGGTCCGGCGATCGCGATCTCGGCGCGCAGCGCCAGCAAGCAGGCAGGCAATTCCGCCGCCGGGTCCGCCAAGGCCACCGATCCCCCGATGGTACCGCGATTGCGGATCGCCGGGTGAGCCACATACGGCAGCGCTGCGGCCACGAGTGGGACCGATTGGCCAATGACGGCGGAACCTTCCGCTGCAGCGGCCCGCACCAACGCCCCAATCTCGACCCGCCCCGCCTCGCAGTTGATCTGGTCAAGCCCCGCAATGCCGTTGATATCAACCAACAGGCTCGGACTGCTCAGACGCATATTTAGAGTTGCCATCAGGCTCTGCCCGCCGGCCAAGACGCGTGCCTCGCCGTCGTGACCCGAGAGCAGTTCAATGGCGTGGTCGACCGTTCGGGCCTTCGCGTAGGCGAACGCCACCGGTTTCACGATGAACCCTCCCTCTTCAACACGAAGCCTGGGCGCCGGCATTCGATGGTGGCTCATTTTCAATGATGAGCCACGGTACAGCAAGTCCGATCGGTTCCGCGACCGGCCGATCCGTCGCGACGACGACCCTCAGTATCTTCGCTCGACCAGCCGGCGTTTGAGCATGCGCCTTCTGATTGGATTGCCGGCAGTCGATCGGACGGAGGCATCACGCCACGTCTTGCCTGGCGTCGCGGGGCGGCACCGCACCCGCACTCGGCTGAACCGGCTCCGGCTCCTGCAATTGTTGCCGCACAGCGACGACGTCGTTCGGTTCATCAAAAGAGCCCTCAAAACAGATTTTGCACGTCATCGGCTAAATGCGCCGGACACCGGCAATACCGGCCGTATCAGCTGCGCGTTGCACAATATCCATCACGATCTGGTGCTGCGTTGCGAGGCGGAACCAATCAGTGTCGCAGCAATTATATCGGCGGGAGGTTACGGAGGATGAGATGAGAAACTTTGCAGCATTTTTAGCTGTAGCGATTGGACTGAGCGCAATTCCGGCGTTTGCCGGCTCCCCGGCCGCTGCCGCAAGTCCCGTACAACTCGCGCAGCTGGATGTTTGTGTCGGACCCGATTGCCGTGATCGCGATCGCGATTGGCGACATCGTCATGGTTATGGATACGATCGCGGCTGCCGCGACGTGACCGTTCGCGAGCGCAATGACCGTGGCGACATGGTCGTCAAACACATCCGGCGCTGCGACTGAAGCAAACGCCATCATCAGCTGACTGCAACCGCCGGGCAATCGTGCGGCCTCGCCGCTGGGCGGGGCCGATCGTCCTGTGATGTGTCAGCTTGTAACAGTGGCTGGCTCGACAAACCAGCTGTGGCGCGGTGATGCCTCGGCGGGGGCGCCAACGACTCGACGGTCGAGCGTAAGCAACAAAACGAGGCCTCAATGCCGGCCCGCTGCTACATCGTGCGGGACTCGAGCGTATTCCGGCACGGCGTCGAGATCGCGTCCCTGGTCCATCTGCGCTCAACTCTGTCGGCTCGAGATATTCGCAGGCAGGACGTCTCCTGTTCGGACTGATGACTTGCTTGTGGCGATCGAGAGCGACCGTGAATGGTCTTGGATTGGTGGGGTAGAAATTTTCCAGTCGCCTATCGCAACTCGGAAAGGCGCCGCAAACAAACGCATGCCGCTCAGTTCGACCGGGGGGCGGGCCTTCGCTAAGGCGCGTCGCGACCTGCCATCTCGGCCTGCCATGGCGCCACACGCCGCTCCACAACACCGATCAGTGCGTTAAGTCCAACGGCCATCACCATCAGCACCACGATCGGCACAAACATCGTCGCGGTATCAAAATTGTTCGCCGAGTTGATGATGATGGCACCAAGCCCGGAGATCGCCGTGAAAAATTCAGCGATCACCATTGCGACCACGGCTCGCCCGACGGCCAGCCGGATCCCGGCCATCACGTAGGGAAGCGTGGCCGGCAGAATGATGCGTCGAAGGATCACGGCATCGGATGCGCGGAAGGACTTACCGACCTCGACGAGCCCCTTAGGGACGGCGGCCACGCCGAGCCAGGTATTGATGCAGATCGGAAAGATTGACATCAGAAACACAATTGCGGCTTTCACGGCGAAGCCCAATCCGAGCCATAGGACCAGCAGAGGCACCAAAGCGACGAGCGGCATGGCATAGCCGGCGGTGACATAGATGCCGAGTGTGGCCTCGATAACGCGAAAGCGACCGATGACGAGCCCCAGCGGGACGCCCGCCAAGATGGCCAGAGCATACCCCAGTGCGAAGGGTCGCAGGCTCTCCGACAGGGCGGCCCCAAGCTCGCCCGAGTCGACCAGTTGCCAGAAGGCTGCGATGATTGCGCTGGGGTAGGAACCAAAAACCGGATTGATGTGGCGGCCCAGCACTTCCCAGATGCTGAGAAAGACCGCAAGCGAACCGACCGTCAGCGTCCAGCGAGGGATGCGCCAGCGCCCTTCGTTGGCACTCGGGCCTGCCGTCGAGTCGACTGGCGAGTGCGAGTCGGGCCCGGGGTGCGCCTGTTGATTCGCGGCCTCGCCCCTCACAGCATCACCGCCTTCATGCCTTAACCTTCACGCAGGTCGTTGCGTCATCATGCAGCGCCCGCCAGATGCGATAGCGGGTCTCGGCGAATTCCGGAAGCATCCGCAGCGCCACGGTATCGCCGCGCGGCCGAGGCAGTGGCACCGCATCGATTTCCTGCACGGTTCCCTGCCTCATCACCACAATGCGGTCTGCCAACAGCACTGCCTCGTCGAGATCATGGGTCACAAACAGAATCGTCTTGCCGGTCCGGCTGTGAATACCCAACAGTTCCTCCTGCAGCGTCTCTCGGGTCTGGGCATCCAATGCACCGAAGGGCTCATCCATAAGCAGCACCTTTGGATCAATCGCCAACGCGCGCGCGATGCCGACGCGCTGTTGCATGCCGCCCGAGAGTTGATAGGGCCGACGATCGAAGGAGTCGGCAAGACCCACGAGAGTCAGATATTGCTTGGCCGTCTCGCGAAGCGCGACGCCACGAACCCCCTTCATTTCCAGTCCAAACATGACATTCTCAAGAGCCGTGAGCCACGGCAGCAGCTCAGCATGCTGAAACACCATTCCGCGATCGTGGCCACAGCCTTTGACCTCAACGCCGTCTATCGTCACCCGGCCTGTGCTCGCCGCCTCCAGCCCCATGGCAATTCGTAACGCGGTGGTCTTGCCGCAACCGCTTGGGCCGATCAGCGCCACGATCTCCCCGCGACCCACGGTGAAGCTCATTCGATGGAGTGCCTGTACGGTTTCGATCTTTCTGCCGAGCCGAAGCTGAAAGTGCTTGGAAACCTCGGTCAGGCATACCTCACCCATGCTTGGCTCCATGCACGCCATTCGCCGAATCTGCGTCCATACCAGCCATGATCGGCTTCGAACGCGTGCCTTGTCGGCCCGCCATGCGGCCGCAATATGCCTCGGCAAGTTGCCGACTCGACCGAGAGAACCCTAGCATCTTGCCTACGTCGTTTTCAGCTTCATCGACCGATCAGCTCGAGTGCAGCGGCGTGTACGCTCGGATCGATCAATCTTCCGACATCAACGCCCTGGGGCAGATTTCCGGACTTGGCCAGCATTTCCTTGGTCCATTCCAGCTTTTCAACCGCAAGCCCGATCTCCGGATCGATATCATGATGGCGTATTGCTTCATCGAAAATGAAACCTGGACGTGGATCGTCCGGTTTGATCTTGGTCACGGTCCTCGTGAGTTCGATCTCCCGGTCTCGATGCGACACGGCGTAGCGGAGCGCCTCGATCTCCGCAGCAATGAACCGTGCGGCATCATCGGCGCGTTCCGACAGCACCTTTGCGCCGGTCACGATGCAGACCCGCAAGAAATTCGGAAGAATCTCACGGCCCGGTATGAGCAATTTGATGCTGCCTGGCGCGACCGGCACATACTCCGTCGAGATGATGGCGGCATCGACCACTCCGGCACTAAGTGCCTTGTAGCGATCCAGATCGCTACCGAGATTGGCAAAGCGGATATCCTTGGCGGATAGTCCATATTTCTCGAGCACAGCGCGAGCCAGCAGGTCGGGCATCGCCCCGGGCGCCGAAATCGCGATATTGCGGCCCTTAAGATCCGGCACCGAGGCAATCTCGGCGCGTACGAACAGACCGTGCACCAAGCTTGGCCAGTGACAGCCGAGAATTTTCAGATCGGCCCCTCGGGCACTCGCCAGAATGGCTCCTGCCGGTCCACCTTCGTAGCTCTCAAGCTGCCCGGCGAGCAGCGCCTTGAGACCGATCTGGTCGCTCTTGACCTGGGTGATTTCAAGGTTGAGGCCTCGCTTGGCCGCAAATCCACCTTCCTTCACCATCAAGGCGAACCCAGCGTCGCTCTTGGCCTCGATGATCGCATGACGCCAGGGCCTAAGTTCCTGCGCGTGTGCCTGCAGCATGACACCGGCGATGCCGACCAGCCCCAGGAGGGTGGCGCATGCCGGTCGCCGCAAACGTCGCGTCACCCCTGTCATCCGGATCTCCCTCGTTCAAAGACTCGGCGATTCCCGATCATTTGCGATCGTAACAATGTCCGACTTCGGCGGCTGTGCGCAACGGTGCGCGCGTGGTGCGATGAGAACACACTCAATCGATCAGACGCCGGATGTCGGCGCCTGCGAAACCGGTCGCAAGCGGAGGGATCCCGCCTCGCTGAGAACCTCCGCAAGGGCGGCCTCGTTGTTCGGAGCCATGACATGCGCGCCGGCGACTCCGGGCACCTGCGCGAGTTCACCCAACAATTCCACACAAATGCGCCGTCCCTCCGCAGCCGGGTCGGAAGCCTGTTCAAGTCGCTCCACGAAGCGTTCGGGAATGATAGTGCCGAACAGATGCTCACGCATCCAACGCGCCGAACGCGCGGAACGCAACGGTGCGACGCCGATCAAAACAAACAATTGTTGGGTGATGCCATGCTCGCTCAGGCGCGCGATGTACCGTCTGACAATGTCGATGTCCATACAGAACTGCGTCTGTACGAACTGGGCACCGGCAGCCATCTTGGCTTTGAGCCCCTCCGGCACGAAACTTGGCGGCGGGTCAATCGGAATATCGGCAACGCCCAAAAAGAACTCGGCGCGCCCGCCGACCTTCTGGCCGGATGCGAGCTCTCCGCGATCACGAAGAGTGCGGGCTGTGGCGGTCAGAGATCGCGTGTCAAGTTCGAAAACCGCCTTAACGTCGGTTTGATTTCTGGCAGCCGGGTCATCGCCGCGCAAGATCAGCAGATTTCGCAGGCCGAGCGCGGCGGCAGACAGCAGGTCGCTCTCGATCGCAATCCGATTGCGGTCTCGACAGGTCACCTGCAGGATTGCTTCGATGCCATTCTGATTGAGCAGAGCAGCCGAGACGAGAGCCCCGAGATGCGTACGTGCTCCCGGATTGTCGGTAACGTTTACTGCGTCCACCAGACCTCGCAGCGGCGCGGCTAGCCGCAGAAGATCGGTCGGATCACATGAGACCGGCGGCGTCACCTCGGCAGTGATCGCGAAGCGCCCAGCAGCCAAGGTTTCCTTGAAGCCGAGGGCTTCGTCTCGAGACGCATCGCTCATGATTGACGTTCCGGACGCGTGACAGCAGTGCTCGGAGCGAGGCGGCCGAATCGTGTCCCGCGCAATGGACGCCCGCACGGGCGCACCGGAACTGTTTGGCGCGCGCCGCGCCGCGACGGCTTGGGCCAGTTGGCGGTGAGCGGGCGAGGGCCCCGGCCCAACCGAGCCTCAGCAAAAATCCGCCGACCGACCCCAATTGTTGCGATTGGGGCCGGCCGCTCAGTCAGCAATTGCTGTTGAAGATCAGTCGCATCCCGTGCGGCACTGGGTTCGCTCGCCGGGCAGCTGTCCGGGGCCGTTCGCCATCGGAGCGCCCCCCTGATAGCTGTTAGATGGTTCACCATTATAGGCGCGTGCGTGATGGCGATAATAGGCGACGTGCTTGCTATGATAGGCCTTGTCGTAAATAACCCTCGGCCCATAGGCATAACCCGGAGCGTAAGCATAGCCCGGCCCGTAATAGGCAGAGCCATATGCGTACGGTGCCCCGTAGTTCCACCCGTAGCCGGGTCCATAGCCATGGGCATAATCATACGGATAGCCTGCAGCACCCAAGGCCGCGAACGGCGCTGCTGCAAGTCCAAGTGCACCCCCCACAACATCCGCCGCAAACCCGACCGGACCAACATCATATGCATAGCCTGGACCATAGGCATAGCCCGGACCATCGCCGTAGCCATAGCCCCTGTCCCAGGCCGAAGCCTTGGTCGGGCTAGCGACCGCAGCGACCACAGTCGCTGCAGCCGACAACATCATGATGGTTCTTCGCTCCATGTATTTCTCCGTTGCTTGAACCTGTACCTCCCACCCCCGCTAATCACGCGATCGCGCACTTGTTCCTTTGCGAGCGCTGAACAGATAATGCCAATATTTTGAGAGGACGGCAGGCGCGAGCCTCGGCAAATCCACTTGGCTCAGACGAGCGGAGCCCGATCAAGTTGCGCCGCAAGCCCTGGCGCGGGGGATCCGCCAAGTTTGTTGAGCCGACCGCCCGATGCTGGCGCTGAAAATGCCAGCAAATGAGGTCGTGGGGCGAATAGTCGCGGCCGACCTTCGGCCGCCCGCCTGCGCCCTACTTAAGCCCCTTCGGAACCGGCAGCCTTATCTGCGATTTGCTGATGATGAGACAAAATGGGTTTGCCCCGGCGTCTGGCTGAGCCTGCCGAATCCTTCTCACTACATTAGGGCCAGGTATCGTTCGATGACGGCTCGCTCGATCCGATCTCTCTCGAATTGCACGTCAGCCCCCAAAACGGTGGTGGCGCTTTGCTGTTGTTGGAGAGAGCCATCGGTGTTTTCTTGGCTCCAAGGGCCTCTCCAAATATCCGATCCGAACCGTGCCCGTGACAATGATCGCGGTTGGGAGCGGCCGACGACACCCCAGGCACAGTCGGTCCCAAGCAGCCAAGCGCGTGCCCTCGTCCCCGCGACCGCAGGTCTGGCCAACGGGGCAGGCCCATGCGCACGCCGATCCCAATCTTAGGCGACGACGGCTCGCAGGAAGGCTGAACGAGGTCGGGCTGAAACTCGGACGCCAAGCGGTTCCAAATCTCGACCAAAGGCCGCCGCGCGTCGGGACGACCGATCACGAATGCAGCACGGTTACCGAATTGTCATTCTCCGCGCCGATCCGGTCGGGATTTCGTCAGGCCTTGGCTGGCGGAGAAGCCCGTCTTCTGGTCCCGCCCGTACTGCATCATATCGTGCGGTGGGCCCCGCTCTTGATCCTGAAACAATACATCGAGCAGAGCGAGGGCGCGTTTCGTCCCACCGCCAAGCTCTGCGCCCTCAGCGCGAGCACTGCCCACAAAATGCGTAGATCCAAGGGATGATTGTTTCAAATGGTGACAGCCAGTCGATTTTAGACGTTAACGGGCCATCACGGAGCCTCGTTTCAGCCGCTTTTCGCCGTGGGAAAGGCGCTCATCCGATATGCCGGTCTTTCTCATCCGGATTCGCACGTATTAATCATAGGCCCAAATGAGTATTTCAACGAGGCGCAAGTCATTTGGATTTCAGCTAAGGAATAGCCAGCGCCTTGGCGCGATTGCCCTCACCTTGGACAGGTCGCTGCGGTGGATAGCGCTGTTCTGTTGGGGATTGTTGGCGATGACGACTTGACTGCCGAGGGTCATCGGTTTCGTGTTAAACAACAGTCCCCCAAGCGAAGCCGCCAGTTCCACTGACGTGCCCGCGGCGACATTGAACATGTGGCAAGGCGCCGGCGTATTGATGCCAGGCACGCGTCCTTGGTGGCTACCACATGGGAGTGCTTGGTCGTGTGTCTGCCAGAGATCGATTGCGAGTCTGGCCCGCGAGGAGACTGAAGAGCGCCTCCAATCTAGTGGTCGAACCCGCCGAAGGCGAACCCGAACGGCACACGATATTGGGTCAACCAGCTATTCGAGAATACGAGTTCAGGAGATAGACATGAACCGACGACATCGCATGCGGACAAGACTCCGCGAAAGACGATACGATGTCCCACTCTATCTGGGGGCGACGTGGCGTCTGCCGGATCTGATTGATCGCTGCTGTGGCTGCGGCGGTTCGCTTGATCTCGGCCTAGACAATTTTGGCAAGCTGTTTGACCAGGTACGCAGGATCAGCGGTAGCGACACGTCCAGCCCAGTGGCCGATCACGCAACTGTGTCGCCCAGTCCGGCCCGCTGACTTGCCGAGGCCGGCGCGTCCCGCTGCTGTGCTTCGATCTCAAGACCGCAGGGCCGGCCTACTTCGGGCGCGCTGGTGCGCACGGTTGTCGTCGAGCCATTGGTGACGTTGAGAGCTCGCCGTCTCCCTTCCCGCAATTTCTATCCATTCTTCGCCGCGTTGTCCGGTTCCAACGTCCGGATGACCGCTGGCACCGGAATCGCCGCAACCCGATCTGGCACGAGAGCAGCGGCGCCCCTCGCGCGGCCGTGGCGGTCGATCCACGCCGCACCGACGCATCGGGGCGAATTGGCGGCCTCGCTTGCGGTCGCCTTGCCGGCAAGTTCTTCGATGGAAGCCCCACCGCGTGTGGGCCCGGAACGTCGATCGGCGACCGGGCCATGCGCGGACGCGGGCACCGACTCGCCCGCGTTGATGGGGTGAGGGTCCCGCCGCTCGAGCGGGCGGCTTCGTGGTCGGCGTGCGGCCGCTTTCTTATGCGACGGGCTCCTCTTGCAGTTGGCGGATGCCCAATCCTAGTCCACGGCCATCCCCTGAGCTCGGTCGGCCAGCATCCCGCCCATGTTGCAAGGTGGTTGAGAAGATGGAACTATCGACCCCTCACACCCAATTCGGAAGGCCATGATGACCAAACCCTTTCGCATTGCCGTCATTCCAGGGGACGGAATCGGCAAGGAAGTCGTGCCGGAAGGCGTGCGCGCGCTTGAAGCCGCGGCAAAGCGCTTCGGCCTGGCGATCGAAACCACCTGGTTCGACTTTGCGAGCTACGACTACTACGAAAAGCACGGCCGCATGATGCCGGACGACTGGAAATCTCAGCTCGAAAGCTATGATGCAATCTTCTTCGGCGCGGTTGGGTGGCCGGCAAAGGTCCCGGACCACATTTCGCTCTGGGGCTCCCTCGTCCTGTTTCGCCGCGCGTTCGATCAGTACATCAACCTTCGACCGGTACGGCTGATGCCCGGTGTGAACTGCCCGCTGGCCAACCGCAAGCCAGGTGACATCGACTTCACGGTGGTGCGCGAAAACACCGAAGGCGAATATTCGGCTATCGGCGGACGTATGTTCGCCGACACCGACCGCGAATTTGTGGTTCAGGAAACCGTGATGACGCGGACCGGTGTCGACCGGGTCGTCAAATACGCCTTCGATCTCGCGCGCAGCCGCCCAAGGAAGCACCTGACTTCCGCCACCAAATCCAATGGAATCTCCATCACAATGCCCTATTGGGACGAGCGGGTGGAGGCGGTCGCCCGGTCGTATCCGGACGTGCGGTGGGACAAGTTTCACATCGACATCCTGACCGCCAATTTCGTCCTCCATCCCGACTGGTTTGATGTAGTCGTCGGCTCAAATCTGTTCGGCGACATCCTGTCCGATCTCGGCCCCGCTTGCACCGGTACCATCGGTATTGCGCCGGCAGCCAACATTAATCCGGAAAGGAAATTCCCCTCACTGTTTGAACCGGTACACGGTTCTGCACCCGACATTGCGGGCCAGGGCATTGCCAATCCAATCGGCCAGATCTGGTCAGGTGCGATGATGCTCGAGCATCTCGGCGAGCCCGCTGCAGCCGCCAGCATTGTTACCGCCATCGAACGTGTGCTCGGGGAACGCACCCTGCGCACGCGCGACCTCGGCGGCAACGCCGATACCGAAACCTGCGGCAAGGCGATCGCAGACGCGATCGGGTAACCCAACAGCGTGATCGCCCCGGATCTGTCGAGTTCGAATCTGGCGACTGATCCAGAGGCCCAAAAATGTAATCAAGTCATCATGACGCATGCTGGTTGGCGCGGAGGCGACGATGAATTGGAGTCACAGCCGCATTCTCACCACCCACGTAGGCAGTCTGCCGCGTCCGCCCGATTTCCTTGATATGATGAAGGCGCGACTAAGCGGCGCCACATACGATGAGAGCGCCTACGATACGCGCCTGCGTACCGCCGTGGCCGAAATCGTCCGCCTGCAGCTCGACTGCGGCCTCGACATCATCGCGGACGGCGAGATGTCCAAACCTGGATTCTTCACGTACGTGAGTGAGCGACTTTCAGGCTTCGAACCACGGCCCGATCAAGCTCCGAAAAAATTCGCCAGGGAACGCGCGGCCTTCCCGGAATACTACGAGCACTATTTCAAACGCGCGATGCTAGGAGGAGCAATCGCGCCGGTGGTACCGATCTGCTGCGTCGGCCCCGTGACGTATCGCGGCCAAGTCGTGCTTCACAAAGATCTGGAGAACTTGAAAGCGGCGCTGGGATCGCGTGATCCGTCATTCGCCTTTGTTCCGGCGGTTGCCCCGAGCGGGGTTGGCTTCAACGCCTTTTACAGGACCGATGAAGAATTCTTGGTCGCGGTCGGCGAAGCCCTGCGCACCGAGTATCTTGCTATCGTAGATTCGGGGTTCCTGTTGCAGATTGATGACCCGTTTCTTTCCGACGTCTTCGTCGAACCGGACCTCGACGATGAGAAGATTCGCCGCAAAGCCGGCCTGTACATAGAAGCGATCAACCACAGCCTTCGCGACATTCCGCCCGAAAAGGTACGCTACCACACTTGCTATGGCATCAACGAAGGCCCACGCATTCACGAAGCCTCGCTCGCCGACGTCGCGGGTTACATGTTGCGCGTCAATGCCGGAGCCTACAGCTTCGAGGCAGCGAATTGCCGTCATGAGCATGAGTACCATCTCTGGGAGTACCTAAAGCTTCCCGACGACAAATCCATCATTCCTGGCGTCATCACTCATGCCAGCAACATCGTCGAACATCCCGAACTGATCGCCGAGCGGCTCGAGCGTTTTGCCAAGCTAGTGGGACCCGAACGGGTCATCGGCGGCGCTGATTGCGGCTTTTCCTCGCAAGCGACCTATCAGACCGAGGTCCATCCGACAGTCATCTGGGCGAAATTCCAGGCCCTGGCTCAGGGCGCCCGCATCGCTAGCCGGAAGCTCTTCTGATGTTGCGTCTTAGACGCATTCGTGGGGACTGCCGCCGGAAACGTGCTCGAGTTCATATAGACCGGTTGCAGGCAGCAGTCAGCCCTCGTCGCCGGCCGCCCTCTTACTGACTGTTGAACTGCTGCTCAGTCGAACCGTCATTTCGACTGTCCGGCCGCGCACCGAACAACACGTGCGTTCGGCAAAGATCCGACTCTCTGCGCGCCGGGCGCATCGCCTCTTCTCACTGCGTAGCTTACCAGAGCCGCGTGCGTCCTTAGGCCGAGCCTCTTCATAAGTTTGTACTTGTGATACGCCACGGTCCGGTAACTGACGTCCAGGCGGTAAGCGATCTCTTTCATAGGATGACCGCTAGCTACCAGCGTCAACACCTCACTCTCCCGGCCACTAAGGGTGGTTGTCGACCCGGTCGGCCTCTTCACTTGAGAAACAGGCGGATCCTGGGCCACGGCAGGGAGCAAGCGCAGCATTTTTTCAAACTGAAGATAGGTTGCTGCCGAATTCGTCCCATCAAATGCCAGTCTTTGGGCCAGTTGGAGCGCAGCGATGCCCTCCTCGACCGAGGCGGTCCCCCCCGGCATGCAGACTATGATCGGTCGATTTGCGAAGTGTCGAATTAGACGAGCAATATGTTGCCCGACCTCTGCCCGCTTATTTGCCAGCGCGGCCGTATCAATTATTATCAAGCTAGGCCTGTCATTTTCGGCCATAGCCCCGATTGCTTGTTCAGTCGGCAGGGAACGGACGATCTTGCAATTGATCGGCAACATCAGCTTAATGTTTTCCAAAAACGACGCACTGTTCGTCACCATAAGCACACTGAGGCGCCGCGAAGGGTCGCGCATTACACATATTCTCCCATCGGCCGCTTACCCACTGGTCGAATTTCAGATCTCCCTGCGGTATCACCTTGCTGACCTAACTCTCGTATGCTCGAACTAGTTGACCAGCCGGCGTCATTACAGTTGCCGAGCACTTAAAAAACGGTCACACCACCAGCAATCCAGCGATTTCTGTGACACTTCTGGTTGCCGCGCTCTCGCGCGCACCGCTGAAACACCTTCCGGTCGACAATTGGGATACGCGCGGCCTCCCTCGATCGCCTGATGTAACCGAATTTATTGTGATCGGGGATGAGAATATTGACATGGATCAAGCCGCACATTGCGGCTTGGCGCTGCGTCAGGGTTCACGAAAAGTTGTACTGCCTCGATTCCACCGATTTTTACCGGCGTTGAGGGTGCTTTAGGCGCAATGATTGTCCAGTAGCGCTCGGCTCGACGGACCATCGTCAGCAGCGCTCGCTATCTGATTGGCATGATGGTGTACTGTGGGATGCGCAGGGCCGGCGCAATTATGTTCAATGAATTTGAACAACCGAGGTAATTTCGAAGGCGAATTGATCTGAATCAAAGGACTACGGACTGTTTCATGCAGCAAGGCCTAGTGATTCCGCAAGCCTCAAGATTATGCGTTTGACCCCACAGAATTGCGATCATCACCCCATGGTTCACGACTACCCCGAATTCCGCCTACGGCGCGCGCATCGGATGCCGGGGCTCGGTCATGGCTGGGGCGCGATCGCTATCATCTTCATCGTCAATATGAACCGGTTCGGCCCGCATGCACCTGGACTGAGCCTTTGGTCGTCCTAATCGATGCGTCACGAATTGCGTATTGGGTTTTCCGCACGGCGCCGCGGTACCAGGCTTGCACAGCCCACTGTGGCGGGTAAGCAGCCCTGTTCTTCAACAACATTTGGTAGCGCCGCCGCGGCCAGACGGTTGAGTCTAGAGCCTTGTGCCCGCGCCAGGGAGTCGATATGAGCACCAACCCGCAGTTCGGCGTCCGATCATTGTTTTTCGTGGCCTGCCTGTTGCTTGCTGCTCCGGCTTTTGCGTTCGAGCTATCTGGCGCGTGGGCTACCGACGCCGCTGACTGCGGCAAGATCTTCGAGAAGAAAGGTGCCGGGCTTACTTTCACCGAATCTTCGGGGCTCTACGGCAGCGGATTCATCGTCGATAATGACCAGATCCGTGGAAAGGCAGCACGCTGTACGATCAGGACGCGCAGGGAGGACGGCGCGACACTGCACCTTCTGGCATCCTGCGCGACTGATATCATGCTCTCTAGCGTTCAGTTCAGTCTCAATGTCATCAATGACGACCGCGTGTCACGCCTCTTCCCCGGCATGCCTGGAATGGAAGTGACGTATTATCGCTGTAAATTTTGAAATCATTCGTCTGTCGTCGCACCCGGTGATCATCCGATCATTAACGGCTTGAACGCGCGAGGCAGCATGGTGTCGAAAATTCTCCTCCCGCTCGGCAGGCGCGGCTGAAGTCGTGCGGAAACGGAGGCTTAAAGGGTTCGCTGCCGCAGCCCCCGGCCCTTGGCTCTGCCTCCCGCGACACTGTGTCGACTCTCTGCCTCGGCAAAAACCGAAACAGAGAATCCGTCACACCACTCCATCTCGGAGCTTCGGTCGACGAAAGTTGTCGTAACTGGTTTACTTGGCCGCGTCGGCCCCCGCCTTGGCCACTTGACCGTCCTTGGAGGGATGTGCCGCCGGACACGCCAATCACGCCAACGACTTTACCGTCTGTGATGATACCGCCCTCTACTGGCGCTGCTCCGTGAAGCGCCAAGGTGCGCAACCCAATACCGCCCTGCGCTACCAGATCCTCGAAAACCTTGGTCGGATGCCCGAAGTCAAGGGCGCTCCATGCCTTGTCTTCAGCCACAGCGATCGAGCCGTATTGCGTATTGTCGAGCTTTTCCAGAAGCACGATGTGGCCCGTGCTGTCCAGGATGACGATAGCCATGCCCCAGTTGTTCTTTGTGGCTTCCGCTTCCGCCGCCGCCAATTTTTTGGCCGCCCCAATGCCGACGGGCGGTCCAAAGGGTGTTGTCGGAGGCGCGGGCGGAGCTTGTTGTGCACTGGCCGTCACGGTGGCAAAGACAGTGGCAATGACGCATGTGATTGCTAACTTATGCTTCCCTCACTGTTGCAGCTTGCCTGATGGCTTGTGACCTCAATTGACGGGCGCAGCATTGCGCCATTCCGCTCGGGAGTCCATCAAACGGTCGCCGCACCGGTTGGCGACGTCCTGGTATGCCGACACGGTCTTCGGGAGCACGCGCCGCAGAAACACGTCGCCTTGTTTTTCCGCCCGCGAGGCCGTTTGTTCGCCAGCCATGACCTTCCTCGTTCGGTCCCAAGCAAAGAACTGAACATGGCTTTTACGAGCGCAGGCCCCAACAATTTTGACATACATCAACGTACCCAGCTGGACGTACGGGTTTTTTCCAACGATCAGCACCGATTGATACTTGTCGCAGTTGCAATTGATTTTCATCAAGGGCAGCAGCGCAAGCATTTGGTACGAAAGTGAGCCATGCGCGCTTCCGACTTGGACCAGATTCGCGAATTGCCGCTCTTCCGAGAGATGGCAGCCGCGCATTTCGACGCCCTCACCAAAGTCGCTCTCCTGCAGAAGTTTCCGGAGCATGTCACGCTCGTTCGCGAGGCTGAATTACCGGACTTCCTTCACGTCCTGGTCGAGGGGGCGGTTGAGCTCTTTGCATCGTGGGACGAGCGAGAAACGACCCTCGATATCCTTCGCCCAACGACAACCTTCATTCTTGCGGCCGTCATTCGTGATGAAGTCCACCTGAAATCTGCCCGGACTGTCCTGCCGTCGCGCGTGCTTATGATCCCAGCTCAAAGCGTCCGCGACGTGTTCGTAGGCGACGCCGCATTCGCGCGTGCGGTCGTGAACGAACTGGCTCACCGCTACCGAAGCATGGTTCGGATTCTCAAGGACCGGAAGTTGTGCTCGGCGACGGAGCGCCTTGCAAACTGGATTCTGGAGGAGGAACGTCGCCAGAACGGTCACGGGCGCGTCGTTCTTACACATGACAAACGCACGCTGTCCGCGTTGCTTGGCATGACGCCCGAGAACCTGTCACGCAGCTTGGCTGGCCTCTCGGTTCACGGTGTCAAGGGCCGCCGACGGGAGATTGTGATTTCAGACCGCGATGCACTCCAGCGTCGGGCGAAGCCTCGCCTGTTGATCGATCGCTGACGGCGCTAGCCTTTATGTCACGGATTGAACGGCTGCCTTGCTCGGAGTCCGCGGACATGGGGATTGGGCGGCAAGTTGACGCGCAAAATTCGAGCCTTTGCAAATTCGACTATCAACTCGACTTTGGTACGATTGCGGCCTGCAGCACCGAACTATGATCCGATCGCCGCCTCGTTCACCGCCGCATGGCGCTGCGCGGTCAATCCGACACGGGCCTCGATGTGCTCTGCCAGGTATTCCGCATCGCGAGCGACTCCAGAAAAGCGCCCCGAGCCCCACGTGTAGAGCCAGGGTAAGCCGAGAAAATAGACGCCCGGGACCGGCGTCACGCCGCGCACGTGCGCTGGCTGACCGCGGCCGTTGAACACCGGCAGATCGATCCAGCTATAATCAGTACGGAAGCCGATGCACCACACGATCGAGGTGATTCCGACGGCGCGATAGTCGAGCGTTGTGCGCTCTACGGGCGGGACCCACACCGGCCGATAGCGCGCCTCTTCAGGAGCCGCGATCCCCTTCTTGGCGATGAAGCCGTCGATGCTGGCCTTGATGCTTTCCGAGACCTGGTCGGCCTGGTCGAGACACTGTGCGAGGTCGTCGTCGAGCACGAGGCCGTCGCTATCGACGTCGAGCAGGCGACCATAGAGCTCCATGCCCTCAAGCGCCCGCTGGCGCAGATCGATGTCGCGGCCGCCGTCGCGCCCCGTCACGTAGTGATTGGTCTTGTCGCGCACGCCTTCGCGCAGCGGGTGCTCGTGAACGGGCAGCTCGTAGTACCCCATCAGATGCAGCCACTCGACCACGTCCTTGCCGCGATAGCGCCGCGCCACCCGCGGCGCATCACCGACGCATAGGTGCACCTTCCGGCCGGCGAGGTGCAGATCCTCGGCGATCTGGCAGCCAGATTGTCCGCTGCCGACGACCAGAACCGCCCCGTCCGGAAGCGATTGCGGATTGCGATAGAGCGAGGAATGGGTCTGCGTAACGTCACGGCCAAGCCGCTCGGCGCAACGCGGTATAATCGGGATCTGGTAGCCGCCCGCCGCAATCACCACCTGCTCGGTGAGATAGACGCCGTCGGTGGTCTCGAGCGTAAAGCCATGCTGGGAGTTGCTGCGTAGCGCCTCCACGATCACGCCTTCGCGCAACGGCGGCGCGAAGGACGCCACAAAGGCGTCGATGTAGTCGATGATCTCCTCGCACACCATGAATCCGTGCGGATCTGACCCCTGATAGGGGAAACCCGGCAACTGGCACTGCCAGTTGGGCGTCACCAGGCAAAACGTGTCCCAACGCTCGGCGCGCCAAACATGACCGGCACGGTGTTTTTCCAACACCACGTGATCGATCCCGCTTTGCTTGAGATACCAGCTGATCGACAGGCCGGCCTGGCCGGCACCGATTACCGCGACGGAGTAGTTTGCGACGGGCGATGGCTGTGTCATGGAACCCGCTCCTCGGTTCAATCTTCTGCTTCGACGACCGCGGCCGTGTCACGACGCCGTCGCGGTCAATACGGCTTGCGTGGGCCTCCGGTTTTTGCACCAGGTAAGGGCTGTCGAATGCGGGCTCGGCATGGACCGGCCACCATCACGGTCATGCCGTTGACGATGATCGTCTTGCGGTCGGACGGCCCGCCGCCGTTGCGGCTTTCGTACTTTCGGGTCAACCAGCCGCTCCTCGCCGGACTGCAACTCGTTGTTCAGCAGCTCGATCGGCGTCGACGCCAGGCTCTCGCCCTTCATCGGGGATACTTTTGTCGGAGGGAACAGCCGGGATGGCGGGCGGCGCACCGGCCACATGCATCGGCCGCGCGGGTCGATTGTCGAGGGTAAGGCTCAGCAACTCAGGCCGCGCGTAGTGACCGACCGAATCCATCATCCGCTTGCGCTTGACGACCAGGGCCATATCGAGGTCGGCGACCAGGATGCCTTCACCCTCCTTCAGCGGCGGCACGATATGAGCGCCCTCCGGCGACACGATCGCGGTCATGCAGCCACCCGACAACGCTTTGTGCAGCCGCTCGTCCGGCGTGATGCGCTGCTTCTGCTCTTCGCTGAGCCAGCCGGTGGCATTTACTACGAAGCAGCCGCTTTCTAGCGCGTGATGGCGAATGGTGACCTCGATCTGTTCGGCGAAGATCGGTCCCACCATCGAGCCGGGGAACTGGGCGACGTGGATCTCCTCGTGCTGCGCCATCAGGGCGTAGCGCGCGAGCGGGTTGTAGTGCTCCCAGCAGGCGAGCGCGCCGACGCGCCCGACGGCTGTGTCGACCACCGTGAGGCCGGCGCCGTCACCTTGCCCCCAAATCATCCGCTCGTGGAACGTCGGCGTGATCTTGCGGCGCTTGAGGATAAGGCGGCCGTCGGCGTCGAACACAAGCTGGGTGTTGTAGAGCGAACCGTGGTCGCGCTCATTGACGCCGAGCACGACGACGACGCCAAGGCGCCTCGCCGCCGCCGCGACCTCATCGGTGACCGGGCCCGGCACCACGACAGCGTGGTCGTAGAGCCGCAGGTGCTCACCGCCGCTGAGGACCGGCGGCAGGACGAAGGAGAAATAGGGGTACCACGGGACGAACGTCTCCGGGAACACGATGAGTCTTGCGCCCTTGGCAGCTGCCTCGTCGGCGGCGGCCAGTACGCGCGCCAAGGTTCTCTCGCCACTGTCCAGATTGGGCGCTATCTGGACAGCCGCGACCCGCACCACGGTCTTCTCCACCATGTTGCTCTCCTTCGTGTCGCCGGCTGGTGTCGCCAGTGTCACCGCCGCCACACCGTCCAGGTGTGAATCATGTGTGAATCATGAAGGCGTTGTCCCTGCAGTGCAGAAGGATTGGTCGATCGTGTCGAGAGAGTTGATGCGCTGGTTATTGAAGTTGTGATTGCCTGGAAACGCCTCGTCGCCGATCTTGTGGAAGCTGCGCTCCACGCCCGGTCTTACGCGCGGGCCATAGAGCAGGACCGACGCCGCAAAGCCCTCGCGCTGCAGCCGCTGCGCCTGGGAGGTGTCGACGAAGCCGATCGAGGCTTCCAACGCGACGGTGTGGAACGTGACCGGCACCTTTTCACCCGCGTCAGCCTCGACGCCGTCTAACACCCTTTTTTCATATTCGGCAAAATAACCGCCCTTCTTGTGAGCGGGCGCGCTCATGGCAGGCATACTATACCCCCATGGTTTGGCGGTGCCGGCTGCCACCGGGGGTTTTGCAAGCGACATGCCAATTGAAGGCATGATTAGACATTCATCAAACCAGTCCAAATGCATTCAAGTTTGCCATCGACTTCGGTTGCGATGCCTTTCTTCTCATCACACCCCGCTGCCGTGCGCCTGCCAACGAGGCACCGCCTGCTGCATCCGAGCGCAGATTCGCGGGATCCGCCGCATTCACTCATCGGACTCTCTCGCCCATGAACTCAGTGCAATCGTTGGATTGACGTCGGCGTGCGCTAGGTCGGACTTACTAGTCCCCGCGGGCGCGAGAGCAGCCGTATGCGGCAACGAGGGGTCGGCCTTGGCAGCGGTAAGGCGCGTTCGCGTTAGACCCCGGAAGCATTGAGACCTGCGGGAATAGCCGCAGCGATAAGATGGCCGACCAATTGCCATTGATCGGCGGCGGCTCGGTAGACTGTGTCAAAGATAGATTTGCCGGCGTCGATGCTCGACGCTTCCGACTAGAAGGAAGCGCGTGCGTTGCCTGCCAAACGGCGAACTGCGGAACGGCTCGGATGTCTGCGATGTGATCATCGACGTTGGCGCTATCGATGAGCGTGAACGCTCCGCCGTTCTGAAGTTCCGCCCTGACCAGGGCAGTTAGGTCGCCGGCGATCTTGCCAGCATCGGGACTAGCCGCGCTGAAGTTCGGAACTACAAGCGGGACTGCAACGGGTCGCGAGATTGCCCGACAGTCGGACGTGAAACCGAAGTGACGGACACAATTGCGCCCGCACCGGCAGTGACTTGGCGTCGACTAAGTGACCGCGACTGTCGGTCATTGGGCGCGAATTTAATCACGAAATACAGGTCGCTCTGCCAGACAAGGGAGGAAGATCACGGCATCCCATCCGGCACGCAGTCTTTGTTAATTTCTGGAAACGGAACACAGACGTGCCCATCTCGACAGTTGAAAGACACCTACTGAGGTCCATCAAACTCCAGCCCAGGCGGACCACCCAGTGACCCCATCGAGAACGAAAAAGACAATGTATGATAGCCGTCGCTGTGAGTTGTGCAAGGTACGTAGGCGATTGCATCTTCGCGGAAGGCGCTACGATGCCGGCAGCACATGCGGAAATTTGGGCTTCCTTGATAAGGCGGCTTTGAAAATCGCGCCACATCTTGCCCATATGGCGCTTGATTAAGTCTCATACGACATTGTAGCGAGCGCTCCCGCTGCCTGGGGCCTACCTGATGGCTGATCTGCGTGTTACCTTGGGCCAGCGCGTATATACAACACTGTGTGAGACGCTGTACTCGAATCGATGTTCTCAATATCTCCACGATCATCCGCTATCCGAAATTCGAGTGAAGAACTGATCTTAGCCTGAATGCAGATCGGCTTATGACATGGCAAGGAAGAAGAAAACCCAGCAAATTCACCAAAGTTCACGCGGCCAGCCGTGTGCTAGTCAGAGCGCGATGGCGAAGGCCTTTTATGATTGGGTGCCGCAATCTATCGTCAAGCCAATCGGTCGCTCTTTACTTTATGTCACTTTATGACCGAGAGCTTTCTGGGACCTGGCATAAGGAATGTCCCATTACGAGGATGTAAATGGCGCAACTCCTCTCAGTAAACGTTGGTCTGCCGCGCGAAATCGAATGGAAAGGGAGGACGGTGCGGACGGCCGTGTGGAAGGACACTGTTCGCGGTCGCCGTAAGGTAGCGAGGTTGAACATCGAAGGCGATGGCCAGGCAGATTTGCAGGGTCACGGTGGAGAGCACCGGGCCGTTCTCGTCTACCAAATCGATTCCTATCGCTATTGGGAAATGCAGCTAGGGCGAAAGGACTTCGTGTTTGGACAATTCGGCGAAAACTTCACAGTGGAGGGATTGTCCGACGAAGAGGTCTGCATTGGTGACCGTTACAGGATTGGCAGCGCGCTGTTCGAAGTGACGCAGCCTCGGGTGACCTGCTACCGGGTCGGAATCCGAATGGACGAGCCGCGCATGGCCGCCCTCCTGGTGGAGCACCACCGACCTGGGTTCTACTTCCGTGTGCTGGAAACCGGCGAAGTCGCGGCCGGGGACGAAATTTTGAAAGTCTGCAATGGTCCAGAACACATGAGCGTCGCCGAGACCGACGGCCTACTCTACCTTACCGGTCATTCCCGCTCTCAATTAGAACGCGTCTTGCGCATCCCGGCGCTGAGCGTCGGTTGGCGCGGTTCCTTCGAGGCGCTGCTCACACAGCAACGCAGCGGCGGCGCGATGACGGGAAATCCCGGGCTCACTTCAGCACTTGGACCGCCCCCGGCGTGGCGAGGGTTCCGCCCGCTTCGAGTATCGCGCAAGGTGCGCGAGAGCAGCAACGTGACTTCGCTGATACTCAAGCCCACGGACAAACAGCCTCTCATTGCAGCCTTGCCAGGCCAGTTCGTCATATTGCGGCTGAGGCCGGCATCCGATGCGCCTGTCCTGATGCGCAGCTATTCGCTGTCGGGGGAGCCCAGTGCCGAGCGCTATCGCGTGAGCGTCAAGCGGGAACCCCATGGGGCCGCCGGCATTTACATCGACGACCAGCTGAAGGTCGGCGACGTCGTAGATGTAAGCGCGGCGCGCGGCGGTTTCACGCTGCGAGCGGGCAACACGCCCGTCGTTTTATTGAGTGCCGGAATCGGGGCCACCCCGGTCCTGGCTATACTTCACGCGTTGGCGGCCGAAGGATCGACGAGGGAAATCTGGTGGCTGTACGGGGCCCGTAGCGGCCGCGAACATCCGTTCGCCGAGGAGACGCGCAGCCTGCTCAAAGCGCTGGTTCACGGCCACAGCCACATTCGATACAGCGCGCCCGATCCGGTGGATCAGCCCGGCGTAAATTTCGACGCTCCAGGACGGCTGAACATGCGGGCGCTCCAGGAGCTGAACTTGCCGCGCAAAGGCGATTTCTATATTTGCGGCCCGTCGACATTCATGAGTGATTTGACTGCTGGCCTCGGAGCCTGGGGCGTCCTGCCAGATTGCATCCACAGCGAGATTTTCGGCGCAGCTCCTTCCATTACCCCAGGCATTGCCGCTTCGCCGCGCCGGCCGCCGCACTTGCCGCCCGGGCTCCCTGGCTCAGGACCATTGGTCTCATTCGGCCGCAGCGGTCTCAATGTTCGCTGGGGGCCACCGTTCGAGAACTTGCTCGAGTTGGCCGAAGCTTGCGACGTACCCGTGCGCTGGTCGTGTCGAACAGGCGTCTGCCACACTTGCGAGACCGGACTTGTGGCCGGGACGGTCGGCTACCGCCCCGATCCGGTCGATGCGCCGGCGGACGGCGATGTGCTGATTTGCTGCTCACACCCGGAGGGCGATATCGCCATTGATTTGTGACGGCTCGCCGCCTTATCAGGGACGCACGCAAAATTATTGAGGGTTTCAAATGCGATCCGACATGGTTCCTGGGTCCGCCTTTCCAGACTATGAGCTTCCCGACCACACGACGAAACGTCGGAAGCTCTCTGACCTGCAGGGACAAAATCCAATGGTTCTCGTCCTTAGCCGCGGAGGTTACTGCCCCAAGGAGCGACGGCAGGATGAAGGACTCGTTAAGCTCTATCGTGAGCTCGAGGTTGCCTATTGCCGGCTTGTCACGATCAGCACCGACAATATTGTTGAGACGAACGAGTATCGCAGCGGGGTGGGCGCCCACTGGCCTTTCCTCTCCGACCCAGGGCGTATCGTCCAAAAAGACCTCGATATCGCCGAATACACCGATCCCGCCCACAATCCCATGATCCCCCATGTGGTGGTCCTCGAGCCTAGTCTCGTCATTCATAAGATCTACAACGGATACTGGTTCTTAGGCCGGCCCACTATGGAAGATCTCCGCCAGGACCTGCGTGCCGTGACCAAGAAATGTCGGGCGGACTGGGACATCACAACGCCCGAGCTCAAAGACGCGTGGCAACAAGGCCGCAAGGAAATCTTCTATCCGTACGGTAAAACGTACCTCGAAACTCTCCGTGAACAGGATTAGGACACGTGCTGCCGGTAACCCCAGAGTTTTCGGTCAGGCTGACAACGCGTCTAGATAAGGACAGCGACGATCATTCAAACATGCCAGCCCGTGCGGTCCGTATTCGGATCGGTCCTGCCCGAAGACATCAAATGAGCCGCTCACGGCCTCGTCCACCGATAGCACCAGACGAGACCCTGGGTATCCAAGAAATCCGTACCAGAATTTCGGTCGTTTTGGCGAGGCGCCATGATCCACCGAGATCCAATAGAGGGCGACACCTACCCCCATCACAACAAAGCGATAAGCTCACTGCCAAACCCTATCATATAGTGTGGCGCGAACACACGCGGCGGACAAGATGTCGAATTCTAAGAAAAGGTAGTTGCCATCCGGTCCGGACTGCTCAGCGTGTGATTCAAAATCGTTGCGAAGGTGGACCATGATAGATTTACTGTTCACTGGCGTCGGGTGGACCGACCTCGCGCTCGCCCTGAACCGGATCGCGGTTGGGGCATTCTTTATGCTGTCGGGATATCACAAGCTGTTCAACGCAGAGCGCCACCGTTCAATCGTCGATGAACTCAAGGCGCTCGGCGTTCCAGCGGTGGGCTTCAATCAATGGTGGGTGCCGTTGGTCGAGTTTACCGGTGGCGGCGGCGTCTTCATCGGGCTCTTGGCGCCACTCGCCGCCCTTGGCCTGCTTGTCATCATTCTCGTTGCCATGGCTACGTCTGGGCGGCAGCGAATCAAACTCTACAAGCCGATCGATGAAGCGGATCGCATCGACGATTGGCTGTATTTACCGGAGACGCTTTATGCCTTTATGTTAATCATAGTGGTCTCGGCCGGGGCCGGGCCGTACAGCGTCGACGCCCTGATCCTGAATCTGATGAACAAACATGTCGGGTAGAACTCCGCCAATATTCGATACGTTTGTCTCGTTCGTGGCTACCGGACAATGTCATGCCCCGTTTGTTTCTTTCGGGGGCAAGGAGGGCGGTGATGCGCTCTATTCTCTTCTGCGACGCAAAACCCAAAGCAGATTCGTTTTGCTGTCGCTCTCGAAAAAACAGCGAAAATCAATACTTGCGGGATGCCAGGACGCGGCCCGCATACTGCGATGTGAGTTGTTACTCGTCGAGCACAATAAGTATGCTGGTTCAGTCCATTAGAGAGCGCGCACGCCGCCTCAGGTCCAGACGAGTTAAATCAAGCATCTTGCCCGAGGCGGTTACCGGAGGTAATTTGATACGTGCGCCCCGAAGCCACATAGTCTCTTCGCACATCATGGTGGCTGATGAATGATAATTGGAGCCGCGGAGTAACACGTCGCCAGCTTTTGGCGTCGACCGCGATATTGTCATTTAGTGGCGCGGGGTCGCGCGCCCTTGGCCGTGTGCACCGCGGCGGTGCATTGCCATGGGAACCGAACGACAC
>Ga0187783_10000628_pt1 | contig 25526 bp, 28 predicted proteins | sample 1015_SJ02_MP02_2_FD_132471 | JGI IMG/M metagenome (GOLD analysis project Ga0187783, IMG submission 132471) | Tropical peat soil microbial communities from peatlands in Department of Meta, Colombia - 1015_SJ02_MP02_20_MG | ecosystem: Environmental > Terrestrial > Soil > Wetlands > Peat | place...
ATCATCGGACAACTATGCTCGCTCGGGGCCGAAGTGCGGGTATGCGACCCGCATGTCTTCAGATCGACACAAGGCTCGTACACCATGGTGGACCTTACGGCAGAAGAAGTCGCGAGGGCCGACGCAGTTGTCGTCGTAACAGATCACGACGCGTTCGATTACGAGCTGGTAGAGCGAAACGCCCGACTCGTCCTCGATACGCGGAACCGGATGCGCGGTCCCAACGTCGAGCGACTCTGATTGGCGCTTTGTTCGTTCCACCGATCGTGAAATCTCGCTCAGTTCGATCACAATCGATGGAGAGACGTTGCACGTCGTCGTGACTGGGGGCGCCGGGTTTATCGGCGCTAATTTGTGTCGGGCCCTCAGCGAGGATCCAGAAATAGAGCGGATCGTGGCTTTCGACGACCTGTCAACCGGTTATCGAAGCAATCTCGCGGAGGAACCGCGCACTACCAGAACGATAAACAAGGTCGAGCTGGTAGAAGGCTCGATCCTGGACGTGGAGCTTCTCTCGAAGGTGATCGCGCCGGCGGATGCCGTCGTCCACCTTGCGGCACGCCCTTCGGTTCCTCGCTCGCTCGAGAACCCCGTGGCCAGCCACGACGTAAACGCGACCGGTACCATCTATGTCCTCGAAGCGGCAAGACGGTCCAAACAGCCACAGCTGATCGTCGCTTCTTCGTCATCTGTCTATGGAGCGAATCCGGCACTTCCCAAGAGTGAGGACATGGCGACGATGCCCGTCAGCCCCTACGCCGCGAGCAAGCTGGCGACCGAGGCATACGCGCTCTCTTACTCGCGCTCGTTCGGCATGCCGGTGCTCGCGCTGCGTTTTTTCAACGTGTTCGGTCCACTCCAAACGGCTGGTCACGCGTACGCGGCTGTGGTGCCCTCCTTCATCTCCGCCGCCATCGCTGGAAACCCGCTGAACGTGCACGGCGATGGCAAACAAACCCGCGACTTCACATTCGTCGGAAGTGTGGTGTCCGTTCTGTCAGACGCACTGCGCCGGAAGGTATCGCACGAATGCGCGGTGAACCTGGCCTTCGGTTCGAGAGTCTCTTTGTTGGAGCTGATCGACGAGCTCGAGCACGTGCTCGACCGAAATTTGGAACTGCGGCACACGGCTCCGCGGCCGGGAGATGTCAGGGACTCTCAGGCCGACCAAACGACTCTTCGAACCCTCTTTCCGGACGTGACGCCCGTCGCTCTATCGGTTGGGCTCCGAGCTACCGTGGACTGGCTCAATTCCGAGAAAAGCGACAACGGGTGCTGATCGGCCTCATGAGCCGGACCCGGGTTCAGACCTTGTGCAATCCCAAGAGGATGAGGAGGAATCCCACACCCAGCAGAAGGCCCGCAATGATGATCGCGATGCGCTCGGTCCTGCGATCGAACTCCATGAAGCCGAGCACGCCCGATATCAGAAGGGCGAGGGCTCCCGCGCCACCGACGATCGCGCCGATCTCCTGGAGATGGCGAGCAGAGGTCGCGCTCGCAACAGCAAGGATGTGGATCATGGCCCGCAAGTATGCAGGCGCCGAGGGCCCGGTTCAACATCAATTCTGCTGATGTTCACCGTGGCTCTGATAATTACAGCGCGCCCATCCCCTAATTAGACGGACCTTTGATCCGTCGGTGGGGAGGAGCTCCCAACCTCTCAACGGGCATCGCGCGGCCACATTGAGAGCGGCCGTGCCCGTTGCCAAGGTGACTGTTGGTGTTGGCGGTGCTACTGTCTGACGGTTCGATCGGACGAGCGACCGCTGCTGCAGCGACGGGTCCGTAGGTGGATGGGAGCCAGGTATGAGGTGGGGGGTGAAGCGGGCTCCACGGGCGATGGCAGTGGTTCTTGCTTCCCTTGCCACAGCTTGGCTTACTCTGACGATGAGTGGCTCATATGCCTTCGCCACTACGCGCGCTGCCACACACGGGTCCCATCGGGAGCATGGCGCCACGAACGTGAGCGGAGTACAACGAGGTCCGGTTCTTCGCAATGCCGGGACGGGGAAGTCGGCACCGATCGCTGGTTCAGGCTCTTTGAGTCAGCCTCCCTGTGTCGGCTCCTCAGGCGAGAGCTGTGCCGGACCCCTTCATATCAGGGTTCAGAACGGACGCGGCAAACCCGTATCGGGTGCTGACGTATCGCTCTACATCTCCGACGGCGAGCGTCTCGTCGACGTTGCGAGCTGCACGACCGGAGGGATAAAGCCCGCTGACTCTGCCTGCACGTTCGTCGGGCTCGCATACGGCAAGTACGTCGTTGTACAAACTTCGTCTCCCGCAGGCCATGCGGATGCGACACATATCGACCTCGAATGTGACTGCACGACCTCGGTCGTGCTGACCGACACGAGCGGCGTCGGCAGGACGACCACTCCCGGCGTTCTCGTCCACAAGACGGACGCATATGGTAATCCACTGCCAGGTGCCACCTTCGAGCTCTTCACCGTAAAGGGACGTAAGCCTGGCCTCCCGACTGGGATTACATGCACAACAGCCGACAAACACGCAACGGCGAGCTGCATGCTCGCCCCCGCGCCGACGGGCCGTTACTACGTCGTGGAGACCGAGGCGCCGAGCGGATACGGGTTGGCCCCGGCGAGGCTCGTGGTGGTCGGGCAACGGACTGTCCTTGTCCGCTTCAAGGACCTCACGAGCTCTTCCAGCGGCGCGATATTTGTGCGGATCAACGACAACAAGGGAATACCGATGCCGGACGTCGGCATCACCCTCTACTCCCAAAAGAGCGGTCACATCGGTTTGCCCGCGGGTTCGGCGTGCACAACGCAAATGAGCGGCAAGATCGCATCGTGCACGTTGGACGGCATCGCTCCTGGTCACTACGTGCTCAGGGAGGATCAAGCGCCCGTGGGCTTTCAGGACTCCAAGAATCACACCGTGACCGTACTGGGCGGACTGCTCACGACAACTCGATTCGACGATCACATCGTCCCTGGAACGGGAGCACTTTTGATATCCAGGTTCGATAGTCTCGGCGCCCCCATCCCTCCATCGGTCTTTACGATTTGGAGGGATGACAACGGACAACTGGGATCCCCCACCAACCGCTCTTGCGCCACGTCAGCCGCCGAGAACTCGGCCGCATGTGAGATCGGTGGCTTGGTTCCCGGCTCCTATTACGTCGTGGAAACGTCTGATTCCGGGGGCCCCGCCACGGCCTCACCTCTTCTGGTCACGTCGAAATGCAACAAAACCGTTCGTGTCACATTCAATGACGCTCGTTTGACCCGGCACGGCCAGGTGACGGTTACGACCGAGAACCCGCAACACGATCCTCTGACAGGAGCGGGATACACGCTGTGGACCGAGGACAAAGGGTCGCCGGCGTATGCGACGCCTTTCGGGTGTCAGTCGGGAACCGCGAGCTATTGCACAATCGGCGACGCCCCCTTGGGGCAATTCCTTTTGGAAGAGACCACGGCTCCCGTCGGCTATCTCTCTGCGGCGCCGGTAGGCGTAAACGTCGCATTCCAGGGAACCGAACACGTCACCGTGATCGACCAACCCTCGCCACAGACAGGCGGTGGGGGCTCTGGGCCTGGGACAGGAAGTTCCGGTGGGTCGGGCCCCACGGGCTCTGGAAACGGTGGTGGCCAGAGCGGAACCGGGCCGGCGAGTGGTTCCGGACCGGGTTCCACAGGAGCAGCAAACGGTGAAGTGGGAGTGAATGCAGGAGCGGGCTCTGGCTCGAGCTCCGGTTCGACCGGCGCTCCGGGAGCTTCCCTCGCGTCGCAGCATGCATCTGGCAATCCGGACAGCGGGTCGTCGTCTTCATCCGACCAAATTCAAGGGGCTCCTACGGAAAGCAGCCAGTCGAACCCCGGACCAGCTCCGAAGAATCAGACGATTTCTGCCCGATCCGGTTCCAACCGGGGCGGACCGGCACCGGGTGCCGTTCTAGCCGCTTTGATAATCCTGGCCCTCGTCGCAACGATGCTCGGGTTCGGATTGTGGAAGAGACGACAAAGCGTGACCGAACTGCCCGATTGACGTCACCTCTGACGAAACGATGTCGACAGGTGTTCTGGCGGACACTCGATCGCGAGAGGCGTCGCATCGAAGTTTTCAAGCACGCACATCCTCGGCTCGGGTATCCGATGGCCCAGAGTGACCGCTGAACTTGGGCCGTGCGGCTCGACAGATCCGACGCTGGCGCCGCAGACCGCCTTTTAGATGAGAGGCTGGTGTGGTGACGTCTGGCGACACCATCGTGATCATCGAGGATGATCACAACATCTCCGATCTGGTCGCCCTCTATCTGCGCCGGGAGGGTTTCAGAGTCATCCAGGCCGACCGGGCGGAGGAAGGCCTGGAGCAGGTGCAGGACGCAGGGCCGAAGTTGGTGATAGTGGATATCGGGCTTCCCGGGCAGTTCGACGGTTTCGACGTCTGCCGAAAGATTCGCGCGGAGCAAGATCTCGCCCTGATCATGCTCACAGCACGAGACGACGAGGTCGATCGCGTGCTCGGACTGGAGCTAGGCGCGGACGATTACATAACCAAACCGTTCTCGCCCCGAGAGATGGTCGCCCGGGTGCGAGCGATCTTGCGCCGCACTTCAGATCGAACACCTCCCCGAGCCCCTGTCGTTCTAATAGGAGATACCGCCGTAGACACTGCGCGCCGAGAGGTTCGCAAGGGCGACGGAATCGTCGCGTTGACCTCCAGGGAATTCGACCTTCTCGCGTTTCTGGCGACGAACAGGGGACTCGCTTTGTCAAGGCGGCAATTGCTCGACGGAGTCTGGGGCGAGGGATGGTACGGAGACGAACGCACGGTCGACGTTCACGTTCGCCAGCTACGCAAGAAGCTGGGTGACGATCTGCCCCTCGCGACGGTCTGGGGTGTCGGCTATCGGTTGGCGTAAGGATCAAAGATGCGTAGACGACTGACCGTCGCCCTTGTCTCGATGGTCGTCGCGACGCTGGCCCTCACCGTCGCCGGCAGCCTCATCCTCATCCAACGCAGCACCATCTCCAGCCAGAAGAGCGAGCTCTTGACCGAGACCGAGGCGGCGATTCGCGTCTTGTCCACTCCGCTATCCACGCCATCCACGACGTTGCCGGCCGACGCTCGTCACCCTCGCATCGCACGCGCGAGGGCTGTCGCCCGTGAGCGAGCCGCGCTCAGGGTTCTCGAACGAAACCTTCAGAGGATCGGCAATTATCGTGATCTCGTCCGGCTCAAACTCTCAGACGACGGATCCGTTTCTCCCGCACCTCCAGCGCCTATCACACCGGCGATGGTCCAACCCGGAAACCTCACCTCTGGCAAATCCGTGACGGGCAGCGTTGGGAGCATCGTCTTCGCGGTCGTCCCCTACGGCTCGACGTCGTCCGAGACCCTCGCACTGCTCGTAACCCGCACCGTCAAGGACCCCCTATCGGGTCTCGGGTATTTCCTCATCGTGTCGGCCGTCGTGCTCGTTTTGGCGATTCTCGTCGCGGCATACCTCTCGCGTCGCATAACGCGGCCTCTCGTTCGAGCTGTCGCAACGACCAAGCAAATCGCCGAAGGAGATCTCCTGGCCAAGGTGCCGATAACCGACAACGACTACCCGGAGCTCCTCGACCTCGCGCAGGCCATCAACTCGATGAGCGAGAGCATAAGCAGGGCAAGGGGTCTCGAACGCCAGTTCCTGCTCTCGGTGTCGCACGAATTGAGAACACCTCTAACGTCGATCCGGGGCTATGCCGACGCGCTCGCGGAGGGCGCCACGAACGACATACCGGGTGCTGTGCGCATCATCGATCAAGAGGCGCGCAGGCTCGAACGGTTGGTACGCGACCTCCTCGATCTTGCACGCCTCGATTCGCGCCAATTCACCTTTGACATACACCAGGTCTCGTGCTCGGAAGTGCTACGAGCCCAGATCGAAGGTCAAGCACCGGAAGCGGCTTCCCTGGGACTCGAGCTCGTGGACCGCGTCGCCCCCGGCGACGCGCTGTGGGTGGAAGCCGACACCGATCGACTCAGCCAGGTGATCGCCAACCTCGTCGAGAACGCATTCAAGTACGCCGTTCGCCACGTAGAGATCGGCGCGATGAGAAGCGCGTCCAGCATCGAACTTTGGGTCGAAGACGACGGCCCGGGGATCAGTCCGGAAGACCTCCCCCACGTCTTCGATCGCCACTTTCGCTCAGATCGCTCTGCGACGCGCCGGCTCGGAACAGGACTCGGCCTCGCCATCGTCTTCGAGTTGGCGGCCGGCATGGGTGGTCAAGTTCGCGCTTTGTCTCCGGCAATAGGAGAACACGGCACCCGGATGTCGGTGACGTTCAACTCGACCTCCGGGGAGGCTCACACGCTCGGTCCGACACCGAGGTTCGTGCACGAAGCGCCGAGTGTCGGGTAACGAGGGGCCCGACGTTCGGAGCCGCTCGGTCAATTTGCGTTTCTAACTCGGGCGGCACCTCCTCCGGCCGACCCCCGAAAATGTCGGCCGGAGAAGCGTGCGATTGCCCGTGTCCTTGTCGCCGAGTGGGCTACGACACTCGGCTCTCGGATCCCCTACCCGTCGCATAGAAGAGGAGACGACGCGGCCCGTCGCCGAAGGCCAAGAGCAGGAAGCCGAGTCCCATGAGGACCAATCCGACCCCGGCAAGTCCCCAAAGTCCTGGCCCCGATCCGGTGAAGGCCAGAGAACCCGACGAAGCCGCTGTGCTGCTAGCCGGCGTCGAAGCAGGCGTGGAGCTCGGCTCGGTCGAGGAACTTCCGCTGTTCGAGCTGCTGCCCGGTGACGTGCCGGCAGGAGCCGCGGTCGTAGTGGTCGACGAGCTGCTCGCACCCGATGCGGTGGTCGTGGTCGTAGTAGAACCGCTTCCGCTCGAGGACGTCGGCGACGTGGTAGTCGTGGACGTTGGCGTGGTCGTGGTCGTGGACGTTGGCGTGGTCGTGGTCGTCGTGGTCGTTGGCGTTGTGGTCGTCGTGGTCGTCGTGGTCGCTGGCAGCGTGATCGCGGCCTCAGCCAACGAACCCGTCGAATCCATCAGGACGATTGCACATCCCGACCCCGAGCTGTTCTCGGGACACGGGTAGGTCGCCGCCTCGGAAGAGCTCCCACCCGTTGGCGGGCCAACGATTCCACTCTTGATCGTGAAGTCCATCCCACCATCCGGGATCTTTCCGGAGTCTCCCGAAGTCCCGGCAACCGGAACGCTGCATCCCACGAACACCGGCGCGGGCAACCCGCTCACGGTGACCGTCGGGGAGGTCGCAGTGTCGTTGCACTCCATCAGCCAGAAGGATTTCTTCGTACCCAGCCCGCTCCCCGTCACCAATACAGATTCACCAGGGGTCACGGTGCTTGGGGTGACGCTGACGCTCGGCGTGGCAGCGGAAGCGGTAACAGCCGTACCGATCAAAGCCCCCCCTGTGACGATCGACATCACCCCCGCGATCGCCAGCCGCTTTGCGGCCTTTCCTGTTCGTCCCACTTCTTCCTGTCTCCTCTGCTCCGGCCGCTTGCACGGCGCTCCAAGGCGAGGCTGACAGGACACGGGACGCGCGAAGCAGGGCATCTCGTGCCCTACTTCCCCGCCGAAAGTATTCTTGCTCCCACAGAGCGCGGTGTCAAGTCAACTACACGCTAAATGCGTTTTAAAAAACGCTTCGGGTGGCGATCCAGCTCGAACGTTTTTCCGTTGAGTACGTGGGGAATCCAAGGGTCCACACGTGTATGGCTGCTGGCTGCACCTCGAACGAGCGCTCCAGCGCCTTCGACAAACGTTTTTAGGTCTGTAGAGCCGGCTCGTCCAGACGAAGGGCACACGTTGTCGCGTCCGATCGGAGGTGGGACGTGCGACAGATCTCGCCGACGCGGAGACGCTCGACTATTTGTCCCGCTATTTGTCCCGCTATTTGTCCCGCTAGTTGTTCCGCGTCGGACCGGCGACACGACCGCGCAAAACCGGACTTGACGCCGTACCGTCGAGGAAAGTGCCCTGCCACCCGAAGAGCGGTGTTCGAGAGACCCCGACCACCTAGGGCTTGGCGGTCTTAGCAGTCGAGGGTCTCGACCCACTCCCGTTCCCGGATCATCAATTTTTCGACACAACCTCTGGTAGGGCTGTGCTTCCGCTGATGGATCCACAGGGTGTCGTCTTGGGTTCTCTCTGTGGCCCCCTCGTGCTTCTCTTCCTTCGGAGCGTGCGTAACGCACCCCGCTATGTGCCCTTTCTGGGCAGGGCAAAAGGTTAGGAATGTGAGAAGGCCCAGGACATCGTCACGATTGAGGAAATCTGCCGGAGAGCTACCACACTTCGTACCGGCATTACTACGCAACGTGGCAGAACTGGCACCTATCGGCCTGCTCCGCGTCTTAGACTGGATCTTCCGTGGGGGGACGCATCCTTGTTCGAGTGGCGATCGGCCTGATTTCGTTAGGCCTGTTGTTGCTCGCGTTCGTCGCGTACCAACTGTGGGGCACGGCCTTTTACGAGCACTCCGTGCAAAGCCAGCTGCGGAGAGAGCTTCCGGCCTGGCTCACCGGGCAAGCGACGGCCGCGTCGCGTATCAGCGACAACTATGGAAAGCTCCGCCATCCTGACGGCTCCAGTGGGGCGAAACAACGTGGCGCTGGAACTGATCCGTCGACGGCGACGACGACTACGACTTCGACCCCTCGGGGTGGGCTGCCTCCTTTGGCATCAACGCCCGCTCCCACCACCGTTGCACCCAGCGTGGGGACGGGGATCGGCTACCTCGTCATTCCCAAGATCGGCCTTGACGACGTGTTCACCGAAGGAGTCGGAGAGGCTCAACTGCAGGGCGGTCCGGGGCACTATCCAGGCACCTCTCTCCCCGGCCAGGCCGGAAACGCCGCTATCGCTGGCCATCGCACGACCTATGCAGCGCCGTTCTACAACCTGAACGAGCTCAGCCCCGGCGACCCGATCTTCGTGCTCACCACACAGGGCCTCTTCCGCTACAACGTGGTCTCACAGACCGCCGTGCTGCCCACTGACGTAACGGTGCTGAACCAGACGGCAGACAACCAGCTCACGCTCACCACGTGCAACCCGCGTTACAGCGCAGCACAGAGGCTCGTGGTCGTGGCTGACATGCAGGTGCAGGCGCTTCACAGGCCCGTCGTCCCTCCAAGGCCACCAGTGCCGGTCAAGCCACGTTTCACGACACTTGCAGGAGACTCTTCCCTAGCAGGCAACGGAGCCAACAGAAGCGTGACCGCCGCGGTCCTTTGGGGAGTTCTGACTTTGCTCCTGGGCATGTTGGTCGCCATAGCGTGGCGAGGCCTTCACAGGCTGCGTTGGGCCAGCTTGGTCCTAGGCGCACCGGTGGTGTTGCTCTCGCTTCTGGTCTTCTTCCAACACGTGAGTCTCGTGCTCCCAGCGAGCTTCTGAACAGGGTCATCGAAGCGTCCGCAAGTTGATTGCACTTGGCAATCAACTTCACCTTCCCGAGGTAACAATGCTGAGAAGTTTGATATGACCACGAAAAGTTGTAAGGTTCACCTGCTCGCAACCCTCGGTGCCAGCGACCGTCGGGGCGAGCGTGGGACCGATTTCAAGCCAGGGGGGGGCCATGGCTGTCTTCGTTGGGGGCGAAGACGGGAGCGTGCCGATGACGGTGTCGCACGCGGGATCTGAGCAGGGTGCCGTGAAGCGACGCGAGACGCCGCTCCTGCACCTGTCTCGGCGACCCGGCGACGCACCTTCTTCACCATCGGTAACCCTTCCGTCGCGCCGTCCCGCGACCTCGCCCGGCTCGAAGCAAGTGGTTGCTTGCCTCGACATTCGTGCGATGGCACGGAGACCTCTCACCGAACCCGACGTCTCGCTCGTCCAAGCCGTCGCGCTACGCCGCCTTCAAAGGGCGATCCGTCCGGGTGATCACGTGTGCCTCTCCGGAGGTTCACGCTTGGCCGTCTGTTTCGGGCCGGTCGCCGAAGGGGTCGACGCATCGCGCCTTGGCGAACGCCTTGCCGGCGCTCTGGGTGACCGCCTCACGCTCGGAGAGGAATCGGTGGATCTGTATGTGAGCGTTGGTGTCGCAACCGGCCCGACAGAGGCGGAGCAGTCGGACCTCATCGCCGTCGCTCTCAGGCAACTTCGCAGGCCCGCAGACGGCACCGACGGCGCGACCGCTGGAAAGTCGCGGGCTGGTGGAGAGATCCAGGGAGCCCGCCCAGTTGGTGGACCGCCCCCCCCGAGCACGCTCGGGGACGAGTCAGCACACTCAGGCAACGGGGCTTCTCCAAATGGGGCCCTTCCTCTCGGCATCGTGCAACGTCCTAGCCCGCAGTTCGCCGACCTCGGCAACTCGACGGTTCTCGCGGATGACCCCGCATTCGCAGGAGGTCCCCAGATTCTGGTCGTCGACACCCTGCCGTCGGCCCCGGGCACCCCGGGAGTCACTGCGAACGCTGTCGGTGCTTGCGTCGGGGATCTCGGTTTCAGGGCGGACGTACACGCTCCGCGCGGTTCGGACGACTTGTTCGGAAGCGACGAGCAAGGGCGTACGCCACGTCCACTGCTGGCCCTGCTCGTCGTGCACCCGAGTGCCCAAGCACCGCAGGACGCGGACGCGTCGCGGGAATGGGAGCAGCCGGCGACGCTGTGCCGTTCCTACCGACAGGCAGGGCTCACCGTTGTGGCGATCAGCATCGGCGCGAGTTGCGCAGCGTTGGCGGGATGCATCGAGCAGGGTGCTATAGGCGTCGTTGACATCGAGGACCTCCCGAGTCACGGTGCTGAACTGTTCAAGCACCTGAACAATGGCGAGGTGGAGGTGGACGCGACGGTTTCGCGCACTTCCTGGAGCAGGTCGCGACGCGTCGACCCGAGCCGGTTCGAGGCGCTGATGCAGCTCACACCGAGTGAAAAAAAGGTCCTGTACCACCTGACAACAGGTGCTTCCGCTTCACAGATCGCCGGGTTGCTCGTGGTTTCCATCGCGACGGTCAGGTCCCACATCCGGTCGATACTTCGCAAGCTCGACGTCGGATCGCAACTGGCCGCCGTGGCTATCGCACGCGGCGAGCACCCGGGCACGCCTGTCGCCCAATAAATCATTCCGCATCATTCCGCATCATCCAGCAGCACCCAGCAGCACCCAGCACCCAGCACCATCCAGCAGCCGCTCGAAGATGTCACGAGACCAGTGGCAACGACCGCGCCTCGGCGGTGATCAGCCCGTTGCGCCCGCTTATCTCCACGCGACCCGGTACCTGCGCGCTCCTGTGGAGGTATGCAAGCGCGACAGGAGCTTTCAAACCCGGCGACCACGCCGAGGAGGTGATGGCTCCCACGACCTTTCCTTCGAGCGACACCTCGGCACCGGTTTCTGGAACATCGCATCCCGCGTCGACCACTATCCCGCGCAGATAGCGCGCAACCCGGTTGCCACGGGCGTCCATTCGGGCGATCAACTCCTGACCCGTGTAACAGCCCTTTGTGAAGCTGACCGTCCGCTCCAACAAGCCGGCCTCGGCTGCGATCGTGCGTTCGTCGAGCTCGGCGCCCATGACCGGGATGCCCGCTTCGATCCGGATCGCATCCCAGGCGGCGCGAGAGCACCACGGAACACCCGGTGGTGCATTCGGTGCAGACCCGATCAGATCCAGTCCGTAAAGGCTTCCCCACGACCATCCGAGAGTGAACTCCACGCCTTTTGCCGACGCACCGGTGGCACCGGTCGCATGGGCATGCACGGCGCGAGAAGCGTCATGGCCGTTCACCTCCCCGTCTAGCCCGGGCCCTCTCAACGCGACACAACGCCAAGGCTCGAGCTCGATCTCCACCTTCACTCTCAGCCGGAATTTGAGAAGGCGGGCGCGTACTGCGTCGCCGAAACCCTCGTCGACATCCAACAGGAACGAATCCTGCGAGGTCCTCGTTACCCTCACCAAAGCGTCCAGCTTTCCCTGCGGCGAGAGCAACAGAGCGTCCACGCTTTGTCCTTCGGACATGGAAGCCACGTCCTGACTGCACTGACCCTGGAGGTACTCCTCCGCATCAGGTCCCGACACACGAACCACGTCACGTCCGATCCGAAGCGCTCCGACGGCACGTTTGAGCACCGCGTAATCGATCTCCGCCTCTTCGCGTCGTCGTGCAGCTGACATTCGACGGGCCGCGGGGACCGCAGCTAGGAGAGCCGCCGCCTTGTTCACACATTCGAGGTCCTCTTCTACAGGATCACTGTCGGCGACGATTCCCGCACCCGCTTGTACAGACGCCCTTCCATCGGGAGCGACGACCATCGTGCGAATGGCGATCGCCGTGTCGAGATTTCCCGAAAGGTCGATGTATCCGACCACACCCCCGTAAACGCCTCGTTTGGTCGGCTCGAGGTCGTCGATTATCTGCATTGCTCGCACCTTCGGAGCACCCGAGAGCGTCCCCGCAGGAAACGTCGCCCTCAAAACGTCCACCGGTCCCTTGCCTGGTACGAGCTGCCCCGAGACCTGAGAAGTCAGGTGCATCACATGGCTGTAGCGCTCAACGGTCATGAGCTCCTCGACCACCTCGGTGCCGAAGGAGACCACCCTCCCGACGTCGTTGCGGGCGAGATCGACGAGCATCACGTGTTCAGCCAGTTCTTTCGGATGCTCGGACAACTCGGCCGCCAAACGGAGGTCTTCGACCTCGTTGTCCCCGCGCCTTCTCGTTCCCGCGATCGGTCTCGAAGTCACGACGCCATCGCGCAAACGGACCATCGGCTCTGGCGACGCACCTACGACGGTTGCAGCTTCGCTTCTCAGGAAATAGAGATAGGGGCTCGGATTGACCACCCTGAGAACGCGATAGAAGTCGAACGGATCGGCGTCGAGCTCCAGATCGAATCTCTGCGACAGCACGACTTGGAATATGTCTCCTTGTCTTATGTGCTCCTTCCCCACCGTTACGGCGTCGCCGTACTGCTTCTGGGTCATCGTGCGCGTGACCGAAGGACGTTCGTCATCGGCTGCGGGGAAATCGAGCGGAAGATCTTCGACTCCGGAAAAGAGATCGGTCGCGAGCTGATCGATACGCTCCCCCACCGCATCGAAAGCCGATCCCGACTCCTCGTCGCTCCACTGGCCGTCGACGAGGACGTTGTCGACGAGAACGACTCGCTGGCGCCAATGGTCGATCGCACAGACCTGGCCGATGACGTCGAGGACGGCGTCGGGGAATCCGAGATCGTCGGCCGGCACCTGCCCGATGCGTTCTATCTCCCTGACCACGTCGTAACCGAGGTAACCCACGACTCCGCTGTGCAGTGGCAGTTCGGCGATGGCCGGAGAACGGAACTCCGCCAGAAACGACTCGAGCGACGGAAGGATCCCTTCGTTACCACCGGTGATCTGGTCGGACGTGACCCCGCCTCGGAGCTCGACGGCCGATCCACGAGCCACAAACGTCGCGATCGGAGAGCGGCCGACGAACGAATAGCGTCCCCACCGTTCACCCCCTTCCACCGACTCGAGAAGGAACCCCGGCTCTTCCCCGACGACACGCCTGAACGCAGCTACGGGTGTGACCGTGTCTGCCATGAGCTCGCGCCAGACAGGGACGATCCGGTGAGAGCGGGCAAGCTCGACGAACTTCTCGCGTCCCGGCCCTAGGTCACCACCGCGGGGGGCGGACCGCTTCACGACTCTTTCGGGGAGTCGCCGTGGCTCTCGCCGAAGGCGCGGTAGAAGCACGAGCGCTCACCTGTGTGACACGCACCACGACCCTCCTGCTCGACCACGACTAGCAGGGCGTCCCCGTCACAGTCATAGCTTGCGCTGCGCACCCATTGGCGGTCCCCGGACGTCTCGCCTTTGCACCAGTACTCCTGGCGGCTACGACTCCAGAACCAGGTCCGTCCGCTAGAAAGCGTCCTCCTCAAAGCTTCGGAGTCCATGTAGCCGAGCATGAGAACGGAACCGTCGGACGCGTCCTGGACGATCGCCGGAACGAGACCGTTCGTGTCGAACTTGATCTGCGCCAGTTCGTCTTCTGTGAACGACACCGGCGTGACGGCGGTCATGGATGAGTCCTCACAAGTACAGCCCCGTACCGCTGTCTATGCGCTCGGACGCCACGGCATGGATGTCCCGTTCGCGCAGGATCACGTACTCGTCGCCCTGAACTTCCACCTCGAAGCGGTCCTCCGGGTTGAAGAGGATCTTGTCCCCGGTCTTGACGGTCCTCACGTGAGGTCCGACTGCGAGGACCTCGGCCCAGACGAGCCTTCGAGAAACTTGGGCCGTGGCGGGAATCAAGATCCCCGCGCGAGAACGGCGTTCGCCATCAGCTTGAGGTTGCTGGGCGAGCACCCTGTCGGCGAGCATCGTGATCGGCTGTTTGGGAGCCTGATCGCTGCGGGAAGCCACCCCCTGCACGGTACCGCATCAGCCAGTCGGAAAGGCTCCCACGGCCAATGCGCGCCGAGAAGAACGGGCCTTCACGCCACCCGAACGCGAGGTGCCCCCGCCTACGCTTGGGAAGGTGAGTGAGTGGCACCCTCCCCCCGTGGAGCCGGAACCGACTTACGGTGCTTTGCAAGGCTGGAGCGGTGATCCTTTCCCCGAGCGTTCGAACGGTGCGGACACTGCCGGGTCGAGCAGGCGCAGACGGCGGACGATGGCGGTACTGGCTGTCCTCATCGGGCTGGTTCTTCTCGTCGCGGGCGCGGGCGCAGGGGTCCTCGTTTCGCAAAGCTCTCCGTCCAATTCGACCTCGACCGCAAACACCGTCCTCGACGAGTCCGTAGCAGCCGCCAAGCAAGCCGACTCGTTCGAGTACGTCGCGATAACCCAGGGCGGTTCCTCCAGTCAGTCGACGGTTGGGACCGCTCAACGTTCCTCGGGGCTTCAGGACATCACCGTCGACAACCCCGCCTACGGAACCGAGAAATTCTCGCTCGTCCTCGTCGACGGCGTCGTCTACTTCCGAGGGAACGCGGCAGCATTAGAGGACCAGCTCGGCGTGCCGTCGACCTCGAATCCCCAAGGCTACGCGAACCAGTGGATCGCGATTCGGAGCTCGGATTCGCCGTACGCGGCGCTCGAAGCCGGGATCACCACCGACTCCAACCTGAGTCAGGTTCTCATAACACCTCACTCGGCTACCCAGGTGACGGGCGCGAACGGAAATCACATCTGGCGTTTGACGGGAGCGCTCCCCTCAGAAGGGGGAGGCGGCTCGGGGGGAACTGCCCAGCTGGACGTCGCCGGCGAGTCCAAACTCCCGCTCTCGTATTCGAGTACGCAGAATTCCGGAGGCGAGCAATTGAAGTCGAATTTCACCTTCGCGCATTGGGGAAAGAAGGTGACGGTCTCGGCTCCGGACGGCTCGATCGCCTTCAGCAGCCTTGGTGTGCCGTCGGGGAACGGCTCTCCGCCCAGCAGCGAAACGGGGCCCACGCCGACCTTTTCGACTTGACGGTCACGACTCGACGGTCGTTGCGTCAATGGTCGTCGCGTCAATGGTCGTTGCGATCGAGCCCCGGTCGACCTCTGCCCGGCTGTTCGCCCGTTACTGACCGACAGGCCGCACGTTCACTCCGCGTTCGGACATGCGCGCCTTTGCTTCGCCCACCGTGAACTCGCGGCGATGGAAGATCGACGCCGCAAGCACGGCGTCGGCACCGCCCACGAGCGCTCCGTCGACGAGGTCGTCGAGCGTTCCCACGCCGCCCGACGCGACCACCGGTACATCACAAGCGTCGACGACCTCGCGAGTGAGCTCGAGGTCGAACCCGTCGCGTGTGCCGTCACGATCCATGGACGTGAGAAGGATCTCCCCAGCCCCCAACTGCGCACACCTGGCCGACCAGGCCACCGCGTCGAGGCCGGTTTGTTCCCTTCCCCCGTGGGTGAAAACCTCCCAATCATCCGCTCCACGTCGGCGAGCGTCGACTGCTACTACGACGCACTGGGATCCGAATTCTTCAGCAAGGTCGGAAACGAGCTCCGGGGTCTGTACGGCAGAGGTGTTGAGCGCGACCTTGTCGGCCCCTGCCCGCAGCAGCTTGCGCCCGTCCTCCGTTGAACGCACTCCGCCGCCCACGGTGAGCGGTATGAAAACCTCTTCGGCCGTGCGGGATACGACGTCGACGATCGTGTCCCGGCCGTGCGCCGAAGCGGTTATGTCCAAGAAGACCACCTCGTCGGCTCCCTCCGAGTCGTAACGGCTAGCGAGCTCGACCGGGTCACCCGCGTCGACGAGATCGACGAACTTCACGCCCTTTACGACGCGTCCTCCGTCGACGTCGAGACACGGGATCACCCTTACCGTGCGCACGCAACGATCCCTTCTTCTACCGAGAAACGGCCTTCGACGAGAGCCTTGCCGACGATCGCGCCGTGGAGACGCCGCCCCCCTACTTCCAAGCGTGCCAGCGCCGCCAAGTCTTCTAGTGACCTCACGCCACCCGAGGCGATCACCTCGTGTCGGGTGCAGGAAAGGACCGCCTCGATGCCCTCGAGATCCGGTCCCGTGAACGAGCCGTCGCGTTCTATCGACGTTACGACGAGCGCGCCCAAGTCAACGTCTTCCAGTTCCGCAATCATTTCTTCGAGAGAACGCCCGCTGCTGCGTTCCCAGCCCGAAAGAGCGACCTCTGCCCCTTGGCCTCGATGATCGAGTCCCACCGCGATCTGGAGCGGGTACCTCTTGGTCAGGGTTCGCAGTAGATCTCGGTCCGTGACCGCCGCGGTGCCGACAACGACCCGAGCGGCTCCTCCACCGAGGATTTCCGCAGCGTCGGCTTCGGACCGCACGCCGCCCCCGACTTGCACCGGGGTGTCCAACTCCTTGGCGATGGACAGGACGATCTGGCGGTTGACCGGCTGTCCGGTGCGAGCCGCGTCCAGGTCGACGACGTGTATCCAAGAGGGTCGAGCCGCAGCGTACGAACGGGCGAGCTCGATCGGGCTCCCGTAGCTCTGCTCGTGCTCGAAGTCACCTCGGGTCAGGCGAACCGCACCACCGCCTCGGATGTCTACGGCGGGAATCAGCTCCATGAGTCGCACTCAGCCCCAGGAGACCGCGGCCGCTTCGACCTCGCGCACGAAGTTGCCGAGAATGGACAAGCCGTTCTTCCCTGATTTCTCAGGGTGGAATTGCGTCCCCCACACCTTGCCCCGCTGTGAGGCGGCCACCACAGGACCGCCGTAGTCACAGAACGCGACCACGTCTTCGGTCGGTTCAGGCGCGAACGAATGGACGAAGTAGACCCATGGCCGCTCACCGAGGCCCGCCAATAAACCGCTGCGCGCATTTCCGTCGGTCGAGAGACTTGAAGAGCCGGTTCCGACAAGTTCCAGCTGGTTCCATTGGATCTGCGGGTGTTTAACGCCGTCAGGAAGGGCGCGCACCTTTCCCGGCAGCACCCCGAGGCCGGGGACCCTCGGAGCCTCGTCCGATCCCTCGTACAGGAGTTGGAACCCGACACATATCCCGAGAAACGGTATGCCTCTCTCCACGGCCATCAACGCCGCACGGTCTAGGCCCGTTGCGCGAAGGGCCTCCGCGCAGCGCCCGAATGCGCCGACACCCGGAAGGACGACCGCAGACGCGGACTCTGCTTCCTCCGGCTCCGTTACGAGACGCGCCGCCGCTCCCAGATGAACCAGCGCCTTTTCGGCTGAGCGTAAGTTGCCGATGCCGTAGTCGAGTACGGCGATCATCCCCGCCACTCGAGGTCCCTCTTCACAGCACACCCTTCGTCGAAGGAAGCGTCGAGCCCTCCGTTGAGAGCGCGTCGTGCATCGAACGGGCGACCGCTTTGAACGACGCTTCGAGAATGTGGTGCGTGTTCTTTCCGGTGATCATCCTGATATGCAGGGTCAGACCCGCTGAAGTGACGAGCGCTCTCCAGAACTCCTCGGCTAACTGAGGATCGAATCCGGGCGAGCCGAGTGGGGGCGCCTCGGGTGGGAGCGTGACCGAATACGCGAGGTAGGGACGTCCCGAAACGTCGAGAGCCACTTCCACCAGAGCTTCGTCGAGAGGCAGGGCTATCGATGCGAATCGCCGGATTCCCTTCTTGTCGCCGACAGCTCCGCACAGAGCCTCGCCGAGCACTATCCCAACATCCTCGACGGTGTGGTGTGCATCGACCTCGAGGTCCCCGCTCGCCTTGATCGTGAGATCCATGCCTGAATGACGACCGAGTTGCGAAAGCATATGGTCGAAGAAGGGCAACCCGGTGTCGACCTCCACGTCTCCTTGCCCGTCTACGACGACACAAACGTCGACCTGGGTCTCTTTGGTCCGCCGGCTTCTCTCTGACCGGCGCGTACCGGGTGCGTCGCTCATCGTCCCTCCACTCGAAGAGCAATCATCGTCTCACGTCCAGGACGACGATCTTCGAAAGCTTTCACCCGTCGAGGCTCTTGCGAAGAGCGTCCAAGAAACGGTCGTTCTCTTGTGGGGTACCTATCGTCACGCGCAGACACTCGTCGAGCCCGCGCCACGTCGAGCAGTCCCTTACGAGGACCGAATCCTGGAGCAGGTCCTTCCAGACCTGTCTTGCGGCGCGACCGGTCGGCCGGAACAGGATGAAGTTCGCGTCCGATGGCCAGGTCTCCACCGGCAAGTCCGCCAGTGCAGCGGCGACTCTGCCACGTTCCTCTGTCAGAAGCGCAACTCGCTCGTGCATCTCGTCGATGTGCCGAAGAGCGAGCAGGCCGGCCACCTGCGTCATCGCATCGAGGTGATACGGGAGCGCGACCAACTCGCACGCTGCGACCACCTCCGGGCTTGCGACCATGTATCCGAGCCTGCATGCAGCCATCGACCAGGTCTTCGAGAATGTGCGAACCACCACGAGGCGGTCGGAAACTCGTCGCCCGGGCTCCTCGCGATCGCGCAAATCGAGCAAATCGAGCGCGCTGGACCTCGCGAATTGCCCGTATGCCTCGTCCACCACCACGAGTCCCGGAGCTTTTCTGAGCACCTGCTCGATCTGCGCAGGGTCCTCGGCTCGTCCGGTCGGGTTGTTCGGTGAGCACAAGAACGTGATAACCGGCTGTTCGCGCGACAAGACGTCTTCCACGACGCGCTCGTCCAGTCGATGATCGGCTGTGCGCCAGCCTCCTGCAACGCGTGTCGCGGTGACTCGTGCGATGTGTCGGTGGAGCGTGTAGGTGGGCTCGAAAAGCGCGACCGTGCGTCCCGGTCCCCCGTATGCGAGAAGCAGACACTGCAGCACTTCGTTGGAGCCGTTGGCGCAGAAAATGCGCTCTGGATCGACCGAATGCAGGTCGGCCAACGCCCGACGAAGCGCTGCCACGCGCCGATCCGGGTACCGGTTGAACGGAATGCGGCCGATCTCGTCTTGCAGTTCTCGAACCCACGAGTCGGGCGGTGGAAGCGGCGACTCGTTCGTGTTCAGTCGAACCTCGACGTCCACCTGTGGCGAGTGATAGTCGGACAACTCCTCGAGATCGCTTCGGATCGAGATCTGTCTGTCCTCGTGGTCCATAGTCGACCCTCAGCGGCCCGGCACCGCGTCCGGCGACCACGCGCCGAGGCGTTTGCCCGAGGGTGACGAAGCCGGGTTTTCGCGCATGCGAACCGACTCTGCGTGCGCCGGAAGACCTTCGGCCTCGGCAAGTGCCTCCACGTATGGGGCCACCCGCGCAAGGGCCTGACCGTCCAACGAAACCGCGTGGATATGTGTTCGGAAGTCGTCGGTACGGAGCGCGGACGCGAATCTCGCGGTGCGCGCAGTGGGCAGAACATGGTTCGGCCCCGCCAGGTAGTCGCCGACGCTTGCAGGTGCGAACGGTCCCAAGAAGACCGCGCCTGCGCAACGCACCAGGGGAAGCAGGGCCTCGGGAGCGCCGGTCTGAATCTCCAGATGTTCGGGAGCGACTGCATTAGCGACGCCCATCGCCTCTGCGGGCCCGTCGACGACCACCGTGTACCCGCCTGAGCTCAATGTGGCTTCGAGCTCGGTTCTGCGAGGGGAATCCGCGACCATCGAGACCACAGCGTCGGTGACCGCATCGGCAAACTCCTCCGACCAGGTGACCAACCAGGCCAGACCATCGGGGCCATGCTCGGCCTGGACCACGACGTCGATCGCGGCCCACGGCACCGGGGTCGTGCCGTCGGCGATCACCACCACCTCGGAAGGACCTGCGTATCCGGCGGGGACGCCCACCACCCGGACACCTGTCGTTTCGCCTCCGCCACGTACTTGTTACCCGGCCCCACGATCACGTCGACGGGACGGATCGTCTCCGTTCCGAAAGCCAATGCCGCGATCGCCTGCGCCCCTCCGACGCAGTAGATGTGGTCCACCCCGGCGATAGCGGCAGCCGCGAGCGTCTCGTCCGCCACGGTGCCGTTCGAACCCGGGGGTACGACGAGTGTCAGCTCCCCCACCCCGGCCACCCTCGCCGGGGCCGCGCACATGAGGACGGTCGACGGGTAGCGCGCTCTTCCCCCCGGCGCGTAGATGCCCACCCGGCCCACGGGCCGCTGGAGGTGCCGGACGAGGATCCCGTCGAGCTCGAAATCACCCGCCGGAGCGCGTTCGTGCTGGTGGTAAGCAAGAATTCGATCCCACGCGACCTCGAGCGCGCTCCTCAGGCGCACCGGCACCCTTTCCAGGGCCGCGAGGGCGTCCGTGTGGGAAACGACGAGCGAAACCACTTCGACGCCGTCGAATTGCCTAGTGAGCTCGCGAAGCGCGGCGTCCCCCCGGTGGCGGACCTGGTCGATGATGAGACTCACGCCCTCGGTCGGGGAGCTCTCTTCAGCGCGCGGGCGCGTAATGGCGTCCGCCATGTCGGCGGCCGAAACACCCCGAAGATCGAGACGTCTGAGCGACACGAGACCAAAAATGCTACCTGGGCAAACACACGCCCCAGCCTGCGCTCGCCCGAGCACGGACCCGCGCTCTGAGCCATCATCGGTCCATGACCGGCGCGGAGCTGTCGTCGCTCACCACTGCGATCGAGGAATTGACCAAGCGAGTCGGAGCGATGGCCGAACAGGCGGCCGCCGACCACCGCGAAGAAGAGGCGTCAGAGCTCTTCGCTGTCGAGAGGAGCCTCAGGGGGGCTTGGCGCCGCCTCGGGAGACTTTCGTCGCCCCGCCGAAGGAGATGAAGGCTTGCGCCGTTGTTGCATTTGCTCCGCTTGTTTGCATTCTGTTTCAGGTCGGCGGGTGACCGGGTGGTGTTTCAGGAACCCGGCTTCATCCATGAAGCCAGGTTCCTGAAGAAATATGCGTCCATTTTTCCCAACATTCCGACTGGTTCTTCACAATGTGTCGACGCGGTCGAGGGTCGTTCGGCACCTGGACGCGACAGCGGCGCCCGATAGGGCGCCGCGTCGCGAGCGGGTCGGGCGGCGGATCCCGACCTCCGCTCTTCACGGAACCAGGTGGCGGGAACCGGTTCCGGTCCCTCTAGAACACCACGCGAGGGGCCTACTGTTCCAATCACTCCGAACAACTACAGCCCAACGATTTGATCAAGACTTGACCGCCTGTTGATTGTTGTGCTTCCGTGTCGCCCGGCTGAGGCCGTCCTTGTTGGCGCGCCCCATCGCTAGGAACAGGGGGGCCGAGGGGCAGAAGTCGCAAAGCACACACCGCTCACACCTGGGCTTTCGCGCCAGACAGACCCTTCTTCCGTGCAGAATCAAGCGCAGGCTGAGCCCTCCCCGCTCCTGAGCCGGGACGATGCGGTCCAGCTCCGCTTCCACCTTGTCAGGATCGGTCTGCTCGGTAAGGCCGAGCCGCCTCGCCAGCCGGCCCACGTGGGTGTCAACCGGCAGGCCCGGGAGATCGAAGTCCACGCTTCGAACGACGTTCGCTGTCTTCCTGCCGACCCCCGGTAGCGAGGTGAGGTCTTCCATTGACTGCGGGATCACCCCGTTGAACCGTTCGACGACACCTCGAGCCATACCTATCAAGCTGCGCGTCTTCGCCCTGAAGAACCCTGTCGATCGGATCAGTTCCTCGACACGTTCCGGGTTGGCCTCCGCCAGGTCCTCGGGTGACGGATATTCGGCGAACAGTTCCGGCGTGACGATGTTGACCCTCTCGTCGGTTGTCTGCGCCGAGAGAATCGTTGCCACGAGGAGCTCGTAAGGGTTGTCATGGCGGAGGGCGCAAAGCTCGTGTGCGGTACCGGGGTATTCGACGCGCAACCGTTCGATCGTCTCACGCGCGCGACCACGCGCACTCCTCGGATGGCCCATCGACTTCAGGGTACCGACGATCTGAGATCGGTTGTTCGGGGGTCTCCCGTGCACCGGGGTCTCCGTGTGTTCGGGGGTCTCCCGTGCACGGGCATTAGCGTTCGGCCGTGGCCCACCTCGAGGTGCTGCATCACCTGGACGATGAAACCCGCTCGAAAGTTTTGGATCTCGTTGTAGCCGCCGATGACGCCGACGACCATCAGCCGATCTCCGACCACCTCTTGTTGGAATTGAAACGTGGTGGGGGCGAACGCTTCGCCGCGCTGCTGTACTACCCCGAGGCGGGCCACGATCTGGCCGGCTACGCCCAAGTGTCCGGTCTCGAGGACGGCTGGGCGATCGGAGTAGCGGTCCGACCCTGTCCTGACCGAACCGACTCCCACGCCGAAGAGGACTCCCACGCCGAAGAGGACTCCCACGTCGATGAGGACTACCGCGTCGAAGAGAAATTGCTCTCAGCTGCTCTCCACGAGGTGTCCAAATTCGGAGGGGGCCTCGTTCACCTTTGGATTCCGAAGCCGACAGCGGCGTGGGATCGGCTGGCCGAATCACTGGGGCTCTCAAAAGGCCGTGACCTTTTCCAGATGCGTCGCTCGTTGCCTGTTCCCGGCGATCGACCCGATTTTTCCGTGCGCCCATTTCGACCCGGGATGGACGAAGAAGCGTGGCTCTCAGTCAACAATCGCGCGTTCGCGAAGCATCCAGAACAAGGTGGTTGGACCGTCCGGGCCCTTCTCGAACGCGAAGCCGAACCCTGGTTCGATCCCGCGGGCTTTCTTCTCCATGAACGTGCGGGACGTCTAGCAGCGTTCTGCTGGACGAAGATCCACGCGCGGACAACTCCGAGGATGGGAGAGATCTACGTCATAGCCGTGGATCCCGACTTCCAAGGGTTGGGGCTCGGAAAAGCGATGACCCTCGCGGGCCTCGACCACCTTGCGTCATCGGGCATTCGTCTCGGGATGCTGTACGTCGACTCGGACAACGCGACAGCCGTGAACATGTACGCGAAGTTGGGCTTCGAAGTCGACCATTTGGATCGGTCGTACTCAGGGTTGGTGCGTCCCGGGCCGACCGAATCAGTGGATCCCTGAGATCCCGACCGCCTTGCCGATGCTGAAGGTGATGCCTGCCGCTACACCCGATAACAGGAGCTGTCGGCCTGCCGACCACCACCAGGTGCGCTGCGTGAAGACAGACAGGCCCGCCCCGACCGCCAGTGCCGACACTGCTCCTATGACTATCGACGCGAGCACGGCGTGGCCGCCACCGGTGAATAGCCACGGGATGAGTGGCAGAAGCGCGCCGATCGCAAACGCGACGAATGAAGAGATCGCGGCTTGGATCGGTGAACCGAGCGAGTAGGGATTGATCCCCAGCTCCTCGCGTGCATGGGTCTCGAGCGCCAGCTCCGGCGTGCGCATCATTTCCTCGGCGAGCTGCTCTGCGGCGTGGGGAGCGACACCTCTGTCCTCGTAGATCTTGGTGAGCTCCCGGCGCTCGGGCCCCGGATGACGACTTATCTCGCGCCGTTCCGCTGCGAGCTCACGTTCGAGGAGCTCGGTCTGCGCCCTCATCGACACGTACTCGCCCGACGCCATCGAAAAGGCACCGGCCACTAGACCCGCAACGCCCGCTAGTCGGACGAACCCCGCCCCTGGGCTCGCGGCCGCCACGCCCAGGATGAGGGAGATGTTGGTGACAAGTCCGTCGCTCACCCCGAAGACCGCCGCTCGGGCACCGCCACCTTGGACGTTGCGATGATGATGATCGGGGCTTTGCAGCTCGGGGGCCCGCAGATGGGCGCGCCTACTGCTCTCCCGACGCCCGAATCGTCGACGGGGTTCGCTCGGTCCGATCGCCTCGTGCGCGCTTTCCACTCAGCCGAGCGTACCCACAGCCCGCCGGCAAGCTGGCACAATGACTGCATGGAGAATCGTCGTTGGTTGGACCCGTCTCAGCCCCAGACCCTCCAAGGTGCGGTGATGCTGTCCTACATCAACGCCGTCTTCGGGATCATCGGGTTGATCTCAGGAGCTCCCTTGGCGCTGATCGGGCTCCTCCAAGGCGTCGGTGCCTTCGGCATCGCCAACGAGAAGCGGTGGGGTTTCCGCCTCGATATCGGTGCGGCGATCCTGAACCTGGCGCTGTTCGTGCTCGTTCTCTTCGTCGGCATCAGCATCTGGACGATATTGAGCCTCGCCTTCGCGGTGATTCTCGTTGCCCTCCTCTTACATCCGCAGAGTCGCGAGTACCAGCGAATCTGGTTCCACTGAGGCTGTAGGTTCGTGGTCCATGGCCACGACAGTAAAGATCGACGAACTCCCCGGCCTCGTCGGACAGCACATGGGCTGGTCCGCCTGGCTCGACATCGACCAGAAGCGGATCGACCTCTTCGCCGAAGCGACTGGCGACCACCAATGGATCCACGTCGATCCTGAAAGAGCGAAGGACGGGCCGTTCGGGGGGACTATCGCCCATGGGTACCTGACCTTGTCGCTCATCCCGGCTCTCCTTCAAGAGACCTGGCGGGTCGAGGGAATGACCTTCGGTGTCAACTACGGCTGCAACAAGGTGCGGTTCCCAACGCCTGTCAAGGTTGGCTCGAAGCTTCGCCTCGGAAGTGCGGTCGGAACAGTCGAGGACGTGGGCGGCGGCATGCAGGTTCTGATCGACGTGACACTCGAGATAGAAGGATCGGACAAACCCGCTTGTGTCGCTCAGGTCGTCTACCGCTACTACAAGTGACCGCTCCTCGGTGACCGCCGAAACTCCGCTCAGCTAGCAGTTGGAACCCTGGCACCCGACACCGTGGCTGCCCGCGTGCGTCACGGAGATGACGACCAGCAGGATGGCGATCGCCACGAAGATGAAACCGACGATGATCCCGGCCGTGGCAAGGCCATCGCCGTGCTGCCACCCGTTCGACTCTCGGATCTGTTTCCTCGCCACGAAACCGAAGATGACGCCGAGTACAGCAGGGATCGCCAAGAAGAATGGGATGATCGAACAGCACGACAACACCAAAGAGGCAATCGCAAAGCCGTTCGCCCGGGTGCGGGGGTACGCGTAAGGGCCGTACCCGAAAGGCACCGCGCCTGCGTAAGGCCCGGGTGCCCCATATCCCCCAGGCGGTGGCGAGCCAGGCGGCGGACCGTAAAGAGGTGGTGCCTCGTGGGGCGGAGGCGCAGACGACGGGTAAGGCGGGAGCATGCCGTACGGGGTCGGTGCTCCGTAAGGATTTGGAGCTCCATGCGGATTTGGAGCTCCGGGCATGCTCGGCGCTCCATAGGGACTCGGGGGCCGCGTAGGGGCGCCAGGTTGGTTCGGCAACGCATCG
>Ga0187783_10000629_pt1 | contig 25477 bp, 24 predicted proteins | sample 1015_SJ02_MP02_2_FD_132471 | JGI IMG/M metagenome (GOLD analysis project Ga0187783, IMG submission 132471) | Tropical peat soil microbial communities from peatlands in Department of Meta, Colombia - 1015_SJ02_MP02_20_MG | ecosystem: Environmental > Terrestrial > Soil > Wetlands > Peat | place...
CGATCCAATTGAAGATCTTGATTCCGGTCGGAATGCCGACCACCATGGAGGTGATTGCAAAAAAGCTGTTGGCGTACGAATTCATACCCACAGTGAACATGTGGTGCGCCCAGACGCTCAGACTCACAAAGCCGAGGCTCACCGTGGCTGCAACCATAACCGGGTACCCGAAAATCGGTTTGCGGGAAAATACCGGGACGACCTCCGACATGAACGCGAAGCACGGAATGATGAGGATGTACACTTCAGGGTGGCCAAATATCCAAAAGAAGTGCATCCAGAGCACAGCTGAACCACCGGCCTGGGCGTCGAAGAAATGCCCGCCCAAATACCGGTCGATCAGGAGCATGATCTGGGCCGCGGAGAGCGGTGTTATTGCAATCAGAACCATTCCGGCCATCACAAGATTTAGCCACGCTAGCAGAGGCATGCGGTTGAGCTTCATGCCCGGGCATCGCAGGCAAAGAATAGTTGCGAGAATGTTGATCGCGGTGCCGATGCTGCCAAATCCCGACGCTAGGAGAGCCAGCGTCCAATAGTCTGAGCTGTGACCCGGTGAAAACGCGCGCGCTGTCAAAGGTGCATACGACCACCATCCAACGTCAGGTGCATTTCCCGCTCCATAGAGCCCGCTTCCCCCGAGGAAACTGAAGTAGAGCAGAAAGCCACTGAACGCCGAGAGCCAGAAGCTGAAGGCGTTCAGCCGCGGGAAAGCCATGTCGCGCGCGCCGATCATCAATGGGACTAGGTAATTTGCAAATCCGAACAGGATGGGCATGGCCACGAAAAAGATCATGGTCGTGCCGTGCATGGTGAACATGCGGTTGAACACTTGCGGGGAGACAAAATCATTATGCGAATGCATCAACTGGATCCGAATGATGAGAGCCTCAACACCGCCGAACACCAGAAAGACGAGCGCGTAAGAGATGTAGAGAATCCCGAGCCGCTTGTGATCGACGGTAGTGACCCACTCATGCAGAGTGTCGACCCAAGGCTTCTCTTGAACCTGCAACGCGGGAATTGTGATCGCATCCGATGACATAGGGGTCTTCAGAATCCTCTAGCGAAGCGTTCGCATGTAATGCACGACCGTGTCCAAATCCGCGTCGCTCAATTTCATAGCCGGCATCAGCGAACCAGGCTTGATCTTGCCTGGGGCCTGGATCCACAGCCGAAGATTTTCCGGCGTATTCTCAGCCGCGCCGGCAGCTATTGTCGTGCGGCTCATTAAGTGGGTCAGGTCGGGGCCGAAGCGTCCATCTGCGGGCGTTCCCGAAACCGTGTGGCAGTTGATGCAGGCTGTGTGCTCGAAAACCCGCCTCCCCGTCGTAACGCTTGGGTCCTGAACTGCCGGTTGTTGTTGGCCACGCACCCACGCCTCGAAGTCTTGCGGAGTATCAACCGAGATTCGAAGCAGCATCTTCGCGTGCTGGGTTCCGCAATACTGCGCGCATTGCCCGAGAAAGATGCCTGTGCGGTGCGGGTCCATCCACATTCGGTTCAGATGATTGGGAATAAGGTCGGTCTTGCCCGCCAGCTCCGGCACCCAAAAGCTATGGTCCGTGTCAGCCGAAAGCAACTGCAGGAATGTAGGCGTAGGATGACTCCTGTCAGTTACCGGGATGTGCAACTCGTTCGCCGTAACGATGCCGAGCTTCGGATAGCGAAACTCCCACCAATATTGGTGGCCAATGGCGGTGACCTCTATAGCACCCGCTGGTTCCAGCGCATCCTGAATCGCGTGGATCACCCGTGCGGTGGCCAGAAACAGAACGACCACAATCAGAACGGGAATGATCGTCCAGGCTATCTCAATCTGGTTGCTTCCGTAGACCTGGGCCGGCTCACGATCTGCATTTGCGGAGTTCGCGCGAAATTTCGAAATCGAATAAACGAGTAGAGTACAAACCACAGCGAAGATAATCCCCGTGATGATCAGCACAAACACTGACAGGTTAACGATCGACTTTGCTGGCGTGGATTCAGGAGCGAAGATGCTGGTTATGGGCGAACGAGAGTGTTCGGCAAGTACTTGTGGTGGCAACAAAAGGGACCACAAAGCGAACATTGCGAGTTGCCTGGCTCGGATCGTTATCGAGTTTGTTGTTGGCCTCATTTGCCTTAACTCGTCTACGGGCTCATCATCGGGGCTAAACGCCCTGCGACAAACTGCGCTGCCAATTCCGCGACACGCTTACCCTGGAAACGGGCTGACGCGAGTGCGGTCTCGTCCGGTTTAAGCGCGCCATTGTTGCTGGTGAATGACGCTCCATAGGGATTGCCCGCCTTGAATTGAATTGGGTCGGCGTAACCTGGCGCAACAATACTTGCGCCCCAGTGATAAAAAGTGGTGTTGAGGTTGACGATGGTCGTTTCCTGACCCCCATGGGCTGTACCTGAACTGGTAAAGGCAGAGCAGATCTTGTTGACCAGGGCGCCTTTCACCCACAGTGGACCCGTGGTATCGAGGAACTGTTTAAGCTGTGCCGTGGGCAAGCCATAGCGTGTCGGCGTTCCAAAAATTACCGCGTCAGCCCAAGCCAGATCGTCGAGGCTCGCTTCGGGAACATGCTGCGACTCAAGTCGATGAGCAGCCCATCCTTGATTCGACGCGATCGCTTCCTCAGGAGCGAGTTCGCGCACTTTGCGAAACCGAACATCCGCGCCCGCTTCGCTTGCCCCCTGTTCCGCCGCACGGGCCAGTCGATATGTGGTGCCTGTCGCGCTGTAATAAATGATGGCAACCTTTATCGCCATTCAATGTCTCCTGTACTCTGCATTCAACCTCCTAGCACGATTCTTGCGGCACGCACTATTCAAGTGCCTGTGAGCCTTGTTCAACGGTAGTTATGCATTCGAAGTTCCAGCGAACATGTACGGCACGGATGGGGCGCAGATTACAGAATTGCAAAGACTTGGAAGCGGCGGCAGGCGCAATCCTCAAACTGTGTAGTGACAGAAGTCTGGCACGTGACAAACCACTCGATGACTAGGAGTTCTTTCCGGCATCGGCGAGCTAGGTTCGTTTGGCGAAGAAAGTGCATGTCTGAACTCCAAGCATTCGCCAGACCGCATGCGAATCGAGACAATGACCTTAGCCCGCCAGGCCGGTACTGCGGTGCTTCTGGTTACGCTTACGCTCTGGACCCAGTGCCTCGGGATCGCGGTGCTTATTCACTGGGTGAGAACCAGCATTGAGCGCGGAGTCGCCCGCCTCAGCACACTCCATGCCGCCGTCCTGATGATTCGATTTTCGATCTTGGTGATTGTTCTGCATTTCTTGCAGATTCTCTTATGGTCAGGGTTCTACCGCTGGTATTGTCTTCCGTCATTGGAGTCCTCTTTTTACTTTTCAGCCGCAAGCTATTCGACGGTCGGCTATGGTGACGTCGTCCTGCCTCGAGTGTGGCGTCTGCTAGGGCCGGTTGAGAGTGTCACCGGCATACTGATGTGCGGCATCTCCGTAAGTTTCCTGTTTGTAGTGGCGACCAAGTTAGTCGAGCGTGAGTCAGGCGCCCCACCGATGCAATATGTAAATGATTTGGACGGGCGGTCAGAAGTGAAACCTCCTGTCCTCAAGCGTCAAGAATCACATCCAGGTCCGGCCGCGAGCAGCAAATCAGCACATTTCCTGGCGATCTTCAGCGGTTCGGGGTGATACTTGACTGCTCCGCTGATCATGCAGGTCACTGGTCCGCCACTCGCGCTCACGCTGCAGGTCCAGAGGCGAGTGCGTTGCTCACAATCTCCTCAGCTTCGCGAAGAATCGCATGAAGGTGTGCTTCGCTGTTGAAACTCTCCGCGTAAATCTTGTAGATGTCTTCCGTGCCGGACGGCCGGGCAGCAAACCAGCCACTTTTGGCGACGACTTTCAGCCCTCCAATCGGAGCCTGGTTGCCCGGCGCCTTCGTAAGCTTGGCAGCGATGGGTTCGCCCGCCAGATCGGATTCCTTCACAGCATCCTGCGTCAGTTTCTCAAATTTTGCTTTCTGTTCCGGAGTGGCCGGCGCATCAATGCGCGTGTAATATGGCTTGCCGAATTCTGCCGTCAGTTCGCGGTAATGCTCGCCGGGGTCCTTCCCGGTTGAGGCAGTAATCTCGGCAGCGAGCAGCACCATAATAAGTCCATCTTTGTCAGTTGCCCACGCAGTCCCATCTTGGCGAAGGAAGCTGGCTCCGGCACTCTCCTCGCCGCCGAAACAGAACGAGCCATCGACAAGTCCCGGCACAAACCATTTGAAGCCGACGGGCACCTCGGAAAGCCGGCGTCCGAGCTTATTGACGACTCGGTCAATCATGCTGCTGCTGACTACTGTCTTTCCAACAATGACATCGTGCCGCCACTGTGGCCGGTGCGAGAGTAGATATTGGATGGCTACGGCGAGGTAATGATTGGGGTTCAGCAATCCGGCAACTGGGCTAACAATTCCGTGCCGGTCTGCGTCGGTATCGTTTCCGAAAGCCAGCCGGAACTGATCTTTCAATCCAACCAGCCGGGCCATGGCATAAGGACTCGAACAATCCATACGGATTTTGCCGTCGTGATCGACAGTCATAAATGAGAAGGTCGGATCGATCTTTCTGTTCACCACTTCCACTTTTAGTCCGTAAATTGAATTGATCGGATCCCAATACGGCAGCGAAGCCCCTCCCAGTGGATCCACTCCAAGTTTCAGGCGTGCGTTGCGGATCGCGTCCATATCGACGACGTTCTTGAGGTCACGAACGAACGGCAGAACGAAATCTTCCTGGTGCGTGCTGCTAGCCCGGATGGCTCTTTCGAAGGGAACGCGCTTCACACCTTTGTTTCCGGACCGCAACAAATCGTTGGCGCGATTTTGCACCCAGCCGGTTACGTCTGTATCGGCAGGGCCGCCATTGGGCGGGTCGTACTTAAACCCTCCATCCTCGGGCGGATTGTGCGAGGGCGTAATAACGATGCCATCCGCGAGGTGTTCCTTTCGTCCCCGGTTGTAGACGAGAATTGTGTGGGAGATGACAGGCGTCGGGGTTACGCCGTCATTTCTCTGAATGACGGTCTCAACCCCATTCGCCGCCAGCACTTCGAGGGCAGTGCGCTGTGCGGGCTCTGAAACTGCATGAGTGTCCTTCCCCATATATAAAGGACCGTCGATGCCCCGACCTTTGCGGTATTCGCAGATCGCCTGCGTAATTGCCAGAATGTGCGCTTCATTAAACGTGCCGTGAAGGGCTGAACCGCGATGTCCACTGGTGCCGAAAGCGACCAGTTGGTTACGGTCGGTCACGTCGGGCTTGCGCTGGTAATAATCTCGTTGCAAGCGCGCTGGGTCGATCAGCAGTTCCTTCGGCGCGGGTTTCCCCGCGAGAGGGGAAATAGCCGGACCTTCTGCGACAGATGGTTTTTCTAAAGTATGGGGCATGGTTCCGCCTTCCAGATTTCCGTTGTGTATTCATGAATAGTGCGGTCGCTCGAGAACTTTCCTGAACTGGCGACGTTCAGGATGGCCTTTCGCGCCCACTCGGTGCGATTGGCATAAACGTCCCCGAGCCGATCCTGCGCTTGAACATAAGAGGTCAGGTCTGCCAGGTGCATGTAATGATCGCCATTGGTGAGCAAAGTATCGCGGATTGGAGCGAAGGTCCCAGGCTCGTTACGGCTGAAGTAGTCAGAAAAGATGAGGTCCAGCGCGGCTCGCGTCTCGGGTTCGTTTTCGTAGTGCCAATGCGGGTCGTACCAGGCTTGGCTGTTTTGAACCTGTTCCACCGTGAGGCCGAACAGGAACAGGTTCTCTTTTCCCGCTTCCTCGGCCATTTCGATGGTGGCGCCGTCAAGAGTGCCCACGGTCAGAGCTCCATTCATCATGAATTTCATGTTGCTGGTGCCGCTGGCTTCGTATCCCGCCGTCGAAATCTGGTTGGAGACGTCGCTGGCAGGAATCAGACGTTCCGCTAGGGAGACATTGTATTCAGGTAGGAAGATCACCTTCATCCGGCCGCGCACAATTGGGTCTCCATCGATCGTGCCTGCCAGATTGTTGATGAACTTGATGATGAGTTTGGCCAGCCGATAAGCAGGCGCAGCTTTCCCGGCAAAGAAGAATGTGCGCGGCGCCATCCCCAGGTTAGGATTTTCCCGCAAGCGGTTGTAGCAAACGATGATTCGCAGCGCATTCAGCAGTTGCCGCTTGTATTCATGGATGCGCTTGATCTGGCAGTCGAAAATTGTGTCAGGATCGACGATTTGTCCGGACGTCGTCTTGAGCCAATTGGCGAATTTTACTTTGGCCTCACGCTTTGAGGTGTGGAATGCTTCCTGAAAACCCGGATCACCGGCCATCGCTTTTAGATTTCTGAGCTCGCTCAAATCCGTAATCCACTTCTCGCCGATCGCTTTCGTGATTGCTCCGGATAAGCCGGTATTCGCTTCCAGCAGCCAGCGCCGTGGCGTGACGCCGTTGGTCTTGTTGTTGAAACGTTCGGGAAACATGTCGGCCAGATCTTTCACGGTTGTTGTGCGTAACAATTTTGAGTGGACGGCAGCTACGCCGTTCGTACTATGCGAACCAACAATAGCGAGGTTTGCCATGCGAATCTTGCGTGAAGGCTTTTCTTCTACCAGGCTGATGCGTTCAATCCGGCCTTCATCTCCAGGAAATCGAACGCGGACCTCATCGAGCAGCCGTCGATTGATTTCGTAGATGATTTCGAGTTGGCGTGGAAGAAGGAGTTCAAACCACGCTGCCGGCCATTTCTCAAGGGCTTCGGGCAATAACGTGTGGTTCGTATAGGCCAGGGTTCTCCTGGTCAGGTCCCACGCCTGGTCCCATCCAAGGTGCGCGTCGTCGAGCAGGACACGCATCAATTCGGCGACTGCCATGGAAGGATGTGTGTCATTCAGTTGGATGGCAGCCTTCTCCGGCAGCTTCTCCCAATCCGTGTTGTGCCGCAGAAAACGACGTATCAAATCGGCCATGGAACACGCAACCAGGAAGTATTCCTGCATGAAGCGCAACTCTTGTCCTGCCATCGTAGAGTCATCGGGATAGAGCACCCGGGTCAACGATTCCGCTTCGAGGGTCCCAGCCAACGCACCGACGAAATCTCCCATGCCGAATTCTTGAAAATCGAAGTAGTCGGGGGCAGTGGCGGCCCAGAGGCGGAGAGTGTTGATGGTCTTTCCGCCGTATCCAACCACGGGACGATCAAATGGAATTCCCAACAAGCTGGAGGGGCGATTCGGAATCATCTCAACCTTTCCGTCTCGCACCTTGAAGCTGCAGTTCAGCTTGATATCCACTTGCTCGTGATGGCGGCAGATCTCCCATGGGTCGCCGTCACGCAACCAATTGTCGGGGTTTTCCTGCTGCCACCCATTCACAAATGATTGCCGAAACATCCCGTACTCGTAGCGCAAACCGTAGGCCGTTGCGGGAAGCTGCATGGTAGCCATCGAATCCAGAAAGCATGCCGCGAGTCGTCCCAGGCCGCCATTGCCAAGGCCGGCATCGGGCTCCTGCTCGATCACTTCAAGCCAGTCGATTCCTTTTTCTTTCACGGCATGCTGGACTATGGGGTCAACCAACAGGTTCGTGACATTGTTAGTCAGCGAACGCCCGAGAAGAAATTCCATTGACAGGTAGTAAATCCGTTTCGCGTTTTGCTGCTCATAGGTGGTCTTGGTTTGTACCCAGCGCTGCGACAGTACGTCGCGCACAGAGTGTGCGAACGCTTCGAAACGTTCGCGGGCGCTTGCTACCTTTGGGTCGATCGCGCGATCGAAAATCAGGTGCCTGTCATAAAGAGCCCCCTCAGTTCCGGAGAATCGAATTAGGTTGCCGCCGTATTGCTGAAGAAGGTCGGAAAGACCTTCTAGCTTCGTCATAGGGACGATTTTCGCGGGTTTTGGTTGCCCTACGGTTTTTGTGCTCATCGAGGACCTCGCAATCTTGTTCATCTGACATTGATTATTTACGGTAATGAATAAGCCGTTTTTTGCTCACGGCCCGACATGGCGATCGTCATCCCACAGCCGAACCGCAGGCCGGGACAGATTGTGTTCGTAAGCGCACTGAGACTGGCAGGGCTTAGCAGAAAGAATCTGCCGCCACCGGGTCCCACGCCCAGCCAGCAGGCAGCCAGTACGCGAATAAAGTGGCCGCTGGGAAAGAGCAACACGTCACCTGTGACGCTATGTATCCGTTGGACCACTAGGCACGCCCTCTCACCGATCTGTTGGGGCGATTCGCCTCCCGGACAACCGTCACGAAACAGGTCCCAGTCTGGGTGTTGTTGCAGAATTTGCGTAGAGGTCAGCCCTTCATATCCCCCATAGTTCCATTCCACCAGGTCGCGGTCGGTCTCGGCGACTGCTCCAAATCCGGCCAGTGCGCAGATTCGAGCAGCGCGCTGCAGGCGACTGGTAGGAACCTTGGCAAAGGTCAACCCCTGCAGCCGCTCTCCGAGCCGCACAGCATCGCGCTCGCCATCCGGAGTTAGAGGCAGATCGGTGAGGCCGGTGTGCTGGCCGATGTGGGTCCAGGCCGTGTTGCCGTGTCGCGCCAAATAGACGACGGGAAGCCTGACGCTCATGCTGCTTCTCGCTTTTGTGCCGTCGAGCCGCCAATCAAGCGTGGCTTGACGATTAAATTCAAGTCTCAGGGCTGAATCAAAACTACTCATATTTCCTTGACAGCCTTTCCGCTCGACAGCAAGACAATTTCATTTCATTCTTCAGGCACAATCAATTAGGTAATCACTTCGACTGGCTCGTTGTGGCCGGCTTCTGGCTGATGATCGGTACTTCTTCCGATCGGCCTAAAATGTCGTTGTAGGTGGTGGTGCTCTTTCCGACGTGTACCAGGAGTGCCGGCAACCTTAACGGAAACGTCGTAACTAGCGACCGCGGCCGAAGCGCTATCGCCAGATTGATGCGGCTTAAAGAGGATTGTGGCCAGTTCATGTTTCGGTGACAGCTCGCAAAAAGCCGGTAACGCGACGGCACAAATGATGATCAAGCGCAAGGATTTCAGCATGAAGGCTTCCTCTCGAAGGCTTTGCGCCTAGCGTCGCATCTGCCGTGCCAAAGTCAAAAGTTTGCAGATCCCTTGAGCAGATTGGTTTCCCATGCAGTTAAGGTGCACGGAGCCAAGGCAAACACGGAATCATTCTGGCGATGACCGGGGATACTCTGTCACATGCCAAATGTTTGTCGACAGTCTCGACACTATCGACGGTATCGCGGGGGAATAGCTGCGTTTCCTGTGGTAGCTCCCAGTTTGAAAATTGGTCTTTGGTTTGCAGTGGACGCAGCAGGTCGCGCAGTCGCGATGGTCAACCACAGAGGGATCGGAGACCAACCATGCAGATTTGTGAGACGCACCATTTCTGCCTGGCGGCACTCGCGTAGCCAAACGGTCAGCTGATCGTAAGCATTAGCGATTAGAATGAGGTGCCGCAGCCGGGCGGCTGCTGTTTTCGGATCCTTTGGAGAAAAGCGATATGAATGCAGTCTTGGACTTAACGGAACTGGATCGCCGCTTCGGAATTCCCGAAATCGCGCACGTGTCTGAAGGCAACGGCGGCCTTGCGCGAGTCGACATTACGAGTCCGCTTGCGCAAGGCGAGATGTACGTGCACGGGGCGCACGTAACTTCCTGGCGTCCAGCTGGCGGCGAAGAAGTACTCTTTCTCAGCTCGAAATCGCGATGGGAAGAGGGCCAGGCAATTCGAGGCGGAATTCCGATATGCTTTCCGTGGTTTCGCGGCAAGGCGAACGATCCTCACGCTCCGGCGCATGGATTCGTACGCACACGGACCTGGCAGCTCTATTCCATCATCGAGAATAACCCCGGAGTTGCTGTGACCATGTTCATCGAAAGCGATGAACAAACGCAGCGTTGGTGGCCGGGAGATTTTCGCCTTGTGCACCGGGTCACCTTTGGTTCCGAACTCAGGTTGGAGCTCGTTTGCATTAACACAGGCACGACTGCGCTTCATTTCGAGGAAGCGCTGCATACCTACAATCGAGTGGCAGACGTTGAGATCGTGCGCTTGCAGGGACTGGAGGGGACGCGTTTTCTTGACAACACTGATTCGAATAAGGAGAAGACGCAACTCGGTGACGTGACCATCGCCTCGCAAACCGACAATGCGTTCATAAATACCCAGAATAGTGTCGATTTGCTCGATCCGAAAATGCGTCGTCAAATTCGACTTCAGAAGAGGAATTCGAGCACCACAGTCGTCTGGAATCCGTGGCGAGAAGGGGCTGGCACGCTGCGCGACCTGGGTGAGGGCGAGTGGAAGCAGTTTCTCTGTGTCGAAGCGAGCAACGTCATCGGCGCCGCGGTCACGCTGGCGCCCGGCAAGGAACACAGAATGTCCGCGGTGCTGAGCCTGGCAAGACTTTAACGAAACGAATCAGCATTTCCAACGCCGGAGGTCCTCGATACCGACCGGAGGTCCTCGATACCGAGACTCGATTTTTCGGTGTAGCCATGACCTCATGAAATCGTTCTCTGAGCTTGGCACGGCCTCACGCCACCTGAGCTTTCAGAGTACCCTCCCGAACTCCTAACTTCTTCGCGACCTTCCTTATAGAGAGGTCATTTTGTTTGATAGAGGCGCAGAGCTGCCTGTGAGAAGGAGCCAGGCTGCGAGTTAGCTTAATAGCGAGCGCAGACAATTGGAACCGTTCCACACGCTTCTCCGGAGTTGGACTGGGATCCACGAGCAGCTCCGATATTGCCTGCTGGCCTATTCTCCGGAAACGCGGGAGTGCTTGCGGCAATATATTCTCGAATTCCTGTCGGCGCGCTAAGCTCGCTTCACTTGCGAGTTCTGGTGCCGCTGCGATGCCCGCGGGCGGAAGATCGGAATCTTCAACTGCCGTTGATGCTACGAGCATTCTCTTGTCTACGTCGGCAAGGGCTTTGCGCCCAATTCAGAGTCACCCCATCGTCGATCCCGATCACAGCATTTGTCTTGCCAGAGGGACGCCATTCTAAGCTCATCTCCATTCACAGTCGGTTATGGCAAGGTTCGCCGTAGTGGCATCAATAACTTGTTGAGAACGATCGAGGATTGGGTTTTGCGCTCTGCAATGTGGCTAACCGCACATCGGCGATGTGAACGCCATTCCGGCTCTGTCACGTGCCAACTGCTTGTCACCCCTTTTCAGCAAACATGATCGCCCAAGTCCCTGGATCTCAGCCGTGAGTAACTAAACAGCTCACACGAAAAGAGATGGGCGCGTAAACGTTACCGGCCTTTCTATGGAAGCTTGCATGCGCGATGAGGGAACGGGGGAAGTTGCCTTGACGCGAGAGTTAGTCACCGAAGGCGACAGTCTTGACATTACCGTGGATGGTGACAAAGAACGTACCTTGGTGCGCTTGCATGGCCGCCTGGGCATCGATTCTTCCCCAACCCTTCGGGATCGGCTTCTGGCGATGTTCCAAGGGCAACCGCCGAAAACCATCATCGTGGATCTGACGGAGGTGTCCTTTATTGATGCCGCTGGCATTGCGACCCTCCTTGAAGGGCTCAAGGTCGCCCGCCATCATCGAGCGACATTATGTGTGAAGGGACTACAAGGTCGCATGGTTCGTTTATTCGAGGTTACAGGCCTGCAATCAGTGTTTGAGACTGAGTGCAAAGCCGGTCCCCCAGAGTTGAGGTGAATTCAATGGCGAATGTCCTGGAAGACGTCGGTAGAAGCACCGTCAGTCATCTCGACTATGTCGGAAGTGTCAATATTCAATGGTGGTCCACGTTGCGCAGCATGGCTAGCGCCCTGCCATTCGTGGGAAACCGCTATCGCTGGCAAGCATCAGTGCAGCAGATGTTGCAGATCGGAGTTGAGGCGCTGCCGATGGTATCCCTGATGGCGATTTGCACCGGATTTATTCTCGCCATGCAAGGCGCCTCTGAACTGCGGCGCTTCGGAGCCATTCACTACGTCATCGATCTGGTCGCGGTCGGCTTTACGCGTGAACTCGGTCCGCTGCTCACGGCTATCGCTGTGAGTGGCCGTTCGGGCTCGGCGTTCGCCGCTGAAATCGGCACCATGAAGGTGACGGAAGAACTAGATTCACTCAGGGTCATGGCACTGGAACCGATAGAGTTCGTCCTGGCGCCCAAGTACCTGGCCGCACTGGTTACGGTACCTTGCCTCACCATCGTTTCGAATATCTGCGGCATTTTAGCCGGAGGATTATTCATGCTCTTCAGCACACACCTTTCTCCCGGGCTGTATCTGCGCGATGTGTTCGAATCGATCCAATTGCGAGACGTAATAACGGGGCTGCTCAAAAGCGTCGCCTTCGCCACGATCATTGCCCAGGTGAGCTGTCTGGAAGGATTTCGCGTGCGCGGAGGGCCGGATTCAGTAGGCCGTTCTACGACCAGCGCGGTGGTTAAGTCCACCTTCTTGGTGATTATTGCCGACTTTGTTTTTACAGCGATCTTCTACTTCACGGTGAAACACTGATGCCGATTATTTCGATTCGCGACTTGGTGGTTGAATATGATGGGCATCGTGTGCTGGACGAGCTCAATCTCGACATTGAGTCCGGAGAGACGATGGTCTTGTTGGGCGGCAGCGGTTCAGGTAAGACTACGCTCTTGCGACAGATCCTCGGGCTGGAGCGCCCCAAGTCCGGCAGTGTGTTTGTAAAAGGGATCGATATTACGCGTTGCTCGGAGGCCGAGCTGAAGAAAATCCGCCGGTCCATCGGAGTGGCTTTTCAAAGCGCCGCCTTGTTCAATTCGCTTTCGGTCGAGGACAACGTAGCTCTGACCCTCCGGGAACACACGCGGCTTGCGCCATCGATTATCGAACTGATGGTCTGGATGAAGTTGGCGGTGGTTGGGCTGGCAGACTTCGGCAAGTTACATCCTCAGGAGCTTTCTGGCGGGATGAAGAAGCGCGCTGCGGTCGCACGTGCGCTGGCACTAGACCCGGAAATTGTCGTGCTGGACGAACCGTCCGCGGGACTCGATCCCATCGTGGCGGCCGAGCTTGACGAACTCATTGTCCTGCTCAAGGAGGTCTTCGGGATGACCGTGATCGTCGTGACCCATGAGTTGCCGAGCGCCTTCCGCATCGCCGACCGGATCGCAATGCTCTTCAAGGGCAAATTCCGCGCGGTGGGAAGCAAAGACGAAATCAGGACCAGTCAGGATCCCCGAGTTCGTCAATTCCTGGACCGCGTTCCCGACAAAATTGCACATACGCCCGCCGTGACCGCTTACCTCGAAAAATACTTGCAGGTTCCGGAGGCGCGAGTGTGACAACCGAGGCAAAAGTCGGCGCTTTCGTACTAGGATGTCTTGCGATCCTGGCATTCACCATCATCTACCTTCTCAATGCGCAGATCAGCGGTGGAACGGTTCCCTACAAGACTTATCTTCGTTATGCCGGCGGACTGGAGCCTGGTGCTTCGGTACTTTTTGGTGGAATCAACGTCGGCAAAGTAAAGGCCGTCCGCCCCGCCACGGCTGATCCTACGAAAATCGAGATCCTGCTCGATGTGAAAGAGGGCACGCCTCTCAATGAGAAGTCGATTGCCAAACTCGGTCTAGTCAGTGTCATGAGTAGCGCTGCATTATCGATCACCACCGGCAGCAACGACGCCAAGCGCCTTCCACCTGGGTCGTCGATTCCGTCGCAGGAAAGCGCGAGCCTGGATGAGATTGCGAACAAAATAGCCGGAGTCGCGGACAACGCAAACGGCTTGATCGTGCAGGTGCGAGGAGAACTAGAGGGGATCAGCGGCGATACGCGGCAACTCCTGGCCAACTTAAATACTTTGACCGGTCCGCCAACGCAACAGAAAGTCCAGGCCGTGTTGGACAACGTCAACGGAATGCTGGCGACCGAACGGCCTAAAATCGATCGTCTCACCGATCAACTGAACACCCTAACCCAGCACGCAGATGCGACCATCCAGAACGTGAACGGCACGGTCGCGGATACGCGAGAACCGCTGCGCAAAGACCTGACTGAGTTGCAGACCACATTGCAGCAAGCCAGGGCATTGCTCACCGACATGCAGGTGATGGTTCGCGCGAATGACTACAAGATTGACGACACGGTGGAGAACCTGCGGGTGGCAACGGATAACCTGGATCAGCTGACCGACTCGCTCAAGCAGCGTCCGTGGAGTCTGATTCGGATCAAGCAGCCGAAGGACAGAGAGGTCCCGCGTCAATGAGGACGATATGAAGAAGCACTTGATCTCAGTTTGTTTTGCGCTGGCAGCACAGATCATTTTGAGCGGTTGCGGCGCAGCGAAATACCCGAACTACTACACGCTCAACGTACCTTCGCCGCCGGATCCGCCAACACAGGAGGGGGTCCATGCATGCCTGGCCGTGCGCGAATTCCGATCGCCCCGTTACCTGCATCAAGGCGCCATCGTCTACAAAACCTCTCCGGAAGAAATCGGTTTTTACAATTATCACCGTTGGGCGGTTGATCCTCGCGAATTAGTGACAAATGCGGTGACTGAACGCCTGCGCGCGAGCGGAAATTTCGCTCGAGTCAAGTTGTACGACGGTCGCTCAGACATCGATTACGTTCTGAGTGGAAGGCTCGAGAAGCTTGAGGAAGTTGATTACGGCGGCGCTGTCAAGGTTGAGGTTGCGCTCTCTGCCCAGATGACAAACCTTGCCACCAATACGACAGTCTGGTCGAACGAGGCGTCCGAGATCGGAACCGTCGGAAAGCGCGATGTACCCGGCGTTGTCGCTGAGATGAACGCCACTATGGGCCGCGCTCTTGAGAAGCTGCTCACGCCGGCACCTACCGCCGGTGGCCCACAGAAAAATTAGTTTGTTGACCTTATACATAGGAAAAAACCATGACGTTGCTTGAGTCTTTAAAACAGTACACGACAGTCGTCGCCGATACCGGCGATATTGAAGCGATCCACCGCCACCGGCCGCGGGACGCAACCACCAATCCCTCTCTTCTTTACCATGCCGCCCAGATGCCGGACTACTGGCACTTGGTGCAAGAAGCCGCCGAGAAGGCGTCCGGCCAGGACGGCAGCCATCAGCAGATGGCGGAAGAGTTCATCGACCAGATGTTCGTTCTTTTCGGAAGCGAGATTCTCAAGGTAGTTCCCGGCCGCGTGTCCACTGGGGTTGCGGCGAGCCTCAGTTTCGATACTCCCGGAACAGTTGCCAAGGCGGGCAAGCTCATCTCGCTTTATCAGAAAAAAGGTGCGTCCCGCGAGCGGATCTTGATCAAGATCGCCAGCACTTGGGAAGGGATTCAGGCAGCCAGCGAGTTGGAACAGAAAGGAATTCATTGCAACCTGACGCTGCTTTTCAGCTTCGCTCAGGCGGTCGCGTGCGCTGAGGCTGGAGTCACTCTGATCTCGCCCTTCGTTGGCCGCATCTACGACTGGTACCGAAAAGAAGGAGGCGGCAAGGAGATCCCGCCGGACCAGGACCCCGGCGTTGCATCGGTCACGCGCATTACAACTACTACAAGAAATATGGCTACAAGACCCAGGTCATGGGAGCGAGTTTCCGCAACGTGAGTCAGATCATCCACCTCGCGGGATGCGACTTGCTGACCATCAGCCCCGACCTGCTCGATCAATTGGAGAAGACGGAGGGCACGGTCGAACGCAAGCTTGACCCGGCCAAAGCCAAGGCGAGCAAAGACGAGCGGGTGCGTCTCGGCGAGAAAGCTTTTCGCTGGATGCACAATGAAGATGCGATGGCCACAGAGAAGTTGGCCGAAGGCATCCGCAAATTCAACAGCGACGCCCAAAAACTGGAAGACTACGCCCTCTCCCAGGTAGCGAACAAGGCAGCCGCGTAAAAAATCGGGTGGCCCCAGGTCCCGCCAGCGGCTTTGCGATCTGACCTGGGCAAGCTACGTTTATTCGTCAAGCCACTGCTGGTTCGCTCCTTTTCGCAGCCGTGGGGGCGACGGGACGTTCTCCCGCGGCAACTGCATGATTGAAGTTGAAGTCCGTGGGAGCTGCACCGGTAATGAGCCGCGATCCGCGATTGAACGTCACGTCCTGGATTGCCCACTGAATGAAAACCAGGATTCGGCTTTGGAACTCGACGATGTATGCGAGATGGATAAAGGCCCACACGATCCACGCCGGCGGGCCCCAAAGATGTACGCCGAAAGCGTTGGCCACCGCGGCCGCCCGTCCGATGACGGCAATATTTCCTTTATCGAAGTAGTTGAACGGTTTTGGCTTCGGTTTGCCTTCTACTTTCCTCGTGATCACCTTCGCCGCGTAGGCCCCTCCCTGCATGGCTACCTGCGCCACTCCTTGCAGAGGCTGGCCGTGCTTGTCGATCGAGAAAGCCATATCTCCGACGACGAAGATGTCGGCAAAATTGGCGATGGTCAGATCCGGGCCGACTTTGATCCTTCCGCCACGATCCGTTTCCGCGCTGGTACGCTGGGCCAGCGTTTTGGCGAGTGGAGATACGGTTACACCTCCAGCCCAGATGACCGTTTTTGTCGAGAGCGTTTGCGTGGAACCATCGACCTGGTAGCTGATGCCGTCGCGAGTGACCTCATGCACGCGGGCGCCCATCCTGGTTTGTACCCCGAGTTTCGCGAGTGACCGCACAGCTTTTGCCGCCAGGTCTTCGGGAAATGGCATCAGCACACGTGGCGAGGCGTCCAATAAAATAATCTGCGCATCCTCGGGATTGATAGAGCGAAAGTCGTGTCTGAGTGTCTGCCGCGCAATCTCAGCGATGGCTCCGCCCAACTCAACGCCGGTGGGACCTGCTCCGATAATGGTGAACGTGAGCCAGGCGCGGCGCTGAGCGGGGTCGGGCATGCGTTCTGCGATTTCAAAGGCGTAGAGAATTTTATGGCGAAGGGCGGCAGCTTCTTCCACGCTCTTCAGCCCGGGAGCCCATTGCTTCCATTCGTCGTGTCCGTAATAAGAAGTTTGCGAACCAGCGGCCACGATCAAAAAGTCATAGTCTAGACTGGCACCGTCCGCAAGCAGCACACGCTTCGCGACCGGGTCAATGTCCTCAACGTCGCCTAGCCATACACGCGTATTTTTCTGGCGGCCGAGGATGCCGCGTATCGGTGCGGCGATTTCACCAGCGGAGAGCGAACCGGTGGCAAGCTGATACAAAAGCGGTTGAAACAGGTGATAATTGCGGCGGTCAATCACGGTTACATCGACTGGTGCGGATTTCAGAGCCTGCGCCGCGGATAGACCTCCGAAACCGCCGCCGATAATAATGACCTTTGCTGGTTCATTCGTAATCCCACTCATCATGCTTTTGCACTCCGTTCCTTCCGGACATCCGATCGACGATTCCCAGCGCGAAGTAGAACTACGACCGATCTCGGCTCCACCGAATAATTCAACGCTTCGAGAGGTTCGCTGCGCTCTGAGAAATCGTCAGGACTCGGCAAGACAGTGTCCACAATTCGCATCCACTCTTGCGCCGCTCCTTCTTGAACCTGGAACTCCAGTTTTTCCCAGTACGCGTTGATCATCACGTAGATGTCATCATCGTCTTGAGAAGCTCCGTGCAAGCAGAACGCCAAACTATGAGAGTTGTTTGAAAGATCAGGTCTCTCGCCAACTCCGTACCAGTTGACATCCTCACGCCAGAACCGGCTGCGGCTTAAGGAAGGATGACGTTTACGAAAGGCAATCATGTTCTTGAAGAAACGGAAAACGTCTCGATTTGCCTGCAGCTGGCTCCAGTCCAGCCATCCGGTTTCGTTGTCCTGGTTATAAGGATTGTTGTTGCCGAACTGCGTGTTTAGGAATTCGTCTCCGGCCCGGAACATTGGAATCCCGTTCGACAGCATGAGCAGGCAGAAACAATTCTTTACCTGCTTGCGCCGCAGCGCCAACACTTCATTCGGCGCACCTTTATCGCCCTCGTAACCACAGTTCCAGCTGTAATTGGCGTCCGTGCCATCCTGGTTGTTGTTGCCGTTCGCCCAGTTGTGTTTTTCGTTGTAAGAGACGAGATCGTAGAGCGTAAAGCCGTCATGAGAAGCGACGAAGTTCACGCTCTGGTAGGCGTGATAGGCATCGAGGCGATCATCGGGGAAAAGGTCGTCGCTGCCGTAGAGACGGCGCATCAGGTCGGGCACCATTTCCGTATCGCCTTTGACGAAACGGCGAACGTCATCCCGAAACCGCCCATTCCACTGCAGCCAGGTTATGCCGGGGAATCCGCGGCCGAGTTGGTAAGCGGCGGTGTCCCATGGTTCTGCAATCAGCCGTAACTTGCTTAACTCCGGATCTGCGGCAATGTCAGCAAAAATCGGGGCGTGTCCCCAGTTGAGAGATCCATCCTCGTTGCGGCTGAACACGGAGGCGAGATCGAAGCGGAAGCCATCGATGTGCATCTCGCGTTTCCAATAGCGCAGGCTATCCATCACCATCTTGCGGACGTGCCCTCTACCGAAGTTCAACGTGTTGCCGGTGCCGGAGTAATTTGCATAGGGGCTGGCGAGATCGGACGACATCATGTAGTAGCTGGCGCTGTCGAAGCCCTTATAGCTGTAGATTGGACCGCGGTGATCACCTTCGCAGGTGTGGTTGTACACCACATCCAGGATGACCCCGATGCCTGCCTGATGAAACGCTTTCACCATGCTTTTGAATTCGAGGTGCTGGCAGTCCGTACCGGTGCTCGCATACTGCGCATGTGGCGTAAAGAAATTCAAAGGCATGTAGCCCCAGTAGTCACCTTCTTGAGGATCGCGTTGAAAAACCGGCATCAGCTCGACAACGGTGATCCCCAGCTCTTTTAGATATGGAATTTTCTCGATTAGTCCGGCGTACGTCCCGGCACGAGATGGATCGACCCCTGAGTTAGGATTTTTCGTGAAGCCCTTTACGTGAAGTTCATAAATGATAGCGTCGGACTCGTGATGCGGACAGTGGCTGCCCTGCCAATCGAACATCGAAGGTTGTGCCGACAGCACGCCCAGCGGGGCTTTGCCCGCATTTGATCCTTCTCTCATGGCCAGCTTGCGATCGAAATCACGCGGGAAAGATACGCATGTCGCCCACGGATCAAGCAGGATCTTCTCCGGATCAAAGCTATGAATATAGGAAGCCACCTCACCCGAAACCGAGTATGCGTAATAACGAGCGTCCCCAATTTCGCTGAGCGGGATGCGGCAATGCCAAATCCGGCCTGACTTGTTGCGAAGAAAATCGAAACGGTACGCCAACGACGGATTGACCAGGTCCGCTGGGGTGTAGAGCAAAAGAGTGACGCTTTCGGCATGTTCAGCATGCACAGCGAAGTTGAATGCTTGTTCCTCTTCAATCCATGTCGCGCCTAGCGGCAATGGACTACCTTCGGCCTGCTCCCAAGTCAGGCGCCTTACCGGTGTCATGGTCGGCACAGTAGCGACTGAATGTACTTCAAGCAAAGAGTTCACTTGGCCTCTTTCATTTTTGTTCGTGTAGCGCGGGCATTCTTGCCCGCGACCAGGCGGACAGGAATGTCCGCCCTACACATTCAGGGATCAATTCGCTCTCTGTGGCTGAGGCAGACAGATCCGATCAGAGTCTTCTGCACTTTGCATTCCAACTAACAGCCGGTGGCTATCGACCTTAGTTCTGCGAGTTTATTCTTGGGCGCAGCAGCGGCTGCCACTATAGGCCGTGCGAGATGACAGGCATTTGTCACATGCCAATGCTCGCCGAGGGATTAACCAAGGCCCACAGATTCTAGCCCTGCGAATTCAGAGGGTTGGCTCTGCGCATGAACGGCCATGAGGGTGCTCAAATTCATGCGCGAAGGCGCCGAGGAGAGTCTCAACACAATGGCAACTTCTCCAGTACCGGCAAGCGTGCCGGGGCCTTCACCGGCAATTGCACCCAAGGTGGTTGAGCACCCGCCTTTACGTCTCAAATCAGCTTGGCAAGAGTACCCAACACCGCTGATCGTACTTCTTCTGGCGATCGCCATCATCGTCACGATTACTCGCAACTGGAAGGGGTGGGAAGGTGGCACGCGCCTCATTCCTTGCGACTTTATCGGATTTGCGAAGACCTTGAATCCGCTGGACCGCCATCACGACACGCTCTTGGCCAACGTTTTCGCCCAAACTGAAGCGCTGGCATTTGGTAAGAGTCCCGAACAGGTGAAAGCAGAAGGCACGCCCGATTGGCTGGTACCGCACCGGGTCCGCAATCGTCCCTCGAGCACGATCCTCGCTGAGCGGCTCGATCCCGAAACACTCGGCAAGCTGGTCGCGCTTTACGAGCACTCGGTGTTTACGCAAGGCGTGGTGTGGAACATCGATTCGTTCGATCAGTGGGGCGCGTCTGGGGGGAGCAAGTCGCTGAGGCCGAGCGAGCGGGGGCCAGCCGGATTCATGTGGATGTTTTGGACGAACACATGCCCAACATCGCGATCAGAGCGTCGATTGTAAAGTCGCTCCGCCGCGTCACACATTTGCCGATGGAAACGCACTTGATGATTTCCGATCCGGATTTTTCCTGGACGAGTTTGTCAACGCTGGCCCTACGTCATTCCTCGTGCATTGGGAAGGCAACCACAATTTGCACCGCACAGTGCAGCGTATTAAGGCGCCTGGAAGACGCGCCGGAGTGGCAATTAACCCAGCTACTCCTGCCTGCCTGCCCAGTTCTGGAAAAAATTCTCCCGGATCTCGACCAGATGCGGGTCATGACGGTGAATCCGGGCTTCGGGCATCGGCACTTTTTGCGATCAACTTTGCCCAAAATCCGGCGGTCGCGCAAATGATCGATCAAATCAAGCCTGACTGTGAATTAGAAGTCGACCGAGCAATTGATGAGGCGACGGCTCCAATGGTAGTCACAGCAGGAGCCAATCTGCTGGTCGCGGGTACGTTAGTATTTGGCACTGAGAAGAGCGTGGCTGCCGCAATGGATCGTTGCGTAACGCAGTGACGCAGGTAGCACAGTGAAGCAAACGCAATTTTCAGCGGAGAAGAACTTATGCAACTCGGAATGATAGGACTCGGCAGAATGGGCGCCAATATGGTGCGTCGGCTAATAAAGAAGGGACACAGCTGTGTTGTGTTCGACAGGTCGCCACAAGCGGTGGTGAGCCTGGTCAAAGACCACGCGATCGGAGCAGATTCTCTGATCGATCTGGTGAAGAAACTGGAGAAACCGCGCGCAGTGTGGTTGATGGTGCCTGCGGCGGTAGTCGATCAGACGATCTCGGACTTGTTGCCACACCTCGATGCAGGCGACATCCTCATCGATGGCGGAAACTCTTATTACATCGATGACGTTAAGCGCGCAAAAGATCTCGCGCCAAAAAAGATTCACTACGTTGACATCGGCACCAGTGGTGGCGTGTGGGGTCTGGAACGTGGCTACTGCATGATGATCGGCGGTGAGAAGGGTGTCGTCCAGCACCTCGATCCTATTTTCTTAGCGCTTGCTCCGGGAAAAGGCGACATATCGCGCACACCGGGCCGCGACAAACTCGGTGGCACCGCCGAGCAAGGCTACTTGCACTGCGGTCCGAATGGCGCAGGCCATTTCGTCAAGATGGTCCACAACGGAATCGAGTACGGAATCATGGCCGCCTATGCGGAAGGCCTGTCCGTGTTGCGCTCGGCGAATGTTGGCAAGCAACAGCACGGCGTTGATGCCGAGACAACTCCGCTACGCGACCCGGAACACTATCAGTACGACTTCAATCTGCGAGACGTCGCGGAAGTGTGGCGCCGCGGCAGCGTCATCGCGTCGTGGCTGCTCGATCTGACCGCAACTGCTTTGATTCAGGATCCGGTGTTTTCGAAGTTTGCGGGCCGGGTGTCCGATTCCGGTGAAGGCCGCTGGACGATCAAAGCGGCAATCGATGAAGCGGTTCCGACTCCGGTGCTCACCGCCTCGCTGTACGAGCGTTTCAGTTCACGCGGCGACGCCGACTATGCCGACAAGCTGCTGTCCGCGATGCGTTTTGAATTCGGCGGACACTTGGAAAAGCCAGCAGGAAAATCCGAGGCCGCTTAAAGGAGACGAACTTTATGACTACTTCTCACTCGGACGCCCTCGTTTTTTTCGGCGCCACCGGCGATCTTGCCTACAAAAAGATTTTCCCGTCGCTGCAAGCGATGGTAAAGCGTGGGCACCTTAACGTTCCCGTAATCGGCGTGGCCAAAGCTGGATGGAATCTCGATCAGCTTCGCGCTCGCACGAAGGATAGTTTGGAGAAGCATGGCGGGCTCGAGCCTGCCGCTTTCGAAAAGCTCGTTGGCCTTTTGCGGTATGTGGACGGTGACTATCAAGATCCGGCAACCTTCACTGCACTTCGCAAGGAACTCAAAGACGCGAAGTGCCCAGCGCATTACCTGGCAATTCCGCCTGCGTTGTTCGAAACCGTGGTCCGGCATCTAGCCGACTCGGATTGCGGCAAAGGCGCGCAGGTCATCGTAGAGAAGCCGTTCGGGCACGATCTTGCATCCGCGCAGGACCTGAACCGGGTTCTGCTAAGCGTTTTTGACGAAGCTGACATCTTCCGCATTGACCATTATCTTGGCAAGCGAGCAGTCAACAACGTGTTGGCGTTCCGTTTCACCAACACTTTTATGGAGTCTTTTTGGAACCGCAACTACATCGAGAGCGTCGAGATCACGATGGCAGAGGATTTCGGCGTACAAGGCCGTGGAGGCTTTTACGATCAGACGGGAACCATCCGCGACGTGGTCCAGAACCATTTGTTTCAGGTGTTGTCGAATCTCGCGATGGAGCCGCCAGTCGGTATGGATAGCGAGTCGGTTCGCGACGAGAAAGTAAAAGTGCTGAAGGCGATCCTACCCATTGAGGAGAAAAACATGGTTCGCGGTCAATTCCGCGGCTACCGCGACGAAAACGGCGTAGCGAAAGATTCGCAGACCGAAACTTTCGCCGCGGTCAAGCTGGGAATCGATTCCTGGCGGTGGAAAGGTGTGCCGTTCTACATTCGCGCCGGCAAGTGTTTGCCAACGACTTGTACAGAGATTGTCGCCAAGTTTCGCAAACCTCCAACACTAATTCCCGACAGCCTCTTGGTAGAAAACCATCTGCGGCTGCGGTTGAGTCCGGAGATCACGATCGCCATGGGAATGATGAACCTGGCCCCTAACGAAGAGGGACTCGCGCTTCAAAGCAACGAGATGGTCGCCAGCCATTCTCCACGAGCCGATGAGATGGACGCGTACGAGCGCGTGCTCGGAGCGGCTATGGATGGGGATAGTACGTTATTCGCCCGCGAAGATTATGTCGAACAGGCTTGGCGCATTGTCGACCCCATTCTGAAAAAGAGCACTCCGGTTTATCAGTACGCGCCCAAAACTTGGGGCCCGCAGGAAGTGAAGCGTGTGACTCCATCGGCAGGCTGGAGCAACCCCGGCGAAAAGAAAGTATTCGCGGTCGCCAGTGAGGCAGCCTGATGAAGATCGAAGTCTATGCCGATGTCGACGCGGTCGCCCGCGAAGCTGCGAAGTTCAGCGCTAAAGAAGCGCCAGATGCGTTTGCCACTCGCGGCAAATTTGTGGGGGGCAAAACCCCGTGGGTCATCCTTCGCGATCGCGCGCAGGAAGATGTGCCATGGAAGGGCGTGCATTTCGTCCAGGTGGACGAAAGGGTCGCACCTGAAGGCGATCCCGACAGAAACCTCACTCATTTAGGTGAAAGTCTGCTCGAGCACGCACTTTTACGCCCCGATCAAATCCATGCCATGCCGGTGGAGGCTAGCGACATAAAGGGAGCTTGCATGCGATATGCACTCTGGCAGAAATCGCAGGCTCCCCGCCTGTGCTTGACCTCGTTCATTTGGGGCTCGGATTCGACGGTCGCACCGCTTCGCTGGTGCCGGGAGACCCCGTCCTGGATTGAAAGATGCAGACGTCGGGCTCGCGGGAATCTACCAGGGACGGAGGCGCATGACGCTGACCTACCCGGTCATCAATCGTTCTTGTCGGGTGCTATGGCTAGCACCGGAAACGAAAAAACTCGAATGCGTGGTCGCCTGCAAGCTGGAGATGTCCGGCCGGCCGCGTTAGCAGGGATCGTGCCGTGATTTTGGCAGTTCACGCTGCGGCCAAGTTGTGAAGGAATCGAACACAGAAGTGGCTCGAGAAAATACGGTTCACCCGGCACGAAGCCGGATCGATCTGATGATTAAGGAGAGCACATGCGCATTGGAATTGCCGTCGATCACGGTGGCTTTGGATTGAAAGAGGACTTTTGCGGCCGGCTGACCGCTGCGCGTCATGAGATTGTTGACTTCGGTGCAAACCGGCTCGAGCCAGGCGACGACTACCCCGATTTTGTTGCTCCGTAGGCGCGGGCTGTGGTGTCAGGTAAGGTAAAGCGCGGTGTTGCTGTGTGCGGAAGCGGAGTGGGGGCATCAGTCCGCGCCAACAAAGTTTCGGGAGTCCGCGCCGCTCCAATCAATGATCACTTCTCGGCTCGGCGAGGAGTCGAGGACGATCACATGAACATCATTTGTCTCGGTGCCCGGATCATGGGGACCATGGTGGCTGGGACCTTGTCGAAACTTTTCTGGCAGCTGAGTGCAGCCAGGCCGAAGGCCACCTGAGACGTCTTAGCAAGGTCGCAGCACTCGAAGGAAAGACCGCCAGCGAAGTCGGAGCCCAGGTTTCGGCAATTCCGGCATAGCGGTCGAGACAGCCAATTTCAATATTTACTACGGAGGCAGTCATGAGTACGGCAATAGCTCCAGTTGGGAAACTGAGCGCCGCACAACTTGATCAATTGTGCGTCAACACGATTCGCACGCTCTCCATCGATGCCGTGCAGCAGGCCAACTCCGGGCATCCCGGAACGCCAATGGCACTCGCGCCGCTCGTCTACACGATATGGAATCGTGTCCTCAAATTCGATCCGCAGGACCCGATCTGGCCCAGTCGCGACCGCTTCGTGCTGTCGAACGGCCATGCCTCGATGTTGCTCTGGTCTACGCTCCATCTTACCGGCGTTCAGGCCGTGAATGCTGACTACGAAACATTGGGGCAACCTTCGGTCACGCTCGACGATATCCGCCACTTCCGGCAACTCAACAGCAAGGCTCCCGGGCATCCTGAATACCACTGGGTGTCGGGGGTTGAGACCACAACTGGCCCGCTCGGGCAGGGTGTGGCAACGAGCGTTGGCATGGCAATCGCGGAGAAATGGCTTGCCCACCGGTACAATCGGCCGGGCTTCGAGATTTTCAACTACAACATTTATGCGGTCTGTGGCGATGGGTGTCTGATGGAAGGAGTTGCATCGGAGGCTGCATCACTCGCTGGACATCTCGGGCTCGACAACTTGTGCTGGATTTACGACAACAATCACATCACCATCGAAGGCAACACGCGCATCACTTTCACCGAAGACGTTGAGGCACGATTCCTTGCGTACGGCTGGAATGTCCTGCGCGTCGGCGATGCGAACGACCTAGGTCGCATCGAGCGGGCGCTCGAGATCTTCGGGAACACCAAAGGCCGTCCCAC